>Ga0302326_10033763_pt1 | contig 10156 bp, 8 predicted proteins | sample Palsa_T0_3_FD_202264 | JGI IMG/M metagenome (GOLD analysis project Ga0302326, IMG submission 202264) | Peat permafrost microbial communities from Stordalen Mire near Abisko, Sweden - Palsa_T0_3 | ecosystem: Environmental > Terrestrial > Soil > Palsa > Peat permafrost | place: Sweden: Abisko...
GAAACCCTGGCGGGAACCAACGAGTCGAACTCCGATCAGTCGTACAATGCCCTCCAGGCTGTCCTGCAAAAGCGCATGAGTAATGGTCTCGAGGGGCAAGTTGCTTACACCTGGTCGAAGTGCCTGAGCAATTCTCCGGGTTACTTTGGCGAAGGCTGGGGCAGCACGGGAGCCACCAGCTCGAGCGGACAGCCGGGCTGGGAGAATATCTACAACCCCCGTTTAGATTGGGGACCGTGCTACTACGACCAAAGACACATCCTCACCAGCTACGTCACCTATGCGTTACCCTTGGGCCGCGGCAAGCAGTTCGGCCACGACATGAACTCCGCTCTGAACGCCGTGCTCGGGAACTGGGAGATCGGCGGCATTGTTACCGTGCACAGCGGAAATGCCCTCACGCTGAATAATTTTGGAGGCTGGGGCGTGGGCGGCAATTCCGACAATACCAATGGCGTCGACCCCGAGACCCTGGCTGGACTGCCGGACTGCAACGGCACAGTCCATCTCCAAAAGCAAACCGTGTACGCCTCCAATGGGGCGTCCGGGTATATTCAATGGATCCCGAACTCCATCACCGGCCCCGTTCAGGTGGCGGCACCGAACACGTTTGGGACTTGCGGTGTCGGCAACGTCCGGGGTCCGGCCTACGCCAATGTGGATTTGAGCCTGCATAAAGGCTTTCATATTACAGAAAGCAAGAAGCTCGAATTCCGCTTCGAAGCGCTGAACGCCTTGAACCATCCGGTCTGGGACTTCTCCGGTGGACCGGCGAACGGATCGTTCGATCCTGGCAGTTGGTCGATTGGTCCCAATGGCCCGCAAAGCACCAACCCGACGTTCGGCAAAATCACCGGCGCCCAAGGGGCACGGGAACTGCAGCTCGCTTTGAAGTTCTACTTCTAGCGGAGAACTGGGCCTTTGGAACGGTGGCGGGCGCTGGTCGAGCGCCCGCCCTGTTTCTCCGCATCAAGAAATTGACTCGTAGAGCGATTGAGGAGACAATCGCAGCCGTCCTGACGGTCGGGAATCCGGCCCAGGTCTTACGTATGTCTGTGCGAGCTGATGCGGCCAAGAATCCTCAGCACTGCCTGTTTCCTGTAGCACGTTTTTCCGCATCAGCCCCGAGGGCGTTAATCCAGAGGGCGTTAACCCAGAGGGCCCGGATCGCGCTGCAACTGGTGTTCGCGCTCGCAATCTGGGTTCTAGCCTCAACGTCGTTCGCTCAAACTTCAGGTCCGATGAGCATTTCCATGCCGACCGAAGCGCGCGTTCAGTCCCCAGGTTGGTGGCCAACCAAAGGGGACGCATCACGAGACAGTTACGTGGGCACGGCAACCTGCGCGAGATGTCATGCTTCGAAGGCCGCGACCCAGCAAAAACACGCCATGGCCCACGCCGCCGTTCGCGCCGCCGACTCGGAGATCCTTCGCCAGCACGACTCTCTCTCCTTTCGCCTGGGTCCCTACCGTGAGGAGATCGTAACCAAAGGCGACAAAAGCGTTCTAACCGTGACCACGGGCGAGGGCACGCCATCGCTTTCGACCGATCTGCTCTGGGCATTTGGCGTTGGCCACATGGGCCAAACCTATGTCTATGAGAAAAACGGCAGCTATTACGAAAGCCGTCTGAGTTTTTTTTCTTCTACCCAGGATCTGAATCTCACTCCGGGACAATCACATACCGCGCCCGCCAGCCTTGAAGATGCCGCGGGACGGCGCATGCAGCCGGCCGAGAGCCGCGGATGTTTTGCCTGTCATACAACCGCTGCAGTGACCAACAATCAATTGGATGTAAATGGCGCAGTGCTTGGCATCACCTGCGAAGCCTGCCATGGACCGGGCGCCAGGCATGTCGCCGCCATGAGGGCGGGGAAGCAGGAGGAGGGCGCGCACCTGATCATGAATCCGGCCCGCCTGGATCCGGTCGAGTCCGTGGATTTCTGCGGCGCCTGCCACCGCACCTGGGAAGATGTCGTGACGAACGGTTTCGTTGTACTGGGCGTACTAAACACCCGCTATGCTCCTTACCGCCTCGAGAACAGCAAATGCTGGGGCAAACCCGACGCTCGCCTCACCTGCGTCGCCTGCCACGATCCGCACCAACCTCTGGAGCACGATCCCGCAGCCTACGATTCACGCTGTCTCGAATGCCACGTCAATCAGCCAGGCGCAAAAACAACCGCCGATTATCCGGGCGTAGCCTGCCCGGTAAGCACGAAGAACTGTACCACCTGCCACATGCCAAAAATCGATTCTTCCATCCAGCATTCGACCTTCACCGACCACTGGATCCGCATCGTTCGTCCGGGCCAGCCCTATCCGAACTGATTCGACTGCCAAAGGGCCCGGGGAGAAATATGAGATTGGAAGCAAGGAAGGCGCGAACCGGCTGCGGAAAGGTGGTTGAATTCGGACCATGACTCTCTCGGCATATAATCGGCGAATGCGTCGTTTCTTCCGGTCTCTGGTCCTGTTTATTTTCGCGTCGGTAGTGGTCGTAATGCCGCTCGATAGCCGAGGGCAGAGTCCAACCAAAAGTCCGGCGGCAGCCGCCGTTGGAGAACCACAGCGCGCCGCAACCCTGGCTGAGAGCGGACATTGCAAAGAGGCCCTCCCCTTGCTGAAGAAGGCGGTCCGCCAGGCGACTGATAATGATAAGGACTTCAAGAAGCGGCTGGCGCTCGACGGCCTGCGCTGTGCCATGACCCATGATGTCCCGTATGAGGCGCTCGATTTTCTAGCTGTCCTGAACCGCGACTTTCCGCGCGATCCGGAAGCGCTCTACGCCGCAACCCACGCCTACTCCGATTTGTCGATGCGAACCTCCCAGGATCTGGCGCGCGAAGCGCCGTTCTCTTTCCAGGTTCACGAGCTGAATGCGGAGGCACTCGAAATCCAGAACCGATGGGAGGAAGCGGCGGCGGAATACCGCAGGATCCTGGATATCAACCCGATGCTTCCGGGCATCCATGCGCGCCTGGGCCGCGCGCTCCTGTCGAAGGCGCAGCCTTCGCCGATCGAGGTGGAGCAAGCGCGGAAGAATTTTGAGGAGGAGCTCGAGGTTGACCCGCGGAACGCCGCGGCCGAGTTTGTCCTCGGCCAGTTGGCCGCAAACGCAAATGATACCGCGACCGCGATCCAGCATTTTACGCGCGCCACAAAGTTAGACGCCGGCTTCATGGAAGCATACCTCGGCCTCGGAACAGCCCTCAATTCGGCAAAACAGTTTACCGAAGCCATCGGCCCGCTCGAAACCTACGAAAAAATGGCGCCTGACAGTCCGACCGGCCATTACCAACTCGCATTCGCCTACGCAGGGGCAGGACGCCGTGAAGACTCCAACCGCGAGGCCGCACTGCAGCGGCAAACTTCGGAGGCGCTCGAAGCAGTCAAGCGAAAAGCCGCCGTGGCACAGGAAAAGCAAACCTCGACCGATCCACAGCCGCGGGAGCCAAAGTAACGATGCGCTTCGCCCCTGGGTCGGACGGAGGAAGGTTCGATGGAGGAAGGTTTGCTGAAGGAAGATTTGCGAAAGGAAGAAGAGAGTTCCTGAGAATTCTGGCAGGAACCTTCGCCTTCCCTGCTTTGGCGCGGATCGTGGCCGCCTCAGACTCTCCTGCTTATCCGTTCTCGGAAGTCCCCTCCTCCTCGAGCGGCCTCACCTGGACCCACACCGCCGGTTTCTCTGCTGAGAAATACCTGCCGGAGTCAACCGGCGCGGGTTGTGCGTTTCTCGATTACGACAATGACGGCTGGATGGACCTCTATCTGGTCAACAGCGGGAAATGTGATATTTTCACTCCTTCCAACCCTCTCAGAAATGCGCTCTACCGGAACAACCGCGATGGCAGCTTTACCGACGTCACCGAGAAGGCTGGCGTTGCTGGGGGTGGGTACGGCATGGGTGTCGCGGTCGGCGACTACAACGCCGACGGATTTCCCGATCTTTACGTCTCTCAATACGGACGCAGTATTCTCTATCGCAACAATGGCGACGGCACGTTCACCGATGTAACCGAACGCGCCGGCGTAGCCGCTCCGGGATGGGCATCGAGCGCGGTCTGGTTCGATTACGACAACGACGGACGGCTGGATCTGTTTGTCTGCCGCTTCGTCGACTTCGACAAGTCCAAACATCACAATTGTGGCGCGCCGAACATTCCCTCCATCAAGGGACTGAACGAGTACTGCTATCCTCGCATCTATGCGCCCATGGCGAGCTGGCTCTTTCATAACAACGGCGATGGCACCTTTACCGACGTGAGCCAGAAGATGGGGATTGGTGATAATCCGGGAAAATCCTGGGGGGTGGTGGCGACAGACATTAACAATGACGGATGGATGGACTTGTTTGTCGCGAACGACACGGTGGCCAACTTCCTCTTCGTGAACCGTGCTGGGCGGCGCTTTGAAGAAATCGGCTTTACGTCGGGAGTGGCCTTTGGCGAGGGCGGAAAAGCACGCTCGGGTATGGGCGTCGATTCCGCCGACGTCAACCAGGATGGATGGATGGATCTGTTCGTGACCAACCTGAACCATGAATTCGACGGCTTCTATCAGAACCGGCACGACGAAACATTTGACGACATCGCTGCGCCTTCCGGAATCGCGAATGCTACCAAGCTGATGAGCGGTTGGGGACTGAAATTCCTGGACTACAATAACGACGGAAACCTCGATCTTATGATCGCCAATGGTCATCCCGATGATCTGATTGAAAAAATCTATGACACTGTAACTTACCGCGAGCGGATCCTGCTGTTTCACAATAGCGGGAACAGTTTGAAAAATGTAAGTCAGGAGAGCGGCCCTGCCTTTTCCCGTCTCATTTCGGCTCGCGGTTTGGCGATCGGCGACTACGACAACGATGGAGGCGTCGACGTGCTCATCTCCTGCAATGACCAGCCGCCGATCCTCTTACATAACAATGTTGGCACCCAGAATCACTGGCTGGGGATCAATCTCATCGGAAAAAAGGCGAATATCGACGCCATTGGCGCTCGCATTACCTACCAGGCCGGCGATCTGAAGCGGAGTCGCATGAAAGTAGGCGGCGGGAGCTATCTCTCATCGCACGACCCGCGGATGGTGTTAGGCATCGGCAGGCAGACGAGGCTGGACTGGCTCGAAATCAAATGGCCGCAACCCAGCAACCTGGTCGAACGCTTTACCGATCTTCCCCTCGATCGTTACATCACGATCGTAGAAGGTCAGGGTAAATGGAAGTGAACGGTGGAAGGTCCGCACCGAGGGGCCCGATCTTCTCATGCTCCACTTACGTTCCTATCAGAGCGAAGCTCTCGAGAGGGTTCGCCAAGCATACAAGGACGGTAAACGTCGTGTCATTGTGTCCCTACCGACCGGCGCAGGCAAAACGGTGGTGTTCGCGCATTTTCCGCGCTTCTTTCAGATGAAGAAGCGGCTGCTGGTGCTTGCGCACAGGGAGGAACTTCTGTTACAGGCGCGTGAAAAGTTCCTTCACGTGGACCCCGAGCTGAAGGTCGGCATCGAGCAATCTGGGTCACGAGCGCCGGCTGATGCGAAGGTCGTCATCGCCTCGGTCCCAACCCTCGGCCGAGCCGGAGGAACTCGGCTCCACCAGCTCAGCCCGGAGGAATTTTTCCTCATAGTCGTTGATGAGGCGCACCACGCCGTGGCGCTCACGTATCGCCGAATCTTTGAACACTTCGGCCTCTTTGACCCGAACACACGACGGTACTTGGTGGGCTTCACGGCAACGCCTCGACGCGGCGACAAGCAGGGTCTCGGCGCCGTATTCGAGGAAGTATGTTATGCCCGAGATCTTCGCGAGATGATCGCTGAGCAATACCTATGCCCAATCACCGGCTGGCGCGTTCACAGCGATACATCGCTCGACAAGGTCCAGATCCGCCACGGTGATTTCGTTGAAAGCCAATTGTCTCAGGTTGTAAATACAAGCGAGCGAAACAACTTGCTGGTTACCGCCTACCGGAAGTACGCCTCAGGTCGTCGCGCGATTGTATTCTGCGTGAATGTCGCGCACGCGATGGATGTGTGTCAAGCGTTCATGCTGGTCGGTATACGCACGTCCGCGGTTTGGGGGGACATGCCGCGCGAAGATCGCCGGATGAAACTTGGGCAGTTCTCCCGGGGCGACATCGACGTGGTCACCAACTGCAATGTCCTAACCGAAGGCTTCGATGAGCCGCGCGTCGAAGCGATCATTATGGCGCGTCCCACCCGGTCGAAGCTTCTCTACGCGCAGATGGTAGGGCGCGGAACGCGTCGTCATCCGGAGAAGGCGAACCTTGAAATCATCGACATCGCTGACAACTCAAGAACCCACCAATTGCCTGGATTGAACGACTTATTCAATCTTCCTTCTCGGTTCAACCTCAAGGGAAGCGACGCGCTGAAAACCGAGCGGCTAATCAAGGACCTTACCGAACGCAATCCCTGGATCGATGTGTCGCGTATTCACACGCCGGATGACGTAAAGGTCGCCGCCGAACGTATCGACTTCTGGAACTTCGATCCACCCGCCGAATTAGCCGAATTCACTCCGAATACCTGGCATGCCGTTCCCGGCGGTTATCGATTGTTCTTGTCAGATGGCGAGTCGCTCTTGGTTGAATCCGACCTTCTCGATACATGGAGCGTACAACTCAAGTCTCCCCGCACCGGCTCGACGCCTCTTGAACGCATCGCCGAACTGGAATCCGCTATCCATTTCGCCGACGCTTTCGTAAGTTCCAAACGATCCGATTCAGAACGACTTGTATCACGGGACGCGCGCTGGCGGGATGGAGCGCCGACCGAGAAACAGATCGGAGTCCTTGAGCGGAACGGAATCATTGTGCCGCCCGAGTTGACCCGAGGCCAGGCAGCACAAATGATCCGTTACATCATTGCCTCATCTTCTCGGAACCGCGGAGCTAACGTGTGATCAGCCGGCACGTTGGCCGCCGGCAACTCTCTCCGGGCCGACTCTAGCCGGTCCGAAAATACAGAAAACCGCGACTGCCCGCGCACGCGCTGGGATTGCGGAGCGCGATTCGGGCCACCCGCGAACTGGGGAGGCCCAGGAAGAACTCCTCGGCCTCCGCGAGTCGATGATCAGCCGGCGCTGCGAACGCCTCAATTCGATTCGATGAACTCGATATAGGGCGTGTCACCCCCATGGCCGGCGCAGCTGCCCAGATTCAAGTTATTGGTCTCCCCCGTCGTTCCCGCATCTGAGGCGCAGGTCGGCGCATCCTTGGTCCCATTCGACACCGCGACCTTCACCGTCAAGGACGAGCCCGAGTTAAACTTGGCCTCCGAACCGTCGCCGTCGCCGACGATGTTGAACTCCGACTCCGTCCAGGCGGTCGCAAGATCGACGACGTGATCGGATCCTGTGGTGCTGTAAGCCTCGGTTCCCACGGTGAACACTTCCGTATCTTTACCCCCCGGCTTAGCCGAACCCGATAGCTTGAGGGTTTTAAGCTTGGTGATCGCTTCCTCAGGCACGGTCACGGCAGCGCTGTTTGTGTAGCAATCGCCGCTGCCGTCGCCGAACCACCCACTGGGGCAGGGTTTGTTCCAGAAGATCAGCCAATACTGCATGAATACCGAGTCGTAACCCGACGAATAAACGAATTGCTCCCAGTCCAGGCACTTCGCCGGGTCACTGGCACCATCGCAGGCCGTCGTGTTCATGAAGTTCGAATTGAGTTGCAGCGAGTAATCATTCGCGCCAAGCGCACCCGTTTCCGTCTTCATCCCCGTGACTTTGGGGAACGAGCCGATGGTTTTTTTGATCAACCCCGTGGTGACTTCGGCGGCATAATCATTGCCGTCTCCAACGGTTTGACTGATCCGCCCGCTTCGCGGCCGGTACGGAATGTCGGGCGCGACTGCGCATTCGATCTTGTCCCAGGCCAGGCTCGGATAAGAGGCATGAAAGCATCCCTCCGCAGGTACCTCGGTCTGCGCGATGGCTTCGCGCCAGATCTCCTGGTTGCGGGCTTCCGCATCATCGACCGCTTCCCCGCCGAAGGCGGAGGTAAGCGAGGCCGCACTGAGAACACCGGCCGCGACAATCCGGGCAATTCGAGAAAAATGAATCATTTGTTTCATGGTTCTCCCTTTGAGATTCGTTACACGCGAGAATAACGGGCATGGCCCGAAGCTTGTCTGCGACCTATGGTTCTCGGACGCAAACGATAAGGCCCGAATTGTACTATGAGGGGCGACCGAGCCCAACGTAAGAGATCTTCGGCCCTCCTTAAGATACGGCCGAACTCGAACAGTCCCCAGTGGGAGCAGCGCGTATCGATCGCGTTGGGGACGCAAGTCCCTCCGGTGGTCGGTAAATCGGATGCCCTCTGTCGTGAATGGGCATATTCAAAACTCCGGTCGCAGCGTCGACGAGACGCGAGGTTACAAAGCAACCCGCAGATGGGAGGACACCGCTCGGTGATGAAAACGTTTTCACATTGACGCGAGTTGTGGATAAACAGGACAATGCCAGCCGTGTTTTGGGGTTTGCGTGTTTGTGTGGCCGTACTCCGGTGGGTGAGCCTCGGACAAAAAGCTGTTCCTCGGCATCTTCGTTCCGCTTTGTTTCGTTGTGGTTGCAAACTACGAGGGAGAAATATGACGCTTAATGACGCTTCAAGGATTGTTGAACGGAGACGAAGGCAAATACCTGGTTGCCTCCTCCGTCTTAAGCACTTTTCAGCCCCAGAAATAGCGGCGGCAAAAGGCACACGGTAGTAAAGAAGAAAAAAGAAGATCGACCTTATAAATCGGTGAAGCTCATTTGCACGATCGAGGTTAATCGATGAGCTTAGAACGGGTTGACCTGGGGAAAATGAATCTTCAGCTTATAGCAAATGTAGAGAATCAGGATCGCGCCCAGTGTGGAAAAAATGAGGCCAGCAGGATGGTACCGTTCGTTTGTCGGGCGCGAAAACATGTGGCTAACGCCGCCGCCGATGATCGATCCGATGATGCCGAGCACGGTTGTCCAGAAGATCGTCATATGGACGTGCATCACCGATTTCGCGATAACCCCCGATATTAGCCCGATCAGGATGTACCAGATTAAGTGAAACATAGCTCACCTTCAGTGTTTGCTCTCAGAACGTCGCGCTGGCCCTCTTCGAGCGAGCGCGGCCGGCGAAGGAGGGTCGAGGGTCGGCACTTTCTGAGTCAGAACAAGGTTCATTTCGTGCGCGAGCTCCGTTAGCTTAGCGGGATCGCGTTCCCTAGAGGTCAGAGATGCTAACTCTTTCCAGCGCTCAAACCTTTTCGACATTACACTCCTGATTTCTCTATGAACAGATAGAGTAGGCTCGGAGGTAAACATCCGTCTGTACAATATTGACCACATCGACGGGTGCTGGCCGATGGCTTGTGGAGTGAAAATGAGATTCTTTACCAACCATCCTTTTTGAGATCGCGCCAACCCCACGCCTTTTCATTGACTTGCCCGATTCAGACACGTGCGATTCTGCTTCAATGATCGGCCAGACCATCTCGCACTACCGCATCCTCGAGAAGTTGGGCGGCGGTGGTATGGGTGTGGCCTATAAGGCTGAGGAAGTGAAGCTTGACCGCTTTGTGCTCCTTAAGTTCCTGCCCGACGAGGTAGCAAAGACGCGCAGTCCAACCGCCGTGTCCCTTTGCCGCGGATATTGGCGTTACCTCCATCCGGGAGACGTGGACCGCCTCCTGCGAGAACTTTCGGATGCACCTCCAAGTACGACGGCAAGGATAGTGAAGTTACCGGAACTGGAGTGCGGTAGGCCCTCCCCATAAGACCGCGACCGTCGGTGATCCCCAGGTTAGCGCCCGAAAAACAGGCGCGAACCTGGCGCACCAGGCACCCGGCCACTCTACTGCTTGTCGTTCAACGATTGCACTCGTTTGAGGTCCATTATCCAATCCGTTTCCCACGTTTTACCACCGTCGGTTGATTCTGCCTGCTCCCAGTGACCCGAGGTGGGTGTGATCTCGGACCATATGAGCCGTGTGCGGACTGGTTTCCCGCCTTCGGTATCGTCGTTCGCATAGAACGTTCCTACGCCATTGTGGAAGCTGCCTCTCACCGGCGGATCCATCGGCCCAAGTGGCGCCCTGCTGTCCATCCACCAGATCGACCACTGCCCCGTCTTGGCGTCGAA
>Ga0302326_10033764_pt1 | contig 10156 bp, 7 predicted proteins | sample Palsa_T0_3_FD_202264 | JGI IMG/M metagenome (GOLD analysis project Ga0302326, IMG submission 202264) | Peat permafrost microbial communities from Stordalen Mire near Abisko, Sweden - Palsa_T0_3 | ecosystem: Environmental > Terrestrial > Soil > Palsa > Peat permafrost | place: Sweden: Abisko...
GTCCAGCTCGATGCAAATTACTTTTAGCATTGTTAGCCGGAGCTCGTAGGTGCGGTGAACGGCTTGACCCAAAAGACGAAAACGCTGCAAGCCCGCATTGTCTCGGGCAGTGTTGTGTTGCTTTCAGGCTCGGTCCTGACTACTGCAATCAACCTCGTCTACAACGTTGCCGTTGCGCGATTCCTGGGTCCCCAAGGCTTTGGACAGGCCACGGTTGTCTACACGATTCTTACCCTGATATCTGCGGTGACGCTCTCCTTTCAAATCATCTCCGCGAAGTTGGTGGCGCAACAGAGCACTCCGGAAGGGAAGGCTGCGGTTTATCGTGGTTTCCACCGAGGCGCGTGGGCTTGCGGGATTCTCGTTGCACTCATATTGCTGCTGTTTCAGAAAGCGATTGCAGATTATCTAAATCTTCCTGGCCCCATTCTCGTCGCGCTCATGGCGATTGGTGCAGCGTTCTACGTTCCGTTGGGATGCCGCCGGGGCTACATTCAGGGAACTTACGGCTTTCGTCGGCTCGCCACCAATCTTGTTGTTGAAGGTGTATTTCGGCTCGGGGGCTCGGTCCTCTCGATCATTGTAGGTCTGGGCGTCGAGGGAGTGGTTGCGGCCAATGCTGCAGCGGTGGTGGTGGCGTACCTTACGTCCTCGCCGAACTTAACTGCCCGGGTTTCGAGCCCACTGCGTTTTTCCTACGTTCTTAGGGAAACTTCCCAGGCATTGGTCTTCTTTTCCGGCCAGGTGCTTATCAACAACTGTGACATTGTGCTGGTCAAGCACTTCTTCCTCGCAAGGGAGGCTGGTCTCTATGCGGCCGTTGCAATGGTCGGCCGAGTGATATTTGCCTTTTCCTCCGCAGTCGTCAACAGCATGTTTCCGCTTGTGGCGGGGACTCGCGATGAAGAGAGAAGGAATCTCAGGGTCATCGCAACCTCGCTGCTGCTGGTGCTGGTTACCGGCTCAGTCTTGGCTCTCGGGCTGGGGTTCGCGCCGGCCGGGATATGGACTGCGTTATTCGGATCTGGCTTCGAGATGCTTGGGAAGTACAACCTCCCCTATCTTCTGGCGCTGTATGCCATCACCACGATAGTCTTCTCCCTCAGTGTCGTAATCATTACTTTCGAAATGTCCTACAAAATCGCAAACACAAGTTGGGTGCAGCTGGCGTTCAGTGCTGTGGTGATCGTCGCGATCTGCCGCTTTCATTCCTCTTTGCGCGAAGTCATCCTCGTACAGTTGGTCCTGATGTTCGCCCTACTCATTTGTGTGGCAATACCATTCCTTATCGAATCGCTGGCAACGCCTAAGGATCTGCTCCAGTCAAAAAACTGTCGGCCGGCCAGGGTGATCCGGGGCGTGTCGGAGAACGAGGTTATTGCGGAGTTTCTGAAAAGCGACTTCCACTCTCCGGAATTTAGCGAGTATCACGAAAGTCTGCGTGACGTTGTGAACACACCCGATCTTGAGAATGTGGGCGACAACGCGAAGCGGAGAGCTTTGCTCAACCTGCGGCATCTTGCGCTGTGGAAGGAGATTCCCGTCGGGACGGAATGGTATGAGGTGGAAATTGACGAAGCCGACCTAGGCCAGATCAGGGCATTTCCACGGGCCAATTGGCGCAAGCTCGCGCGCGGTAATTTCTCAGTCACAGAGATTGCCGAAGCCATGCGCACGCGTCAGCACCTTGTAGGTAATTCATTTCTATCGAAGATGACGGCGATTGGCGATCAGCTTCAGCAGGCGGAAACCGGATTCAGTCCTGTGATCCTCATCGGTCTCAACGAAAGGGAACCTCTGACGGTTCTGGATGGGAATCATCGGCTCGTAGCAGCAATCCTCGCATCGCCAAGCAGCGTAAAGAAGCTGCGCTTTCTGTGCGGACTATCCCCTCGCATGACAGAGTGCTGTTGGTACAACACGAATCTCCTGACTCTGTTCAGATATGGGAGAAACATGTTGGCGCGAGTTGTGCGTAATCCCGAGGCTGAACTTGCACACCTTTTGCAAAACCCCGGGTAACCCAGACGTGAGGCAGATACCGTGAAAGGGATAATCTCACGTCTTCAGCTGAAACCGATGATGATCCTTCTTAGAGTCGGAACGATGCACAGAACCTAAGGTCAGAAGTGAATATGACAGTGCAAGTTTGTGCGGTCTCGGTGAAGCAGTTGCCTGAAGGATTGAGCGGGAAGCAGGGGCGTATTTTTTTTAGCGAATTGTTCCTCTCGATGAATACTGACCGCGCCTCGATCGTCCTCGACTGTTCTTCGGTACGTCAGATGGACACGGCTGCTATCTATCTGCTGCTATGTTGCCTGGAGGAGGCGATGAAGTGCGATTGCGACATCAAGCTTGCAGCAATCTCTTCAGAAGCAAGAGCGATTCTGGAATTCGCTGGAGTTAACCGTCTCTTTGAAAGTTTTTGCACGAATGCTGAAGCGGTAAGCAGCTTCCGTCGACTTCCGGTAGATTTGACTTCGAATGCATATGTGCCTTTCGGCTCACATCGGGCACCTTAGAATGCAGCATAATTGCTTTGGGACGGCCATTCTGAGGCGCGAAGCAGTACAGGATTGGGAGGAAGGCATGAGAGGTTCGCTCTGTTCGCTGAGAAGACTGATTGCTGGTGGGCTTGCGATCTTGCTGGCAGTTCCGTTAGCGGAAGAGGCTGTCGCATCGCCGCGACAATCACTCCTCGACCCGCAACAGAGCGTTTCAAACGTCCAGAATCAGTCGAAAGACTCGGATAATCGAGCCGGTAATTCAGATACAAGCAAAAGCAGGTCTGACGAGACGTATCCAGACAGTCCAGAACCTAATCCGACCCAAGTTGCCGGTCAAAGTGGACAGTCGGATCCTTCACAGCCCGGCTCGGGACCACCGCAAAACAGTACCCCGAAACCCGTCGGCACGGCTGCAGCTCCCGAAATGAAGAACAGCGGTGTCGCGGCGTCCAGACCTGCCGGAGCGGTGATTGCGCCGGCAAAGCAGCGGCGAGCCCGATCCATCCTGATCAGGGTTGGTGTTGTCGTGGGCGCCGCTATCGCCATCGGAACTGTCGTGGCGCTCTCTCATGCGAGCCCCAGTCGGCCAAACTGACAATTGGCCCGAAGCATTGGAAGGAACTTTGGAGCAGAGTGATGCGGCCAATTCGAAAGATCCGTCAGTCTAACTTAGTAAGTTTCTCTGGTATTGATGGCTCTGGAAAAAGCACTCAGATTGAAGCTCTTCGCGCGCGGCTTGAAATGGATGGTCTGCGAGTTCTATTAATCAGGTTCTGGGATGACATTGCCATGTTAACCCGACTAAGGGAAGCGACTGGCCACAGAATCTTTATGGGCGACACAGGTGTTGGAGTTCCCTCCGCGCCGATCAACCGGCGGGACAAGAATGTCAGATCATGGTTCATGACTGGGGTGCGGTTATTCCTCTACTTCCTGGATGCTATCTCGGTCCGGTTTGCAGTGGAGAGAGCAATACGTTCCGAGTCCGATCTTGTTATCTTCGACCGGTATATCTATGACGAACTTGCAAACCTGAACTTGCGCAATCCGGCTATTCGAATGTACGTTCGGCTGATTATGAACTTGGTTCCTAAGACTGATATCAGCTATTTGCTCGATGCAGACCCCGTTCAGGCTCGCGCGCGAAAGCCTGAATACCCTATCGAGTTTCTCCAGGACAACCGTCAGTCCTATTTGGCTCTGAGCGATTTGGTCGGTGGAATCACCATCATAGTCCCAATGCCGGTCAAGGATGTCGAGCGCGCCGTCCTCAAGTACGCGCTGGAGGAGCTACGATTCAGAGTCCGTCTGCGGGAGAACAACGATGACATGCCTTCGAGAGATACCGGCAGTAAACTGGCGAAGCTGGACAGGCCGCAGACCCGTCCAACTGTCTTTTGATGCGACGCGATCCAGTCACTACTGATGAAGCCGCAAGAAACGTCTTTTACCTCACCAGCGATAAATGGTCAAATCAGACAAGTACGCGGTTGAGGTCCCGCTAGTGGCTGAGGAGCCATCCAATTGAAAATTGGTCAGCAGCGTTGGGGCCCATCCGAGCGCGAAGGCAGACGGCACAGTCACGTTCAGAATCGATTCAGCGCCATCAAGCCACACAGAGCCGTAGGTGACATTGCCGGAGTCGTCGCGGGAATAACTGACCTGAACGTGATGCCAGGTATTCGTACTCCATTGACGCGGGTTGCACGCTGCTTTCGAATGCAGCCATGTGTCTGCATAGTTTTCAGGAGTTCCCTGATTGGCGGTGTAATCCCATGTGCCTGACCAGCCATCGCACTGGAATCCGAAGATCACAGTCTGGCCATTGGACATTACCTGATTCATATCCATTTCCAGATTGGCGATGGAAGTGGAGGGGGATGGCAGGTAGACCCAGGCGTCATAGAGGAAGTTAGTGGAGGTCGTATCGTCTCCGAAAGACACGTAAAAACGCTGGTCGCCGTAGTCCAAGTAATTGCTCACAAACTTGCGTGTGCCCCCACTAAGAGATGGCGAGTTGACGAGGCTTGTCGATCCACTCGAACTGCCGGCATTCGCGGTGTCACTTTGTGCGGCCCAGCTGCTTAAGGTCTGCAAACTGCGAACACTGATTGCGTCCAAGGGAATTACGGGAGTAGCGGAGGCTTCGACTGTGATGGCGACATCGGTGACGCATGAGGAACCGGCATCGCCCCATGCCTTGACATGGAGGGTGTGCGCTCCCGTTCCAGACACGACGCTGGCCTGTACGGATGTACCATTCACAATGGTTGTGTCGGCGCTGTTGTCAAGCGAATAGCCCATGGCAGCAGTATTTTGAGACGAGCAACTCGCGGCGTTGGCAGAAAGAGCGAATGGCGATCCAACTTCGGCGCCATTTGCAGGACTGCTGACAGTGACGTTTGCGAACGCAGGTGTGGCGAACGTCACAAAAATCAATGTGGCGTAGTAGAAAGTCTTCATCTGTGTGTCCTTAAGTACTTATCGATCCCAGATTTCGGTCGTGGATAAAGGCGATCATGATACTTTTCACGGTTCTATCCCTATCGCCTGAATTCGTGTGAAGTCTTACGCAGCCTGTTGGAGCTGCGCGCGTTCAGTATGGATGCGGAGTGCATGGGCAAGGTCAGCGGGCAAGCAATTCAGCATATTGCGTACTTGCCTCCCATCACCTCGGCGTGAGCAAATAGAATGCCCCGATCCGAGTGAAAAGACGCATTGAAGCGACAAGAATTCGACGGTAAGTCCTTTGCCTGCTTCGGCGGCTGCAGAGACATATGTCTCCAACCGATCCGAACCGTAGTTCGGAATAAGTGAGCGGACAGAAGCTGACGCAACCTCTTGCGCTCTCGCGCAGGGCTGCGCCCTTCCGCTCGACGTCTTCACTTAGACTTCGAACTTTAGGCCGTGGTCCAGACAATCCAATGAATGTCTGTATAAAACAGTACACTTATTAGGTAAGTTGTGCGGGATTTGTCAGAAAGTATTTGAGATAAGTATACATTGCAGACAACCATTTCTTGGTCCGTGCAACACGAATCGGAAGGGTACGCTCGTAAAAGCTTCTGGCTCACTCATAATGTCGCTGCTCTCTGGCTATCCGACGGGCCCGACAGAAGGGCTATCGATGAAACTGACCTATTGGATTCCGGCAGGGCTACTTTGTTTCCTTTGCACTGTTCGTGCAATCGCCTGGACAGACTAGGGTTGGGCGCGAAACGCAGAACACGGCCACTGCTGAGTTGCGTGCTGGAATCGAAGCATCTCCGATGCTGCCATTCAAAGGCGTGCATTTCGCAGCGCAGCCGCCTGCAAGTGGGTGGAACCCGCTCGCGGCAGCTCCGGCACGAGACCATCCTTGGATTCCGCTTGCCAAATTGAAGGGTCGATCAGCGATCCCTAAGTAACCGTCCTATATGCGTCGGCTCTATTAATCATCCGGGAAATGAGCCTAGAATTTGTAGAAATGGCGAATTGGGCTAAGTAGTTGAGCGTCATGCTTCTGATGAGACCGAACTCGGCTCGAACAATATGCAGCCGTTCGATCGCGGGATACGACCGGATCAATCAACGCAAGATTGCAACGAGGAACGGCATCCCAGATCGCCGCATGATTGATATTTTGACTCGTTCTGCCGATAGACACTGAATTCCATGAACTTATTGGCTCTCGTGGTGTGGCTCAAGAATCGGGCGAGATTGGTCGTTATGACGCAGTATCTGCGAGCAACGAGAAGTGCAGGCGCGGGTCTCTGGCCCGTCAGCCGCTTGGCAATCCTCGGATGCGTCGCACTTATAGCTTCGGCCGAATCGATCTGCCTGGCTTCTGATAACCCGTCACAGCAGTTGCCAGTGCTCACAACGGCTCGCCAGGTTCACGATCTCAGCCCCTACCAAGCATCGTTTGGTTATCCCGTTCGATTGCGCGGCGTCGTTACTTTCTATGACGCGTATCAGGAAGGCCACAGAGCGCTCTTCATTGCCGACAGTACAGGTGAAGTCTTCATCGCGCCTGGTTCTGCGCTCCTTCTTCCCCTGCACGCCGGTTCGGTCGTTGAGGTCGTCGGCGAGACTGATCCAGGTGGATTTTCACCCATCGTTTCGCATTCGACTATTCGCATTCTTCCCGAATCGCAGGCGCTCCCGACCGCTCCTGAGGTTACAGTGCCGCAGCTCCTCAGCGGCGGAAAAGACTCTGATTGGGTAGCCCTGAAAGGGGTTGTCCACGCTGTGGAATTCGACGGAATGCACGTTGTGCTCACTGTGGCCACACCAGACGGCACGCTTTCGGCAACCACAGATAAAGAGGACGGAGCGAACTATTCTGCGCTGATCGATTCTGATATCGTCATCCAGGGCATAAACGCACCACTGGTCAATGCGCGACGCCAATTGACCGGAGTCCGTCTTCTATTTCCAGGAATCAAGACCATCTCCGTAACGACACCTGCTCCTTCCGATCCATTTGCACTGCCCACTCTTGCGCTGAGCAGCCTGTTGCAATATTCGCCGCACCCCTCCAGTTCGCATCGCATTCATGTCCGCGGTCTCGTAACACTCTCTTGGCCGGGGCAAACCGTATGCATTGTGGACAAGACCGCCGGGCTCTGTATCCAGACCGCCGATCGCACCCCGCTGAAAGAGGGGGACCTGATCGATGTCGCTGGTTTCCTGGAGAGGAAAGACTATCTCCCCAGCATCACCGCTGCGGCCCTGAAACGTGTGGAAAGCGGCGGATCGGTGGCGCCGATCGAAATCTCTGCAGCAAACGCCTTTGACATGGGCTACAAACATTCCGGCACGGTTTCGTCAGCCGCGCATACTGATATCTCGGGGGCAAACTCCTTTGACACCGACCGCAACGGAGAACTCGTTCGCATTCAAGGCAGGCTGGTGGGAACAAATCGAGGGTTGAACGGCTCGACACTGCTTCTCTCGTCCGATGGAATCGTGTTCCCTGCCGTGTTACCTGCAGATGCAATAAAAGATGAGAAACAACAGAACTCCTCGTGGATTGACGGAAGCACGGTGGCAGTGACGGGCGTCTTCATCGGAAAAGTGGATGAACGCCAAGCCGTCCGTCAGGAAGGTATCGCGCGCATAGAATCGTTTCAGATTTTATTGAGATCGCCGGAGGATGTGCTGGTCGTCAACACTCCTTCCTGGTGGAATGGCGAACGTGCCCTCGACGTCCTTGGCTTCGTTCTTCTCACCATGATTGCGGCTCTCGGCTGGGTTGGAATTCTTCGTCGGCAAGTCCACGAGCAAACCGCGATTATCCGTCGAAGTGAAGCGCGTTTCCGCCATATGGCCGAGCACGACGGCCTCACCGGACTCCCCGTGAGAAATGTTCTGCTGGAACGGCTTGAACTGGCATTGGATGAGATCAAGCGGCAGGCAAACTCGCTGGCTTTACTGATGGTCGATGTCGACAATTTCAAGCACATCAACGACACCATGGGGCATGCCGTGGGCGATCAAGTGCTCATTACGATCGGGACTCGACTTCAAGAATCGTTGCGACCGACCGACACCGTCGCGCGTATGGGTGGGGATGAGTTCACTGTGCTCCTCACGGGCTTGAACGGTCCAGAAGAGGCTCAAAAGCTCGCTTCAATGCTGGTTTCAAAGATATCTGAACCCATGGTGCTGCAAGGGATTCGAGTTGAAGTGTCGGTGAGCGTCGGCGTCGCGACCTATCCTGTGGGTGGAAGCGACGTGAAAACACTATTGCGGAATTCTGATGCAGCGCTCTACCAAGCGAAAGCAATAGGGCGCAACTGCTACCAGATGCATTCTGCTAATGCATATATTTCGGGTCTAAGACCGGCGTTTCCACAAACTCGGTAGGCGTACCAGTCAAGTTCGCTCTGCCCAGCAGATCCATTGTGCTGTAAGAGTGGCCGCGCAACTGCCTCGGCTCTTTCGCCCTGACACTATGCGAGGGAATCCGCGGTCTCCTGCGTGACAGGGCAGAGGTCTGCGGAGAACTCCAAGTGGTCGAAAAACCGGCTACCGGGACACCTAGCTTTTCACCACTCCGGGATGGGATCTGCAGGAGGTCAGGTGTACGAGATGGCGATTTCGGCCACGTGACCACAATCGCGTTTATCAGAACCTGATTCTGAGATTGATCCTTCTCTAGCGCGATAAGCGTTACAGACGTTGCACTTCAGAGCGCAGCTCCCAATAGTTGACTTTTCGAGTTCCGCCTCTCAGACGAGATCATTCCAGGCTTTAGGACTCGAGCCAAAGCTCTTCCGAAATGCTTCCACAAAGGCGGTGGTTGACTGTATCCAATGCAGTAGGAGACGTCCTTCACTGCTTCCGGACGGGGGCCAGGAAGGTCTGGTAAGCTGGGGCCGCTCTTCAAAATGACCTTGGATCGAGGATAGACAATGCGTATTCGTGCTCTGATTCTTGCAGTTGCTGTGATGGCGAGTGGTGGTATGCAGATGCGGGCGCAGATGAGTGGCCCCCCGCCGTCGCCGCCGGTGGGTACAAAGGAAGACCCCGCGAAAGCGTTGGACGATTTGTTCTCCATGATGGAGTTCCAGGTAGTGGGCGCGGCGAAGGCTATGCCAGCAGATAAGTACGCTTTTGCGCCGACGCAAGGGATCTTTGCTGCGGGCCAGACGACGCAGTTCGATACCGTGCGCACCTTCGTGGCACAGGTGACGCACCTGGCGCAGGCGAACTACTTCTTTTTCGGCTGGGGCGGCATTAAGCCTGACCGCGACTTGAAGGCAATCGGCTCCATTACGACGAAGGACGAAGCGGTGGCTGCACTGGAAGCATCGTTCGTCTACGCGCACAAGGCGATTGCAACCATCACGACAGAAAATGCATTTGTCGCCATCAAGCCGGTCGACGGGTTGAGCACGCGGGCTACGATTGCCGCTTTTGCAGCGGCCCACGGGAATGATCACTATGGTCAGATGGTGGAGTACCTACGAATGAACGGCATTGTGCCGCCGGCAAGCGCCAAGTAGTTAGCTGGTTAGCGAGTCAGCAAGATGCCGCCCTGATTGGGGATTGCATTTGTAACGAGACGGCTTGTGTTTACCAAAGGCTTTTGGTTCAAGTGGACGCTAAGGCGTGTATGAGGACCTGAATGCATCCGGAGGCCGCTGCTGCCTTACGCGGGATCCCAGCTGAATAGAATTGGAGCCTCAACGTTGAGAATGTTATGAACAGGGCAGGCGTGAGCTGCTGTTTCCAATTTGCGTCGCTGGCCTTCTTCAAATGCGCCTGGGACGTGCACGTGAACTGAAATTCTGGCGATTCTCCTTGGGGTATTTGCCATTTCTTTCTCGACGCTTGCAGTAGCTCCGGTGATGTCGATGTCGAGCGAACGAGCCACGATTCCCATGATGCTCAAGATGCAGCTTCCGAGGGAAACAGACAACAGTTCGCTGGGCGAGAAGCTCAGTCCATTCCCATGGTTGTCTTTAGGAGCATCAGTCACGACTACGACACCCGACTCCGCGTGTTCCGCGCTGCAACGTAAAGAACCTTCATACCGCACCGTAGTTTCGCTCACTTGCCAATCTCCAGGATCTGCCTTCAGCTTCGAAAGGTAAGCCTAGTGCATTGTCCTTCACCGCCGACGGATCAATTGGTCCTACCAGTCGGCCGGTGTCTACAAA
>Ga0302326_10033765_pt1 | contig 10156 bp, 8 predicted proteins | sample Palsa_T0_3_FD_202264 | JGI IMG/M metagenome (GOLD analysis project Ga0302326, IMG submission 202264) | Peat permafrost microbial communities from Stordalen Mire near Abisko, Sweden - Palsa_T0_3 | ecosystem: Environmental > Terrestrial > Soil > Palsa > Peat permafrost | place: Sweden: Abisko...
AGGCGATCACCCGCGCGGGCGGAAATCCGTTCATGCAGTATTCCGTGCCCGAGGCGATCATCCGATTGAAGCAGGGATTTGGGCGGCTCATCCGCAGCAAAACCGATACGGGAATTGTCGTGATCCTGGACAGCCGGATCAAGACCAAGCGGTATGGCAAGAAATTCCTGGCGGCGCTTCCGGCGTGCAAGGTGGTGGTAAGGGATGGGAAAAAGAGCGCCGAAGCATGAAATTTCTTCAGCAGCCGATCGAGAAAAAATTGTCGGCGCTGTTGGGCGCGAAGGTGACGTTCGCGCGGCTCAGCATCTCGCCGCTGTCGGGGAAGTTGGAAGCGGAGGGGATGCGCGTGGAGGGGGAATCGGCCGACCGGCCGCTGCTGAGCGTGGGGCGGATCGAGGCGAAGATCGTCGTGGCCAAAGCGCTGATGGGGCAGATCGTGGTGAAATCGTTGGTGGTGGAGAGGCCGGAGGTTTTTCTAATGCAGAGGGAGGATGGAAAGCTCAATATTCCGCGCCGGCCGGAAAAGATTTCGAAGGATGGGGATGAAGAAGGCGCAAAATGGGAGTTCGAGGCGGAATCGATTCGGATAAAAGATGGCGTGGTTCGGTTTCAGCGAGGGGCGCAGGTCTCGGTGGTGGAGGAGATACATGCGGAGTTGAAGTGCGATGATCGGGGAAGGATTGACCTGGCGGCGATTGAACTGCGGGGGAAGACGGATTTGCAGAATTGGGTGAGTTCTCTGCCGCCGGGGGCGACGACGAATGTGCGGGTGGAGATTACGCTGCCCTGGCGGGCGATTTTTCCGGGGCGCGGGCGCGAATAATGCTCGCAGGCTAATCGGAGGCTTCACATTGTCCGCGAGCGCGGTAGCGTCTGGCGAGCAGCCCACCCACCAAAATCATCCCCATGATTCCGCAGGTAGGTTCGGGGACATCTGTCAGGCTGATTCCATTAGCCGCGGCAAAGTCGTCCAGCGCGGTCAAATCGGCCGCTGAAACATCCGATTGGCTGGCGAAATCGTTGAAGTTGTCCGCCAGCAACACGAAGTCGGAGCCGTTGACCTTTCCATCGTAATTGAAATCGCCTTTGTCCCAGCCGTTGCTCACCGAGTCGTTGAAATTGGCGGCCATCAGCGTGAAGTCAGAGCCGTTGACTTTGTCGTCCAGGTTGGCATCGCCCAGCAGTGTGTACTTGATTTCGATCTGCCCGGCGGAGAGCCCGGCGGGATTGCCGGGATCGGCGGAGTCGGCGTAACCGATACCGTAGGAGGCGTTGACGGCGGCGGTGCTGGAGATGATGCCCCCGCCATTCCATGCGCCGCCGTTGTAGCCGCTGGCGATCAAGGCCGCGATAGAAGAGATGGGATCGGGCCCCGAGCCGTAGTTGATGAAGATGTGATTGTTGGTGATATCGAGAGAACCGGCGCTGACGGTCAACTGGTCGAGAGAGCTGGCTCCGCTGCCGGTGTTGAACTGGAACGTGCCGCCGCTGATAGTGACAGACCCGGTGCCGGTGATGGCGCCGGAGGTATCGCCGGTGGCATCGAAGACGAGCACGCCGTTATTGGTGATGCCGGCAGGTTGGGTGAATTTCGCCGATGAGGTGAGCGCGCCGGTGGACGAGACGGAAACGGTGCCGGCGGGGGAACCGCTGTAGGGGGAGGCGATGGCCAGTGTGCCCCCCTGGATGAAGAGCTTGCCGGTATTGTTGAACTGAAGACCGGATCCGATAGAGAAGGTAGCGCTGGGTTCGTTGACGTTCATTGTGCCGCTGTTGTTAAGCGTGGAGGTTGCGCCACCGTCGCTATAGATATCGCCGTTGGTGGCGGTGAGCGTGCCGGCATTGTTGAAGGTGGCGCCGTCCCCCGGTTCAACGTAAATAGCGCCGGTGGCGCCGATGGTGGCGGATTGGCCCGCGGGGTTGGTGAGAATTCCGGTGTTGAGAAACGCATACTGGTTTCCGTGGAAATCGATGCCGGACTTGGCGGTTACGGTAACGTTTGCCGCGGGGGTCATCGTTCCATAGGTCCAGACGAGCGGGCCTTGGATATTTTCGTTGACGCCGAAGGCCAGCGTTCCAGAGGTAAGGTAGGTGGTGCCGGTGACATTGTAATTAGCGGTATTGATGGTCTGCTCTCCACCCGAGAAATAATACGCCCCCGCGCCGGTGAGGGTTGCAGAAGAAGAGAAAGTGTAGTTGGCTGTGAAAGTGATGCTGGCTCCCGAAGAGACGCTGACGGTGCCGGTGGTGGAACCGTTGTCGGAAGCGGCGAGCAGAAGGTCGCCAGCCAGGACATTGAGGGTACCGCTGTTGTTGAAGATAAGTCCGCTGCCGATAGAAAAAGTAGCGCTGGCTTCGTTGACGGTGAAGGTGCCGGAGTTGTTGACGGTGGAGGTTGCGCCACCGTCGCTATAGATACCGCCGTTGGTGGCGGTGAGCGTGCCGGCGTTGTTGAAGGTGGCACCGTCCCCCGGTTCAACGTAAATATTGCCGGTGGCGCCGATGGTGGCGGATTGGCCCGCGGGGTTGGTAAGAATTCCGGTGTCGAGAAACGCATAATTACTTCCATGGAAATCGATGCCGGACTTGGCTGTGACGGTAACGTTCGCCCCGGGGATCATCGTTCCGCCGCTCCAGACGAGCGGTCCCTGAATATTTTCGTTGACGCCGAAGGCCAGCGTTCCGGTGGTAAGGTAGGTGGTGCCGGTGACGTTGTAATTGGCGGTATTGATGGTCTGCTCTCCGCCCGAGAAATAATACGCCCCCGCGCCGGTGAGGGTTGAAGAGGAAGCGAAAGTGTAGTTGGCGGTGAAGGCGACGGTCGCTCCCGAAGAGACGGTAGCGGTGCCGGTGGTGGAACCGTTGTCGGAAGCGGCCAGGAGCAATTCGCCTGCTTTGACGCTCACGGTGCCGCTGTTGTTGAAGATATGTCCGCCGCCGATAGTGAAAGTAGCGCTGGCTTCGTTGACGGTGAAGGTGCCGGAGTTGTTGACGGTGGAGGTTGCGCCACCGCCGCTATAGATACTGCCGTTGGTGGCGGTGAGCGTGCCGGCGTTGTCGAAGGTGGCGCCGTCGCCCGGTTCAACATAAATATTGCCGGTGGCGCCGATGGTGGCGGATTGGCCCGCGGGGTTGGTGAGCGTTCCGGTGTCCAGAAACGTAGTCCCGCTTCCGGAGAAATTGATGCCCCCATCGGCCGTCTCGGCAGCGGCGCCGAGGGTTCCTTCGGACCAGGTGAGAACCCCGAGGATGGTCAGCGAATCACTACCGGAGATTGTTCCCCCGGACATGTTCATGAGCTGGATGGTGGGGTTGACGTTAAGGGTGACAGTTCCGGCGCTGACGATCACGTCGTAGAGGGTACCGGCGGGGGTGCCGTTGTTGGGGTAATTGGGATTGGTTGACCAGTGAGCAGCGCTGGACCAGTTGTTGGTCGTGCCGTCCCAGGTGGCGGTGGTGTCGGCGCGGGCGAGAGGCGAGAGGTTCGTGGCCAGAGCGGCGGCGCTGATGGACATTAAAATGGCTGAACGGCGATGACGGCGAGTCATTTTTCCCTCCCTGATTTTGATCGAGACGATTTGTGAGGCAACAATACGCTCATGGTACGACTCGGCGGAATGCGCGGCAAAGGTATTTTGAGGTGATTTCGTGAGGGTGGCGGAAAGACGGGAGCTGTCGCGGTTCTTTGGTTGTCTTGGTCTGACACATGCAACACGCTGGCAGGTGCGCCCCTTCAATTTGCAATGCAGGAGGGGCGGGAAGAACCAGATAAGGCCCAAGCATGCGGCAGCTTCCGCAGGATTCCCCTCCTGCACCCACCCCACACATCTCCTTTTCCCCTCAACCGCACGGGAGGGAAATTAATCATGCCTGCGGGACGCAGCACATCAATTGCGTCGGGTGCGAAGCGGTAGTATTCTCGCTCGAAATATAAATCGTTCCATTGAAACACGGAGGTCATTGCCATGTCATTCGAAGCCGCGGTTAATCGGAAAGCCATTGATATTGGAAAACTGAGCGTGGAGATGACGACTTCCGCGGGGAGCGGGCATCCTTCGACTTCGCTGTCGCTGGCGCATCTCATCACCGTTCTCATGTATTACCAGATGCGGTGGGATCCGAAGGATCCGTGGAGCCTTGCCTCGGATCGGCTGGTGCTGTCGGAGGGGCATGCGGTGCCGATTGTTTATGCGGCGCTGGCGGACCTGGGGGCGATGATTATTCCGCTGGGCAAGGGGCGGGATGCGGCGCGGCCGATGACGGTGGCGGATGCGATGACCCTGCGGGCGATCGACAGCCCGATTGATGGACATCCCAATCCGCACGTGGGCGTGCCGTTTTTCGATGCGGCGACGGGAAGCCTCGGGCAGGGGCTTTCGGTGGCGGCGGGGCTCGCGTCGGCGGCGAGGATGGACAAGGTCGATCGGAATATTTACTGCATCATCGGCGACGGGGAGAGCCGCGAGGGACAGAACTGGGAAGCGGCCGATTTTGTGGTGGATCATGCGCTGACGAATGTAGTGCCGATTTTTAATTGCAACGAGCTTGCGCAGAGCGACTGGGTGTCGCCGCAGCAGAGCTATATGGGGCTGGCGGATAAATTGAAGGCATTTGGATTTTTGGTGCGGGTGATCGACGGGCATGATCCGCACGACATTCGCGATGCGCTGAGCGAACTGCACGTGGTTCAGAACGGGCAGAAGCCGATGGCGATCGTCGCCCGGACGGTGAAGGGATGGGGCGCGCCGCACGAGCAGGGGATGGGCAAGCACGGCACGCCGGTGAAGAAGGATCAGCTTCCCTCGATCCTGGGAGAACTGGACAGTACCGCGAAGGATTTGGGCGTTGCGGATTATAAATCGGGCGAACTGAAGCCGGGGGCGGTCACGTCAAAGGCGCCGGCGCGGGATACAAAGGGGATCAAGATCAAGTCGTATGCCGATGGACTAGCGGCGGTGGGATTGGACAAAGACCTGGCGGCGGGCAAGCCGATCGCGCCGCGCAAGGCGTATGGGGCGGCGCTGGTGGCGCTGGGGGAGGCGGATAAGCGCGTCGTGGGGCTCGATGCGGATGTGAAGAATTCGACGCACGCGGAATGGTTCGCCAAGAAATTCCCGGCGCAGTATCTCGAGTGCAAGATTGCGGAACAGAACATGATCAGCGTCGCGGCGGGGGCGAGCGCGGGGGGGAAGATTCCGTTTTGCTCGACGTTCGCCAAGTTCGTGGTGCGGGCGTACGACCAGGTGGAGATGGCGATCATCAGCGGGGCGAACATCAAGATCACGGGGACGCACGCGGGCGTGACGCTGGCGGCGGACGGACCGAGCCAGATGTCGCTGCCGGACACGGCGTTTTTCCGCAGTTTCTGTCATGCCAAGGGATATGACGGGCAACTCGCGGTGCGCTATTTTTTCCCGGCGGATGCGATCAGTTGCTACAAGATTACGGAGTTGATGGCCAACATTCAGGGGACGTGTTATCAGCGGGCGCTGCGAGCGGATACCAAGGCGCTGTACAAGCCGGAGGATTCGTTCGAGGTGGGGGGATACAAGGTTTTGCGCGAGGGGAAGGATTTGGTGTTTGTGGCCGCGGGGTACATGGTGCATGAATGCCTGAAGGCGGCGGATGAACTGGCCAAGAGCGGCAAGAAGGCGGGGGTGATCGATGCGTATGGATTGCCGCTGAAGGACAATGGGATTCTGGACATCGCCACGAAATCCGGCGGAAGGATTATCACGGTCGAGGACAATTACACCGGTGGGCTGGACAGCGAGCTGTCGGAGCAGATCGCCGCGACCGGCGCGGCCGTGAAGTTGAAGGCGATGTTCGTGAGGCAGATTCCCAAGAGCGGGCGCGAGCCGCAGGAAGTGCTGGATTATCTGAACCTGGGATACAAGGCGATTTTGGCGGCTGTTTAAGGCAAAAACATTTTTGGCGAGATATCAGGCGCACGGATGCGTTATTCGCGGCTTATATTTCGTGTTCACGCGGTTCAAAGAATGTTTGAGCGCGGGATATCAGAAACCGATGTGCGCGAAGTTCTCGAAGTTGGTAAGGTAATAAAGAAGAATCCGAAGGATTTGCCTTATCCGAGTTATCTGGTTCTCGGATTTCCTTCCGGAAGACCGATTCACGTTGTGGCTTCGGATGACTTGTCCGTTAAGGCAACCGTTGTGATCTCGGTCTACCAGCCAGATTCTAAGCTGTGGGATAAGACCTTCAGCCGGCGAAAAAAATGAAGTGTGTAATTTGCAAACACGGAAAGACGGCTCCTGCAAGGGTAACGGTTACTCTGGAACGCGGCGCTGCAACGCTGGTGTTCAAATCGGTGCCCGCCAATGTTTGCGGCAACTGCGGTGAGCAATATATTTCGGAAGACATAACGCGGCGATTACTTCGAGAAGCGGAAGAGGCGATTGGGGCTGGTGTACAAGTTGAGATCAGGGGATTCGGTCTGAAGATTGCATGAAAGAATGCGCTGAGGACAAGGATGTCGCTTTCGGTTTCCATTCTCGCCAGCGGATCGGGTGGTAACTGCGCCGTGGTGCGGGGTGGCAGGGGGGTGATTCTGATTGATTGTGGGATTGGGCCGCGGACGGCCGCGGGGCGGATGAAGGATTTGGGTATTGGCATCGGGGATATTGGGGCGATCTGTCTGACACATCTGGATCGGGATCATTTCAGCACGGCGTGGGTGGCGACGATCGTACGGCGGGGGATTTCTGTTTTCTGTCATGAGAGCCGGGTCGAGGATTTGGCGCGGATCGGCGGGGAATCGGCAGAATTTGCGCGGCTGTTGAGGCCGTTTAACGGAGAATTTTTTTCGCCGGTCGGCGCGATGAAATTTTTTGCTATTCGATTGGCCCATGATGAATGCGGATCGCACGGGTTTGTGGTGGAGAGCCGCGGGTGCCGGATGGGGTATGCGACCGATCTGGGCCGCGTGCAGGAGCGGTTAATCCAGCATTTTTGCGGGGTGGACGTGCTGGCGATTGAGAGCAATTACGATCCGCGGATGCAGATGCATAGTGGCCGTCCCTGGTTTTTAAAGCAGAGGATTATGGGCGGTCGGGGGCATTTATCGAATTCCGATGCGTTGGCGGCGGTGTTGGAAATTCTGAATCAGTCGCAAGCCGGGGGCCGCAGGTTGCCGAAACATATTATTCTGCTTCATCGAAGCCGGGAGTGTAACTGCCCGCGGCTGGTGCGCGAGATGTTTGGCGCTGATGAGCGGATTGCGGGCCGGCTGACGCTGGCGGAGCAGGACCGGGCGACGGGCTGGCTGAGCGCCGGCGAGCGGCCGGTGGCGCTGCAATTGGAATTGCAATGGGCGTGACTTGCGCTACGAGCAGCGCGAGTAGACCAGTTACAACCGATCGGGGGAGTTTGGGAATGGGATGCAGGGAATGGGATTGTTCGGATTTCTCAAGCGCGCCAAGCCGACGCCGGTGACCGATCCGGTCATCATCGAGCTGCGCATTCCGAAGGTGAACGAACCGGAGATGACTCCGGGCGAGCTTCGGCGCCAGCTTTTCGATGCGGCGGCGGCGGGGGACGAGGAAAAGCTCTGCACGATCTGCCAGGAGAATGAGAAGTCGATCTTCGAGCAGGGGATGATCTGGTCGAAAATTCCGGACGAGGTGCAATCGAGCCCGCTGGTGCTGCGGTGGTACTGCAACGGGCTGAGGGCGATCGCGCGGTTTTGCGCGGATCGGCTGGGAAAGCCGGAATTGATGGATCAGATGAAGGGGATGGATTTGCTGCCGGGGGAGCAAGAGAAGAATATTGTCACGGATGAAAAATCCGATGCACGCGGATGATTTGACGAATCCCACCGCTCTAATCCAGGAAACGCTCCGCGCGAATATTCAGATTTTTGGAAAGGCCGCGGATGGCGGCTTTGCTCCAGGCGCGTTTGCCGGCGAGCATTTCCGACAGATTGGACTGAGCAACGCCGATCTGGCGAGCCAGTGAGCTGACCGAGATTCCGCGCTCTTCGATGCGATGACGCACAAGGTCCGCGACGGACAGGTCGGAGAGATCGAGAGTTTGGCCTGTGTCCTGTTCGTAACGGACAATCAAATCGATGAGGACATCCAAATAATCCAAGGCTCCCCTGTCGGGCTTTTGGGTGGAAAGGCGGAGGACGATCCGTTTTGCCCTGGCAGATTCGGCGGGAGTTTTGATTCGGCGGAGTGGAAACTCGCCGATGAGATGAAGGTAGGAATCGGCCCGGTTTGTCTTGGATATGGCACGCATATCAATAACGTCCTTTCCATCGATTTTTGTCATACTCAGCATGGGTCAGGAATTCCAAAACGAACACAGAGAGCGCGTGATAGTTGATGGTTGTCAAAAGGCGATACTCGTTTCCCTTGACGTTGAAAACCGTCACGACAATTTCACTCTTTAGTTTCACGCCATCCGCCGTGGGATAATCGGCCCGTACATCGTCCAGACTATGCCACGTCGCGTCCAAGGCAGTAGCGGTCCATGCCTGCAACCACCGTTTTGCATCAGAATGCTTTCGAGCCGCTCTCGTCAGCACTTCCTGTCCAAAAAGACGCATTATATCATTTTGATATAATCGGCAGAAAAGTCAACATGAATGAGGTCGGCGGATATCGGATTATTAATATATGAGCGGGCAGCCATTATCGAAACTCAGGGCGCTTGAACCAGCGTTGTATCGCGCTTAGGATTCGCGTTCTTTCCACGAATTTTTGGAGGTTTTTCGATGCGTATTCTGGTTGCTGACAAACTTGCCGATGAAGGCCTGGAATTTTTGAAGCAGAACAATGCGGCTTACGATGCGAAGGTGGGGCTGAAGGAAGATGAGCTGGCGGCGGCGGTGGGGGAATATGATGCGCTGATTGTCCGCTCGGGGGCGAAGGTGACGGCCAAGGTGCTGGAGAAGCTGGGGAAGCTGAAGGCGATCGCGCGGGCCGGCGTGGGGGTGGACAACATCGATCTGGAAGCGGCGACGGCGAAGGGGATCCTGGTGCTGAACACGGCGGAGGCGAGCACGCTTTCGACGGCGGAACATGCGCTGGCGCTGCTGCTTTCGCTGGCGCGGAAGATTCCGCAGGCGCATGCGAGTTTGAAATCGGGAGCGCTGGAATGGAAAAAGCGGAGCGTTTACCAGGGGACGCAGCTTGCGGGAAAGACGCTGGGCGTGGTGGGGCTGGGGCGGATTGGGCGGACGGTGGCGACGCGGGCGCTGGCGATGGAAATGAATGTGATCGGGTTCGATCCGTATTTCTCGGGGCCGGCGGCGGTGGATGGGAAGGTGAAGCTAATCAAGGATTTCGATGAGTTTCTGTCGCAGATCGATGTGATCACGTTTCACGTGCCGGGTGGGGAGCAGACGAAGCATTTGCTGAACCGCGAGCGGCTGATGAACAAGTGCCGGCCGAATCTGTTGGTGGTGAACGATGCCCGCGGAGAGGTGATCGACGAGATCGCACTGGCGGAGGCGCTGAAGGAGAAAAAGATCGCGGGGGCGGCGATCGACGTGTATGCGACCGAGCCGCCGGCGAAGGATCATCCGCTGTTTGGCTGCGAGAACGCGGTGCTGACGCCGCACCTGGGCGCCAGCACGGACGAGGCGCAGACGGCGGTGTCGGTGGATGCGTGCAAGGCGATCGTGGCGTTTCTGAACACGGGCGAAATTCGCGGCGCGGTGAATGCCGGCGGATTGAAGCTGGATTTGCCGGCGGATGAGAAGCCGTTCGTGGAACTCGCGCGGCGGATCGGCATTTTGCTGGCGGCGCTGTGCGAGGGGGGATATCGCTCGATCACGCTGCGGGCCAGCGGGACGCGGGCGCCCAAGCACATGAACACGCTGCTGCGCGTGGCGGCGGTGGAACTGCTGCGGCCGCACCTGGATTCGGTGAACGTGATCAACGTGGAACATCTGGCGCGTGGGCGCGGGATCGAACTGGTGACGATTCACGAGCCGAATCCACCGGCGGGATTGGTGGGGGATATCGTGGGGGTTCGCGTGGACAGCTCGACGGGCGAGAGCCACCGGGTGCTGGGGACGGTGTATGCGGACGGCTTGCCGCGCGTGCTGCGGATTGACGGTTACAGCATGGACATGATTCCCGAGGGGAACATGGTGCTGATCGTGAACCAGGACACGCCGGGGGTGATC
>Ga0302326_10033767_pt1 | contig 10156 bp, 7 predicted proteins | sample Palsa_T0_3_FD_202264 | JGI IMG/M metagenome (GOLD analysis project Ga0302326, IMG submission 202264) | Peat permafrost microbial communities from Stordalen Mire near Abisko, Sweden - Palsa_T0_3 | ecosystem: Environmental > Terrestrial > Soil > Palsa > Peat permafrost | place: Sweden: Abisko...
ATGTCTCCACCACGATTACGATTCGAGTGCGCGCCCAGGATTGTGCGTAAGTCGTTTCGATTGATGTGAGTCTGGTTCTGCCCATTTGTCAAGGCGATACCCCTCAGCCCCGGTTCCCGGGCCGCGGCCCCGCGATTGAGGTAGCCTAAACGTATGGATATGCAGGTTGGGCCCGAACTCGAAGACTTCGTAAAGTACGACGTGGAACGCAGCAATCACCAGTTCGCCGATCAACATGTTGAGCACGCCGTTTCTCTGCTCCACGCTTTCGAGACCTGGTTTGCGGAAGATCGTGCCGAGAACCTCGAGAGTTAACTCGAAGCAACCCTTTTTGGTTTGTATCAGGGCACGACTTCAGTCGTGCCACCTCTGGCCAAACCGCGCAGGGCTTTAAGCCCCTGCCAACGTAACATCTGCACGAGATTCAAATGGAAAGAAGGTGCAGGGGCTAAAGCCCCACTCTCTCTGCGCCTTTACGGCACGACTAAAGTCGTGCCCTGATACAAAACAAGTCTGTGTAATAGCGGCGTCTAAGGGAATCGACGGGCCTCACGTTCGCCCAAGCGTACTCCGGATTTCCTGTCGAGCTTGCTGGCGTTGGCGCACTTCATGCGGCTTTCCTTAAGGAAAGCCGCACATGTGGGTGTTGGTGGTGCCGCGTGCAGGAAATCCGGATACGTGGGCCGAAGAAGATGGGCGGAGCCCAATATCGCTTTCGCTACATTGACGGGCAGAGTCGTCCTGGATTTACCCTGATACATCGCCATTGCGCATTTACCCTGTAATTGCGAATGGCGAAGGTGCAAATCACTAAAACAGAGTTGGTCTGGCCCGGCAAGTACACCGAAGACGGCGTGCTTGCAGAGTCTCCGCGACCCAACCTGCCCCTTCACACGGTGGAAGTCTTCGGCCCCGACGCAGAGTGGCGCAATCAGCTTGTATGGGGCGACAACCTGCTGGTCATGGGTTCGCTGCTGGAAAAGTTTGCGGGAAGCATGGACCTGATTTACATTGACCCGCCCTTTGCCACGGGATCGGATTTCTCCATTGGCCAACAGCAAGTAGCCTACCGCGATACCTGGAAAATAGGCATGGGGGGCTACCTGGCAATGATCGCAGAGCGGCTGCGACTGATCCGGGACCTGCTGTCCCCAACCGGGAGCTTATTCCTCCACTGCGACTGGCACGTGAGCCACCTGCTGCGCGCGATCGGCGATGAAGTGTTCGGCGCGGAGAACTTCCTCAACGAAATCGTCTGGTACTACTACAACAAATTTCAAGGCAACGTGAAGCGCTTTGCCTCGAATCACGATGTTGTCCTTTGGTACCGCAAGGGCCCGTCTTACCAGTTCCATCAGCAAGTGGAAAAACGAGCCGAAGGAAAAGTAAAGCAACTCATCCGCCAGTGGGACAAGGAGAAGGCAACCATCGTCAACGCCAAGGGGGCGGATGGACGGGTCATGTATCGCGAGACCGACCAGCGCACCGTGGATGACGTTTGGCGAATGTCGATGCTCCAACCGGCGGATCGTACCGAGAACTGCGGCTTTCCCACGCAGAAGCCGGAAGCTCTGCTGCGGCGTATCGTGCAAGCGGCCTCCTCCGAGGGCGATCTCGTCGCCGATTTCTTCTGTGGTTCCGGCACCATGCTTGCGGTAGCCGAAAAGCTCAACCGCCGCTGGATTGGCTGCGACCTCGGCCGATGGGGTATTCACACCACACGCAAACGTCTGCTTGGCATCAAGGGATGCAGGCCTTTCGCGGTGCTGGGACTGGGAAAGAGTGAGCGCCGATACTGGCAGGAAGCCAACTTCAGCGACCCGGGTGCGTACGCTACGTTCATCCTCAAGCTCTACGGCGCAGAGCCGCTCGCAGGCGTTGCCCCCATCGATGGCACGAAGCAGAGTACAGCGCTGGTGCACGTAGGAGCTGTGGATGTGCCGATCACCACAGCAGTGATCGAAGCCGCAGTGGACCAGTGCGCAAAATTGCAGCAGAAGGAATTACACATACTAGGTTGGGACTGGCAGACCGCCCGCTACAAGGCGATGGTCGAAATGGCCGGAGGAAAGGAAATAAAACTGTTGCTGTTGCAGATTCCGCGAGAGGCGATGGAGCAGCAGGCTGCCGAAAAGGGTGATGTGCGCTTTTTCCCGCTGGCGTACCTGGAAGCGGAGATCAAACAACCCGGCAACCTCACGGTGCGAGTAGCACTCAAGGACTTCCTGATTCTAAATCCCAAACTGGTTTCCGAAGCTGTGCACAGCGAGTGGTCAGACTATATCGACTACTGGGCGGTGGACTGGGATTCGCGAAGCAGTACCTTCATCCACGGTTGGGCGGCATACCGCACGCGCAGGGAGAAAAAACTGCCGCTCCTCTCCGCCTTGCACTCGTACGAAACGGCGGCCAGGCGCCGCATTCTCGTACGAGTGGTCGATATTTTCGGCAACGAGACGAACCAGGCTTTAGATTTGGACTTTCAGCAGCCGTAATGACGGCCTTCTTCTTGTTGCAACTCCCACGGATAGGTCTGGAGCGGGGTAAACGTGCGTTGGAAGAATGCATCGTCGACCACGTAGGTTTCGCCGTTCTCCCCCTTCACAATCCAGTCGCCCTTCGCCACATTGCAGAAACCGGTATCGGTGGCGATCGTCTTGGCGTGTTCACACTGCGTTGCATCTACGACCAACGGTCGAAGTGTACGGAACGTACTCATGGAGCCTCCTTGGCGTCGAGCGCCAATACATCCATGAGAGGACTTTTTTCGTAAGGAAGGCGATGTGGAGTTATTAGGGATTCGTAAGGAACGGTTTGCAGAGCTCAGAACCCATAGTTCTTCTTCCGCAAAGCATTCTTATAGCGGTCGCGCGCCTTTTTTGCCGCAGCTTCCGCGTCATGGGCAGCAAAACCAGCCGCATCCCACTTCTCCATCTCAACCATGGAGTGATCGTCATTGGCCAAAGCCTCTTCGGCTTTAATCGCGGTTACCCAATTGTCGATACTTCGCCTGTAATCGCTGAGAAGTTCATCAAAATCCATATCTTGCATATTGCAGTGAATGTATGGCAGCCCCTAACCCGCGTCAATGGAGCAGGGGTTCGATTCACGAAAGATTGACACGGGGCGCCTTCACTCCGAAGTGAAGCTACCCGCCGGCAGCCCGGCGCGATTGTAGAGGAACGTCGTAACCACGCCCGACCAGTCATAACGCACAAAACGCGGAAAGGTTACTTTGGGAGAAGAGACCAGCACCGTGTCGCTCCCTCCGATCTTTTCGATCTTCGCCGTGGCCGGCACGAAGACATGGTCGTCTCCCGCGAGCTCAAACCCGCCAACTTCCTGATCATGCGCGGTCAGTCCTTCTGCATGGGTGAACCAAACCCGGATGGCATTCGGCTCGGTGGTTGCCTGCAGAAATTCGGGCGAGCTATATTCCACGGCTTCACCGTAGACCCCGGCGCGAGCGGCCAGTGCAAGACGGTGGGCGACGGTTTGCTTGTCGGGTGGATGAACGTTGTCCGGTGTGCCCACGTCGACTGTCACTGCCATGCCGGTATGCCGCAAGGCAAGCGTGCGTCGCTGCGCATCCCGCACCACCGGCCAACCCGGGGACGGTGAATTGAAGCTGGAAATCTGCACAAACAAGAAAGGAAAGTCGCCTTCACCCCACTGGCGTCTCCAGTCGGAGATGAGAGTGGAGAACACGCGGAAATAGGAGGGTGCGCGCTTAACGTCGCTGTCGGTTTCGCCCTGGTACCAGAGCACGCCCTTGATGGCGAATCGCGTGTAGGGGGCAATCATCGCATTGAACAGAGTTCCGGGTACCCACGCTCCGCCGTGGTCAGTAGCTATGCGCGGATGAGTAGCCGGCGGTTTTCCTGCTGCCTGGAGCGCCGCATCTTCGCGGGCGTAGTAGGCCCGAAGCTGGTCGGCGCGGCCCTGGTCCTGGGCGATCCTCCCCGCATCCTCGAACACCGAAGTGAGATTGGCAGCCGCCAACCCCTCGTTGCTGATCCAGGAATGGGCAGGCGTACCACCCCACGTGGAGTCAATGAGTCCTACCGGGACATTTTCCCGCTCAGAGATCTCCCGGCCGAAGAAATAAGCGATCGCGGAAAAGTGACGGGCCGTCTCGGGTGTGCATTCCGTCCAGACGTCGGAAGCTTCGTTCAGAGGAACAGTGGACGTAGCTCTTTTTTGCATAAGAAGGCGAAGCCGTGGATGGCTGGCGGCGGCGATCTCCTTCTCTCCATCCTTGAGGGGCGCCGGGACGGTACCCGTAAAGCCGGTAAGTGGGAACTCCATATTCGATTGTCCCGATGCCAACCAAACGTCGCCGACCAGAATGTCCTTGCGTTCGATCGGGGTGGGTGTGGCGTCGCTGCTGACTGCGAGCGTGTAGGGTCCTCCTGCTGGTTCCGGGGTGAGCCAGGCCTCCCAATTACCCATCGGGTCGGTTTGGGTGGAGACCGTTTGGCCATGGAAGCGGATGGTCACATGTTCCCCTGCGCTGGCCGACCCCCAAATGCGGACCGGGCGGTCGCGTTGCAGCACCGCGTGATCGGAAAACAGATTCGGCAGTTGGACAGCCGCGGAGGCCGCAAGCGGGAAAAGCAGTGCACCGAGCGTATAGGGCAGGATGAGGCGGATAACCCGCATGGAATCTCCGTGAACGACCCTGACACCATACCGTCCCACGCCGCCGCCGGGCAAATTCAAACCTGAAGGCTGACAGCAGCAAGCTGCGTGAGAACTCCAGGATTTGGGAAACCCGAGGGGCGCACCGCAGATCCCTCCGCTCCGGTCGGGATGACAATTCATCTTGGAAACTGTACTTAGCTTTCCCAAACAAAATTTGTCATCCCGACCGGAGCGTAGCGTAGCGGAGGGATCTGCGGTGCGCCCCTCGGGCTTCCCTAATTCTGGAGTTCTCACGCAGACAAACTCTTAGGCTGTTGAAGGGGCTAAAGTGTCTGCGCGGTGGGAGCCCCCTTCTTCAGCAGGGGGGAGCTGGACTTCAGACCAGCGGAAAGTGCTTCCGTTCCTAGCGATGGGCTTTAGCCCTGGCCTTTCAAACCCGAAGCCGATGGCGCCCACCGCCCATTGTCAAGAATGACAATCTAAAGACAAATCTAAGTCCGTCCCCCGCATAAAATGGGCGCGTCTGTGTGAGACCGTCCGCAACCCATGCGATGCAATTCTCAATTATGGTTACCGGCGGACTGGATCGTTTTGATGAGCCGGAAGAGATATTCACCTTTTGCAGTAAAAGGTGGTGTATCTTTTTTCACACGAAAGCTGTGGACCAGAGGGACGTCGCAGAATCGGGTGTGACCCAACCGGAAAGTTGTGACCAATCTCGGGGTTCTAAACGCACACGGGCCAGGTTCCAAATGTAGAGTTGCACCCCAAATCGTGCTACCGCAGGTCTCGAAGTTTCTCGAAGAGGCGTCCCGCTGTGAAGCCTGTTATCTGTTTGTCCGCTCTTCTTGCCGCTGGCCTCTTTTGCCAGTGCTCACCCTGCTCAGCGCAGGATAGCAATCCGGCCAGTCCAACCACGTCCCGACCTGCGCCACCGCCGACCAAGTCGCCCCGCGCCACGGCCCACCCGGCCCCCCTCGAAAACACCGTGATCATTCCCGGGCCCCTGCGATCGTTCCTGCGCATGGCCGGCGTCAGCCAGCAGATATCTCCCGTCGACGTATTGCCCCTGGTCGCTCGCAACGCGTACTCGACCGGCTACCTGAACGGCGTGCCCACGGAGTATCTGCGTTTACTCGACCGTTATCTTCACCAAGCCAGGGAACTGCAGATGCTGGCCGGCTCGGGTGGCGTCATACATATTGCCAACTGTTCTGATGCGGAGCCGTTGTTAAGCATCCTCGGCTATCGCGCCAAGCCGTCTTGCGGCCAAAAGGGTTCCACCCTGAGTACCGCGGACCCGGAACGTGCCTTTCTTACCATCGATTCAGGCTTTCCACTGACTGCTCTCGAAGAGGCCCTGGAGAAGGGCGAGACTTTTACGTACGCCTTCCCCAACTCCCGCGTGCCGGTGCTCTTCAGCGAAAACGATTGGAAGGCGCTAAGTGCCTCCAAGAATCGGGGCTCCCAGACCCTGGTTGACATCCTGCTGCATGAGCCCGCAGTCGACCGTCTTTATTGGGCGATGGCGAATACCGATTCCGAGACCAGAACTGCTTTGCAGCGCAACCCCGGGCTGGGGAGATTGCTGCCCTATGGCCCGGTTCTCGACTTCTACGGAACCCAGATCTACATTCGCGGTGGCCGGGTGGTCGTGCCCGGCGGCAACCCAGCCGAAGCGGGCTGGAGGGACTTGGTAGGCGCCAGCCCAAGAGCTCCCGGAGACTTTGTCCTGCGCCTGGTCGATACGGACAACGGCTGGTTGGCGTTGTATTTTGACGCACTGGCCAGGGTGAACGCACAGCAGCAGGCGTATTTAACCGCCAGTCCGCGGCTCCGCCACCTTTACGAGGCGTTTCGCGAACCAGAACCCAAGGCGTACCCGGCCCGGGCGGTGTTTCGCAAGGCTCCCGCCCTGCTGATGCTCTTTACCCGGCTGCAGTGGGGGCCGGATGGCGAACCGCGGGTTCCCGGCGGCCTGGATGTCTGGAAGCAAATCCTCGCCGAGAAAACCGAACCGAAAATCGCCCATGACTGGGGCCGGCGCGCGCGCGGCTGGAAGCACCCCGAACAGTTGCTGGAAGCCATGGCCGCCTTGTCTCGGCTCGATACCGATATGGGACCGCTGCAGGTCTACCTCATGCTCAATGAAGTGGATAGAAGGCGTGCTCCGGACAAACATCTGACCCCGGAAACCACACTTCTGATGGCCAGCAAATTTTCCCAGTTGAGCAACTGGTACCTGGTGTTTTCCGAGTTTCCCGACCTGGACGACACTTCGATTGCGCGGTTTGTCAAAGTAGCGGACTCGGTCGACGGAATCTCCAACCATAGCCTGCGCGGAAATGCCATGGGTATGTTTCAAGCGAACCTGGGCATCTGGCAAATTCTTGCTCGGCAGGGAGAAATCCGAACCGCCGATCTCAACCAATCCTTTCAGCAGGCTATCGCGCCCTTCGCCGGCGTCGATTCACTGGCTCAGCTCTTCGACGCCGGGCACGCCTCGTTAAAAACCGTAACGCTGGCTGCGGGCGGCAAGAGCGATTTGTCCCAGGGAGAATTGATTGAACTATTGGCAGGCCCTCCGCAGGAATCCGCGGACGGCCAACGCATGCGCCAGGAGATGGCCGCCAAGATGCGGGCGGTGCTCGAGGATCAGCGCCTGGTGTCGCTCGATACACTGTTCACGCTCGGAGACGGCCTCAACCACATGGCGGCAGGAGCGCCCGCGCCGAGCAACATGCTGCCGCTGGCCAGCGAACTCCGGGAATTCGAGCTGCCCCGCCCCATCTTTACCGAAAGTGAGAAGACGGAATGGGCCCCCGGTGTTTACGCCAACCGTCATGCCGAACTGCAGGTACATGTTGACATCACCAAAGTGATCAAGGCGCCTGGCTCGAAGGGACAACTGGAAGCGGCCCGGGGACAACTCACACCGTTTCTTCGCGACGCGCTGGTTGGTCTGAACTACGCCTACTACGAGCCGCCGGGAGCTCAGTTGCTGCACAACAATCCGCTCTTTGTGCGTTCCCATGATTTCTCTGGGGAAACCATCATGGGCGTCACTCAGCTCTGGCAGGCGCCTGAGTTGTTCAACCAGGGGTCGCCCGCCGGGGGCGGAGCTTATCTGGTCGGCTCGCTCGCCGAATTGCCCTATGTGTTGGCGAGTACAGAAGAGGACTTTATCGCTCCGAAAAATGTGCAAGCCCTGATATGGAAGGAAGTCACGGCAGATCTGCTGGTCAGCGCAACCCTGCCCCGCTATTGGAACGTTACCCGCAACGAACTCCACGCCGTAAGCCTGTATCAACGCGCCGGCGAAGAACTGGTCACCGCAGCAGTGACAAATGAAGCACTCCGCGGCAAGGTGATGGATATTCTTGCCGAGCGCGTGACTCCGCAACGCCTGGGAGAAGTCGAGCGGGCCATGCGCGCCGGCGACACGGCTGGCAGCCTCCTACCCCTGACGCCGGCTGACACTTTCCATCTGGCTGCGGAGTTTCGCCGGAAATTTCCCCAGGAGACCGCCTCTCTGGAAGCAGCAGGGAGCTCGTCCGAAGGGGAGTTGGACGCGCTTAACGGTCAGTATCCAGGCGAAGTCAATCTGCAGCGCCTCTCCAACGACTTTGGCACGCCACATCCCGTGTTGGCACAGAACTATCGGTGCGAACTCCTCAACGTCCAGCCGTTCCCAGCCTTCGGCGGTAATTCGAGCCGTCTGTTGGGTGAGTCATGGGATTCGACCAACATGTATTGGGCCCGGCTGGCAGACGAGAAGGGTTACTCGCCCGTCATGCTCAATCGCCTGGTCCCGGAGTTGACCCGTCACATGGTGGCGAATATTTTCGCGACTGACATCGAAGACTGGCCAGCACTGAATCGCGCCATGAAAGAGACCGGCGAAGAGTTTCGCCAGGGCAAGATCGGTTTACCGCAAGTGGCAGAAGCCGCGCCTGCAAGCCAGGGAAGTGGTGTACTGCTGGAACATTCTCCGGCGACCCCGGCGCCCGTGGGCCAAAACTAAAGGGATATAGGACAAACTATGGCAAAGCGGCATCTTCTCTCCATTCCCACTCTGGGTGCGCTCGTTCTTCTTGGCGGCCCTTTGACCGGTGCTCAGGACGATTCGACGAACATCCGCGTAAACGTCGACCTGGTGCAGCTAAACGTCGCCGTCACTGATAGTAAAGGGAACTATATCTCGGGGCTTGGCCCGGAGAACTTTGCCATCACCGAGGACAAGATCCCGGAGAGAATTGCGACCTTTGAGGAAGGCAACGAGCCGGCCCGGCAAGTGATTCAGCCAACGCCAACCTCCCCTGGCGCCAAACCAGCCGCGCCCAGCCCGCATTCGAATGCGAAAACGCTGGTGGCGGCAAAAGATGCTGCTACGAGCCATCCAGCGACCATCGGCGAGGACACTTCGACTCTGCCTGCGCACATTGCCGGCGCCAATGTCTTTGTCCTTTTCGACACCAGTAACTACATGTACCGTGGCTTTGTATTTGCGCAGGATGCCATCACGGATTTTGTCCGCTCGTTGGAAGGGGCGAATAAGGTGGCGTTCTATTCGTACAGCCGCGATCTTTCCCGTAATTCGGCGCTCACCTCTGATCGCGCCCAGGTGCTGCGCGGCGTGCGGAGCACGGTCGCCGGCGACGATGCCGCGCTTTACAATTGCTTGCTGCTGACCGTCGAGGATGCCGCTCGATACACGGGACGAAAAGTAGTGGTGGTTTTCTCCAACGGTCCTGACAACGCCAGCCTTGTGCCGCCGGAAGATGTAGCGGAACTGGCCCAATCCACGGGCACGATCATCTACATGATCAGTACTCGGGAAGCGCAGCTGGAGCCAATCTCTACGGCCGTCTTTGAGCGCATGAGCAAGGCGACTGGGGGCAAGGCCTACTTCGCCCGTAGCTGGGGTGACGAAAAGAAAGCCTTTGCCTTCATCCAGGAGGACTTGGCGCATCTCTACTCGCTCAGCTACTATCCGCAGCCCAACCCCAGCCCCGGCTGGCGCACCATCACGGTCAAGCTGGTAGGAAAGGACCTGCAAAAGTACCACGTGCGAACCCGCGCCGGATACCGCTTACAGCAAGCCCATGCAGCGGCCAACAACTCTGCGGAGCTGGAACCAGCGGCTAACCCAAAGTAGCAGGCGTCCGGTGGGAGCCTCCTGCTTCAGCAGGGGGGAGCTGGACTTCAGTCCAGCGGAAAAGAGCTCATTTCTCAGGGATGGGCTTTAGCACTGGAACGTCGGGATCAAAACAGAGGTGTCATCCCGACCGGAGCGTAGCGAAGTGGAGGGACCTGCTGTTCATCATCCGCAATATCGAATCTGAATGGAAGCGCCACCCTCCCCTTTGTCATCCCGACCGGAGCGTAGCGGAGTGGAGGGATCTGCAGTTCCGCGGGACCCCTCCTGGAAATGTTTTCGTTAGGACCCCAGCGGCAACCTAAGGCTTCGCTCCCTGCTCTTTAGACAACTTCTCGGCACATCCAACCTGCG
>Ga0302326_10033768_pt1 | contig 10156 bp, 14 predicted proteins | sample Palsa_T0_3_FD_202264 | JGI IMG/M metagenome (GOLD analysis project Ga0302326, IMG submission 202264) | Peat permafrost microbial communities from Stordalen Mire near Abisko, Sweden - Palsa_T0_3 | ecosystem: Environmental > Terrestrial > Soil > Palsa > Peat permafrost | place: Sweden: Abisko...
GCAGATTTCATTTCTGAGATTCAACGATGCCTCGAGACATATAGTGAGAGTGATCGATCCGGTTCGACGGGTTCTGAAGAGGCTTTTGATAACGATCTTGTCAGTCAGGCTATCCGCCGCGAGCTGCGTTCTCTCAGTAGCCAAGGTTTTGAGGTCAAAGATATCGGTGAACGAAAACTGAAGGGTTTGGAAAATCCGGAGTACATCTACCTAATGTATCCGCATACGCTCTCTGGACGTATCCATTATCAGCAACGACTGGCGGAAGGAGACAAGCTTGTCATGGTTGAAGAACCTGCAACGCTGTCACAACAATCAAAACTGAGCATCGACACTGAGTGCGTGTGGGCGCTATGGAGCGTAAGCTTGAGGCTTGAGATGTTATGCTCAAGTTTAGAAGTGAACAAGGGCTCGGGGGTTGCTTTGCAGCCGCCTGAAACTGCTATGCTAGAGAAGATGAAGCATAGAGGCGGAGAGGTAACAGATCGATTCCTGGTCAATTTCATGACCCATCAGGTTTCAAGGATTGAGGTATATCACCCTTCCCCTTATCACAATATGATTTGCTAATTCGGGATATCAGACTTGCATCTCGACCCTCGCAACCCGCCATTTAGCAATCGGTCGTTGTGGTCTCTACGATCTCGACCAATTACGAGCACCCATGGACGATGTTCTGGGTGCATTGGAAGCACAACTACTAGAGCTTCAGAAATACAAAGCTCGATTCGGAGAACTTGTACCGGAGAGTTCAACCTCAAATATACTAACAAACAGGAAGAAACCAACGAGGCAGTCGAGCAGGCAAAGTAAGCAAATCAAGGTCGACTCGCAACAGATGGCGTCGTAATTGGCGCATGAATTCATGGATAGGAATTTTCCTTTTGGGCAACGAGCGTGGCGTTACTGGGATCTTAGGACTAAGAAGGGATGGGATGGCTGTATTGATGAACTTTGTAAAGCATTGGATATTTCTTGTCTTTGTTTTTCGCGGACAAAATGGGACTTGGGACTCTGGAATTGGGGAATGGGAGTTTTCCTACGATTGGGATGATGACTGGATGGAATGAATGGATTGGATTGGGGTTGACTTGGGCTACACTTCTGGTACTTAGTTGGCAAGGGAACTTTGCATGCGTTGAGGGGGAGGGTGGACTACCTTATGATTTTATGATTAGCGAGCGAGCGCATACTTATGATGGTGCGTTGAAGGCGCGGATTGTGCATATAGTTTATCTAGGGAGAGGAGAGCACGCAATGAGATGGGATTATTCCAACATTGTCTTCTCTATCCAATCTGAACAATCAATCTCAGACATCAATTAATCACATGCGTGCCCCTCGCTTTCTTCAACGCGTAATGTGGGGTCTTTCATCATCGCAACTGTACACATCCGTTCCGGCCTTAACTCCCACTATCGCCGAGCGAGTACGGGCCGACGCTCTTCTTATAGCCAAGACGAGATACGGTTCTGACTGCATTTCTCTTATCGCTGACTTCGTAATTGACTTCCAATCAACTGAAGATCAATTAATCGAGGAGTACGAGATTCAAAAGAGAAGTTAAGGAAGAACAAAAGGGAATAGGGAAAAGAGGAAGGAAGTAGAAAATGACTTGCGAAGCGTGTAAAACCATCCCGCCAGTCGTGGCGGAGGGGTATGTGACCAGGGGGACTTGGGAGGAGGTGGGGGACCTGAAGACTTGTGAGCTCCCTTCCTCTCTTTCTTAATCCCAATGTCATCAGATCGCCAAATGGTCAAAAAAGGGTTCTAACAAAACTTGTTGGAATAGATATCACAGGCAACACCTTGAGCAAAAAAGCCATCGTTGATGTCTACGACGTCTTCGGTCCCGCATCTCAGACGCTGCAAGGTGCTGATGCGCTGGCCGAGGCGCTGGGTATTCTCGTTGTTGTGCCGGATTTCTTTAAGGGGGAGCCTGCGCAGACATCGGTTTGTCTTTCTCTCCCTCCCTTTTCCTTCTTCCCTAAATTTCACCCAACGCCTCCTAAGTGGGATCTCTGGTATTCCATTGAGGAAGTGAGAGGATAATGCTGACGAGAGCAGTGGTTCACCCCGTCAGAGGAGAATGATAAATTGAAAGCAGAGTTCTTCGCTAGAGCTATGGCAATTGATAAACACACCGAGGCTTTAGTTGACTTCACTGCTGCGGCGAAGGAGAAGTGGGGTGGTGTTGAGAGTTGGGGTGCTTTTGGGCTTTGTTGGGGTGGGAAGGTTCGTTTCCCTCCACATCGACATCTCCTTGAAGAAGTTGCTCTAACTTCAGATGGGAGGAGAGGAAATGCTGAGGGAGAGGGAACTGATGAATTAAATAGGTCGTAGTCCTCACCTCCGGCACCTCCACGCCCTTCAGCGCCACGGGCCAAGTACACCCAGGACGCTTGGACATTGCTGATGCAAAGGCACTCACGGTCCCGCACATTGTTCTTGCGTCGAACGGTGAGCCGGCTGATGTTGTCGAGGAGTATGAGAGTTTACTTGTGGGGGAGGGCAAGAAGAATGTGGTGGAGACTTATGCGACGATGCATCATGGGTGGATGGGAGCCAGGGCGAAGCTGCACGAAGAGGAGAATTTGAAGGAGTATGAGAGGGGGTGAGTTCCATCCCTTGCCTTGCTTTGTGGTGGAGAATAGTGGGGGTAGCGGATAGGAAAGACTCGAGCGTTTTTGTCATTGCAAGGAATTTACTTGCTAATTTGTGTTACAGATACAACCAGCTTGCTGCTTTCTTTGAAAAGTATCTTTGAACTCGGGAAGATGGCACATGGCTTGGAGTTCCTAACATGACCTAAGCGGATGTTTTTATGTAGATGGACGTTGCAACGTATATAATTGACCTGACCAGATGATTTTTGCATTTCTTGTCGCTACAATAAGAGCAAAATGAGGAAATTAGTTTTCTATCCATGTCACTCTAAGATGCAAAGTTGCAAAAGGAGCTGAAAACACGCTATCTATTTATGTACGGTGAATTATAAGGGCAACTCTCGCTGCTATTCTAAGGCCAAAGTGGCCAAAGGGAAATAAAACGCAAGTGCTTTCGTCTCACACTCAAGCGAAGGTCAATATTGCTGGACATGCCAACTCAGGACTTGACTCCCTGCTCAAGCGTCCTAGCTTGGAAGAGTACGAACAAAGCTTTCAACACCACCCGGTAGATTTCCACCCGAGATAGTCAATTTGACCGTAACAGGTGCCGCACCTCCAACTTTTTTCTCGGGATCCTCAAGCCACTCCGTCCAAACCGCCTCTTTCTTTACCATATCATAATCTAGCGTCAGCTCTGTCTTATTGGGATCCCTACCACCATCAACATTCCACCTCGCAGCAATCTGTCCTGCAATGTCACACATCTTCCTCTCCTGAACAGTATCACCCTTCATCATGAATAGATGATCTCCATTAATAACCCGAATCCACCATGTGCGCGCACGCATGCGGTTCCTGATAGCACGGAGGTGCAGCTCGTGGCACAGTGGATCGCTGTCGCCGACTACGAACAGAACATCGACATTATCCTCGAGCTGCAGGAGTTCCTCGTATCGTTCAGACAGGCCGCGGGTTAAGGGGTAGGTGAAGAAGATTAGTTTTCGTGCTGGGGACCAGATTTGTGCTCTTGTGGCAGAACGAGAGCCGGTGGAGCGGCCGCCGAGGGTGAGTGCTGTTGGGAAAAAGGAGAGGAGAGAGCGGAAGGTGGACGTGCGGTGTTCGAGGTCGCCGAGGTCGAGGAAGGAGAGGACGGTTTGGGTGCGTGCGAAGCCTTTGGTGAAAGCAACGAGGGAGGTCGCGTCGAGGTTAGTGCGGCGGCCGTGGTTGAAGATTAAGTGGGGTTGGGGGAGGATGGCGGCTTTGTCGTTGGGGTGAGAGGAGGGGTCATTGAGGATACACTGGGTGAGGGATGTGGTGAAGGAGTCGAGAGTTGGTGTATAGTAGACTCGACACTCAGGGGTGAAGTCGCGGGAGGTGGGGAAGGTGAAGACGAATGTCTCGACTGGGGTGACAGGGTCAGCGCGCATGGCAGCGACGGTGGCCTCGTCAGTCAGAGATTCCATTGCGAACGGAGTTCGCTTGATGCTATTCGGCTTTCTTCGTCCTGTTGGGGGCTGTTCTGGTGGTGTTGTGGGAAGGTTTGAAAACACGATCGAAAATGAGACCAAGGGAAACGAAAGTGAATATGAGAACTCGTGAAGTAATCGTGCGAGGAACCGGAACATAGTGAATATGTTGCCTGTCAAAGATCACGGTTTTCATGAATCACTGTTGGGACTTGACTATCACTCGAGAAGTTTGAGCGATCAAAAAGAGTGAATTTAATTGTGTAGAAATACACTCCACTTAACCCGACACGTCTTTGTCTTTGCGTGCGAGAGTACAGCGGCAATATCTTGTTCCAAACCAAAGGAGTTCTTATAATGGACTTTGCGACGAGAGCTCAATTCTTCAAAAAGTGTCAATTGAGTTGAGGTACAGTCCTAAGAAGCTACTTACAATGCTTAATCTCCAACTTGACTTGGCTATTCAACTATGCAAAATGCCAGACCTCACCCACGATATCTAAGAATTTGAGGCTTGGAGAGGTCAGGATAGGCCAAGACGCAGCTATATTTGAAAGCGAGCAAGAAAATATTGACTGGAAGTGACAGAAAGTAAAGCGCCGCGTGACATTTGATGCGGGAGCTTGTTTGAAGCGTAGCGAAACTTTCAAGAAAAAACAGGTTCTCGCCCATTTTCTCAAAATCTCATAGCATTTAGGACATTGAAGCTTTTCATATCCTAGTCAATAATAGCAACCCAAGCAATTATACCAATCACATGTAATAGCAAGTCACATGACCCCGGAGTCGGTAATCTGAAACCAGGTCAGCTTTTGTTGCAGGCTTTGTTGCAGATCGCACTCTCGGACGATGAATGGAATATGCCTAAATGCGGCAAGAAAATATGGAAAACGCTACGTTTGCTCATGTTTGACGGCATCGACTTCTCGGAAATAAACTCCGGCCCGGGCACAAACGCCCGATTGCAGATAGCATCGTGGCCTTGCATCAGCCTGGGCGGGCGAAGAGCGAGTTGGAATGGAGTGTTTGTTGCACGTCGCGATCTGTTGCCCAGCCTCGAGCCTCGAGCTGTCCGGATCGTTGTCTTGGTGGTTCAAGTTTTTCGAAGCTGTCGCCACGATGTTGCACGAGACAGCGGAGCGGCAGGAGGCAACTCCTAGGATTATGTAATTAGAGCCTGAGGTATGAGGCTGCAAGGCTCTAGTTCGACAGAGTACCTCCATAGGTAGCGTTAGGTCCATGCCCAGGCAGTTCCCGTCGGACAGTTGTAAAATCCCGAGATGTTTCACTTCGGGGTTCACAGCTTTGCATGAACGTACAGTAACTACCAGTTATACAGTACTTTGTACTGTATATCGAGTGGCAATATCAGAATCAACGGACGAGAGACCCTCTCGGCCCCGAAAAAGGCATGATATTGAGACTTCTGAGTCACCATCGAAGGGAACTCCTGGTGCTCGTGCTCCACCGGCTCACATCATCGCATGGATTGCGACAACAACTGACAGGGATGAGCCACAGCTTTCCCCAGTTGTGGCGGAAAACCTCTGACTTGCGGCCCGCCAGGCCCCTCCGCCATACGCGCGGCATCTTCGAGGCCTGACTGCCTTCACCATTCAGCGCTCGTTTTCGCAAGTATGCATTCTAGTCCATTCTTATCAGTTCTATTGAATGCGTACTTGCGTGACTGTCTGATGGGCTGCTTTTTGCCTTGGTGTTTGTCTACAGTACGCGGCAAGTTTGCCTGTAGGTCTGGTGCATGCTATAAATCTCCTGACCCGTCCCCATTTCTTTTCATTTCTTTTCTTTCCAATTCACGCATTTTCGTCTTTCCACAAGAAGAATATACTCTCCCAAACACATACTACTATCATTACAAAACAATACAACATGGCATATAACAATTATCAACAAGTTCCTTTCTGGGATTTCGTACGAGGCTTCGATCAGAACGGCGCGGGTGTTGACCACCCTGCTCCTGGGGCTCATCCTTTCTTCGGTCCTCCTCCCCATGGCGGTCCCACCCCCTTTCCATTTGGATTTGGTCCGGGCATGCACGGTCCTGGTTTCCCACACGGTGGTCCCTGGGGTGGCCGAGGCGGTGGTGGCCGCAGAGGACGACGCGGTCGTCACAACCGTGATAGTGAGGAAGAAGCTCGCGCTGAGGGTGCCGAGGCCACCGAGGGCGAACATACTGAGGAAGAAGGTGAAGCTAGAGAAGCAGAAGCAAACAACGAGGGACGTCCTGAGGGCCGTCGTTGCGGACGAGGCTTTCATGGCAGAGGCGGGCATAGAGGCAGAGGTGGATGGGCCCACGCTCACGCCCATCACGGACATCATGGTCCACATGGACGACGAGGACCTCCACCTTCATTTGGAGGACCAGGAGGTATGGGTGCATTCGACTTGAGAACCATCTTCGAGGCTCTCTCAAACCATCCCATTGGACAGCACCCATGGGCTCAAGCATTCCGCAACTATGCTGAGCAAGCCGGCTTTGCAGGCGACGCAGAACGATCAGGTGAGACACTCGTCCCAGATGATGCCGACGAGGAAAACAACTTTATTCCTCCTGTGGACATTTTCTCGACCGAGACAGCATATATCCTTCACATCGCTTTGCCAGGAGCAAAGAAAGAAGACGTTGGAGTCAATTGGGATTCAGACAAGGGTGTCTTGAACCTCGCAGGCGTGGTGTACAGACAAGGTGACGAAGAGTTCTTGAAGACATTGACCAAGAGCGAGAGAAAGGTGGGTGTGTTTGAACGCTCTCTCAAGCTCCCACCTGGAGAAGAAGAGAAGGAAGAGGTTGACGGCGACGCCATCACTGCCAAACTTGAGGATGGTATTTTGGTCGTCACTGTCCCAAAGGTCGAGAAGGAATGGACTGAGGTCAAGAGAGTTGACATTCAGTGAGTGGTGGAACTGTGGCCATGGCAGAAGAGCCTGACCCGCTGTTTTGGATTGGATTGGACTTGCCTTTCTTTAGTTTTTATCTCACAACATTTGGTACCATAATGACCTGAGTGGTCGCGGAAAATATTAACAAAAAAAAAGCCATCTGGCAATCAAAAAATACTTTTGTCCCAAAAACTGACTATGAACACGTGTGACCTGGCTGTTCAGACTTCAAGCAATGTGACTTACTATAATAGTCAACTGTTCTCCCAAGACCCTCGTCAAAGCTCAACTTGCCACCCAGAGAGACCCTCCTACTGAAACATCTGAAATTCCTTTTAGGGCTTGTGACCTAATGAAAGGCAGATTCTCATAATCGCCACTCAGAGGGAATCCAAAGCTTCCTCGGTTTCTTCCCCTCTATTGTGGCGCAGCACCGCCACAGTGGCTGCCTCACGGGAAAACCTCGCTAGCTCCCTGCCTAGGTACTCGCAGTTGCCCAAACAACGAACCCATCTCGTGCCTTATTTATCAACTCCCACCATCCACCTTTGCTTTTTGCTCCTTCAAATACGCTCTTTCAACCACTTCCGAACCTCCAGAGCCTCGATCTTTGCTTCGCGCGAGCTCCGTGCGGTGAATTTTGGCATTGCTGAGAACAAAGGTCGTCTGTTTACGATCAACCGTTTTCTACGTCATTGCGCCCGCAGCAACAGCTTCTGAGGAGACGTTGCTTCTATTACAACCTACGTAACATCGAGAGGGTATCGTACCGCATGATCTGAACAGCGCGACTTGTAGCAATCTTCTTTGTTGAACGATTTCGACCCTACTACGATTCCCGTCGCTGAGCAAAGCTATCAACATGTCCGACACCGACAGTCTTGACTACCTGCAAGAGGGATTCGACCCCTCAAGTCTGACTGTTCCCCGTCTTCGATCCATCCTCGTCTCTCACGCTGTCGAATACCCGTCTAGCGCGAAGAAACCGCAGCTCATCCAGATTTTCACCGATAATGTCTTACCTCAGGCGAGGAAGCTTCTCGCAGTGCAAGCTCGTGCACGGAGAACAAGCAAAGGCATCACAGATGCAGATTCGCAGGACAGCACTATTGGCGCTGAAGAGGAGTTGATGCCTCCGCCTCCGACGCCACGGGCTAGGTCTGGGAGGAAACCTTCTGGTAGAGCCAAGGCTGAGGAAAGCGAGAGCGACGTACCGACTATGAGGAGCCCTACAAAGAAGACGCCAAGAGCGAGTAGCAAGCATGCTAGGGCTTCTGATACGGATACTGCAACAGATGTTGATGGTGTCAAGAAGTCTGGCCGAAAATCCCGGAGAAGCGAGGCTCCTACTCCTGTTGCGGCTGCACCTCCTCCGCGGATAAAATACGAGCAGATAGATGATGGGGCTGGTGTGTCGAGGAGAGAATCTGCATTTACGTATGACAACCCATTCCAGAGCGGTAGCTCTCCTCCGCCGGAGACGAGCAGTGGGGAACGGAAGAGAAAGAGCTTGGGTTCAAGTGCGAGCAAAGATCCCACAAGGCGACAGACCAGCTCTACAAGAAAGGTCACTCCCAGACCCAAAGCAGAAGATGGCATTCATCCGCCTACTTCAGCAACATTCGAGATTCCCGTCAGCGCACTAAATAGGATGAAAGATGTCGATGAGAACGGTGTTGAAGCCAGCGAGGAGTTTACACCGGAAGAGCAGCTGGAGTTAGTGCGCGAGCGGTCAGCAAATGGAATCAACGCGGTTGGTCCACGAAGACCCAAGCGACAGCAATCTCGCGGTATCAGCAAGAAGGGGCCTCTTTCGGTGGCCTTGCTTACTCTGCTCGGCGGTTATGCTACTTGGTACAGACAAGAGAAGGTCGCTGTGGGATATTGTGGCGTTGGCAGAGATGCCACGCAGGTCATTCCTACGAGCATCTCGGGGACCGCTATCGAAGTCCCTGACTGGGCCAGAATCCTCGCGGAACCCCAATGCGAACCTTGCCCACAGCATGCTTACTGCTTAGACAATTTCGAGACTCAATGCGAAGCTGACTTCGTTCTCAAGCCGCATCCCCTCTCTCTGGGCGGTCTCATTCCTTTGCCACCGACTTGTGAACCGGATGGGGAGAAGGTTCGCAGAGTCAAGGCAGTTGCTGATCGCGCTGTTGAGGAGTTGAGAGAACGACGAGCAAAGTTCGAGTGTGGTGATCTGACGGATTCGGCTGGGCTTCCAGAGGCGACTGTCGAGATTGATGCAGAAGACTTGAAAAAAGAAGTCAGCAAGAAGAGGAGAAAGGGGATGAGCGAGGCGGAGTTTGAGGAACTTTGGGGTGGCGCAATTGGAGAGATTCAAGGGAGAGACGAGGTTGTCAGTGGTATTGATGGGTAAGTTTGATCCCACCACACTCAGTTTTCCCTATATGCTTTCACTGAAGAGTTTCTTTGCAATTGTTCTGTGGCGATTTTGATTTCTGTCCTGCAAATCCCTTTAAAACTACATACACCCTTCTGACAACCGACCCACTAACCAGGTTCCTTATCCCCTCCACAGACACCGCATCCTCCTCACTAGTACCTCCCTCGCACGAGTCCCCTTCTCCTGTGCCATCAGAAGATCCTTCCGACTCGCTCTGGCACGACATCGCCTCCAAATTGCTTCTTTAGCTGCCCTATCTTCTCTCATCCTCTACATCCGCCACATCGTCTCCTCTCGTGCCGCCGCCAATGCTGCAGTACCGAATCTCGTGTCCCTTACCCTCGACAGATTGGCAACGCAAGCTGCGCTCCATGCTCAAGATAAAGAAAGCTATCCCGAAGCTTGGATTAGTATTGGGCAGATGCGGGATGACGTTTTAAGAGATGAGCATAGCATCAAGAAACGCGAAGCGCTCTGGGATCGAGTCAAGAGAGTAGTGGAGATGAATGCGAATGTAAGATCATCGCAACGCGAAGCGAGAAACGGTGAGATCTCGAGAGTTTGGGAGTGGATTGGTGCAGTCGGCAATCTGGGCAGCGGTGAGGGTGCAAGGAGAAGGAAGAGTGGTAGAGTTTCCTGGGGCGTTTACGATGAGATGAGTTCTCCTGTCAGTGGGACTGACGGAGGCCCCGAGGTTGTGCAAATGAAATGGCAGGAGGGTAGGCCGATTTATTAGGGGTTTCTTTTGTTGACTTTATTGTAAGAGTACA
>Ga0302326_10033773_pt1 | contig 10155 bp, 9 predicted proteins | sample Palsa_T0_3_FD_202264 | JGI IMG/M metagenome (GOLD analysis project Ga0302326, IMG submission 202264) | Peat permafrost microbial communities from Stordalen Mire near Abisko, Sweden - Palsa_T0_3 | ecosystem: Environmental > Terrestrial > Soil > Palsa > Peat permafrost | place: Sweden: Abisko...
GCAGGGCACGGACGAGGCTCTGCTTCAGTTCCATCAGCCGGACGAGCAACTGGTGGAGGAAGACGTAATCCCCGACCCCACCGCCAATACGCCGGAGGAACTGGCAGCGCGGAGCGAACTGCTCAAGCTGGTGGAAGCAACGCTGCACCGTGCGGGACGCGACGAGCAGGAGTCGTTCATTTTGTATACCGTCGAGGGCTTCACGTTGGAAGAAATTGCCGACATCACCAGCCACACTGTGGAGGAGGTGCGGGCAGCCATCCGCCGGGCCAGCGATCACCTGCAACGCTCCTTGCCGATCAAAGACCCTCTCAAAGATAAGCTCCTGGAGCATTCCAAGAGCGCCTGATCACGGGGGCTGCGTTGCAGTCCCCGCGTTACTTATCCAACAAATAATCCCATAGGAGAACCGGAATGATCACACGCGATGACATCCGTGAACTCGCCAATTTCAGGTCGCCGGAAGGTTGTGCTGTCACGTTTTACTATCAGCCCTCGACGCCACTCAACAAATCGCACCGGGAAGAAGCCATCCTGGTGAAGGACTTAATTCGTAACGCGCTTCGCGAAGCGGAGAAATACGGCAAGAACGGTTCCACCCGCAGCGACCTGGAGAAGATCAACAGCATGGTGGGTCCGTTGCATGGGAGCAGCGGCAAAGCGAAAGCCATATTCGCCTGCGGCCAGCAGGGCTTCTGGCGCGAGTTCGACATTCCCGCCCAGCTGCTGACACCAAAAATCGCCGTCAGCCAGCGTTTTCATCTGAAGCCTCTAGCTGCGGTGCTGGACGGCGAGCAACGCGCCTGCATTCTGCTTGCGGATCGCACTAAAGCGCGCGTCTTCGAACTGCTGAATGATGAGATCGTGGAGAAGGAGGACTTCATCAACGAGCTGACGCGGCGCGGCAAGAGCGATGGCTATGCCGGCTACGACGCGGGACATGCCGAGCGCAAGCAGACGAACGAGGCCATGCAGCACTTCCGGCTGGTTGCAGACCGCATCGAACAGTACTTCGAGCGCGGCGGCTGCGACCGGCTCCTCATCGGCTGCCGCGACGACGTGTGGTCGGAGATCGAGCCGCAACTGCAATCGCTGGCGAGACAGCACCTGGTCGGACACTTCCGCATCGATCCCAAGGTCGCCACGCCCGAGCAGGTCAAGCAAATGGCCCACGAGCAGTTAGCAAGCTACAGCGCCAACATAAAGCAGGAGCTCATTCGCGAAGTGATAGGCGAGGCCCATCGCAACGGTCGCGGCGCCATCGGACTGCGACACGTGTTGCGTTCGCTGGAGACCGGCGAGGTCTCGACGCTGTTGCTCGGATCCAGCTTCCATGCGGCTGGGGTAAAGTGCTATCACTGCGGCCACATGGAGCTCCACGTGACTCCCACTTGCGCGGTGTGCGGCAAGGACAACACCGAACTGGAAGACATCGGCGACGCGATCGTGGGCCATGCCATCCGCACCGGTGTCGAACTCGTTTATATTCCCGATGACGAGGAGTTCGACCGCATTGGACGAATCGCCGCCCTTCTGCGCTTCCGTGCCGATCACAACCCCGCCGAGAGGGCCGCGGGCTAGGGCCGCTTGAAGTAATGAACGCGAAGGCGCAGCCACGGAGCTGTGCTTTCGCTTTCTGAGGCATCACTTGCCTGATTTCTTCGACGCGCCTCGTGCTATCCTTCATGGCCGTTGAATTATTGTTGAGGGATTCGCATGAAGGTTTCGCGCCGCGATTTTATTGCCACCACAGCTATCGGTTCCGCGTCGCTCGCACTCGATCTGCACGGACAGAACAAGCCAGACGCGAGCGCTGCACCGCCCGGTAATCCACCCAAGAAGCCGCTTATTATCTGCGCCCACAATGGCTACGACTATCTGGATCGCGGCTATGCCCTGCTGACCGGCGGCGGCGACACACTCGACGCCGTCATGCAGGTGATCACCGGGCCGGAAGACGATCCCAATGACGACAGTGTGGGACTTGGCGGCCTTCCCAATGAAGACGGCGTGGTGGAGCTCGATGCCTGCTGCATGCACGGTCCGACGTGCATGGCGGGCTCCGTCGCCGCAGTGCGCGAGATCAAGAATGTTTCTCTGTTGTCGAAAGCCGTGATGGAGCACACCGGGCACGTGATGCTGGTAGGCGAAGGCGCGCAGCGGTTCGGCTTCGCCATGGGCTTTCCGCGAGAGACGTTGCTGACCGAACGCTCGCGTAAAGTCTGGCTGCTGTGGAAGGAAACCATGTCGAACCAGGATTGGTGGGGACCGGGCCTGGCCAGTCCGAACTACAAGCTGCCAGACGAGAATCCGAATCATTCCTCGCTTCGCGAGGAGCGGATACAGCAAATGGAGGAACTCGCGGGCAAGCTGGGCATCGAACCAGGGTTCCGCGCGGCAGCGGTGCAACGCGTTTTGCATCCGCCTTACGGAACGATTCATTGCTCCGCCATCAACGAGAAAGGCGAGATGTCCGGCGCGACAACGACTAGTGGCCTGGCATGGAAGCTCGCCGGACGGGCAGGCGATTCGCCCATTATCGGCGCCGGCTGCTATACGGACCAGGATGTTGGTTCAGCTGGCGCCACCGGCAACGGCGAAGAGAATATCAAGGTCTGCGGCGCGCACACCATCGTCGAGAATATGCGCCGCGGGATGTCGCCGCAGGAAGCCGGCATGGACGCGCTCAAGCGCATCGTACGCAACTTCAACGGCGATATGCGCAAGATGCAGTACGTAGACATGAGCTATTACATCCTGCGCAAGGACGGCGCATACGCTGGAGTCTGCATGTGGAGCGGCCCGCCGGAACATTTGCGGCGCTTTGCCGTTCACGATGGGACAAAGCGATACGAAACGGCGGTGGCGCTGTTTCAGGGAAAGTCGATTGGGTGGCCGCCGATACCAGACAGACAGCACCTGGCGCCGGAGCAGAAGAAGTAGGCGGTTTCGGCGAAAGGGGGCCTTCGACTCCGCATTCGCACAAAACGCGAATGCTTCGCTCAGGATGACACAGCAGAAAAGTGTCGGGCCTACACGGCCACTGTGACGGTGGTTTCGGTACGCGTGACGGGCCGATATAGCGTGTCGCGCTCGAAAGGGATGCGTCCGGCCTCGGTGATGAGGCGGATCAGGTCCTGGCGGCGCAGCCCTTGCGGTGTGGTCGCGCCTGCATCGTGATAGATCTTCTCCTCCACCACAGTTCCGTCGATGTCGTCAGCCCCGAAGCGCAGCGTGATCTGCGCCATCTTCGGCGTCACCATCTGCCAGTAGGACTTGATGTGCGGGAAGTTGTCGAGCACCAGCCGCGAGACCGCGATCTGCCTCAGATCCAGCATCCCTGTGGTCTTCGGCAGATGCTGTAGCGGCGTATTTTCGGGATGGAAGGCCAGCGGGATAAATGTCTGAAAGCCGTGCGTGTCGTCCTGCAGCGCGCGCAATTTCAGCAGGTGATCGACACGGTCTTGATCGTTTTCGACGTGGCCGTAGAGCATGGTGGCATTCGACTTTAGGCCGACCTCATGCGCGGTGCGCGCGAGCTCAAGCCATTGGTCGCCGTCGATCTTGTGATCGCAGATGATGTGACGGATGCGATCGGAGAAAATCTCGGCGCCGCCGCCGGGCATGGAGTCGAGTCCAACTTCCTTGAACTTCACTAGCACTTCGCGCGGGGTCATCTTGCCGATCTTGGAGAAAAAGGCGATTTCGACCATGGTGAACGCTTTGAGGTGCACCTGCGGAAAACGCTCCTTCAGGCCGGCGATGAGATCGATGTAATACTGGAACGGCAAGTCGGCATGAAGGCCGCCGACGATATGGAATTCGGTGATGGCTTCGGTGTAACCGGAGGCAGCGGTGTTCCAGACCTCTTCCAGCGCCATGGTGTAGGCGCCGGGCGTGTCCTTCTTGCGGCCAAACGCGCACAGGCGGCAGGCGGCGACGCAGACGTTGGTGTAGTTGATGTGCCGGTTGACGTTGAAGTACGCAATGTCGCCGTGCATCCGCTCGCGAACGTGATTGGCCAGCCAGCCGATCGCCAGAATATCGCCGGAGCTGTAGAGCGCGAACGCGTCGTCGGCCGTGAGGCGCTCCAGTGCCATGACCTTGTCGTGGATCGGCAGCATGCGCGGGTCGTCGGTCCGAAAGGGATGGGGCTTTTGGGCGCTGCTTGGCATTTCAGGCATCTTTGCCATGATATCTCACTATCTATGTCTGTTTCCGCCGAACCCTCCGGGGGCTGGCATGACCGCGATCCCCAAACATGCGTGGATTGTAGCTGAGCGGCTCCAATTTGCGGACCACAATCTTCTTATAGCCCGGATGCGCAGGATTGAGCAACCCATTGTTCTCATTGGGGGCAAGCACCGAAGGCACCAGCAACAAACAATGCTTCGCCAGCACCGCGAACTCATCGCCGAAACGGGCAAGCTCAGGCGGAGCCGCGGGATCACGCCAGTTCGCGGGCAAATCGCTCATCACAACCCGCTCTCGAGTCAACTCATCAGGAATGTCTGCAATCGCCAAGACGAGGTCGTCGGGAGGATCGTCCTTGTCGAGATGGACAAAATATTCCAGCAGGGCTAGGGATTGATGCTCGGATGCATAGCTCAGCCGAACTCCGGGACTCGACCAGCGGCCACCGTAGCGGTATGCTCCCTCGCCGTCAAATGGCGTGCGCGCGTATGGCTCGCGCAACACCCGATAAACCTGGCTCAACTAATTCCGCCATAAGCGATGCGTCCCAAAACATTTTCCACCTGGCGAGCCCCAGGTTCGGTATCGATTGCGGCGAAGGGAGGGACCCCGCCAAGCGCACGATTGGGATGCTTAAGCCAGCGATTGGCGCGCTCGCGATCGCCGAGGTACTCATTCGCAATAGCAACGATGCGAGCCAAGCGGTAGAGCCGGTCTGACTCGTGACGCGCCAGCCTCCCGGTGCGGCGACGCCGTTGCAGGCTGCGAGGCGAGAGATCGAGTGCACCGGCGAGTTCCTTGAGCGTCAAACCGGAGGCCCGCATCAGTTCTTCTACAACGCCCGGACGAAAGCCCTCGCGGATCGCATCGCGAAGATCACGGTCGCTGGAAAGAGTACGTCCCAGGGTCCGCGCTCCCCCCAACTGCCGGACCACGGCCCTGACCTCATTTACCATTATGTCGCCTATTCTAGCGACAATTGTCGCATCCCGTCAAACCCGGAAGATCAGTACGCTGCTCCGATGGCGACGATTTACTTTGCCAGCAGGTCGCCTGCGATAAAAAAGAGGAACGCCATCGAGACCAGGCCGTTCATGGTGAAGAAGGCGGCGTTCACGCGGCTGAGGTCGTCGTGCTTCACGAGGGAGTGCTCGTAGATCAAGAGCAGCGCCACAAATATCACTCCAGCCACGGCGATTTTTCCCAGCCCGAAAGCTACGACCATCCCCGCCAGCAGAAGGACGGTGATCACATGAAACAGCCTGGCGATGCCGAGTGCCGTGCGAATACCGAATGCCTTCGGCACGGAATAGACCTCGCTGGAGCAATCGTGGTCGTAATCCTGGCAGGCATAGAGGATGTCGAAGCCGGCGCCCCAGAAGACCACGGCCGCGGTGAGGATCAGGATTCGCGGATCGAGCGAGCCCCGCACCGCGATCCAGGCGGCGGCGGGGGCAATGCCCATCGCCAGGCCAAGCACGACGTGCGCCCAGCGCGTGAAGCGCTTGGTGAAGGAGTACAGAAAGACGATGCCCAGGGCCACGGGCGACAGGTCAAAGGCCAGAGGATTCAGCTCATGTGCAGCGAAGATGAGGATTGCTGAAGTGACGACGACGAACCACGCCACAAATGACTTGCTTAGTTTGCCCGCGGGAAGCGCACGGATTTTCGTCCGAGGATTAGCGGCATCGATGGTCGCATCGGCCAGGCGGTTGAAGGCCATGGCCGCCGAGCGCGCCGCCACCAGGGCAACGATGATCCAGATGGACGTGTGCAGGTTGGGAATGCCGCGCGCGGCCAGCACCGCACCGGTCAAACCGAAAGGGAGCGTGAGGACGGAGTGCTCCCACTTGATCATCTCCAGGGTGGTCCCAATGCTGCGAAACAGAGCCACGGGTTGATTGTAGCGTGGGAACGATCCCGCGCGTCTAGCTCGAGCCCTGCGGCAGCGGAGGGCTAGCCCATTGGCGCTCCCAGGCCGGAACAGTGACGCGTTCGGCAGTCATAGCCGGCTTCCGCGCCCAGCATATTACGCGCGTGCCGAAGGGCAGATTGATATAGCGGATGAGATGGCGCTCAACGTCGAGCAGTGCGACCATTGCGGAGTCAACCCAGTTCGGATGACGGGCGGGCTGTCGATTGCGATCGATGGATCTGGCGAAGATGTTTTTTCCGATGCGCTCGAAAACGGCCGGAAGAAAGCCTGAGGCGACAACATAAGAGACGCGGGTGACTTCGAAGCCAGCATTGTTCAGTTTCCGGCGCAGCTCGGTTGCGGTGTAGCGGCGGCGATGACCTCTGGTTTCGTCTTCCTCGCCCCAAAGCAAGGGATAAGCGGGGACGGTAAGACATAGCATTCCGCCGTCCTTCAGCACGCGGCGCAGCTCACGCAACGCGGAAAGATCCTCAGCGACTGTCTGCAGAATGTCTCCCGCTATGACCGCATCGAAAGAGTTCGAGCTGAACCCGAGTTCCTCCGGGCTGGTACATACGAGATTGCCGAGGCCCTGAATCTGTTGGAAGGCCAGGACGGGGAGCGACAGGTGGGCGCTCACAGTGCGCAGTTGAGGCCAATCGGTACAAACCAATTCTGCGGTGCCGCCAAAATCGAGGACGCATGCCTCGCGTTTGTCATGTAGGCCCTGCGCTATCGCTTCTCGCAGGAGCTTGCGCCGTGCAATGTACCACCAGAAAGAAGTTTCACGCCACAAGACCTCGAATTCGAATTGCGCGTCCACGTAAGAACCTCGCCAGCTCTTGTCCAGAACATTCTACGGGATTGCTTGTAAGCGATGGTGAATGTGATTCATGGGAGGACTGTGCCGCCGGCTGAAGCTGGCTCAATGAGGAGATGGAGCAACAAATGGCGCAGCTGAAGCTGCGCCCCTTGAAAACACTTTTGTCGCGGATCCGGGAGAGCAACGCCCGTTCCAAAAAGCATACAGCGCTCGGATATCTCCGGCACGCTTCCGCACGCCTCGCCGGTGGCGATCCACGACAACCAACTATGTGCCGGTGCGGGTGGTGTGGACTGCCGAACGGAAGTAGTCCAGCGACATTCGCAATCCAGTGCGAAGGTTGATCCTGGGTTCCCAACCGAGCCGGGCTTTCGCTTTGCTGATGTCGGGACGGCGCTGCTTGGGGTCGTCTTGCGGCAGCGGCTCAAAGCGAATGTTACTGCTTGACCCGGTGACCTCCAGCACGACCTCGGCACATTCCAGAATTGTGAACTCACCCGGATTGCCGATGTTCGTCGGTGCGTGCTCGGCGGAGTTGGCCAGCGCGAGGATTCCAGCAACTTCATCGCTGACATAGCAGAAGCTGCGAGTCTGCGAGCCGTTTCCGTAGACCGTGAGATCTTCGCCCAGCAGGGCCTGCTTCATAAAATTGGAGATCACGCGGCCGTCATTGAGTTGCAAGCGCGGGCCATAGGTGTTGAAAATGCGAACAATTCGCGTGTCCACTTTGTGGTAACGGTGATAGGCCATGGTGGCAGCCTCGGCGAAACGCTTGGATTCGTCATACACCGAACGCGGCCCAATGGGATTCACGTTTCCCCAGTAGCTTTCCTTCTGAGGATGCTCCAGCGGATCGCCGTAACACTCCGAGGTGGACGCCAGCAGGAACTTCGCGCCGTACTTCTTCGCCAACTCCAGACAGTTCATGGTTCCGATGGAGCCAACTTGTAGAGTTTCGATGGCGTGTTCGAGATAGTCCACCGGACTGGCAGGCGAGGCGAGATGGAAGATGTAATCAAGCTTGCCGAAATCGAACGGATGGCAAGCGTCCTGCTCGTGGAATTCGAACCGCGGTTCACTGCGCAGATGGCAGATGTTCTCGACGCGGCCGGTTAGCAGATTGTCGGCGCAAACCACGGAGTTGCCGTCGGCCAACAAGGCATCGCATAGGTGCGAGCCGAGGAAGCCAGCACCGCCTGTCACCAGCACATGCATAGTCGAGGCTCAGGCGTGGGTCAACACGCCAAGTTCGCGCAACCGAATCCGCTGATCTTCAATGATGCTGGCCAGCGATTGTTCCAGTGAAACCTTGGGCATGTAACCGGTGAGTCGATTGACTTTGGAGATGTCCGGAACACGCCGCATCATGTCTTCGAATCCTTCTTCATAAGCGGTGCTGTAGGGCACCAGGACGATCCGCGACTTCGAGCCGGTCATGTCCCTGATCTTCCTGGCGAGATCCAGAATCGTGATCTCACGATTACCGCCTACGTTGTACACTTCGCCGTTGGCGCCGGGATGGGCCGCGATGTCAACCAGGGCATCCACGGCATCGCTGACATGGGTGAAGCAGCGGCTCTGAGTACCGTCGCCGAACACTCGAATGTCCGCGCCGGTCAGCGCCTGGGTGACGAAATTCGGCATCACCATGCCGTAACGGCCCGTCTGTCGCGGGCCCACGGTGTTAAACAAGCGGGCGATTACCGTGGGGACCTTACGCTCTTTCCAGTAGGCGATGGCCAGGAACTCGTCGATCGCTTTGGAGCAGGCGTAACTCCATCGGGCCTTGCTGGTCGCGCCCAGCACCAGGTCATCATCTTCGCGGAACGGGACCTGGTCCTGCTTGCCGTAAACCTCGGAGGTGGAAGTGATCACAACGCGCTTGCGCTTGGTCTCCGCCAGCGACAAAACAATTTCAGTGCAACGAATGTTGGTTTCGATGGTCCGCACTGGACTATCCAGGATCAATCGCACCCCGACCGCCGCGGCCAGGTGATAGATCACATCGCAAAGGTCCACCAACTCCGCCATGAGATGAGTGTTGGTGACGCTATCGATGTGATAGACAAATTGAGGATGGACTTTGAGGTGCTGAATGTTGGCGACGGAGCCAGTCGAGAGATCGTCGATGATGTAGACCTCGTCACCCAGGGCGAGGTGCCGTTCGGCAAGATGGGAGCCGATGAATCCAGCTCCTCCGGTGATGAGAACCTTCAATACTGTCCTCCCAAGCACCTAGAGTAATGGGTGACAAGCCCGAGTGCAAATTTCTTGACGTGTTGCGAAAATCGACAGAGATCGCAGGCCATCCCTTACGGTCTTGTCTTGGCTATGTCGGGCTCTTTGTCGCGCGTGATCTGGGGATCCAGGTGGTGCGTGGTCAGGTCCTGGCGCAGACATTCAAAGGCTTCCTCAGGCGTGTTCGCCCAGTGAAAGAGATCGAGGTCCTTGGGCGAAATGGTACCGGCATCCACCAGCGCCTGGAAGTTGATCACACGGTCCCAGTACTCCTTGCCATAAATCACAACGCACATATGCTTCGCCAGTTTTTCCGTCTGTGCCAAAGTCAGCAATTCAAAAAGCTCGTCGAAGGTCCCAAATCCTCCGGGAAAGACGACGAGTGCCTTGGCCAGATAGGCGAACCACAGTTTGCGCATGAAGAAGTAGTGGAACTCGAAGTTCAGGTCGGGGGTGATGTAAGGATTAGGCATCTGCTCGAAGGGCAGATTGATGTTCATTCCGATGGTCTTGCCGCCAGCCTCGGACGCGCCCAGATTGGCTGCTTCCATGATCCCGGGACCACCGCCGGTGCAAATGACGAAGCGATGGCGAGGCTGGCTGATGGACTTGGTCCAGTGGGTAATAAGGAACGCCAGGCGGCGCGCGTCCTCGTAGTAGCGGGCCATTGCTACGTCGGCCTTCGCCAGGCGAATTCGCTCCTGCTCGTCCGGCGGAGCCGGCGTTGCCGAACCAGGCTTGTCGAGCAACAGCAAAGCTTCTTCGGCATACGAGCGGCTGTGGAAGCGGGCTGAGCCGAAGAAGACGATGGTGTCCTGAATGCGCTCGCGGCGGAAGCGCGCTAGCGGCTCCTGATACTCGGCGAGAATGCGCAGGCTGCGGCCGTCGGGGCCGTTGAGAAACTTCTTGTTCTCGTAGGCCAGCGGCGAACGGTTGGAAGCGGGATGTTTGTCCTTCTTGTCTTTGTCAGCCATGCTGTGTGTAG
>Ga0302326_10033775_pt1 | contig 10155 bp, 8 predicted proteins | sample Palsa_T0_3_FD_202264 | JGI IMG/M metagenome (GOLD analysis project Ga0302326, IMG submission 202264) | Peat permafrost microbial communities from Stordalen Mire near Abisko, Sweden - Palsa_T0_3 | ecosystem: Environmental > Terrestrial > Soil > Palsa > Peat permafrost | place: Sweden: Abisko...
GCCCGCTAACCTGCAGCGCCATCAGAGCCGAGAGCATCGCAATGGGTCGCGCCCACTCGTGCCGGCGTAACAGCCTGGCGGCGGACCTGAGTCTCGTAGCGGATCGAGGCACTGTGCGCGGGAGAAGGCTCTACTGGCGAGCCGAAGTTCGACCTATGGCACCAAATCGCCGCCCTCGTTGACCACCGGGACGTTGTACTCGCGCAAAATTTGCGCGATCGTCGCGCGGTTGTCGGTGATGAGCTTCTCCACCGTCTGCTTCCACTCGGGCTCGCCGTAGCGCACCCCCATGGCAATCGCGAAATCGAATTGGACTCCCGGCTCCGACTTGAGCGGCACGAGCACGAGCTCGACGTTGTGCACCCGCTTGGCGTAATAGCCGGCAATCGGGCCCCAGACGATGGCGGCGCTGATCTTGCCTTGCGCCAGGTCTTTCTCGATGATCTCACCCGGATATTGCTCCGGATCCGGCGACATGATTGGGTAGAGCTTGACCTGTGCCTCCAGCCCATGCCGCGCAAGCCAGGTCGCCCCGGGTGAGCGGTCGTAGACCCCGATGCTCAAGCTGCGCAGCACCTCCGGCGGCAGCGCGAGCAAATCGGCTCCGACCTTGAGTTGATCAAGGCCCTTTCCCTTCGGAACGACCAACATATAGGTCGAGCGGTAGTACGGTGCCGTTGTGGAAGCCTGGTCGTACCCGGCGGGAATACCCATGACGACGTCGCAACGGAAATCCTCGTCCGGCAGCCGGTAACGAAGGGTGTTGCGGATGAAATTCATCCGCTGCGGGAAGGCGTAGCTCTCGACCGGAAGGCCAAGCTGCTTCGCAAACAGGTCCGCTATATGATTTTCGAAGCCTTCGCCCTGCGTATTGGCGAACGGCATGTTGTTCGGGTCGATGCAGGGTCGAAACACTTTCGGCATTTCGTCCGCGCGTGCAAAGACGCTGGCCATGGCGAGGGCGCCCATGGCAACGGCGAGGAAGAGCGCGGGGATCGACGCGCGGGTTCGCATCGGTGCGGCGCGAGCGAAGCCCTCCGCCCACGCTGCGGCGGGACCGGTCCGGGTCATTGCTTCAACTCTTGCACGTGTGCGCGCGTGATATCGCCATTGGATCGCCCTTTCAGATACGCATAAAGACCGTCGGTATGTTCCATGACGATGGGGCTCGTCTTGAAGCTTGGCATGCCTTTATCGAGCCGCCCTTCGGTAACCGTCTTGACGAAATCCTCCTTGGAGAGCGTCTTGAAGCTTTCGATGAGCGACGGGCCGACGAGCCCCTGCTGGTTGGCGCCATGGCAGCGGTCGCAGGCGGCGGCGCGCCAGGCGCGAAAGCCCTCCATGGTGTTGGAATCGACCATGTAACCGTCGACTACCTTGTACGGAAGCTCGCCGCTTGCCGCGGCGGCCTTATCCTGCGCCTGGAGATGGGGGGCGACGCCGAGGATGCAGAGCGCGAGCAGTGGCAGCAGCGCCCGCGGCAAGCTGAGTGTGCGTGTCATCATGGAGCCGGGCAGAGTGCAGCTTTGTTTGCGACCTTCGCTCGGGTTGCCAGTTCCCGCGCGGTGGCCAAAAAGGCGCCGGCGCGCATGGCGCGCCGGCGCGATGGTGATGAAATGCTTAATTGGGCAGTGCGAAGACCGTCAGCGAGCCACCCAACTCGGTATAGTCGCGCAGCTCCTTGTAGCCACCGACCGCACCCAGGCCGTCCTGGTCCTTGTCCAGACCCGCCGCCATGCCGATGCCGGCCCAACCGCCGATCCCGGAGTACACGCCGATGTACTGCTTGCCCTTGTGTTCGTAAGTAAATACGTTGCCGATGATGCCCGACGGCGTCTTGAACTTGAACAGTTCCTTGTTGATGTCGGTCGAATCGACGCACTTCAGGTATCCCTCGAGGGTCCCGTAGCATGCGATTCCGCCGGCCGTCACCAGCACGCCGCTCCACACCGAGAACTTCTCCGGCTTCGTTTGCACGATCTTGCCCGTGCTCGCGTCCCAGGCGATGAAGTTGCCCATGTTGGTGCCACCGGGCGCCGGGAACATCGACAGCGTTGCGCCGACATAGGGCTGCCCGGCAACGTAGTCGACCTTGAACGGCTCGTAGTTCATGCAAACGTGATTGGTCGGAACGTAGAACAGGCTGTTGTTCGGATTGAACGCCGCCGGCTGCTCGTCCTTCGATCCCAGCGCGGCCGGACAGATGCCCTTGGTGTCGACATCCGGACCGCCTTGCGCGGTCGAATACTTCTTCACCACTTCCGGCCGACCGGTCTTCATGTCCACATGCGTCGCCCAGTTCACCGCCGGATCGAACTTCTCGGCGACGAGCAGCGCCCCGGTGGTGCGGTCGAGCGTGTAGCCAAAGCCGTTGCGATCGAAATGCACCAGCGCCTTGGTCGGCTTGCCCTTGACGTTGATGTCGGCGAGGATCATCTCGTTGATGCCGTCAAAGTCCCATTGGTCGAACGGCGTCATCTGGAAAACCCACTTGGCCATGCCGGTATCGACATCGCGCGCCATGATGGTCATCGACCAGCGGTTGTCGCCCGGACGCTGCGAAGGGTTCCACGTCGACGGGTTGCCCGTGCCGTAGAAGAGGAGGTTCAGCGCCTTGTCGTAGCTATACCAGCCCCAGGTCGTGCCGCCGCCCGTCTTCCACTGGTCGCCCTTCCAGGTCTTGAGCGACGAATCCTTGCCGACGGGCTTCATCGCGCCGTCGGTCCAGGTCATTGTCTTGTCCGGATCGATCAACATCTCGGCATCCGGCCCGGTGCTGTACGCCCTCCACACCTGCTTGCCGGTGTTGATGTCGTACGCGGTGAGATAGCCCCTGACTCCCCACTCTCCGCCCGAGATTCCGGTGATCACTTTGTCCTTGAATACGTGCGGGGCATTGGTGTTCACCGCACCGAGTTTAGGATCGCCGTTCTTGACCGACCAGATTACTTTCCCAGTGGCCGCGTCCAGGGCAACGAGCATCGTGTCGGCCTGTTGCAGGAAGATCTTGTTCTGCGCATAGGCCAAGCCCCGGTACACGGTGTCGCAGCACATCTGCGGGATCACCGCGGCGTCCTGCTTAGGCTCGTAGCGCCACACAATCTTCTGCGTGTCGAGATCGATAGCGAAGACTTTGTTGGGGAAGGGCGTGTTGATGTACATCATGTCGCCCACCACCAGCGGCGAGCCTTCGTGACCGCGCAGCACGCCAGTGGAGAACAGCCATGCAACCTGCATCTTGCCGACATTCTTGGCATCGATCTGCTTGAGCTTGCTGTAGCGCTGGTTGTACATGTCACCAGCCTGCATGGCCCAGTTGTTCGGATTGGCGATGAGCTGTTCAAGATCAGGATTTGCTGCTGCGACGCCAGGCAGTAGCAATGCGGATGCGAGCCCCGCGACGACAAGCGGCTTAAAAGCGATGGGCATAACTCCTCCTCAGATGTGGGCAGACCCCGAATCAGCGGCTGCCGCGGCGCGTTGGCTATGTTGCAACTTGGTCGCCGGTGTCTGACAGTGTCCCGCGATGCCCAGCCGAAGTCAATTTGTGCACCACCGCATATGGAATAGCCTTTCCGCGCCCGGTTCGCCCCGGATTGTTGCACTGCAACTGGTAGCGGCGCGCCGGGTCGCAACGCCCGTGGCGCAAGACCGGGAGGCCAGCAACGCCCCGCGGTAAATCGCTCGCCGCCGCAGGCATACAATCCGGGCTCGATGGACGCGGTCACGTCTAGCCGCATGATCACGGGCAAACTATGCGCTTCAGTGACGGCCGCGCCGGCGCGCGGCGCGGCGTTCGCTTTCACGGCGCTCGTCGCCCTTCTGGCGGCCTTTCCAGCGCAAACGCTGCGTGCCGGGGAGTTGGCGCCGGTCCGGGTCGCGGCGGGCGTGTACGTTCTGCCGGGCAGTGGCGGCGAGATCACCGCGGACAACGACGGGCGCACCGCCAACGTCGCCTTCGTCGTGGGACCGCGCGGCGTCGTGGTCGTGAACACCGGCATCTCCTTTCGCGAAGGCGAGGCGATCATTGCCGCCGTTGCGCGCGTCTCGAAGCGTCCGATCCGGCTCGCGATCCTCACCCATCCCGGCCAGGAAGCGATATTCGGGGCGGCGGCATTCCAGGAACGCGGCATTCCGGTCCTGGCAGCCCGCGAATGCGCGGAGCTCATCGCCGCCCGCTGCGAAACGTGTCTTTCGAATCTGCGCCGGACGCTGGGGGAAAAGGCGATGGCGGGAACGCGCGTGATCGTGCCCGATCGCATGATTGAAAACGGGCAGACGCTCGACCTGATTGGACGCAAGCTTCGCCTCATCGTGCCGCCGTGGTCGAGCGCCCCCGGGGCGCTCGCGGTGTTCGATGAAACGACCGCAACGCTCATCACCGGAAGCCTGGTATCGATTGCGCGCATTCCGGATCTGCGCGATGCCCGAGCGCAGGCCTGGCGTTCCGCGCTCGTCGCGCTCGAGGCGACAAAGTGCCGGCATCTCATTCCCGGCTATGGGCCGGCGGGCACCTGCGCCGACGTCGCGACCTTCGCGCAGTACTTCGATGCGCTCGACGCCCTCGTCGCGGAGCTGCTGCGACAAGGGGCGGGCCTTGCGGATGTCCGCGATCGCTCCGACCTGCCGGCCTTCGCGCGCTGGGACCAGTACGACACGCTCAACGGCTCCAACGCGAACCGCACCTACCTTCGTCTCGAGCAGGAACCGTTGCGCTCGCAGTGAAGGGGACTGCAATTCGTCACCGGGGCGATGGGCCTCGTCGAAGAGCGGCGTAGACTGCCACATCGCTTAAAGCGAACTCTGCGCATGCCAAATCGCCTCCGCTACGCGCTTCTAGCGATCCTCCTGCTCGGTGCCCCCGCGCTCGCGCCCGCGGCGGATTTCACCGCCGAGGAAGTGCGCGAACGCCTGGCCCGGGCCGAGAGCGGCAGCCCGGTCGACTTTTCGGGCAAGGACCTGTCCGACCTGGATTTGAGCCGCGTCGATTTCAAGCGTGCCAACCTGTCGGGTGTGAATCTTTTCGCGTCGCGACTTTTTTTGTGCAACTTGCGCGGGGCGAATCTCGTGCGCGCCAATCTGAACGGCGCGTGGCTGATGGGTGCCGACTTCGAAGGTGCGGATCTTTCCGGGGCGAGCATGCTGGGGCTCGTGATCCGGGGCGGCCCGGTTCAGACGATGCCCGATTTCGCGCGCGCCAACCTCTCGGGTGCGCGGCTCATCGCCGATCTTCCCGGGGCGGATTTCGCAGGCGCCAATCTCACGCGCGCCAACCTCGGTGTCGACATCAAGAATCAGGGCATGGGCCAGCAGCGCACCGATCTTTCCGGCGCCAAACTCGCCGGTGCCAATCTGCAAGGCGCGAATCTGAATCGGGCGCTCTTGTCCTTTGCCGACCTCTCGCGCGCCGACTTAAGCGGCGCGAATCTCTTTGCCGCCACACTCTCCGGTGCCAACTTGACTGGGGCGAACGTTGCCGGTGCCGATTTCGCCGAGGCCGACCTCGAGGGAACAATCCTCAAGGACGTCCGCGGCCTGGACACCGCGGTGGGGCTGGACAAGGCAGCGCACCGCGAGGGGGCGGTGTATTAGCACCGAGCGGTGCGCAGCCGCGCGGGCGAAGGGCTCCTAAGCGTTCATGCGAGCGCCGTGGCGGGAGACGTTACGCCACCACCACTTCGCTGATCTGGATTACCGGTGCGAGGTCGGTGTAGTTCGGGATGTCGGCGAGGATTTCCTGTGCATGCGGGCCGAAGCCGGCCTGAAATGACTCGACCGAATCGCAGAACAGGTGGCACATGCCGACATAGGTGGGAGCGGAGCCGGGCGCTCCGCCCGCAATCCCCTTGTCCACCGTGTAGTGCTTGCAATGCGCGCCCATGCGCTTGGCCACCAGCGGCATGTGCGTGTTTCGGTAGTAGTCGTGGTCGAAGCGTGCGCCGGGCGTGTTGGGGTACATCACGCTGACTTTAATCATGAGGTTCCTTGGGAAGGGTGGCGGGAGGAGCGCGACGCGCGGATTGGCTGCGGTCGCCAACGAAAGCGGCAGGCTATGCGAGCGGCCGGCGCCGGTCAAATTGCCCGTTCCCCTCGTAGCCCGTGCTGGACATAGAGTGGGTTCGCTGTGTCAAAACACGCAACCGCGGCGGGGCTTCGTTCAAGAACGGTGAACTCGCCGCGATGCAAGGTCGTGGTGCGCTCGCTTGTCCCGTAGGCCACCGGCACGTCGAGCTGGGGTGCGGCATCGTCGAAGACGGCGAGAATCAGGGCCGGTCGCGGTTTCGGCCGTGGATTGATGTCATCCGGGAAATGACACGAGACGATGTCTCCCGACGGTGGGTACGGCTCGCCACCGGGTGTTCGACACCGACTCCATCTCAAAACAGGCTCGACCGTAGCGTATGCTTGCTGCCCTGCGCCGCGCGCTTCTTGATTTGGCGCACTTGCGCAGCCGACAGCGGTCCGTCGTCTCGCTTGTACTGCGGCAGCACCCTGGAGGCGAGTTCATGCAGCGCTAAATGTTGGCTCGCGTCTCGTCGACCCCGAGAACCCGTGCCAGGCGCTTCACGGTCTTACGGGTCACGCCGGAGGCGCTGTCAACGGTGCGGTAGCGAAAAGCAATCTGCATTTTCGCGTTGCAGGCGGCCATGGTGATTCCTTCGACCTGGATGTATCTAAGATATCTTGGGACACATCTTTGTCAATGGTCACCACCCAGGTTCACGTCATGCGTCGGCGGCTTCTCGACGCGTGAGCGGCCGAAGCGCGGGGCGGCAGGATCAGAGTAGCGATTCGATCGGGAGAATCGACAGGAAGTCGACCTGCCTGCGCAAAAGCCAGCTCGTGTCGGGCTCCATTCGGTAGTGTTTCTCGCCGCCCGCGGCCTCTTCGGTCCATTCGAGATCGCCATCGGGAGTGAGCCGCACCTCGTACGCGGTCTTCGGTGCTTCGCTGTCGAAAGCGGCGGCGAGCTGCCCCGCGAGCGGCGGACTGTCGATCAGGAGACCCATTTCGGTGTTGATGTGCGCCGAGCGCTGGTCGAAGTTGAAGGAGCCGACGAAGATGCGCGCCCGGTCCACGGCGAACGTTTTCGCGTGCAGCGCCGCCGACGTGCGCGACCCGAACCGGGCTGCAGCCGTGGACGAGGCTTCCGCCGCGGAAGGCTTGAGTTCATAGAGTCGCACGCCGGCCGCAAGCAGGGGCGCCCGTCGCTTCGCATAGCCCGAGTGCACGGCGGGGACGTCCGTCGTCGCCAGGGAGTTGGTGAGGATACGCACGCTTGCACCACGCTCGGAGAGGGCCACAAGCGCAGCCGTCCCCTCTTCGCCGGGCACGAAATAGGGGGACACGAGGTCGAGTGTCTTCTGCGGCCGGCCGATCGCCTGCATCAGTTCCGGGAACAGCATCACGTCGCCGCGCCCCGTGGTGTCGAGGGTCTTCGCCGGGTTGTCATAGACGAGTTTGGCGGTCGTCCACTCCAGCGCGAGCTCTCCATCCTGCACGTCGCGGCGCAGTGGGGTTGCGCGCACGGCATCGAGGTAGGCCACCGCTTCGGGGTCGGCACGCATGGCGCGGAAGCGCTCCTGCAAACGGGCGGCGGCGTCGGCGGCGGGCGCGCCCACGAAGGCCGCCGCCGGATAGGCGGACGGGCTGTTCCAGTAGAGATCGAACTCGTCCGACACCTCGCGCACCGCCGGACCCACGGCGATCACGTCGAGGTCGGCGAACCCGACTCCGGGCCCCGCCCCAAAGTATTCGTTGCCGATGTTGCGTCCGCCGACGATCGTCACCTGATTGTCGGCGGTGAACGATTTGTTGTGCATGCGGCGGTTCAAGCGCGTGAAGTCGGAGAGGAAATTGAGCGCCCGGGCTTGGCGCTCGACGAAGGGGTTGTACAAACGCACTTCGATGTTCGCCTGCGCGCCGAGCGCGGCCAAGGTGGGGTCGAGCCCGGTCGTGTAGAGGTCGTCGAGCAGGATGCGCACGCGCACGCCGCGTTCGGCCGCCTGCCAGAGCGCCTCGAGGAGCAGGTTGCCCACTTCGTCGTCATTCCAAAGGAAGTACTGCACGTCGAGCGATTTCTCGGCGGCGGTGGCGAGCAGGAAGCGCGCGGCGAATGCGTCGTAGGGCACGGGCAGGGCATGGATGCCGGTCTTGTCCGGATGTGCGGCGACGCCGGACGCGACCGAGCGGCCAAGGCGCGTGTCTGCCGTGTCGGAAAAAGCGCTGCTCGTCGTGCGCCCTTCCTGCGAGGGCAGGCTCGCGCACCCGGCGACGAGGAGGCCAAGCACGGCGGCGAGGAGGCAAGCGAGGCGGCGGAACAGCATCAGGACAGGACCGAACAGGAGCGGCGATTCTAGCGCGTCGCGCGCAGATCCCGGCGCCCCAAAGCGTCATGAATCTGGCGGGTCGATTACGCAAGAAGGGTAGGAAGCCTTCGCGATTGCGCGCTTTTCCCGTTGATGCGGGGCCTCGAGGGCGTTTTGCTCGCGCAGCTCCGGCGGCGCGTCCAGCGTCACGCCCAACACGGCCTAAGCGTCTGGCGGCGGCACCTGCGCGAGTCGCCCCGACGCTAAGCCATCGGTCAAAAATCCCCTCACGCCGCTTCCAACAATGCCTCCCGAGCGCGTTGCCTCGGGACCCATTCCGCGCAAACTTAAGGCGCGCAGATGGCCGGTGTCGGACCGACGCGGGTCATGTCGATGGTCCCCGTGGCCCCGGCGTTGCTGCCGGCGGTGAAGTTGAAATTGAGCGCAAGGGCGGCGCAGCTTGCGAAGGTCGCCGTGGCCGTTCCCACCGGCACCGTGGTCGGGGAAGGTGTCGGTTGGTTGAACAGGCCCCCGGTCGTCTCATAGATGGTCAGGGTGACGCTCCTCGCTCCGGGCGTGTAGGACTGCTGCGCGGTGTACCAGCGCTGTCCGGCCGCGCCCTGCGAGGCGCCGTTCCCCGCGTAGGTGTACCAGGTGAGCCAGGCCTGCGGCGCCACGGGATTCAATTCGAAGACGATGCCCTGGCCCGGGGTCGCGCTGTTAAACCAGTTGCCCGAGTAGCCAAAATCCGCACTCGGCGTTTCCGGGCCGCTCGCGACACAGGTCACGTTGGGCAACAGGCGCGTCATGGGGACCATGCCGGAGCGGCCGCTGCCGTCGCTAAACGTGTAGGCCATGCTCACGTGGTCGCAGTCCGCGGCGCTCAATGTCACCGTGCCGACCGGGGTCGCGGTGGTTGCCGGTGCGGCGTCAAAGTTGCCGCCGATGTTCTGGTACAGGATAAGGCTCGCAGAGGGCGCTCCGCTCGCCACGTTGCCGCTGAAGGTGTACCAGCGCTGGCTCGCGGCAGCGCCGGGTGCCACGTAGTCGTAAGTGAACCACGCCGCCTGGATGAAGCCCACGCCCGGACTCACGAGGTCCGGATAGACCTCGATTTCCACGCCCTGGCCGGCGGTAGCCGGGTTAAACCACGATCCGGTCAGGCCGTGCTGGTTCATGTTGAACGCAGACGCCGCGGTAAAAGTCCACGCCGCCCCGATGTGGCCGCTGTCCGAGAAGCCGCCGACCAGGGCAGTGCCGCCGTCCTGCGAAAGGGCGACGCCGGTGCCAAAGCCGGCGTTGCCCACGGCACCGGTGCCTGCGAGCTTGCCCGGCTGCTGCGTCCAGACGCCGTTCTCCAGCGCAAACACAAACGCCGCGCCCGCGCCCCCGTTGATCGGATCGCCGTCGTCGAAGGGCGCCCCCTCGAGCAGGATGTTGCCCGTACTTGAGAGCGCCACCGCGTAGCCCTGGCCGGCGTTGCCGAGCGCACCGGTGGCGACGAGCTTGCCACCTACCGCGGTCCAGGTGCCGTTCGCGCGGCCAAACACCCACACCGCGCCTGTGCCCCCCGTGGTTTTGTTGCCGTTGTCGTAGGGTCCGCCGGCGACGGCGGTGTTGCCGTCCTCCGAGAGCCTGACTGAGAGGCCCTGCAAGGGGGTTCCGCCGCTGCCGGCACCGACGAGTTTCGCGCCCTGCTGGGTCCACGCGCCGTTGCTCAAAACAAATACCCAGGTAGCACCCGTGAGCGCGTCGTCCCCGGGGCCGCCGATGAGCGCGGTCATGCCGTCGCCGGACAGGGCGATTCCAAACCCCTGCTCGGAGAGGCCGGCGCTACCGGAACCGA
>Ga0302326_10033777_pt1 | contig 10155 bp, 8 predicted proteins | sample Palsa_T0_3_FD_202264 | JGI IMG/M metagenome (GOLD analysis project Ga0302326, IMG submission 202264) | Peat permafrost microbial communities from Stordalen Mire near Abisko, Sweden - Palsa_T0_3 | ecosystem: Environmental > Terrestrial > Soil > Palsa > Peat permafrost | place: Sweden: Abisko...
TTCAGCTTTACTTCGTCAGTCAGCCGGGCAGCTCCGGTTGTCTTGTCTCTTCAATTCAAAGAGTCGTAGAATTCAACGTCGCTGATACAGTTGTTTCATATTTTACGACGTTCGGAGTACCGATCCTTCTTAACGCGGCGGGTGACCATTTCCTGTGCAAGCCCCATGAGGAGTTTTTGTTTGCGGTCGTCCAGTCGCCTAAAAGCTTTAGCGAATACGCGAAGTTCAGAATGGTGTTTGGCGTCAAGCCCCCATTCAGCCGTGCGTTTGGCTGTCAGTAGTTTTGGCACATTCGCTGTCTCACGGTCAGTGAAGAGGCGATACAGAGGGATTTTTAACGCCCGAGCAAACTTTTCGAGAGTTTCGACGTTAGGAATAGTGTGACCTTTTTCTACTCGGCTGATGTAACAACGAAGAAGCCCGGTCTTGTCCTCAATGTCTCCTTGAGTCAAGTGCTTCCCTTCACGCAGTTCCCGTAGCCTCGGGCCGATTTCCATCTGACGAGCTTACCCCATTCTTTGACAGTTCTGTCCGTCATAGACAGTGGGAATAGACGGAAAGGCCGCCGCGGTTGAACTTGGCATGTGTGGCAGAAGCGAGTGGGAGTCGAGCACTTACTGGTATTGCCGCGATTGAATTTACAGTCTTAAATAATTCGTAGAATCAATAAAAACAGCCGATTAGCGGGAGATCCACAGTGCACGAATAGCCTTTATCAGATGCGTGGCTCAATTTCTCTTGACACTTGCTTTCGAAGCGGAGCAAACTCCGCGTAAGTGGTATTGCCCTGAAAAGTAGTGACAGGTTAACAATAAAAGTACTTCTTCGCTCCATTATTCTGGAATGATCGATCACGGGGTTCGCAACATGATTGAGCAGCTTTTTGAAATTGCAGCGAAGGTCGGCACGATTTGGAGTTTGGCCGCGTTCTCGGTCGCGGCAATAGTAGCAGTCGTCTCAATAATTGCGAAGGCTCGGGGAAAGAATGCGGTAATCGCGTATGGCGCCTTTTGCCTGATCGGGATGATCGGCTTAGCTCCCTTTGTAGCGCACGCGTACCTCGACACGCACGGTGTTTATCGGGTCCGCGTCAATGTTGTGAACGATCACAATTTACCGGTTGACGACGCTAGAGTAACGTCTTCGATTGGAGCCGAAGTTAAAAAAGTTGATGGCGGATGGGAGCTTGACATACCGCCGGGCGCAAAACCGAAAGATGGGGAGCTCACGGTACGTGCAAGTCAGCTCTCTGCATTTTTGCAAGGTCATACCGACACAATACTAGCCGATGATTTCAATCCAGTGACAACCGTTACGCTAATTAGAGACACGTCTGCCGAAATCCACGGAATCATACTAGACGAGCACAGCCAACCCGTCTCCGACGTCAGTGTCGGTGTAGTTGGGTTCGACTCTGAGTCGACAAGTACGGGAGTAAATGGCACCTTCACTCTCGCTGCGCACGCTGCTGAGGGGCAACAGGTGGAACTCTACGCTCGGAAGGATCATTTTGGATCGACTACTTTATGGTCTCAGGCAGGCAATTTTCCGGTGACCATCGTGCTTAAAAAGCGATGATTGAGGAGGCGAGCGAACAAGCCGAACCTTCTCTCATTTAAATCCTTGGTGCAGATACAAAGCGCAACCGACTGCGGTCAATCTTAGCGACTTAAAGTGAGAAGCCTTATGAAATTATCTTCTTGGCTATTCATAATCTTATTGTGCATTCATATTTTTTCCGGCGTCGCTTTGGCAGAGCAAGGGATACTCGTCGTCAAAGTGCGCGACCCTCGCGGACAACCGTTGTCGGGCGTGGTGGTTGGGCCCACTGGGATAGGTAATCCCGGGAAGACAGACGATAACGGTCTAGCCCGGATAAGCCTGCCAGCGGCAACGCGCCCAACCGACAGTTTGTTAATCGAAATTGTTTCTCCTCGTCACAAGTATATCTTTATTTCGCCATGGGATCAGCGATTGGTAATTCCTTCGTTTGAAGATAAACCCGAGAATTTTGTAAGCCTCACGCTCGGTCTTCCTGGTGATCGTGAGCTCCTTTTGAATGACGAAGCAATACGCGCAATGGCAAGTAGCATAAATAAACTGTTAGCCTCGAATGGCTCATCTGAGGTAACTCCTGAATTGCGCCACGCTGCATTAGTGCAGGTAGCGACAATTTTTGGAATCCCTGGTTTGGATATTGATAAAACGATTCGCAGCTGGGGAGAAAAAGTTCAAGACCCCTATGACATAGGAATTGCAGCTCTCTACGAGGGCAATTATCCTCAAGCCCAACAGCAGCTCCAGATTGCTTCGGACAACCGCGAACAGGATTTGCAGCTGAGCATCAAAAAATACGCTGATTCAAAGTTTTTCTTAGGTCAAAGTCTTTATCTTCAGGGTAAGTATCAAGCAGCGGCGGACGCTTTCAGGGAGACAGTAAAGTGGCGTTCGGATGATCCTTTAGTCGTAAACAACCTGGCTCTGAACTTGGCTCAACTCGGGAACCTGAATGAAGCTGAGAGGCTTTATCGCCAGTCGGCAGACTCCCAAAGAGCTGTCCAAAATCGCGATCCTTTCTTGTTTTCACAATCAATTGGTAGTTTGGGAGGTGTTTTGCTCCGTGAGGGTAACCTAACCGACGCGGAGCCCGCCTTGCGGGAGGCATTGAGCATTCGGCAACAATCCCTGCCCTCGGGTGACCCACGGGTCGCCACCAGCATGAATAATTTGGCTGTATTGCTTCAGCTCAAAGGCAAATCGAATGAAGCTGAAAAATTATTAACCGATGCGTTGGCTATCCAAGAAGACGCGGCTAGGACACGGCGACCGTGCTTAGCGCCCTCCGCTACTCAAACTACTGCCACGATCACATGCGATTCTTTAATTGCGGGATCACGGGGTGCTTTAGTGGGCGCACCCCCTCAGTCCGCGCTCGAAGGTGGCGCGAACAGTGCTACGACCTCAAATAGTACGATGGCGGTCGACCTTACGGAGAAGGGCATCATTGGTCTTGGGTCCGTTGCGCAAGAGAGGCCTGGAATCTCTAGCACGATGTGTAATCTGGCACTGTTATATGTGGCGCGAAAGGAAAAGCTGAACGATGCAGAGCTCTTGGTGCATAGAGCAATAGAGGCTCAGGAACAATCCTTGCCAAAGGGGCACCCTGACCTCGCCATATCGTTTGAGGCTTTGGGCAAGGTTTTGACCGCGGAAGGCAGTTTTAAGAACGCCGAAAACGCGTTCGAATCAGCTCGTGACATTGTGTTGTTGAATTTTGGTCCTCAACATATTTATCTTGCGGAAATCTATGAATCTCTGTCCGTTATCGAGGCCAGAAATAATCTTGCAGGTGCAAGAGAGGATTTAAGGCGAGCGTTAGCCATCGAGAAGAATGTGTGGGGCGATTCAGATGCCCGAACTCAAGCTACAGAGCACCGGCTGGAGAACTTGAACGCAAACTAAAAGACCGGCGTCTTCGTAATAACAATCCACTTAATCTTGCATGTGCCCAATACGCGCCCGACCTTGGTATTTCTCCTGTGTCTACCTGTTTCGCGGAAATCATGTTTAGGTTTGCTCATCACCCTCGCTTCGACCGTGTCGGCAACGCCGTCCAATGTTGGATATCGTCACGCGGCCCGGATATGACTTCCATACTTGAAAGCCACAAGGGCCGTTGGGATCAGGGACTCACTACAGCGTCGGATGTTCAACAAAGCTCGTCAATGTGACCAATCCACCGTGGTCGGCATGGTGTTGCATCCGAGATGCGTAATCTGATGCAGCTTGCGTTTCGGATCGAGGCAAGTGAGGCAGACGGTATACAACTGCACATTCCATTCGGTTTTGTCTCCAGCAGGACAGGCACCAGGCTCCGGCTTTGGATCGGTTCCGGTGGAAAGAAATGCCAAGTAATTGCCGTCTGGGGACGGCTCCGGGTAGGCCGCATCCCGTACTATCTTATCCGTAAGCTTGTCGAATACATTAGGGTCTCGACGAGATACACGCAAGATAACGTTCCCGGTTCCCGCGCTTGTCGCGGAATAGTAAATCCAGCGCGAATCAGGAGACCAACTGTAGAGAGCGCTTCCAAATGGCCATCCGCCCTCCCCGTTACAACAAATAATCGGCGTCCAATCCTTCGGCATCACCGGCACTCCTTTTGTAACCGTAGGAATGGGCTTAGTTCGATCAATTGCGTAGTAATTCACCCCCGGCTTTGTCGAGTCATCCCGGTTTAAGAAGCCGCTTCCGTCGGGTGCCCAAATGGCCGCCCAATAACTTCCACCGAGGATCGTGACCTTAACGCCAAGAACTACAGCTGACTTACTGTCCGCACCTAAGCCCTCGCAGGCAAGTATCGGATCGCGTGGAGAGAGTGCACAACCATGGCTCTGATTCCCAATAGCAGCAATGCGGACAGCGTTCCATCCGTCTATGTCCGTCGCCCACATTTCGCCCGGAGGAACACTTCTGAAAATCCAGCCGACCTGCGTACCGTCCTGAGCTTTGAGCGGCTGGATACTTTGGTTATCGTAGCGTGAACCCTTACCGCGACTCCGAAACACTACAGTCGGTGAGATTTTCCGATTCGTCGAAGGGTTAACTTCGTATATGTCATAACTGATCGTCGTATTTATGGCGTCACAGTTATTAGATGAAAATGCTTGTTGGGCGGGATCAGTACTAAACTCTCCGCGTAAGACCCGAAATCCGCGCCGCTGGTCAATCCACCCAGTAAAATCCAAGGTCGAATGAGGAAGAATCGTGGGATCGTGGTTTTCTGAATTCGAGAAGAGTATCTGCTTCCCGGCGTCAAGGATCAAAGGATAAGCGAGTGGATCGGTCAGCTCCGGCAGGACAGGAACGAGTTCAGGGGACTGCTTAGAGACATCTACTAGGAAGGTTCTTGTGGTTCCGTTCGAACAATGCCGCGTGGGCCGATGAAGAATTGCAATCCCGATGAGAGAACTGTTTCGAATTTCCATCTGATCTGCCTGCTGAGAGGACAGGGGTATCACGGCTAGCAAAACTAAAAGACTCAATGCTAAGCGCATATCCCCTCCGAACTTTATGGCGATTCACGGTTTGGACGTGAGTTTTACATCAAGCAAAGACGGGCCAGCACAAAATTTACCAAAATCGGCTTTCAGCTTAGGTCGTAAGTCGTTTAGTGTCACCTTATCGATCTTAATTTGATCTTGGTCATCGGAGTCCAGTTCCTTGACAGCACTTATCTTCCGTTTTTCTTCTTCGATGCAAGTAGTGTGCGCAGCGGACTTGAAGTCATATTGAAAACATGGGATGGGGTCGCGTAATAATTCTATCCCTCGATTCTCAATTTGCTGCTCTCGGCGAGCACCATCCGCCGCCACATGAATGAAGTTATCCAACAAGCCGATTACATACGCATCTTGCTTTGTGCGCGAGGCAAGTTTAGATTCTCGAATGTAATAGACCATATCGGATTCAGATGCATTTGCAGACAGGGAGGAGCAAAAAGCGTTGCGAACTTGTGGGGAAAGGCGACTTTGCCAGTATTTGCTTACGCCAAAAACGACGCAAACTATCATTCCAATGGCAGCTACGATCTTCACGAACAATCGCATTTTTCACCTCTTGATGGCCTTTGGAAATCTGGTTAAACTCCCTCAACTGTTCTCGCATCTTTTTCCGGCAGCCTCGTGAGCCTGCTAGGAAGAAGTCTGGATCACGCATAATTGACCCTCGAATCGAGGGTGTTTCTGAAAACGGTTGGATCGTCTTGCGCTTGCCGCAAGAGAGATTCAGTGTCATTAGAATCGATGATTACCGTCTCTAAGTGTGGAAGGTAATCCGTCCGAGAAATAGAAGACCCACCAGAAACGAAGCAAGCGCGACGCCCCCGGGAATCAGAATAAATAGCAATTCAAAATCTGACAGTTGCCCTTCATTACCGCCCTTCGCAGCGTCAATGTTCCGTGACCGCGCCCGCTCATGCCCACGGGTCAGCGCCAACATCGTCACCAGCGCGGCAGATATGCAGATGATCAGACAAACTACACCAACTCGGGCAGAAACCTTCGCAACATTATCTACGGTTCGGGCGGATGCTGAGGCGACTAGCGCCACAGCAATACCTGAAGCTGTGATAAGAGTTTTCACCACATCAACGTACATGGCACGACTTGTATCTGTAGTGTAATTCCACTGTCGCTTCTTCGCATCACGCCAGAAACTCCAGATAAAACTTGTCGGAGCAACTACAGCAATAAGAACGAACAAATAGAATAGGCATGTCAAAGGGTTCATGTTCAACCTAGAGCCATGGTAGCATTCGGTCGGAGAATGCTATGGCAGATCACACCAGTAATCAAGTCGTGATAGATTCCCGTGAATAGGGAACGAATGAGAACGAGAGGTAAGTTATGTCCCAACGATTAATCGCTGAGTTGTCCTCCAACAAAATGGTGCTGGATCGCCATCCGATTGCTAGGAAAAAGACCGTGTGGAACTTCGTAACGCCGAAGAATTGGCGCGTTGGCGATGTCATTATCATGGAAATTCACTTGAACCCATATGAGGTCGATGATGTGACACCAGACGGCAAACTTGTTATAACCGTTCCTCCTGAACCGCCGAATGGATGGAAACACGAATTCTACAAACTCTATAACACCAGAACGAAAGATCAAATCTACGTAGATTTCGATTCGTCAGAAGCCTTTGAACGGCTTGAAAAAGATTACAGAGACAGTCAAAAGAAATGAATCTACTTTATTGCGAGTGGGGCTTCTTTTGAACCGGGCAGGGACTGGAAACGATCTCAGCAGTTGCCGCTAGGTAGAAAGGGATTCGTGCAACTACAAGCGGCTGATTATCTTGCATACGGAATCGCAAAGTTCATTGAGCTCTTGATTCGGAACACCAGATATTCGATTCGCGTTGCGGCGTCCTCCCTAAAATCCAACAGGAATTTACATGGCCATCAAAAAATCCGAACTCTATAGCTCGCTTTGGAAAAGCTGCGATGAACTGCGTGGCGGAATGGACGCCTCGCAGTACAAAGATTACGTTCTCGTCCTGCTCTTCGTGAAGTACGTCTCCGATAAGTATGCGGGGCAGAAAGACGCGATGGTTGAGATCCCCAAGGGTGGGAGTTTCTCCGACATGGTCGCGCTCAGAGGCGACAAGGAGATCGGCGACAAGGTCAACAAGATCATTTCCAAGCTAGCGGAGGCAAATAATCTGAAAGGTGTGATCGACCAAACAGATTTCAACGACCCGGCGAAGTTGGGCAGCGGCAAGGAGATGGTGGACAGGCTCTCGAATCTGGTAGGGATCTTTGACAAGCCGGAGCTGAATTTTCGTGGCAATCGCGCCGAGGGCGATGACCTCCTTGGCGATGCGTACGAATACTTGATGCGTCATTTTGCGACAGAGTCAGGCAAAAGTAAGGGGCAGTTCTACACACCAGCGGAAGTTTCGCGCATCATGGCAAAGGTCATTGGGATTCGTGCCGCAAAGAGCGGTACGCAGACAATTTACGATCCCACGTGCGGGTCTGGGTCGTTGCTACTCAAGGGACATGACGAAGCCAAAAGCGCGACCGGAAAAGACCTTGCGATCTACGGCCAGGAGAACGATCTTGCGACCTGGGCTCTTGCAAAAATGAACATGTTCCTACACGACTGTCCGTCAGCCGAAATCTGGAAAGGCAACACCCTTTCGAGTCCGCACTTCACGGAAAAAGGTAACCTCAAGACGTTTGATTTCGTTGTCGCCAATCCGCCATTCTCCAGCAAGGCGTGGAGCAATGGCGTCAACACGGAACATGACCCTTTTGGCCGCTTTGCTTTCGGTGTTCCGCCAGCGAAAAATGGAGACTACGCATTTCTCTTGCATGTTCTGGCTTCGCTCAAGAGCACGGGCAAGGGCGCGATCATTATGCCGCACGGCGTCCTATTCCGTGGCAATGTCGAAGCTGAAATCCGCAAACATATTGCATGCCGAGGATACATCAAGGGAATCATCGGACTTCCCCCGAACCTTTTTTTTGGTACGGGTATTCCGGCCTGCATCATCGTGCTCGATAAGGAGAACGCCGCTGCGCGCAAAGGAATTTTTATGATCGACGCGAGCAAGGGTTTCCTGAAGGACGACAATAAGAACCGCCTGCGGGAACAGGACCTCCATAAGATCGTTGATGCCTTCAACAAGCAGTGTGAAATTCCTAGGTACTCGCGGATGGTTCCGCTGGCCGAGATCGAAGCTAACGATTTCAATTTGAACCTGCCTCGCTACGTTGAGAGCACTGAGCCGGAGGATCTCCAGGACATTGACGGCCATCTCTGCGGGGGCATTCCTGACCGCGATATCTCCGAGCTTGATCGCTACTGGCAGGTCTTCCCAACCCTCCAGGCAACGCTCTTCACCTCCTTTAAGCGGCCGGGATATTCGGTGCTCAAGGTGGAACAGCCGGAAATCAAGCACACGATCTACAGTCATCCTGAGTTCGAGACTTTCCAGCGGTCAGTGACAAAGCTGTTTGAAAAATGGAAGACAACCCAGACGCCGGGATTGAAAGGGATTGCTTCCGGCGACAAGCCGAAGAAAATTGTTCTCGCACTCGCCGAGGACCTTCTTGCGGTTTTCCAGAAAGCCAAACTGGTTGATCCGTATGACGTGTATCAGCACCTTATGGATTATTGGGCCCAGACGATGCAGGACGATTTGTATCTGCTCGTACAGGAAGGTTGGAAAGCCGTTCTGGAAGAGCAGCCGAATACCGATCTGATTCCAACCGCGCTGGTGATTAGTCGGTATTTCGCCGCAGATCAGGCAACGGTTGTACAACTTGAAGCCGACCGCGACGCGATTGCTCGCCAAATGGAGGAACTCGACGAGGAACACGGTGGTGAGGATTGTCTCCTTGTCGATGCCAACAATGAGAAGGGCAAGCTGACCAAGGCGAGTGTTACGGCTCGACTCGCAGAAATCGCCACTGACGCTGTTGCGGGCGACGAACGAAAGCTGCTGAGAGATTACTATGCTCTCATTGAGAAAGAAACCGCCGCCAATAAAAAGGTGAAGGAAGCGGTGAAAGCCCTCGACGCAAAGGTCGCAGCAAAATACGGGAAGCTCAGCAAGGACGAGATCAAGATTCTCGTGGTCGATGACAAATGGATGGGCACGCTTGCCGCCGTGGTGCAAGCGGAACTGAATCGAGTGTCGCAGGCACTTACGGGACGGATCAAGCAGTTGGCCCAGCGGTACGCAACGCCATTACCAAACCTGACCGAAGAAGTGGAATCGCTGGCTGCCCGTGTGGATGCGCACCTCACGAAGATGTTGACAACCCGAACATGAAGCAGGGCTACAGACAAACCGAGGCTGGGGCGATCCCCAAAGGCTGGATGTTAGATCGGATTCGCAATCTGGCCCTAATAACGACCGGTGCCAAAAATACACAGGACAAAGTTGACGATGGACAATATCCGTTCTTTGTCCGCTCAGACAATGTGGAACGGATTAACACTTATTCATTTTCCGGGGAGGCCGTACTAACAGCCGGAGATGGCGTGGGCACTGGAAAGGTATTTCACTCCATTAACGGAGATTTTGATTTTCATCAGCGTGTTTATAAGATCAGCAACTTCGCTCCAACTCTAGATGCGTATTTCTTCTATCTGTACTTCAGCACTCATTTCTATGAACGCATAATGTCAATGACAGCTAAGTCGTCTGTCGACTCTGTTCGAATGGAAATGATTGCCGACATGCCGGTACCACTTCCTCCCCTTCCCGAACAGCGTGCCATTTCAAGTGCTTTGCGCGACGCGGATGCCCTGATTACTTCGCTGAATCAACTCATTGCAAAGAAGCACGACATCAAACGGGCCACCATGCAGCAGCTCCTCACCGGCAAACAACGCCTGCCGGGATTCAACCGCACGGGTGGCAAGTTCAAGCAGACCGAGGTTGGAGGGATTCCTGAGGATTGGGGCATCACAGAAGTAGGCGAAATCACTCGTAGCCACAAGCAGGGTTTTTATACAAAAAACAGATATGTAGACAATGGGGTGAGATTGGTTCGAATTACCGATCTCATGAACCCATTAATTAATTACAAAGAAATGCCGATGCTACATATACCAAGAAATGATCTTGAACTCT
>Ga0302326_10033778_pt1 | contig 10155 bp, 12 predicted proteins | sample Palsa_T0_3_FD_202264 | JGI IMG/M metagenome (GOLD analysis project Ga0302326, IMG submission 202264) | Peat permafrost microbial communities from Stordalen Mire near Abisko, Sweden - Palsa_T0_3 | ecosystem: Environmental > Terrestrial > Soil > Palsa > Peat permafrost | place: Sweden: Abisko...
CCGGAGTGCTTGGTGATCACCGACGAGCCGTCGGCGTGGATCTCGGCCAGCGGGAAACCGGCGTAGTTCAGATCTGGAACTTCCGTGAAAAACGAGAAGTTGCCGCCGGTGGCCTGGATGCCGCATTCGATGACGTGGCCGGCGACCACGGCGCCGGCCAGACGGTCGTAGTCGGCCCGGTCCCAGCCGAAGTGCGCCGCCGCGGGCCCGACGGTCACCGATGCGTCGGTCACCCGGCCGGTGACGACGACGTCCGCCCCGCTGTTCAGGCAGTCCACGATGCCCCAGGCGCCCAGATAGGCGTTCGCCGTCAACGGCTTGCCCAGCCCGAGTTCGTCGGCGCGCAGTGACAGGTCGTCGCCGTCGACATGGGCGACCCGCACCGGCACGCCCAGGCGCTGCGCCAGGGCCCGCACGGCGTCGGCCAGCCCGGCGGGATTGAGCCCGCCGGCGTTGGCGACGATGCGCACCCCGCGGTCGCGAGCCAGCCCCAGGCACTCCTCGAGCTGGGTCAGGAAGGTCTTGGCGTAGCCGCGGTCGGGATGCTTCATCTTGTCGCGGCCGAGAATCAACATGGTCAGCTCGGCCAGATAGTCGCCGGTCAGGTAGTCCAGCTCGCCGCCGACCAGCATTTCACGCATCGCGGAGAGCCGGTCACCGTAAAAGCCGGAGCAGTTCCCGATGCGGACCGGCGCCGTGGTTCCCGATGAACTCGAAGGACCCGCCACCACTGTTCTCCCTCCATCGGGACGTACCAACCAACCGGTAGGTTAGCGGGTACCGCCGGTGTCACGTCAAGGTTGCCCTTGCTAGCCCGCGCATTCCAGAGCCGATTTTTGCTTGCAGCAGGTCACCGATTACTATTGCCGGTAACCGTCGCTGCCGAGGCTTGTTCCGTGGCGACCCTCCTACCAGAAGTAAGGCCTGATCATGGCTGTGCCAAAGCGCAGAATGTCGCGCAGTAACACCCGAAGCCGCCGTGCGCAGTGGAAGGCCGACAAGCCAGAACTCGTCGGTGTCACGGTGGCCGGCCGCCAGCACAAGGTGCCGCGTCGGCTGCTGAAAGCGGCGCGCCTCGGACTGATTGACCTCGACCGCCGCTAACTTCTTTGCCGTGAGGACTGTCTCTCGGCGAAATAGCAGATCAATTTGCGGCAGTCAGTTTGCCGACCTCTCAGCCCGTTCTCAGGCGATTAGATAAAACTGGTCGCCGTGCGAATTCTTGTTGTTGACGACGATCGGGCGGTGCGCGAGTCACTTCGTCGATCGCTGGCCTTCAATGGCTACTCGGTAGCGCTGGCGGAAGATGGCGTGGAAGCCCTCGAGATGATTGCGGCCGATCGGCCCGACGGGGTGGTCCTGGACGTCATGATGCCGCGACTGGACGGCCTGGAGGTATGCCGTCAGCTGCGCAGCACCGGGGATGATCTGCCGATCCTGGTGTTGACTGCCCGCGACACGGTTTCCGAGCGGGTCGCCGGACTCGATGCCGGCGCCGATGACTATCTTCCTAAGCCATTTGCCCTCGAAGAGCTGTTGGCCCGCCTGCGGGCTCTCCTGCGTCGCACAAGAATTGACGATTCCAGTGAATCTTTGCCAATGACGTTCGCGGACCTCACCCTCGATCCGGTGACTCGCGAAGTCACCCGAGGACAACGCCAAATCAGCCTCACCCGCACTGAATTCGCTTTGCTGGAGATGTTGATCGCCAATCCGCGACGGGTATTGACGCGCAGCCGGATTCTCGAAGAGGTCTGGGGTTTCGACTTTCCCACCTCGGGTAATGCGCTGGAAGTGTATGTGGGCTACCTACGTCGCAAGACCGAAGCCGACAGCGAACCGCGGCTGATTCACACCGTTCGAGGAGTGGGTTACGTGCTTCGCGAGACCCCTCCCTGATGCACCTGACGGCACTGTTCGGCCGGCGACACCGCGTTCCGCTGCGTGCCAGTACCTCGTTGTCGCTGCGGTGGCGGGTGATGTTGCTGGCGATGTCGATGGTGGCGCTGGTGGTCATCCTGATGGCCGTCGCCGTGTATTGGGTGATCTCCGCCGCGCTGTACAAAGACATCGACAACCAGCTGCAGAGCAGGGCCGAGCTCTTGATCGCCAGCGGCTCGCTGGCGGCCGATCCGGCGAAAGCCATTGAAGGCACTGCCTATTCGGATGTCAACGCGATGCTGGTGAATCCTGGCCGGTCGATCTTCACCGCCAACCAGGAGGGCCAGACACTGCCGGTCGGGTCGCCCGAGAAGGCGGTCATCCGCGGCGACCTGTTCATGTCCCGGCGCACCGCGTCCGGTCAGCGCATCCTGGCTGTGCACCTACCCAACGGCAGCTCGTTGCTGATCTCCAAGAGCCTGGCGCCCACCGATGCGGTGATGACCAAGCTGCGCTGGGTGCTGCTGGTCGTCGGTGGGGTCGGCATGGCTATCGCCGCGACCGCCGGGGGCATGGTCACTCAGGCCGGGCTGCGTCCGGTGGGCCGGCTGACCAGGGCAGCCGAACGGGTAGCGCGCACTGACGACTTGCGGCCCATCCCGGTCTTCGGAAGCGACGAATTGGCGCGGCTCACCGAGGCGTTCAACATGATGCTGCGAGCCTTGGCTGAATCTCGGGAACGGCAGACCCGGCTGGTTGCCGACGCCGGCCACGAACTGCGCACCCCGCTGACGTCGCTTCGCACCAACGTCGAACTGTTGATTGCCGCGATGCAACCGGGCGCCCCGCCGCTACCCGAGCAGGAGATGGTTGACCTGCGCGCCGACGTGATCGGACAGATCGAGGAATTGTCAACGCTGGTAGGCGATTTGGTGGACCTCACCCGAGGCGACGCCGGTGAGGTAGTGCACGAGCCGGTCGACATGAGCGAGGTGATCGACCGGTCCCTCGAGCGAGTTCGCCGGCGCCGCAACGATGTTGAGTTCGACGTCGAGGTGACACCCTGGCAGGTTTTCGGTGACAGCGCGGGCCTGTCTCGGGCGGTACTGAACCTGATGGACAACGCCGCCAAGTGGAGTCCAGCCGGCGAGCATGTCGACGTCCGGCTGAGGCAGTTGAACTCCTCACACGCCGAGTTGGTGGTAGCCGACCACGGACCGGGGATCCCGGTGCACGAGCGAGCACTGGTGTTCGAGCGGTTCTTCCGCTCGACCACGGCGCGGGCGATGCCCGGTTCGGGTCTAGGACTGGCGATCGTCCGGCAGGTGGTGCTCAAACACGGCGGGGCGCTTCGCGTCGAAGACACCGTTGCGGGCGGGCAGCCCCCGGGAACGTCGATATACGTGCTGCTGCCGGGCCAGCCGTTGGCGGTCTCGGACTACCCGACAGATGACGACGATGCGCCAGATGTTAGAGACTCGTTAACTATGGGGAACTCTCCAGATCCAACGAACGTTATCTCAGTCGAATCTCAGACCACCCAGGCAAGGTAGCAGGCAAGGTAGTTGTCAAATTGCTGATCGAGTCTGGACCGACTGCACAGAGAAAGAGCGACCTAGCGACATGACGAATCACCCGAGGTATTCGCCACCGCCGCAGCAGCATGGATATGGTCTTGTGTCCGATCAGCGTGGGGACACAGGCTATTCCGGCCATGGGCAGCAGCAAACACATCCGCAGGGCTATGACTGGCGCTACGCTCAGCAACCGGCGTACCGGCAGCCCTACGGTCCGTTCGGCGGCGGTCAGGCCGGGCCCGGGGCAGGCGGCCCGCCGCCTCCGCTGGGTGTACCGCGAAAGCGCTCGCGTGCAGGCGCTTTGACAGTCGGCGCGCTGGCGATCGCGGTGGTGTCGGCCGGTATCGGTGGTGCCACCGCTTCGGTGATCGAGCACCACGCACAGCTCGCGGCGACTGCCGACGGAGCGCTGGGCGGCGGCGCGACTCCCGGCATGCCGGCCGGTGCGGCTGTAGGCAGCGTCGAACAGATTGCCGCCAAGGTGGTGCCCAGCGTGGTCATGCTGGAGACCAATCTGGGCCGCGCATCCGAGGAGGGCTCGGGCATCGTCCTGTCGTCGGACGGTTTGATCATGACCAACAACCACGTCGTCGCGACGGCGGCCAATCCCGGTAAGGCTCCCGCGCCGCACCAGAAGCCCGACGACGACGGCGGTGGCGGCGGTAGCGTGGGCCCAGAGCCCGACGCGCCTCCTCCCCCCGCCGGAAAACCGAAGACCACGGTGACGTTCTCCGATGGGCGCACCGCAGAGTTCACCGTTGTCGGCGCCGACCCCACGACCGACATCGCGGTAGTTCGCGTGCAAGGCGTTTCGGGATTGACCCCGATCAACATCGGGTCGTCGGCCAACTTGCGGGTCGGCCAGCCGGTGATGGCGGTCGGTTCGCCGCTGGGCCTGGAAGGCACGGTCACGACCGGCATCGTCAGCGCGCTCAACCGGCCGGTGTCGACGACCGGCGAGTCAGGCAACCAGAACACCGTGCTCGACGCCATCCAGACCGACGCAGCGATCAACCCCGGTAACTCGGGGGGTGCGTTGGTCAACATGAGCGGACAACTGGTCGGGGTCAACTCCGCGATCGCCACGCTCGGCGGTGACTCGCCGGACGCGCAAAGCGGCTCGATAGGACTCGGTTTTGCGATTCCGGTCGATCAGGCCAAGCGCATCGCGGACGAGCTGATCAGCTCTGGCACCGCGGCGCATGCTTCGCTGGGCGTTCAGGTCACCAATGACAAGGACACGCCGGGCGCCAAGGTTGTCGAGGTCGTGCCGAACGGCGCGGCGGCAGCCGCCGGCCTACCTGGTGGAGTCGTCGTCACCAAGGTCGACGACCGCACGGTCAACAGCGCCGACGCCCTGGTTGCCGCGGTGCGTTCGAAGGCACCTGGCGACAAGGTGACGTTGACGTATAAGGATCCGTCCGGAGACACCCGGAAGGTCCAGGTCACTTTGGGCAAGGCCCAGCAGTGACGAGAGCCGCTGTGCCGTGGTCGGGGGCCGGATATACCGTTGCACCCATGGAACAGCGCGCGGAGTTGGTCGGCAGGGCACTCGTCGTCGTCGTTGACGACCGGACCGCGCACGGAGACGAGGACCACAGCGGGCCGTTGGTCACCGAGTTGTTGACCGAGGCCGGGTTCGTCGTCGACGGTGTGGTGGCCGTCTCCGCCGATGAGGTGGAGATCCGCAACGCGCTCAACACCGCGGTGATCGGGGGAGTGGACCTGGTGGTCTCGGTGGGCGGTACCGGCGTCACGCCGCGTGACGTCACACCGGAAGCCACCCTCGACATTCTCGATCGCGAAATCCTCGGCGTCGCCGAGGCGATCCGTGCCTCGGGATTGGCCGCGGGCATCATCGACGCGGGATTGTCCCGCGGCTTGGCGGGTATCTCGGGCAGCACCCTGGTGGTCAACCTGAGCGGTTCGCGCTACGCGGTGCGCGACGGCATGGCGACGCTGAATCCGCTGGCAACCCAGCTGATCGGCCAGCTCTCCAGCTTGGAGATCTGACGCCGGAATGAGCGGGCCAGCCGGCATGAGTGGGCGAGACCGCGAGGTGCTACCGAAAACATCGGCGGACGAGCGTGATCCGGATGCGAGTCGCGACGCCGAAGCTCACGAGCAGTGGCTGCGCGAGAATGCGCCCCCACACCACAACTGAAGCGCCGGCCCGGAACTACTTGTCCTCGATGGTGGCGCTCTCTGGGGCGTTGGCGGAGTGACTGCCGGCTGAGCTGCCCTCGGATTCGGCGAGCAGATCCCGGATCTGGGTGAGCAGGCTGAGTTCGGTGTCCTCGGCTTGCTTGACCTCTCCACGCTTGCGCAGTGTGTTGTATGGCAGCACGACCAAGAAGTAGACCACCGCCGCGATCAGTAAGAAGTTGATCGCGGCGGATATGGCGACGTTGAAGTCGATGAAGTGATCATCGCCGAGATCGATTTTCAAGATCCCGACGCTGGACTTTCCACCGGCACCGGCCCGGTCTATCAGCGGCTGAATGACACTTTCAGTGAACTTGGTGACCAACCCGGTAAACGCGGTACCGATCACGACCGCTACGGACAGGTCGATGATGTTGCCGCGTGCCAGAAACTCCTTGAAACCCTTCAACATCTCCGATGTCCTCTCTGTAGTCGCCATGCCACAAATCAATTGGAGCCCAAGGAAAAAGCTAGCTGAGTCAGGCTGGTCATGCGGGAGTTTGCTGCTTATCTGCCCCGGCACTCAGTGCAGCGTGAGGGTCACACTCTGGATCAGGGCCGCCTCGGCCACCGCATTTGCTAAGGCCGCCGGCAGCGCGACCAGCACCACTCGATCACCGGTGGCGGCCTGAGCCTTCTGCTTCGCTGAGACCAGGACCACGATCGCGTCACTGGCGACGACGCGCGGGCTGGACGCGGAGCCGCCGTCCGACGCGGCCACGACGTCCACCACGTCACCGGATCGCAGCAGGTCGATCAGCGCACCGTCGACCGGATGCAGGGGCACTATCCGAGCGTCTGGCCCCGCGGCGGACTCGGCGAGTCGGCGGCCGAGCAGCCGGACGTCGGTGAGCACTTCTCCGCGCCGTGTCGGCCCTGCCAGTGTCGAGCCGACAACGGGGCCGATGTCGGACTGCGATCCGTCGGGAATTGTTGGGAGTAAACGTTTTTCGATGCGGAGGTCGTCGGCGGTCAGCTCGGCGCCCGGGCTGAGGTCGCGGGCGGCCACCACCACGGGTGCACGGTCACCGGCCGGATCGGGCCGCAACGCCGTAATACCGGCAAGCACCACAAGCCCTCCTGCGGCGACACGGCGAGCCAGTACGGTTCTCGACCAGTCCGGGCGCAACCACTGTGAAACCCGAGTCGGCAGTGACGGATTCAGCGATGCCAGGGAGTCGCCCACACCGTGACCGTAAGCGTGGACGGGCAGTATTCGTTGCCGCCGGAATGCGGCTTGTGGATAACCGGCTAACTGGCGCTGGTCGCGGCTGACTTCGATGCAGACGAGCCGGACTTGTCACCCGAGGAACTGGAGGAACTGGGCTTTTCCGACGAGCTCGACTTCTCACTCGAGCCGGACTTCTCACTCGAGCCGGACTTGTCACCCGAACTCGACCCGTCGCTGCCCGACTTGGCCGAACCGTTGGACGAACTCTTCGCCGACTCGCGGCTGTCGGTGCGGTAGAAGCCGCTGCCCTTGAATACCACCCCGACAGAGTTGAATAGCTTGCGCAGCCGACCGGAGCACTTCTCGCAGGTGGTCAGGGCATCGTCAGTGAAGGCTTGGACCACGTCGAAGCGGTTGTCGCACTCCGTGCACGCATAGCTATAAGTCGGCACAAAAACCTCCGTGATGGTCTAAATGGTTAGCACTCTACCGTCTCAAGTGCTAGAACCGCTATGTGGTGCGTGCCATTCCCGCCGGGCGTGACCGGCTGTAGAATCCCATTCTCCCTGGCCCCTTCCCACTTTGGTTGTCACCTCGATGGCACAAGTGAAACGAAAATGGGACGGCGCGGGTGGACCGTCCTGTCGCTCGTCGTAGGAAACGCCGACAGCAATCCACTCGGCCGCCCGTCCACCCACCGACGCCCTCTCCGCCCAGGAGACCCCACGCTGCGCAGGGCGCGCGTCTAAGGAATACAAATAACCAAGATGGCTAAGGAGAAGAATCTGGAATCAGGGGACCGCACCCCTAAATCGGGTCAGTATCCGGTCATTGGGCCGCGCGGCGACAAGACCGGCAGGGAGGTCACGTCTGTCGAGGGCAGGCCCTTACCGCCTACTCAGAAGCCCGGTGAGGGTCACGGGAAGCCGGACGTGATTAAGCGCAAGAAGCCGTGGTCATTTAGGTCCGGCGCTGGTATGCAAGATTCGGTTCCCTCAGAAGGTGGGCAGCGCTAAGAGGTTGTCGTTCCAGTATCCGTCAGCGTGGCTCCGCAGGTACTTGATGCCGTTCTCGGTGTGAACGCCGACTTCGGACAGGTGGCCGCCGGCTTGCACGAACGCAGTATGGCCGCCCTCAATCGCCGCCACCATCTGCTGTCGGGTGCAATCACCGATCTGGCCGCTAGCTTGCCAACGCACCTGCACGATGTGCTGGTAGTGCCGACTGTTCGAAGGAGACATCCGTCGGTCAATGATTTGATAACGCAAGACGCCAACCCCTTTCCGTCGGCTTCAGATAGAGCCGACATGCTCTCGGTATAGCAACCGCCATCGACATACATTGACTGCGCAATCAACATCGCAGTGGCAGCACCAGACGATTTAGCCGACGGCGTTGGTCCGAACGACTCCGCAGCCGTTGCCCACTAGTCGTTCATGGGTCGTGGTGTCAATTTCGGCCCCGCGCCAGAAGTGTCCGTTCACTGTCGGCGCTGCGCGGAGGACCTGTGGTCTCACCACTGCTGCAGGTCGCTGTCGATCGTCATGTGATCCTCGTAATCAATCCGCGGCGCAGGCACCCTGCTTTCAGCTCGACAGGATGTGTCCGCCGGCACTGCCGAGCGCGCCGATGGCGATTTTCGACAGGGTGTCGCCGAGCCAGAGCGCGGCCTGTTTCGCCTTACCGCGTTCGGGCTCGGGCAGATTCTCGTCCTCGCTCGCGGCCTGCAGTTCGGCGACTAGTGTCCTGAGTCGTTAATTCGGGTGCAGTAGTTGCCGATGCTGGCGAGGATTTGGTCGGCGGTCTTGGTCCAGACGTAGGGGCGGGGGTTGTCGTTGCAGGTGTCGATCCACGCGCGGATGTCGGTGTTGAGTTGGCGCACTGAGGTGTGGGTTCCTCGGCGCAGTTTCTTGGTGGTCAGTTCGGCAAACCAGCGTTCAACCAGGTTCAGCCAGGACGAGCTGGTCGGGGTGAAGTGTACGACGAACCGTGGATGTGCTGTGAGCCAACGTTTTACCGCCGGTGTCTTGTGCGTAGAGGCGTTGTCCAATACCAGGTGCACGTCGAGATCAGCGGGCACTTGGGCGTCGATCTTGCGCAGGAACGCCAGGAACTCGGTCGCTCGATGGCGAGCGTGCAGCGATCCGATGACCTGACCGCTGGCCACGTCAAGAGCGGCATACAGGCTTGAGGTGCCGTGGCGGACATAGTCGTGACTGGCACGGGCCGGGGTCCCCGGCAGCATCGGGAACACCGGCTGGGTCCGGTTCAGCGCCTGGATCTGAGTCTTCTCGTCCACGCACAACACCAATGCACGCTCGGGCGGATCCAGGTACAACCCGACCACGTCGCGGACCTTGGCCACGAACAACGGATCCTTGGACAGCTTCCACGAATCCTGTTTGTGCGGAGCCAATCCGAACGCCCGCCAGACCCGCGACACCATCGACTGGCTCAACCCCAGATGATCGGCCATCGACCGCGTCGACCAATGCGTCGCGTCCGGGGGTGTCGTCTCCAACGTGGCCACGATCAACGCCTCGATCCGGTCGTCACCGACCACCCGCGGCCGGCCCGGTCGCGGCTCGTCGACCAATCCGTCCAGACCCAACTCCGCGAACCGGTTACGCCACCGCCGAACCGTTCCAATCGCCAACCCGAGGCGTTGGGAAAGCTCCGTGTTCGACCCGCCATCAGCGGCCGCCAACACAATTCGGGACCGCATAGCCAACCCCGCAGCACTCGTACGTCGCCGCGCCCACCCCTCCAACTCGGCACGTTCATCGGCGGTCAACACGATCTCTAGCGCATGCGGAGTAGGCACACCCCACTCTAACAACTAGACTGGAATTAACGACTCAGGACACTAGGCGATCTCGGCTACTTCGACGCCGACGGGTTTCTGTACATCTCGGACCGTCGGGTGGACATGTTCACGGTCGGCGGCCGCAACGTGTACCCGGCCGAAATCGAGAGCGCGCTGGCCGAGCATCCGGATGTGCTGTCCTGTCTGGTCGTTGGGATACCCCACGAGGATCTTGGGCAAGTGCCGTACGCCTTGGTTCAGGCCAGATCGGCGCTGGACGAGCAGACGGTGCAGGCGTTCTTGCGCGACCGCGTCGCGGGGTACAAGGTGCCGGCGACCGTCGAGTTCGTCGACACCCCGCTGCGCGACGACGCCGGCAAAGCGCGCCGATCGGCGGTGCGCGCCCAGATCATGGCGCGATTGCATCTTCTTGACGTTGGCTGACTGAGTCTTTTCGCCCGGTGCCGGGCAGGAGCTTCTTCTCACGTTTCTCCCAGCGCCGCAACGCATCCCGG
>Ga0302326_10033779_pt1 | contig 10154 bp, 8 predicted proteins | sample Palsa_T0_3_FD_202264 | JGI IMG/M metagenome (GOLD analysis project Ga0302326, IMG submission 202264) | Peat permafrost microbial communities from Stordalen Mire near Abisko, Sweden - Palsa_T0_3 | ecosystem: Environmental > Terrestrial > Soil > Palsa > Peat permafrost | place: Sweden: Abisko...
TCAGGCCGCCCGGATCCCCGGCGGACGAGCGATCCGCCGGCAGGCCGCGGTCGGCATCGGGGCGCGGGAAGGACGGCTGGACCGGCGGTAGCTGGTGGCCGAACGGCGACGGGCCGCCGAACACGGCGGCGAAGACCCGGTCGAAGACCGGCATCTGGGCTGGGTCGGACACCATCGTGGCCAGGGCGCAGGCCCTCAGCTCGGCCAGGGAGGTGGCGTTCATGACGGTCGCGGCCCGGGCCAGCCGCTCGCAGCGGTCCGGGCCGACCGGCAGGCCGGCGCGGTGCAGGGCGACACCGAACGCGGCGGTCATGGCGGCCACGTCCGGCGGGACCACGAGCGTGGTGACGGGCCATTCAGTCACGGGACCGCCGGGCCGGTCAAGGGGAGGCTCGGTCCCGGGAGGCTCAGTCAATGATGCCGACCACCGGGGCCAGCCCAGCCTGGCGCACCGTTTCTTCGTCCTCGGGGTACTTCAGTACCGTGCTCAGCGTCTGGTCGGCCACCGGTACGGCCAGCTCCTGCTGGCCGAACACGCTGACCGCGAAGGCCCACGCGATCGCCTCGGAGATGCCCGGCGGCTTGGTCAGGTCCAGGACCCGTAGCCGCTGCACCGCAGCCGCGACCTGGCCGGCCAGCCGCTCCCCCGCTACCGGCACCCGGCGGCGGATGATCTCGGTCACCCGGGCCGTGTCCGGGTAGGCGATCCAGTGATAAAGGCAGCGCCGCTTCAGCGCGTCATGCAGGTCCCGGGTCCGGTTCGAGGTGAGCACGGTGACCGGCGGCAGCACGGCCCGCTGGGTGCCCAGCTCGGGGATGGTGACCGCCGACTCGGCCAGCAGCTCGAACAGGAACGCCTCGAACTCGTCGTCGGCCCGGTCGACCTCGTCGATGAGCAGGACGGCGGGACGCGGCCCGGGATGCAGCAGCGCGGTCAGCAGCGGCCGGGACAGCAGGTACTCAACGGAGAACAGGTCCTTGTCCCGGATGTGCTCGCCCGCCGCTTCGGCCAGCCGGATGGCCAGCAGCTGGCGCGGGTAGTTCCACTCGTACAGCGCCTCGGAGGCGGCGATGCCCTCGTAGCACTGGAGCCGGACCAGCGGAGTGTCCAGCACGCTGGCCAGCGCCTTGGCCGCCTCGGTCTTGCCCACGCCCGGCTCGCCCTCGAGCAGGATCGGCTGACCCATCCGGACGGCCAGGAACAGCGCCGAGGACAGCTGCTCCCCGGCCAGGTAGCCGACACCGCCCAGGGCGTCCGTCAGCGTTCCGACCTGAGGAAACCGGGCCTTAAGATCATCGATCACAAACCCTGAGTTTATCGTCAGCTGATGGCCAGATCGGGCGGGCTCAGCACCAGGGCGTCCAGGAAGCGGACAGTGGCCGACACGGTCTCATACCGCCACAACAGCAGGGTGCGGTCGAACCCGGTGACGGTGGCCAGCCGGTCCCGCAGGGCACTCGCGATAGGCACCAGGAGTGCATGCTGGGCGACCAGCAGGTCGTGCGGGTCAGCGCCTGAGCGGTGCAGCAGGGCCAGCTTGACCAGCAACTCGGACCGGATGTCGCGAGTGTGCGTGACCGGCCGGCGCTGCCATGCCACGGTGGCCGCCCGGCCAGCTTCGGTGGCCTCGACCAGCGAGCGGACCGGGCCCTGTGGCGAGGGCTCCTCCCCGGCGGAGCGGATCAGGCCAAGGCCCGAGAGCCGGTCCAGGCCACGGTAGACCACCCCTTTGGGCACGCGCCAGATCTGGCCCAGGTCGCCTTCCGGGCCCACCAGGCGGCTTACCGCGCTGCCATGCGTGGGCCGTTCACAGACCAGGCTCAGAACTATCCATTCGGACCTCGACAACGCTGGCTCTTCAGCCGGGAGCATCGTCACAGGTTATTGGCTGGCCTAGCCGACCAGCGCCACCGCCCGGGTCGGGCCGCCGTGCCCCCCCAGCAGCTTGAGCGGGAACCCGGCGAACGTGAACCGCGTGTTCACCACCTGATCCAGGTTGGCCAGGTTCTCGTAGTGGGTGATGCGCTCGCGGCGGCACATCATGTGGATCGGGTAGCTGGCGCTGGCCGGGTTGTCCGGGGTCGGGCTGTCCACGCCGAACGTCTTGACCTGGCGCCGCACAATCCACTCCCCCGCCGATTCGCCCAGCCCGGGAAAATCACTCAGGTACCGCTTGTCCCCGGCGAACTTGTTCCACGTGCCGGTGTAGAACAGCACGATGTCGCCCGGCGTGACCTCCACGGCTGAGTCCGCCTCCACCCGGTCCAGATCCTCGGCGGTGATGTCGGTACGCGGCGCGAAACCGGTTATGTCCAGGCACACCGCGGGTCCGTAGAACAGGTCGAGCGGCATCTGGTCGATGGTCTCCGCGGACGGATCCGGGTCCAGGTGGGAGAAGGAGTCGCAGTGGGTGGGGCCGTTGTCGTTGAGGATGAATCCGGTGGTCTGGAAGGAGAAGCCCCCCTCGAACCGGGGCGCGGTCTCTTCGTGCGTGGCGTGCTCGAACTGGACCGTCTTCAGGTGCCCGGGGTAGACCTTCATCCCCTCGTAGATGTCCTGCGACAGGTCGACGATCTTCATGGATTTCCTTTCCGGGTACTCAGTACATGACCACGCCGGCGGTGACGTTGAGGTCCTCGCCGGTGATCGCGGGCGCGGAGGCGAGGTAGACGCAGGCCTCGGCTACGTCCTGGGCCGACACCATCCGGCCCAGCGGGGATCCGCTGCTTACCTCCGCTCGGACCTGCTCCTCGGGAACGCCGCGGACCTCGGCCTGCCCGCGGACCACCAGGTCCATCCGCGGCCCGGCCACGTAGCCGGGGCTGACCGCGTTGACCCGGACGCCGTACGGCCCGAGTTCGGTGGCCAGCGTGCGGACCAGGCCGATCACGCCCATCTTGGCTGCGGCGTAGGGGGTGCGGCCGTGCAGCGGGCGCTTGCCGGTCATCGAGGAGATGGCGATCAAGCTGCCGGACCGCCGGGCGATCAGGCCGGGTACGAACGCGCGGAAGGTGAGGAACACCCCGTCCAGGTCGGTGGCGATGGTGTCCCGCCACTGCTCCAGGGTGATCTCGTGCAGCGGGGCGGTCGGCCCGGCTACGCCGGCGTTGGCGACCACCGCATGGACCGGGCCCAGGTCATCCGCCGCGGCGGCCAGCGCCGCCATGGACGCCTCGTCCTGGACGTCGCCGGCCGCGGCGGACACGGTGGCCGTGCCGCCGCCCGGCTCCGCCTGGCTGGCCGCCTTCTCCGCCTCGGCTACCGTGTCCGCCAGGCTGGCCGGGTCGCGGGCGCTGGCCAGTACGGCGTAGCCCGCGGCGGCGAAGGCCACCGCGATGGCCCGGCCGATGCCCCGGTTGGCGCCCGTCACCACCGCGACCGGCGGGCTCATCCCTTCTTCCCGGCCGCTCGCAGGGCGGTGAGGATCCGCTCAGGGGTCATGGGCAGCTCGGTCAGCCGGACGCCGAGCGGGGCCAGCGCGTCGTTGACCGCGGTGTTGATCGCGGCCGGGGCCATCATCCGGCCGCCTTCGCCGCCGCCCTTGACCCCGTGCGGGGTGTACGGCGAGGGGGTCTCCACGTGCCCGATGGCCAGCTCCGGTACCTCCATGGCCGTCGGGATCAGGTAATCCAGGTAGCTGGAGGTCAGCAGCTGGCCGTCGGTGTCGTAGACGAACTCCTCGTACAGCGCGGTGCCGATGCCCTGAGCCGTGCCGCCCACGATGTGCCCGGCCAGCGAGCGCGGGTTCACCAGCGTGCCGCAGTCGTGCACCGCCGCGTAGTGCAGGAAGGTGACCGCGCCGGTCTCGATGTCGACCTCGACCACCGGGATGTGGCAGGCGTGCCCCATGAACGGGTAGAACACGCCCAGGTCCTTGCGGTCCGCTGACGGCATGGTCGTCCACGGGTGGTCGTACACCTGCGACTCGTCCAGGCCGCTTTCCATGTCGGCCGGGAAGCTGTGCTTGAACAGGTGCAGCATGATGGCGATCTCGCCGAGGGTCTTGCGCCGCTCCGGGTCGCCGCGGACGCCGAAGCCGCCGTCCGCCCACTCCAGGTCGTCCTCGCCGATCTCCAGCAGGTGGGCGGCGGCCCGGCGGGCCTTGGCCTTGATCTTGCCGGCCGCGCCCTCGACCGCGCCGGCCAGCATGACCGTGGTCCGGGAGCCGCCCGGTCCGGTGGCCGGCAGGCCGTCCCCGCTGCCGTGGTAGACCACCGACACGTCGTACGGGTCGCAGTCGAACTCCTCGGCCACGAACTGGGCCACCATGGTCTCCGGGCTGTTCCCCCAGAACGCGCAGGAGTACAAGATCGCGGTGATCCCGCCGGTCGCGTCGACCTTCAGCGACACCGACTCCGGCGTGGAGGTCACCGGCGCGGCCGGCTCGTCGAACCAGAACCAGAACTCGGTGGCCGAGAACACGCTGCGCTCCTGGGCCGAGATCAGCCCGATGCCGATGTAGCGGCCCTGCTCCCGCAGCCGCTTCTGCTCGGCCCGCCAGTGGTCGTAATCGGCCAGCTCCAGCGCCTTGTCCAGGACCTTGTCGTAGTCGCCGGAGTCGTAGACGTTGCCGGTCGGGATGTAGTGCGGGAACTGGCGGATGAAGTTCTTGCGGCGGATGGCGGCCGGGTCCAGGTCCAGCTCGCGGGCGGCCTTGTCCACCATCTGCTCCAGCATCCAGTTGTTCACCTCCGAGCCGAAGCCGCGGTAGGCGCCCTGCTGGTTCTTGTTGGTCAGCGCGGCCCGGACCCGGTACCGGACGCTGCCGATGGTGTACGGCCCGGTCACCTGGGCCAGCGCGTTGCCGTGGTGGCCCACGCCGAACTGGATGTAGGCGCCGTAGTCGTCGATGGTGTCGATCTTGATGCTGCGCATGGTGCCGTCGCGCATCACCGCCAGCTCCACGTCGTACAGCCGGTCCGAGCCGTGGTGGTCGCAGTTGGAGATGTTGTCCACCCGGTCCTCGATGTAGGCCACCTTGCGCCCGGTGGCCCGCGCGCACATGGCCGCGATGATCGCGGGCTTGTTGGCGAACAGCTTGGAGCCGAAGCTGCCCCCGGCCGGCGCCGGCCGCATGTCCAGCCGGTTAAACGGCACCTTGAGCGCGCCCGCCACCATGAACAGGTAGCTGGTGAAGCTGAGCGTGTTGGTCTCGATGACGAAGCCGCCGGTGCCCGGGTCGTAGTCGGCGATGGCCCCGACCGTCTCCAGCGGCTGCCCGCCCGACCGGTGCCAGCGCAGCTGGTCTGTTATCACCAGGTCGGCCTCGGCGAAGTCGCGGTCCACGTCGCCGAAGTCGAAGCTGCGCTCGTAGGCGCAGTTGGACTCCAGCGCCTCGTGCACCAGCGGGGCCCCGGCGTCCAGGGCCCGCTCCGGGTCGGTCACCGGGGGCAGCGGCTCGTAGCCGACCTCGATCAGCTCCAGTGCGTCCTCAGCCAGGTAGCGGCTGTCCGCCACCACCACGGCCACGCCCTCGCCCACGTACCTGACCTTCTCCGCGGCCAGGCAGCGCCAGGTGTGCTTGGTGGGGTCGGGGCCGAAGTCGGGCATCGGATCGCACAGCTCCGCTGCCTGCGCCCCGGTGATCACCGCGTGCACGCCCGGGGCGGCCTGGGCCGCGGCCACGTCGAAGCCGGTGATCCGGGCGTGCGGGTGCGGGCTGCGCAGCACCGCGGCGTGCAGCGTGCCGGGGGTGATCCGGTCGGCGATGTAGCCGCCCCGGCCGCGCAGGAACTTGGGGTCTTCCACCCGGCGGATCGACTGGCCGACCCAGCGCCGTTTGGCGGACTGGTCGCGGACCGGCGGAGTGCTGGCGGCCCGGTCCGCGGCGATACGGTCCGCGGCGATACGGTCCGCGGCGATACGGTCGGCGGCGATACGGTCGCCCGTGGTGGAGTCGGCGGTGGTCATGCGGCGGTCTCCTTCCCGGCCCGCATCCGCTCGGCCGCACCGAGCACGGCCTCGATGATGAACTGGTAGCCGGTACAGCGGCACAGGTTGCTGGCGATGGCCTCGCGCACCTCGGCCGGGCTGGGGTCCGGGTTCTGCGCCAGGATCTCGCGGGCCCGCATCAGCATGCCCGGGGTGCAGTAGCCGCACTGCAGGCCCTGCTTCTCGGAGAACTCGTCCTGCAGGGGATGCAGCTCGGCGCCGGAGGCCAGCCCCTCCACCGTGCTGATCTCGGCCCCGTCGGCCTGCACGGCCAGGGTGATGCAGGACCGGATGCTGTGCCCGTCGAGCAGCACCGTGCAGGTGCCGCAGACCCCGTGCTCGCAGCCGATGTGGGTGCCGACCAGGCCGAGATCCTCGCGCAGGAAGTCGACCAGCAGCCGCCGCGGCTCGACTTGCGCCGTGTGCGGCCGCCCGTTCACGGTCACGCTGATGGCAGTCATCGGATCACCTCTCGTTCCGCGCGCGGGATACGGCCAGTTCCAGGGCGCGCCGCAGGTAGACCTGGGCCAACGTGAGCCGGGTTTCCGCGCTCGCGTGCAGGTCCCCGGCCGGTGACAGGTCGGCGGTGGCCAGCTCGGCCGCCGCGCGGATCGCCTCGCGGAGCGCGTCGGCATCGCCGGAAGCGCCCAGCAGTGCCCGTTCCGCCGAATGAGCCCGAACCGGTGTTGGTCCCACTCCGGCCAGGGCCACGCAGGCCCGCCGGATCCGGTCGCCGTCGGTGTCGACCAGCGCGGCCACCGCCACCACCGCGAAGTTGGCGTGAATACGGGAGAACTCGATGAACGCGTGCCCGCCCGGCCAGACCGGCAGCCGGACCTCGGTCAGGATCTCCTCGGGCGCGAGCGCGGTGCCGTACGACCCGGTGAAAAACTCGCCGGCCGGAATGGTCCTGGTCCCGCCCGGGCCGGCCGCGACCAGCTCTGCGTCCAGGGCCAGCGCCACCGCGGGCAACTCGGCGGCCGGGTCGGCGTGCGCCAGGCTGCCGCCCACCGTGCCGCTGTTGCGGACCGGCACGTGCGCCACCAGGCCGACCGCCTCGGTCAGCAGCGGCGCGGCCACGGCCACCTCCGGGGACCGCTCGACCTCGGCCATCCGGGTCATGGCCCCGATGATCAGGGTGTCGCCCTCGCGCCGGATCCCGGCCAGCCCGGCCACGCGGCGCAGATCAACCAGGTAACCCGGCTTGGCCAGCCGGAAGTTCATCATCGGGATCAGGCTCTGGCCCCCGGCCAGCACCCGGGCCTCGGCATCGGCGTGCTCGGCGAGCAGCCCGATCGCCTCGTCCAGGGTGGTGGGGGCGGCGTAGTCAAACGGCGGTGGTTTCAACGGCGACCTCCCGAGTGCGCACTCCCGATGCTGCCCCCCGCGCGCACGAGCCGCCATGTGCACCAGCCCAGGAAAGCGGCCCTGATGCTGGGCTGGTTCACATATCCCGGTGCCTGGGGCCGTGCCCGTTCAGACCGGGCCGACCTCGGCGATGTCGCGGATCATCAGCGCCATCTGCAGCTCCAGCCGGGTGCTGCTGTCGGCCAGGCGGCGCCCGGTGAGCTGCTCCACGCGGCCGAGCCGGTAGGTCACCGTGTTGCGGTGCACGACCAGGGCCTGCGCCGCGGCCGCGGTGGAGCAGCCGGCCGCAAGCCAGGCGCTCAACGTGGCGATCAGGTCGCCGCCGTGCTGCTGCTCGTGTGCCTCCAGCGGCTCAAGCAGCCGGGCGGAGAACCGCCGCAGGGCGCCTGGGGTGCCAGTCTCGAGCAGCAGGGCGGACAGGCCGAGCGCTCCGGCGTCGATGAACCCGCCGACCGGGCCACCGCCACCGGTAAGGCCGCCGGACAGGTGCAGGGCCAGCGCCCCGCGGGCGACGCGGAACGCGGTGGCGTAGCCGGCCGCGTCCCGGGCCACCGGGCCGGCCACCATCGTCACCACCCCGCCGGCCCCGCGCCCGCCCACCGCCTGGGCCGTCTTGGCCAGGACGCGACGCAGCGTGTCGCCCGGATCGGGTTCGGCCGGATGCAGCAGCACGTGCAGCCCGTCGTAGGAGCCGACCAGCGGGACCGGCCCCGGCTCGGCCGCCGTGCGCACGAGCTCGGGCAGCCGCGCCGTGGCCGGGACCACGCCGTCCACCGCCAGCAGCGCGACCACGTGCGGCCGGGACAGGTCGTGCCCGATGGCCGCGGCCCGGTCCAGCACGGCCCGGGCATCGACCGGGCCACCCTCGCGCAGCAGGTCGCCCAGCAGGTCGCCGGACAGTCGGGTCCGGACGTCAAGGACGTGCCGCTGTTGCAGCAGCAGCAGCGCCACGACCAGCGCGAACCGCTCGATGACGCGCAGCTGGACCGGCTCGGGCTCGGCCGCGGGCGCCGTGACCCAGAGCCGCCCGGCCAGTTCGCTGCCCAGGACCACCGGCGCGGCCCAGGCCGCCGCGCCGCCCGGTACCCGGACCACCTGGTACCGCCCGCCCACCTCCCCGTGGTCGAGTGCGGCGCGCACCGGACCCGCCCGCCGGGCGGCCAGGTCGGGCGGCGGCCGGTAGTCCTGCTCCGGCGCCCGGGCCAGCATCCTGCCGTCGGCGTCCTCCACCGTGACCGAGGCCCGCAGCGCGGTGGCCAGCGCGCCGACCAGTCCGGGCAGCTCCACCTCGTCCAGGACGAGCTGCATGAGCTGGTGGTGCTGCTGCTCGGCCCACTCCAGCACGGCCCGGCCGCGGCGCAGCTCGTCGTTGGCCCGGGACAACTCGCGGATGACCTCCTGCTGCTCGGCGCGCAGCCGGGTGGTCTCCAGGGCCAGCGCGGCCTGGCCGCCGAGCAGCTCGATCAGCTCCAGCTCCGGCGGGCCGAAATCCCGGGCCGTCACCGAGTAGGCCACGATGACGCCGGCCTTCTCACCCGAGCCGCGCAGCGGGGAGGCCAGCAGGGCCTGGTACCCCTGGGTCGGGGCCAGATCCTGCAATCGCCCGTAGCTGGCCGCGTCCCGGACGTCGGGGACCACGATCGTGCGGTCCTCGCGGTAGGCCCGGGCCGCCGGGGTGTCCAGGGCGGCGCCGGGTGGGTGGATCTGCAGCGACCGGCCGCCGCTGACCTGGGCCAGGTAGTGCGGATTCAGGCCGCTGCAGCCGGCGATGTGCAGCCGCTGGCGCTGCTCGTCGGCCAGCATCACCGCGCAGAACTCGAAGCCGATCAACGCCCGCGCCTGCACCGCTACCCGGTTCAGCACCTCTTCCAGCGGCTCGGCGGCGTTGACCGCGCGGGCGATCTCGCTCACGGCCGACATCCAGGACCGCAGCGACGTCGGCACCCGCGGCACGCTCACGTCGTCTAACCCGGGTCCGCGGCGGCGATGAGTTCCAGGATGCGAGCCGGGGGCAGGTGCTGCTCGTAGATCCGCACGCCGAAGGGTGAGAGCGCGTCCTCGATGGCGTTCACCACCGTGGGCGGTGCGACGATCATGCCACCCTCGCCCACGCCGCGGAAGTTGACGTCAGCGTCGAGCGGCACCGTCTCGAGGTGCTCGATCTCGATGCGGGGGATGTCACAGGTGGTCGGCATCAGGTAATCCATGAACGTGGCCGACTGGAAGCTGCCATCCTCGCCGTACGCCGACCGTTCGAGCAGCACCGCGCCGATGCCCTGCGCGACGCCCCCTCGGATCTGGCCCTCGACGACGGCGGGATTGATAAGTGCGCCGCAGTCTTCCACGGCGACGTACCGCTCCACCGTCACCAGGCCGGTCTCGGCATCGACCTCCACGATCGCGCCGTGAGTGCCGCCGGACCAGCCGCCTTGGCCCCCGTCGAACGTGGCCTCGACCTCGAGCGCGGCGTCCACGTCGGCGCCGAACTGCCCTGATGCCGCACGGCGCGCGACTTCGCTGACGGCAATCGCGCTGGCGGGGTCGCCGCGCACCCAGACATTGCCGTCGGTGATCAGCAGGTCCTGCGCGCTGACCTCCATGAGAGAGGCTGCGAAGTCGAGCACCTTGGCCTTGAGCTCCCGGGCGCCGTGGAGCGTCACGCCTCCGGTCATGGTGGCCGACCGGCTGCCGCCTGTCAGTCCGAACGGGACCACGGCGCTGTCGCCAACCACGACGCGGACCTGCTCGAACGGCACGCCGAACTCGTCGGCGGCGATCTGGGCCAGGGTCGTCTGGTGGCTCTGGCCGTGCGGCATCTGGCCGGTGAACAGCGCGACGATGCCGTCTTCTTCGA
>Ga0302326_10033784_pt1 | contig 10154 bp, 8 predicted proteins | sample Palsa_T0_3_FD_202264 | JGI IMG/M metagenome (GOLD analysis project Ga0302326, IMG submission 202264) | Peat permafrost microbial communities from Stordalen Mire near Abisko, Sweden - Palsa_T0_3 | ecosystem: Environmental > Terrestrial > Soil > Palsa > Peat permafrost | place: Sweden: Abisko...
CTGGGCCGCTCAGGGAGCCCCCTGCCCCACCGAACAGCGGTAACGAAATCTCGCCGATCGGGATAATCCACCTCAGTGCAGTGGGTTGGTGATAATACGGGTGTTTCGCCGATGAAGCGTCTATTGCAGACAGACAGGAGGAGAATCTGCCGGCTCCGCCAATTGTGAGCGCGTCCTGTAGCTGCCGATATTTGCAGATATCAGGTCGCGGGAGCGGGGATGCTGTGCTTCAGCAGGGTGAAGTACGGCTGGCCGTGACAGGAACCGGATCGCAGTCCCATCGCGGACGAATTATACTTGCCGCATGCCTCCCACAGAAGAAGACTCTCGTGTTACTCGGCGAACGGTGATTGCGACTGCGGCGGGGTCGGTGCTGATTCCCGCGGCAGCAATCCGCTGCGCTGCTCAGAACCCGAATCAACCGCGTTCTCTCACACCCGCGCAACGTAGAACTACGGAGTTGCTGGTCGACAGAATCATCCCGGCAGATGAGTTAGGTCCGGGCGCGCTCGAATGCGGCGCCGCCAATTACATCGATATCCAACTGGCGGACTATCTCGCGCCGGAGAAGGATGCGTGGGTTGCCGGTCTGATCGCGCTGGACGAATTCGCGATGGAGACGCAGGGCTCGGCGTTCGCGGATCTCTCGGCGGATAAAAGAGATGCCGTTCTCCTGGCGGTGACAGGCAATGGCGCCGGACCGGCAAATCTACAAACGTTCTTCAACACCGCGCGGACATACACTATGCAGGGTACCTTCGGCGATCCGCACTATGGAGGCAACACCGGAGGCAAGGGATGGGACATCATTCGCTACCCCGGTCCGCGGCCCGCTACCTCGGCTGACATGCAGAGGATGGATAAAGCGGCAGAACCGGTTCGCCGCTCGGCGTGGGGAAACGAATAGGATGGCCATCAAACTGAAACCAGTCGACGTGGTGGTGGTGGGACTCGGAGCGGCCGGAGGCGTCGCCGTACTGCCACTGTGCAGGGCCGGACTGAGGGTGGCCGGTATCGAAGCCGGAACCTGGATGGATCCGCATAAAGACTTCAAGCCCGACGAGATCCACAACAACATTCGCCACATGGTCACCACCGGCGACAAAATCAGGCGCGAGGCTCCCACGATTCGCCACAGCACCACCGGCCCCGCCCGGCGCGGCCCACCCAGTCCGATGATGAACGCCGTCGGCGGTTCGTCGATCCACTATCAGGCGCAGAGTTGGCGGCTGAACCCGTGGGATTTCAAGACCGTCACCGAAGTGACCCGGCGCTATGGCAACAGCTACATTCCCCAGGGGTCGACAGTCGAGGACTGGCCCATCGGCTACGACGACCTGGAACCGTATTACGACATCACCGAGCGCGAGGTCGGCGTCTCCGGCAAAGCCGGCAACATAAAAGGAAGGATCGATAAAGAGGGCAACATCTTCGAGGGGTCCCGGCAGCGCGAGTATCCGATGCCGCCTCTTCGCAGTTGCGATTATCTCGAACATATGAAAAAGACCGCGCGCGAACTTGGATGGAATCCGTTCCACGGTCCCGCCGCGATCAATTCGGTGCCTTACGACGGGCGCGGGGCCTGCGGATACCACGGCTTCTGCCAGGCCGGCGGATGCCATCTGCAGGCCAAGAACTCGACCTGCTTCTCCACTATTCCGAGGGCGCTGAAGACCAGGAACCTGACCATCTTCGACCGCGCGCAGGTGACACGGATCGTCGTGGATGCGAACGGAAAAGTCTCCGGCGTCTCGTACATCTTCGATGGCAAAGAGCATTTTCAGCCCGCCAGTGCTGTTCTGGTGGGTTCCTATACCTACGAGAGCGTGCGTTTACTGCTGCTTTCGAAATCGAAGGCCTGTCCCAACGGGCTCGGCAACAACAGGGGGCAAGTGGGCCGGCATTACTTCGGGCACTGGCAGTCGGGCCCGAGCGCTCTGTTCCCGGTGGATCTCAACCTGTGGTACGGCGCATTTCAGGCGCAGGCCATGATGATCGACGAATGGGCCGACGACAACTTCGATCACACCGGGCTCGGCTTCATCGGCGGGGCCAGCCTGGGCGTCTACACGGAAACCCACCCCATCGCCGCAGCCAGCGGGAGCATCTGGGGACAGGTTCCACGAAACTGGGGGTCTCAATGGAAGAAGTGGATTCACGAAAACGCCGGAAGGACCGCGCGGGCTTATATTCAAGCCAGTTCGTTCCCTTATGAAACCACATTCCTCGATCTGGATCCCGAGGTGAAAGATCCGCTGGGAGACCCGGTGATCCGTGTTACCACCATGAACCGGGATAACGAGCGCAGGACGTTGAAGTACGCGCAGGGCAGGATGGTGGAGTGGTTCAGGGCTGCGGGCGCGACGATGGCGACGAACCCGGATTTCGACCCCGACGGTCCCGCTTTGAGCACGCACGCTTACGGCGGCACTCGCATGGGGAACAACCCGGACACGAGCGTAGTGGATAAATGGGGTTTCTCGCATGAAGCACCCAATCTGGGTATGCTGGGCGGCTCGGTGTTCGGCACCAGCGGCGCGCGCAACCCCACGCTCACCATTCAGGCGCTGGCGTGGCGCACCGCGGAGCATCTGGCGAAGAACTGGAAGTCGATCACGGCTTAGCGGCTTGCTCCCGCGCCGTGTGTGTAGCCAGATAGCCCATTCGGTGATCTGTACGTGGGCACAGCCGAGGGATGTGGCTTTTGGGAAAGACGTGTTCATTTTCAAATTTGATCCCAGGGAGCGGCAAGATCTTCGGGAGAATCGGGCCGCCCGCCTATCAGCTCAGCGTTTCGCCCGATGGCACGCTTCTTCCAGGTATACGAATCCCAACGACGACCTCGGTACTGCTTCTTCGCCCGCTCAAGTGAATCCTTTCAGCGAATGGCAGGCAACCTACTGAACGCCCGGCCACGCGGGCTGGAGCATTATCATCCGGCCAGCACCTGTTGCAGGAGCCCGCCAAAGCCCGGACCGTCGGCGCATCCACAAGCAAAACTGGCCACTTGCGCGTTCAGGCCTTCCCGGCCCGCCGCCGGCCAGTTGTTTTTCGACAGAAATAGCTACCGATAATAACCGATATCGCCGACTGTATCGACGGTCCGCGTCCAAGGTGAACGCGGCGAACTCGGACAGAAGGCATCGAATCGCTCGGCTATTCCACCCGGCGGTACGGGGCGACCCAATCACACTTTACTTGTCCATTGAAGTCCATCTCAGGCAAGCCCATGAACTCGGAAGGCGCAACATGGCATCTTGTCCCGTTTGCCGTCGAGGACCGAGTTAGTTTATGGCCGCACGATTGTCCCATCGAGCATCCGATCGTTTCCCCGGCCCTCGAAGTCGACCTGGTAGGGGTACCTGGCGGCGGCGGCCTCATCGATATCAATTCCCAAGCCAGGCTTGTCATTGGAATACATATAGCCTTTCTTGATGACAGGGCAGCCGGGCAAGACCTCCTGGGTTTTTTCCGGAAAGACCGTCTCTTCCTGGATGCCAAAGTTCGGCGTGACGAGATCCAGATGCAAATTGTAACAATGGCCGACCGGATCTACGTTGTTGGGCCCGTGCCACGCCGTCCGCACGCCGAAGAACTCGCAGGTGTGGGCTATCTTCCGGGCCATGTTTAGTCCTCCTACTGCGGATATATGGCAGCGAATGAAATCAATCCAGCGGTTCGCCACCAGAGGAAGCCATTCCTGACGGTTGACGAATAGCTCGCCCATAGCGAGCGGCGCCGAGGTCTCCTGGCGGAAAATCTGGAACCAGCCCACGTCTTCGGGAGAAAGGGGGTCCTCCATGAAGAAAGGACGATAGGGCTCCACTGCCTTACACAACTGGATAGCCTGATTTGGGGCTGGCCGCTCGTGTATGTCGTGAACGAGTCCCACATCGAACCCGATCTTCGAGCGTATGTGGTCGAACATCTTGATGGTCGAATTTAAATAGCGCCCCGCGTCGAAGACGGGCGAGATCCCTACCGCTCCATCTGGTCGCAAACCCTGCGTTGCGTCGGAGGTCTTCGCGTTAACACCGTAGCCGGAGAAACCGGGAACGCCGGTTTGTATGCGCACGACCTGATAGCCGTCTTCCATGTACTTGCGCACCTGATCTTCCAGAGCTGTCAGGTCCATAGATGATGCGTGGCCGTAGAGTGGCACAGCCGCCCGCACCTTGCCGCCCAGCAACTGATACACCGGGACGCCCAGACGCTTCCCCAGAATGTCCCAGAGCGCCCCGTCAATTCCGCTCAGCGCGTTGTTCCCTTCCGGACCGGAGCGGAAATACTGCTGTACATATGCCGATTGCCAGATATCCTCGATTTCGTCGACTTTTTTCCCGATGACAAACGGCTTCAGCCGTTTTTCGATATACGCTTGCGCGGCCTGTGGAACTTCCTGGTGGGTCGCCGAGCCCAGCCCGTACAGCCCCGGTTCGCTGGTCATTACCTTGACGATCGTCCAGTTGGAGTTGGATGGTGCGGTTGCGATAATTTTGAGGTCTGTAATGGTCAGCGGAGGCATACCTCGACGCGCTGCACTCTGTGCGGCTTGCAAAGGTCCGGGCCCTCCCAGAGTGCTGACGATGCCCGCGGCAGCGGGTAAGGCTTTCAGAAGTTCACGGCGTTTCATTCTAATTCCTCCCAACACTAAATTCTCTTGTAACCAGAAGGAAACAGTCGTCCAATTCGAGGCCGGTTTTGTCGGTATCCGCCGAGGAATGTCCTGCACCTTCGTTTTAGCGCCACGCAAATCACGATTGCAAAGATATCAGAATGGCGTCCGGTCAGGGAGTGGGCGTCACCACTGAAACGCGATCGGGGCTGGCATGCTATCTTACGCGGGGTTTAGCGGTTCGCCTGGCCGTGGGTGGGCTCGGCCTTTGGCAGAGATCAGCGGCCAAACGGATTCGTGATCTACTGGACGAAGGGTGGAAGCCGTTATGCAATCTCGCATTAGCCGCCGCGTCATGTTCGCATCCACTGCGGCCATCCCCCTTGCCTTGGATGCGCAAGTTGTCAAAGCAGCACTCGGCCCTCCGCCGTATACGCTGTCGATCAATATCGAACTCATGTTCCCGCGAACCATGCCAAAGGCTTCGAGGGTCGAGGTAGTTGCCGCCCAGGGCTTTAAAGCCTACAGCTTCTGGAACGCCACCGAAGAAGAACAAGACGCCATGCTCAGGGTGCAGGAGCGTACTGGCCTGAAATGCGCCAGCATCACGGGCCCTGGCTCGTCCGGCAGTTCTACCGGACTCACGAAACCGGGCCTGCAGCAAATCTATCTCGACGACATTGCGGCCCGCGCCAAAATGGCCGCCCGGTTTGGCGGAGCGCAGCCGATCATCTTCGTCGGCCGTACGCAGCCGGATGTTCCGTGGCAGACCCAGCGTTCGCAGATCGTGAACGGCCTGAAACTTTGTGGTGATATCGCCAAAGAACACGGCATCGTGCTTGTCGTCGAACCCCTAAGCACGCCGTCTGGGCATACCCGGATGGCGCTCGATACGGCAGCCGAGGCATTTCCTGTGATTGCGGAAGTGAGCCATCCGAATGTGAGGATCTGCTTCGACATGTACCACTTGCAACTCATGGAAGGAAACATCGCGACACATCTCCGGGAAGGTCTTACGAAGGGGTGGATCGGACTGGTGCAGATCGGCGAGGTTCCGGGGCGTAAGGAACCGGGAACGGGTGAGATCGACTATGCGTACATACTCCGCGTCCTGCGCGAGTTGAACTACAAGGGCTATCTGGACACCGAAATGGGCACGACGACAACTCCGGAAGCAGCGATGGAGTTAGCCAGAAGAATGTCGCTGGAAAACTAGCAGCCCGTGAACAGGGTTGAAGATTCCGCAGGAAACAGCTGCCGATATTGACGCATATCAGGGAGCGCCGGTCGTTTCTTTGCCACGGATTCGACCAACTGGCCGGCACAGGATCGTGTGATACTGTTTCCAACTTAAGAATTTCATGTCGCGTTTGCTGATGTACCCATTCCTGTTGCCAGTCGTCCTCTTCGCTCAGAGCCCGGACCCAGGCCGAACCTCCTTTGAAGGCCACTGTGCGATGTGCCACGGCCGGGACGGCAATGGTGGCGAACTTGGCCCGGCCATGCTGACTCGAATCGGCAATTACACCGAGGACGATCTGGGCACGGTGATTCACGAGGGTTTACCCAACTCCGGCATGCCTCGCAAACAACCTTTCGGATGCTGAAACGCGGACCCTCGTGTCGTTTCTTCAGTCTCTGAAGACTTCCGCTGAGGGCGTGTCCCTCGCGCGGATGAAGGTTTCCTTCGCCGACGGTCAGACGCTTGAGGGCACGGTGCTCAACCAAAGTTCCCAGGAAATGCAGTTGCTTGCCGACAGCGATCATCGCGTCCATTTATTGCGCAGGGAAGGCGCGGGCTATCGCGCTGTCAGCAGTCAGACCGATTGGCCGACCTACAACGGTCAGGTCATCGGTAATCGCTACAGCTCCCTCGACCAGATCAACGGAAGCAATGTGACACGCCTGGCGCCCAGATGGATCTTCCCTCTGGTCAACACATCGCCACTCGAAGCCACCCTGATCGTCGTGGACGGAATCATGTACATGACGAGTGCGAATGAATGTTACGCTCTCGACGCGGGTTCCGGACGGCAGGTCTGGCACTATCAGCGCAGGAAGACGCGCGGACTCATCGGCAACGCCGCCGGCGGAATCAACCGGGGAGCTGCTGTTGCGGGCGACAGGCTTTTCATGGCCACCGACAATGCTCACATCATCGCTCTGAACCGCTTCACGGGAAGGCTTGTCTGGGAAACCGAAATGGCGGACTGGCACCTGAATTACAACGCCACCGGAGCCCCGCTGACCGTTGGCAGGCTCGTGATCTCGGGAGTCGCGGGCGGTGACGAAGGCGCGCGTGGATTCATAGCCGCATTCGACCAGACTACCGGGAAAGAAGTCTGGCGTTTCTGGACCGTGCCGAAGCCGGGCGAACCCGGTGCGGAGACGTGGACGGGCCCCGGCATCGAACATCCCAGCTCGGCGACCTGGCTCACCGGCACCTACGATCCTCAGCTCGGTACTCTGTATTGGCCCACCGGCAATCCGGGACCGGATCTGAATGGTGATCAGCGCGGCGGAGACAACCTGTACTCCAGTTCGATCGTTGCTCTGGACGCAAACACCGGCAAAATGCGCTGGTACTTTCAATACACTCCCCACAACGTCTGGGACTGGGATGCCCAGCAGCCGCCGGTCCTGGTCGACGCATTATGGAACGGCCAGCCGCGCAAGCTGTTGCTGCACGCCAACCGCAACGGGTTCTTCTACGTGCTCGACCGGACGAACAGAAAGCTGCTGCTGGCGAGTCCGTTCGTAAAGAAGCTGACCTGGGCACGCGGCATCGACGCCAATGGCCGGCCCATGCTCAACACGGGCCAGGAACCCACTGCTGAAGGAAACACGATTTGCCCTTCGCTGCTCGGAGGCACCAACTGGTTCTCGACTTCGTTTAATCCGGCAACCCGCCTGTACTACGTTCAGACCCTGGAAAGGTGCGGCTCCTTCACTAAGGCATCGCAGCAGTGGAAGGCTGGAACCGGGTATTTCGGCGGCTCATTCGGAGATGCGCCCGGCGACGCGCCCCGAAAGATTCTCCGGGCGATCAACATCGAAACAGGCGCAATCACATGGGAGTTGCCGCAAACCGGCACGGGTAACTCCTGGGGTGGAACGCTAGCGACCGCGGGCGGCGTGGTGTTCTTTTGCGACGACAGCGGAGCGCTGGCCGCGGCCGATGCAGTCAGCGGAAAGGCATTGTGGCAGTTCCCTGCCCATCAGATCTGGAAGGCATCTCCGATGACCTATATGTTCGACAACAAACAATATATCGCGGTGGCGTCCGGATCGAATCTGATTGCGTTTGGCCTCGTTGAGTAGCTGGCCTTGTCATGGACTTGTAGATTTGGAAGCGGGTTGCGGGTTCACGACGCAAGAGCTGTCGATATTACCCCTTATCGCACCGGTTCTAATCCGCGATAAGTGGACGGAAGGGCTGTTCACAATGGGAATCGGCACCGGGGCCCGGTTGAGACCTCTGTCCGGATGGCGCGTGATACGCCCAGAGCCGGTCATTTTCTGCGGTTTGCCGTTTCTCGATCATGTGGATTGCTTCCGGATTGGCCGATGATTCTGGATGTTCTTGTTTCCGACAGAATCCCAGTATTCTGAAGATGCGAGATGTTTCACGAGGTACTCCGAACGGAACGGCTCGGCCTACGCGCGTACATTGCTGCGGACGAGGCAGATCTGTCCGAGGTGTTGGCTGATCCTTATGCCCGAAGGTTCTACCCGGAAATGGCGGTCCGCGCCAACGTGCGAGCGTGGATCGAATGGAATCTCCGGAACTACGACGAATTCGGCTTTGGGCTGTGGGCAATGGAATTAAAAGCGGAGGGCCGATTCATCGGCGATTGCGGCCTGACGTTTCAGGATGTCGAGGGCCGACGAGAACTTGAGATCGGCTATCACGTGATGGAACGCGAACGCGGCAAGGGCTATGCGACGGAAGCCGCACGCGTATGCCTCGATTTCGGTTTCACCCACACATCGTGCGACAGTATCTGCTCGATTGTCAGGCCCTGGAACACCGCGTCTTCTGTGGTGGCAGCCCGAATTCACACCGAACGGCGGGAGTTTATGAAGGGTGGTCAGCCAGCCCTGCTCTTCCATACGACGCGCCACAATTGGGACGCACGGCGAGTGAACTGTTGAGCGGACACGCCAATCCGCGAGCACGATGTCCGAGTTTGCGGTTCGGCTGACAAGCCAACCGGAAGTTCGGTCGGAGCGGCCAAGTTGACGGGAATCGCACTATCGCGAGCCGCGATTCGCTCTCCTAGTTGTGAGTGATACAACCAAACCGGCTCAAACCCGACGATAACGTTATCGCTGGCCGGCAGGGTATGATCCGACGAAGGAATAAATGGCCACGATTCGCTTACTCGCTCCCGTCCTGTTCGCGGTTGCCGCTCTCGCCCCCGCCCAGATCATCGACTATCACCAGCACCTCTACAGCCCCGTCGCCGGCCCCATTTCCGTCGCAGGCTGGAAGGGCGTCACCGCCGACGAACTCATCCCCCTTATGGACGAAGCGCACGTCTCGCGCGCCGTCGTCCTCTCCACGACGTACTCCCTCGCGAACCCCCACAAGCCGCCTGTTCCCAATGAACGCGAAGCCGTCCGCAAAGACAATGACTGGATGAGCGCCCAGGTTGCGATGTACCCCGACCGCCTCACCGGCCTCTGCTCCGTTAACCCCCTCAAGCCCTACGCCATCGAGGAAATCAACCGTTGCGCGAAGGACCCCAATCTGCGCACTGGCCTGAAGCTGCATTTCGGCAATTCCGACGTCGATGTCGATAACCCCTCACACCTCGCGCAATTGAAGCGGGTCTTCCGCGCCGCCAACCGCAACCGAATGGCGATTGTCGTTCACGCCCATGCCAATGTGAATTTCAATCCACCCTACGGCTCCCGCGAAGCCCGCATCTTCCTCGAACAACTTCTGCCTGAAACCCCGGATATCACGGTCGTGCTGGCGCACATGGCCGGCGCCGGTGACTTCGATAAGTTCACGCAGCAAGCCTCCGCCGTCTACGCCGACGCTATCGCCCGTCACGATCCCCGCGTCCGCAACCTCTACTTCGATGCCTGCATCTCCGCTACCGCCGCCGAAGCCCCTCCGCTCGCGCAGCGCATCCGCGAAATAGGAATTTCCCGCATCTTCTACGGCAGCGACGCTCCCGTCAAAGGTAACCTTCCGGCCGATGCTCTCGCGCGCTGGCACAACTTCCCTCTCACTGCCGAAGAGTTCCGCTCCATCGAAACGAACCTCGCCCCGTTCCTGCAGCCCGTCCCGCCCCGATAGGCGTTGAGGGCTACCAGGTTACTTGTAGAAGTGGCGCCAGTCCGTCCCCCGGCGTTCCGGGAGGCGGATGACTCGCTCCGGGCGAATCATCGGCCACTCGGAGAATGGCCGAGACGCGGCTTGGCCCGCGTGATTCGCGACTCGGGCGCGAAATCCCGCTTGTGACTAGTCATTCGAGCAAGCTTTCTCGGCGTTTCGCTTGATGTCCAAGCGGACCAGAGCTACAGT
>Ga0302326_10033785_pt1 | contig 10153 bp, 8 predicted proteins | sample Palsa_T0_3_FD_202264 | JGI IMG/M metagenome (GOLD analysis project Ga0302326, IMG submission 202264) | Peat permafrost microbial communities from Stordalen Mire near Abisko, Sweden - Palsa_T0_3 | ecosystem: Environmental > Terrestrial > Soil > Palsa > Peat permafrost | place: Sweden: Abisko...
GCGTGGGGCTGTAGCTCAGTTGGATAGAGCGAGGCACTCCTAACGCCTAGGTCGGCGGTTCGATCCCGCCCAGCCCCACCAGTAGCGCACTGTCCTCTCCGGAGCTTTGCAGCTCGCCCAGTGAATTTCTCCCGCGAATCCGCCGGGCCGCTGATGATAAGCTTGGCTCATGGCCAAGAAAAAGAAACCCTCAAAGAAGTCAATCCCAGCAAAAGCAAAATCGCGGCCCAAGAAAGCAGCCCTGAAATCCGCCGCGAAAAAATTGAAGCTAAAGAAAGCCAACCCTAACAAGATCGCAGCGAAGTCGAAGCCAAAGTCCAAGCCAAAACCCAAGAGGCCTGCCGCGAAGCGCGCCGCCAGTTTGAAAGAGAAAACGAGCGACGCCCGCCTCCGTCACGGACGCCCCGGAATCCGCGAAATCTCCGAGATTCCCGCTCCTGAAGACCGCGATCTGCAATCCGCTTCCGGCGGGCAGTCCGGCGATCTTCAAGGCCTCTCGTCATCCGCGGACGCCGATTCCGAAAGCGTCGGCGAACTTCTCGAAGAGGGCCAGGCGCTGGAAGCAGAAGTGGTGAGCGGCGTAGAAAACGTCCCAGACGCGGATGAGGGACCAGTGCGAGCGCGTGCGCGGCGCACACCACCCAGCGACCTTGATAATGACGAAGACAGCGATAGCCAGACGTAGAGGTTTGCGGCTGCTATTGCGGATTTGCCTGCATCGCTAACACGTGAATGGTGTGCGTCGCCTCGTCCAGCTTGCCGAATACCTTCACATGCGTGCCGGCGTTTTTCTCGGCCAGCATCTGATCGTCCAGGCGGTACACTTTTTCTTTCATTACCAGCACAAAAACGCCGCCCAGCCGGTGCACGCAATTCCGCGCGCAGTCCGCATCGGTCGAGCCCATCGTGCCGGTTTTCAGCAGCTCTTTATGCTCGTGCGCTGGCGAATGCGTGTTCATTGCGCACTGTGAATCCGATATCTCGCCCTTGAATGTGTCCGCGAGCGCCACTCGCGGGCTAAGCGCCACAACGCAGAGCCCAACGAACAGCCAAACTTTCCTGGGTCGAATGCAGGCCATCTGCGGCCTCCTCTGCGATACCCGCCGGTACGCTAGGGCAGCGTCGGAAGGAGCGTCGCGTTATGAATCCAATCCGGAACGACGGCCAGGGGTGACTTGCCACTCCAGCTTGGTCTGAGCGAGGAGTGGCGTCAATGCGCGCGCGCCAGCGCGTAGCGAAACAGATAAGTGCCCACGCAAGCTATACCGTTATGAAGAGGGCCGTGGTTGCTGTTGAACCTGGGTGCCCGGCTCATTCCCAGCTTCCCGGAAGCGCGGATGTTTTCGCTTTGCTGTACCTCGGGAACGTGCCCTATACTATTTTTTTACCGGCCATCCTGGTTGTTTGCCGCGGCGCGCCGCGCTGTGATTGTTCCGCTTTTGCTAAAGTTCGAGGGAGCCCATAGCCCATGAATCACGCCCCACAAAAGAAAACGCGGCGCATTTTGGCCTCTATACTTTTTCCGATTACACTGGCGGCCCTGGTTGTGGCCGCAGATCCAGCTTGGTCCAAGCCGCACGCGGACGCAATGCCCGCCTCGTCGCCGGCTCCGGCCGGGCGCGTCGATACTTTGGGCAAAGTGAACTTCCCCACATCGTGCGCGCCGCACGTACAGAGCCAGATCGAAGAAGGCGTCGCCCTGCTGCACTCCTTTCAGTACCGCCAGGCAGAAAGCACCTTCACTGAGGTAACCAGGCAGGAGCCCCGTTGCGCTATGGCCTACTGGGGCAAAGCCATGAGCCTCTACGAACAGCTTTGGGATTGGCCGGACGCAAAAGAGTTCGCCGAGGGCCGCAAAGATATCGACACCGCGGAAAAGCAAAAAGCCGTCACCCCGCACGAGCGTGCCTACCTGGATGTTGCCCGCGTCTTCTATCAGAAAAAACCGGAGTGGGACCAGGACACGCGAATGAAAGCGTTCTCGGACGCCTGGGAAAAGGTCTATCACCAGTTTCCCGACGACACCGAAGCGGGAGCGTTTTATGGGCTGTCGCTGGCCGCTTTGGCCGAAGAAGGCGTGAACGAAACCGCCAATCGCAAGCGTGCCATTGCCGTCCTCGAACCCCTCTTCCGCGCAGCCCCGGACGATCCAGGCCCGGCCCACTACCTGATTCACTCCGCCGATACTCCTGATCTCGCTCCCCAGGCTCTCGATGCGGCGCGACGCTACGCCAGCATCGCTCCGGATTCCGCCCACGCGCTGCACATGCCCGCGCATATCTTCGTCCGCTTGGGATTGTGGCGCGAGTCGATCGAATCGAACCAAGCGTCAGCGAAAGCCGCCGCGGAAGCCACCCGGTCCGGCCGCGCGGACATGCACTACCAGGTCCACGCCATGGATTTTCTGGACTACTCCTATCTGCAAGCCGGCGATGAAGCCGCCGCGAGCCAGGTGACCGAAGACCTGAAGAACGTGGTTGGCGCGAATGCCCAGCAGATCGCCGATCATCAAGCCGATTTCCGCGCCCGCGCCGCTCTCGAACTTCATCAGTGGAAGGCAGCGGAATCGCTGCCCGTCCCCGACAGTAAGCCGCGTTGGCAGCAAACCACCTATTGGGTGCGCGCGATCGGCGCTGCCCGCAACGGTGACGTCGCAGAAGCGCAAAAGGATTTGGCCAAGCTCCAGGAAGTGGTTGCCGCTCTGGCCGACAAGAGCAAGAAGAAAGGACCATCGAGCGACGAGGACGATGTCCAGGTCCAGGAGACGCAGGCTTGGATCGCCTTTGAACAGGGCAAAGTCGACGACGCGGTAAAGAAGCTCCGCGCCGCAGCCGACACCGATGACGCCGAGGAAGTAGAGGCTATCTCCATGCCCGCCCGCGAGATGCTGGCGGACATGCTCATGGAGGCCAAGCGCGCCCCGGAGGCCCTCCACGAGTACGAAGTCACCCTGCGCGAGTGCCCCAACCGCTTCGACGCCCTCTACGGCGCCGCCCACGCCGCCGAGTCCGCCGGCCACCCAGAAGACGCCCGAAAATATTTCTCCAACCTGGTAGCCTCCTCAATCCCCTCAGCGGATCGCCCCGAACTCCAGGAAGCGAGGACCTACATCGCAGCGAATTGACCCTTTTGACAAAGCCACAAGCAGAGTGTTTCACGTGAAACAACCAAGCTGTCCGTTGCTGAGAGCAATGACGATAGCGCTCGGCACATGCTCATTTGTGCCAGTCCTGGGACTGGTCCGTAGTTTTCCGTATCCGCAGAGGGCGTCTCGGCCTGCGATTCAATACGTTACAAGGTCCACTTTCCAAAGCTTCCATACAATCGTTGCATCGTCACCGACGGTAACTTCTACAGCCCAGCGCACGTAGTAACATATATACCCCCGCACTCGACGGGTGTGATCGGCTAGCCTCAGGAACCAAGGGAGCACAACAAAGTGGCAGCGCAGCAACCAATCGCCATCCAAGCCGACCGGGTGTCCCGGCACTACACCATGGGCGCCACCCAAGTGCGCGCCGTAGACGAAGTAACGCTCTCAGCGAACGCCGGCGAATTCCTGGCGATCCTGGGCTCCTCCGGCTCCGGAAAATCCACCCTGCTCAATTTAATGGCCGGACTGGACCGTCCCACGTCCGGCGCCATCTTCGCCCAGGGAAAAAATTTAGCCGCGATGAACTCCCAGGAACTAGCGCGCCACCGCAGCTCCACAGTAGGGATGGTCTTTCAGTCTTTCCAGCTCCTCCCGCGCATGACCCTGGAGGAAAACGTGGAGCTCCCGCTGCGCCTGGCTGAAGTCGAGCGAACCGAGCGCAACCAACGCGTCCGGGAAGCCCTCGATCGTGTGCACCTAAGCGCGCGCCTCACCCACCGCCCAACGGAGATGTCCGGCGGCGAGCAGCAGCGTGCCGCGCTGGCGCGCGCGTTGGTGAATCGTCCAACAATCCTGCTGGCCGACGAACCAACTGGAAATCTAGATAGCGTGACCGGCGAAGAGATCATGAACTTGCTGCAGGAAATCAACCAGACCCTGGGGATGACCATCATCATCGTCACCCACGAGCGCCCCATGGCCGAGCGATTCGCGCACCGCCTGGCTCTGATGGGCGATGGAAAACTAATGAGCGACGGGCACAACCGATGAAAGTTCGCGACATGACCGAGCTGGCCGTTCGCAATCTCCGTGAATCGATGCTGCGGAATTCGCTTACTACGCTCGGCGTGGCTGTGGGCGTAGCTTCGCTCGTGGCCATGCTTTCGCTGGGAGTCGGGCTGCAGGAATTGGCATCCAAGCGCCTGTCGCGCTCGGGCTTGTTTGACGCAGTGTTCGTCACCACCCAGGGAAACTTCCGCGAGTTTGGCCGTTCCCGCCCGCGCACCGCCGCCGCCGGCGATCCGCGTGTGCTCGACGACGACGCCCGGCGCGATCTGGCGCATCTTCCCAGCGTAACCGAAGTTTATCCCGACGTGCGATTCGCCACCGAAGTCCGCTACCAGGGAACTCCGTACGCCACCATGGTCGCGGGCGTCCCCGCGTCAGGGCTGGCCAGCGGCGCATTCGACGGCATGCAAGGAAAGTTTTTCTCGAGCGCGGATGCCGACGAAGCGATTCTGCAAATCGAGTTCGCGCGAGAGATTACGCCGCAGACCGAGACGCTGGTGGGCAAAGACCTTGAGCTGCGCTACGCCGAGCGCCAGACGCTGCCCGCGGAGCCTGATTCGTCCGCAAGCCCGGGATCGCCCGCGTCGAAGAAAACCGAAAAGCCGGCGGGCGCCCACGGCTCAGGTTCCACCCACACCGAAGAACAAGCGCCCGCTTCGCAGGGTGACGACGCTTCTTCGCTCGGCGGCGGGTTCTCGATCGTCCCGCGTCAAAAATTGTTGCGAATCGTAGGCGTTGTCGATAGCGAGCCAGCCGCCGGCTTCGGCGGAATTGCGCGCGGCCGCGTCTTCATTCCCTTGCACGTGGCCGAATCGCTTCGGGCAACGCAGGCCAACGATTTGCGCGACGCACTGCGCGGCCGGGCCGGGAAGCCGTCGTATTTGAGCCTGACGGTTCGCGTGGATGGGCCTTCGAAGGTGAAGGACGTCGAAGCGGCCATCAAGCAGATGGGTTTTGCCACTTTTTCGCTGCTCGATGCCACCAAAAACATCCGCCTGGTTTTCGCGGTCTTCGATGTGCTCTTGGGAATTTTCGGTAGCCTCGCCTTGGTGGTGTCGTCGCTGGGAATCATCAACACCCTGGTGATGGCAATTCTCGACCGCCGGCGCGAAATCGGCGTGCTCAAAGCGCTCGGTGCGGCAGACGGCGACATTCAGAAGCTCTTCTTTGTCGAAGCAGGCGCCATGGGATTTCTCGGCGGCGTGCTGGGCGTGGTGTTCGGCTGGCTGATCGGCCGCGCGCTCACTCTTGCGTTAAATATTTATCTGCGCAAGCAGGAGCTGCCCGGCATCGACGTTACCTCCGTCCCGTGGTGGCTGGCGGCTGGCGCCATCGGCTTTGCGGTGCTGGTAAGCCTGATCGCCGGGATGTATCCCGCGTCGCGCGCCGCCAAACTGAACCCGGTCGAGGCCTTGCGGTATGAATAGATGCCGGCGCTTTCTGCTGCCGGCGGTGCTTTTGTTCGCGGCCCTTTTGCCAGCAGCCATTGCGGCGTCCGCCGCCGCACCGCAAGCGCAGACCACCGGCCACGCGGAATGCCTGTCCATGCCCAGCCGCATCCTGGCGCGCAGAGTTGCTTACTGCGTGCTTCTTCCTCCCAGCTACGATTCCGACAAAAATCGTAAGTACCCGGTGCTCTATTTCCTGCATGGGCTGGGCGACGATGAGCAGACGTTGGCGGGATCCGGCGCGATGAATATTGTGGACGATTTGCGCGACCAGCACCGCCTGGGGGAGTTTCTGATCGTCACCCCGGACGGCGGGCGAAGCTTCTACGTGAATTCACGCGACGGGAAAACGCGTTACGAAGATTTTCTGTTGCAGGAATTTCTCCCGTTCATCGAAAAGCGTTACCGCGTTCAAGCCGGGCGATCCACTCGAGGCATCGCTGGCGTCTCCATGGGCGGCTATGGCGCGTTCCACACCGCTTTGCAGCACCCCGAGCTTTTCGGTTCGGTGGGCGCTCACAGCGCGATGCTGGTAGCCGGGACGCCCGGGTCGGCAATGTCCGGTGCTCAGGCCATGATGTTAGGACAGATTCTGGGCGGAGCGTTTGGCAACCCGCTCGACGTAGCCTTCTGGGACCGCAACAATCCGTTCACCCTGGTGCGGGAGAGCAACAACGCGGCGAAGCTGAAGATTTACTTCGATTGCGGCGCCCAAGACGATTTCGGTTTCAACGTGGGCGCCCAGAAATTCCACGATCTGCTGGTATCGAGAAAAATCCCTCACGAATTTCACATCTATCCCGGTGGCCACAACGCCGAGTACGTGGCCCAGCACCTGGGCGCGCTGTTGCAATTCCACTCCCGCGCCTTTGGCTTGGGCCCCGCAGAGTAGCGCCCTCGTTTGTTTGCTGCATGGGCGCCGCACCAGTCGCGTGACGCGCGTAGCCTGTGAGTCACGTTCCTACGGTTTTGCGCACTTATCTTTTCCGGGTGCCCGACTCTTCCCAGGTTTTGGGAAGGGTGGGCGTTAGAGTGCGCAAGGCGTGCAGCTGTCGAGGGTGGAGCGTTCAGAGTGCCCAAGGCGTCCAGCCGCGAAGGGTGGTGCGTTTAAAGTGCGTAGGAATCTACTGATTCGTAGCCGGCGGCGGATTTTGTACCGGAGTGGCTGGCGCGCTAGCCGCAGCCGCCGGTGTTCCCGCCCCGCTAACCATTCGCATCGAAGGTAGCTGCGACGTATCCCACGATCCGCCCAAAGCCTCAATCAGCTGAACGCTCGCAGTCATCTGCGTACTCCGTAGCGTAACGGCTGTCTGCCGATTGCTGAAGAGCGCGGTTTGCGCGGTGATCACGTTGAGGTACGGATCGATGCCCAGCTTGTACCGGTCAGTGGCGATTTGCAGGGTCCGTTCCGCGGACGCGACCGCAACGTCTTGCTGGTGAATCTCCACCGAAAGGATGCGCAGCGATGCCAGGTTATCTTCGATCTGCTGGAACGCGGTCAGCACCGTCTCGCGGTAGTTGGCCACCGTTGAGTCGTACATCGCTTGATACTGCACCACCGTGGCGCGCCGCAGACCACCATCGAATAGCGTCTCCGCCAGCGCCGGCCCCACCGACCACACGAAGCTTCCCGGCGTCAACCATTTCGCGAACGATGCCGCTTCAAATCCAGCGGATCCGCTCAGCGTCAGCGTGGGAAAATAGGCCGAGCGGGCCACGCCGATTTGCGCGTTGGCCTGCGCCACGCCGCGCTCGGCGGCAGCAATATCCGGCCGGCGCTCCAGAAGCTGCGAGGGCACTCCGTACGGAATTGCCGGCGGGCCCACTTTCAGCGGCCCTAGCGGGATCGAAAACGTGGAAGCGGGCTGCCCCACCAGCATGGCGATAGCGTGCTCGAACTCGGCGCGCTGGATTCCGATGTTGGTGTCTTCCGCTTGAGTGCTCTCCATCTGTGTTTCCGCTTCCGCTACCGATTCGTCGGAATCGATGCCGGTTTCGTAAAGCACCTTGGTCAGGTCGAGCGATTCTTTGTACGCCGCCACGGTGGAATCGAGCAGTTGTTTGAGCGCGTCCTGCGAACGAAGCTGAAAATAGTCGGACGCCACTTCGGCCTGCACCGTCAGCCGCGTGTTCTCCAGGTCCGCCGCGCTGATTTGCGCCCCCGCCGCGGCCGCCCGCACCGTATTTCGGATGCGGCCAAAAAGGTCCGGCTGCCAAGTGGCGTCGAACGGAAGGTTGTACTCGGTGACCGTCGCGGAGGTTAGAGTAGAGTTCGTGGTGCCCGAGCTGGAAGTGGTGGTGTTGATCGCGCGCTGTTTCGAAGCGGTGATGCTGGGATTCGTGGTCGCCGTAGGAAATAATTGTGAGCGCGCTTCACGTACTGTGGCCCGCGCCGCCTGAAAATTTGCCGCGGCCATCGCGATATTCTGGTTCGAAACATTTACTTGATCTTCCAGCGCATTCAACTCCGGATCGCCGAAAATCTCCCACCATTTTCCGTGCAGCGCGTCGTCCTTTGGCTGTGCCACCTTCCAGCCATCGGTCACCTTCTGCTCGTCCGGGGTCAGTTCCTTGTACGCCGGAGGCGTGGTCACCGTGGGCGTGTGGTAGGTGGGCCCCACCATGCACCCATCCATTAGGAGCAGGACTCCCGCGAGCCAAATCCAGCGTGCTGAAAGTTTCGTGGCCATTTGCTTTTTCACTGTCTCCATATCACCAACGCGCGAACGCGAATAAATACCGTTATCCGATAGCCTGCGGCGACGCCGCCGAAGCCAGCCCCTCGCTTCGCCCCTGCTTTCTCCAGGTGCTGAAGCGATCCATGTATAGGTAAACCACCGGCGTCGTATACAGGGTGAGCATCTGGCTGAATATCAGCCCGCCGACGATGGTGATCCCCAGCGGCCGCCGCAGCTCCGAACCCGTGCCGGTGCCCAACGCGAGCGGCAGCGCGCCCAGCAGCGCGGCCATGGTGGTCATCAGGATCGGCCGGAATCGCAACAGGCATGCCTGGTAGATCGCGTCCCGCGACGACAATCCCTCGTTGCGTTCGGCGGCAATCGCGAAATCGATCATCAAAATCGCATTTTTCTTTACGATCCCAATCAGCAGGATGATTCCAATCAGCGCGATCACGCTCAAATCCGTCTTGGAGATCATCAGCGCCAGCACCGCGCCCACCCCCGCCGACGGAATCGTGGAGAGAATCGTAATCGGGTGAATGAAACTCTCGTACAGGATCCCCAGCACGATGTACACCGCCAGCAGCGCGGTGATGATCAACATCGGCTCGGTGGAAAGCGACGCCTGAAACGCCTGCAACGCCCCCGAATACATTCCATGGATGGACGCGGGCGTTCCCAGTTTCTGTTCCATATCGTTAATCGCCGCTGCCGCATCGCTGAGCGCCACACCCGGAGCCAGATTGAACGATACCGTCACCGAAGGGAACACCCCCTGGTGATTCACTGACAGCGGAGCAATCGTGGGTTCGTAGTGGGTGATCGCGCTCAGCGGAACCACCCCTCCGCTGTTCGTCTGCACATACACGTCGTTCAGGCCCAGCGGGTTTTGCCAGAACTCCGGCGCCACCTCCATCACCACGTGATACTGATTCAGCGCGGTGTACATGGTGGAAACCTGAGCCTGCCCAAAAGCCTCATATAACGTGTTGTCGATTGTCTGCGGGGTGATTCCCATGCGTGAGGCGGTTTGCCGATCGTAAGTCAGTTCCGCCTCCAGCCCATTATTCTGCTGATCGCTGTTCACGTCGGTGAAGCCTGGCAGTTTCCTCATTTGCTGGAGTAGAATCGGCCCCCACTTGGTCAGGTCGTCCAGGTTGTCGCTTTGCAGCGTGTATTGATATTGCGCGCTGCTGCCACGGCCGCCGATGCGCAAGTCTTGCGCCGCTTGCAGAAACACCGTCGCTCCCGGAATCGAGTTTAATTTTGGGCGAAGGCGGTTGACGATATCGCTCGAGCTCACGTTGTCGCGCTGCGCCAGCGGCTTTAGCCCCATAAAAACTTGCCCGCTGTTCGTCGCTCCCTGCCCTCCGGTGAAGGCCAGCACGTTTTCCACCGCCGGATCGCTCTTAATCAGGTTGGCGAACCTCTGCGTCGCCTTTTGCATCGCCTGAAACGAAATATCCTGCGATCCCTGTATTCCGCCGAATATCAGTCCATTGTCCTGCTGCGGGAAAAAGCCTTTGGGCACAATTTTGAGCAGGTAAATGTTCACCCCAATGGTCACCAACAGGACTAGCAGCGTAAACAGCGGGTGCCGCAGCACCACCGTCAATGTGCGGTCGTACAGGCTCAGTATCCAGTTGAATCCCTTTTCGCTGGCGCGGTATAGCCGCCCGTGTTCGTCGGGGCGCTCGTGTTTCAGCAGCAGTGAACACATCATCGGCGTGGTGGTGAGCGAAATCCCCAGCGAGACCATGATCGCCACCGAGAGGGTGACCGCGAATTCGCGGAATAGCCGTCCCACGATCCCGCCCATCAGCAATATTGGGATAAACACCGCGCACAGTGAAAGGCTGATA
>Ga0302326_10033786_pt1 | contig 10153 bp, 9 predicted proteins | sample Palsa_T0_3_FD_202264 | JGI IMG/M metagenome (GOLD analysis project Ga0302326, IMG submission 202264) | Peat permafrost microbial communities from Stordalen Mire near Abisko, Sweden - Palsa_T0_3 | ecosystem: Environmental > Terrestrial > Soil > Palsa > Peat permafrost | place: Sweden: Abisko...
CAAGCGGATAGGGCTGGGCTACAAATGGGGCTGGATATTCGTGGGACTGTCGTACATCGGTGTCTCGATGGCGTTCCCCGTGTATCTCGTCACTCGTGAGCGCTTCCTCGAGAAGCACTCGGCGGCTGCCGAATTGAGCACCCATCCAGCCTGAGCGGCTGGGCTGACATTGCCTATTGCGGCGGAATGGCAGGCGGTGGGTAGACGCCTCGAAGGATCCAGGCGTACCAGTTGACGCCGAATTCGAGCTCGTCGCTGGCGTCGTAGTCGGGGCTGGGATCGAGCGGAATGTTGTTCGCCTGAGAGCCCGGCGGCAATGCTGCTTCCGCCACATTTCGTTGGGCAGAATTGGCGGTCTGTGGTGGCTGCCCGTAGACCGCCACCACAACGGTGCGATCCGGACTGTTTTCCGACCACACCCCGACTTGGCTGTTGGCGCAGTTGGACATGACGGCCTTCGAGACGGGGTTGTCGTACCACTGGTTGATCAGCTCAACACCGCTGATGGCCAAAGCTGGGTTTATCGCCACCGTTTCGGCCACCTGACCGTGGAAGCCTGCGGCATTGGCGCGGTCTTGTGCCGTGGACCCGTCAGAGCCGATGTCGCCGTCGAGGTTGCGGTTGTGCAGCACATCGGTGGTGTGCCGCTGGGCGGCTAGCTGCAGTTGTGGGCTGATCTTGACGTCGTTGGTACAGCCGGCCTGATGCTGCATGGTGTAGGTGTTGGCGACCACGCCGTCATTGAGTCGCTTGTTATTTGGTCCGAGCGTGTTGTTGTCGCCATCCGCATGTGCGGCGGGCACGCTCAAAACTTGGCCAGCAGCGACAACGACCATGGCAGTCAGGGTCAACGGTAAGTAGCGCATGTCGGTTTCCTTTTCATCGTCGGCTCATACCGGGTCGAATTGCCACCGGCCGCCGATCTTGTCGAGGCTGACCCGAACGCTGGATGCGGTGGTGGTCGACGCATCCTGGCCGACGACGACGGCCTGGTTCACGCACAGCAGCACGACGGCGTGGTCGGCGGTCGCCCGTATCGATGCCGCGGCCGGGACGGTGGCTACCGCCGAGACCTGCTTCTGCTTTGCTCCCGGGATCACCACGTCGTGGGTCAAGGACGTATAGGCGTTCAGGAAGGTGCCGGTCATCCGGGTCCGCGCGGCCTCGAGGTCCTTCTCGACGGTCTCGGGCTTATAGGACAGCAGCGCAATGGTGCCGTCGGTGGCGGCCCGCACAGCATCCGCGCCCGCCACCTGGGAGTCGCGGGCCGATGCATCCTGCCACTTCAGATAGCCCGCGGCGGGCGCCAACAGCAGCGCCAGGGCGGGCAGCAACCCGTAGGCGACCGCTCGCGTCCAGCGGAAGCGACTCTTTGCTCCCGCCGGGTCGGCAGATGTCTCCCCCGCCGGGTCGGCAGATGTCTCCCCCGCCGAGTCGGCAATGCCCCGGTCGTCGGTGCGGCGCAGCTTCGGCCACCTCATGCTACGAACACGACCTTCGACACTTTCACCTGATCGCCCATCTTCTGCAGGTCGATACGCATCCGCCATTCCTTCGGAACCTGTTCTGCTTCACCGTTGTTCGACGTTTGCACCGACACGATCACCAGCGCCCGCCCCGAGTCGATCGTCTCGGACTCCAACCCGGCCTCGCTGATCGCGCCGACCGTCTTCGCCTTGGATTGCTTGAGCACCTCGATGAACGGCTGTGACCGCTTTGCGAAGTCGTCGTAGAACTCACCCGTCGCCCCGTCAAGAATGCGGTGCACATCAGCGTCGGCATGCTGCCAGTCGATCGTCGTCAAATTCAGTGCGCCCTGCTTGGCGACCTGCAGGAAGAGGTTCCGCTGCGCCTGCGCATGATGCGAGTGATTGACACGAAGCCCGAACCACCCGACCAGGCCCGCCAATGCGACGACGACGGCCAGACCGAGCAGCATCGCGCGCCCCGGCGCCGATATGAATTTTTTCGGCGGCAGGGCCACGTCGCCTACATCCGGCTCCACGGCATCGTCGTCGATGCCATCGATATCTTCGACGGCACCGTCGATGTCCGCTCCTACTTCGGCATCGGTCGCTACCTGCATGCCGTCCTCCTTCCGTCGTGGTCTGTCAGCTGCCCGGCGGCACCAGCATTTTTTGCCATGTCTTGTCCTTCGGCGCGGCTTGGGCCAGGTCGGATTGGGTGTACTGACGCCCGTCAGGCCCGACATAGCTGCCGGTGGCGGGGTTGTAGGTGGCGGCACCTATCGGCGGCGGCGCAGCGGGCGGAGCCGGTGCTGCGCGCGGGGGCGACCCGGGGGGAAGTTGAGGAACGTCTTGCCCGGTGTAGGTCGTGTTGGGGTCGCCTTTCCAGTTATTGCCGTCGTTGAGCGGCACATACTGTTCGTCGCTTTCACACAACTTCACCGTGGGTGCGCGCTTGCCGGGCCTGGTCTCACACGGGAGATTCCGGGCCCCGCGCACGCCGTTACTCGGCGTGTCCTGCGGGATCCTGCAGTACAGGTCTCCGGGCGGCCGTGGCGGGGCGTCCTCGAACGTAGGCACTCTCTGCTGCTGGGCCGGCAAAAACCCGGTGTTGCACGGCGGCGGCAGGTTGATGTTGAGGTTGAAGCTCAGGTATTGGCCTTTGTAGGCCTGTTTGGTGTTGACGTTGCCGAGGATGCCGGCCTGCTCGGCGTTGATGGATTCAGGGAATATCACCAGCAGTGATTCGATGTCGTTCTGGTAGGCGAGCGCGACCTGAGCAACGCTGGTCAAGTTGGCCAGCAGGGTCGGCAGCGTGGGTTGCAGCCGCTCGATCAGAGAGCGTGCTTGATCCAGCGCCGGGCCACTCTTCGTGATGACGCCGGCCACGGCCTGGTCGTGCGTCTGCAAGTCGGTGGTCACGGTGGCCAGGTGTGCCGCCCATGCCTGAATCGCATCGGAAGTGTTGATCTGGGAGTCGGCTACCGGCTGCCACCCGTCGATCAGCGCGACCAGCGGGTCAAGGTTCTTGCGCGCGTCGATCGCCAGGTTCGACCCGCCCTTGACCAAGCGGGACAGTTCCGGGCCGAGTCCGCCGACCGCGGTGTACGACTCATCGATAACGGTCTTCAGGTTGTCGTGAGGTATCGCCTGCAAGGCGGTGTCGGCGGCACTGAGCAGGGCATTGATATCGGCCGGCACCGACGTCTCGGCAAGCGGAATCACGTCGCCGTTCTTGAGCGGCCGCGAGGTGCCGTTGCGGGGCAGCAACTCGACGTACGATTCACCAACCGCCGATTGGCTGTGCACCTCGGCTTTGAGGTCTCTTGGGATGTCGATCCCAGATTTCAGCGACAGCTCGGCTTCCACGCCACTGTTGGTCAGGCGCACCGCCTGCACTCGGCCCACTTCGGTGCCGCGATAGGTGACGTTGCCGGTTTGGTACAGCCCGCCCGTCTGCGCCAGTTCCATTTTCACGGTGTACCGACCGACGCCGAAGAGCATGGCCGGCAGTTTCACGAAGTGAAGGGACATCACCCCCAGTGCAACCAACGCGATCACACTCAAGAAGGCCAGCTGAATCTTGATTCGTCTGTCGAGGTGCATCTAGCGTCCCTGGTCCCAGCGGTACGGAACGGTGAGCGGATTCCCTCGAACCGATGGAGTGCCGGCGATGCACGGGCTCGGAAACTGGCCGATCGTGCGGCCCCACTGCAGCTCCATCTGGGTCAGATGGCACTCAAAGCGGGTGCCGGTGAATAATCCTTGGTCGATGCGGCTGAGCGTCAAGTCGATGATCGCCGTCAGGTTGACATAGTCACCGCGCATGAAGTTTTCGAAGGTTTCGTTCGGGAACGGGAAGGTGGGAATCAAGCTGAGCGCTCGCGTCAGGCTGGGACCCGCGTTGGCGAGCGACTCCAGCACCGGCCCGACTTGTTGCAATTCCTTGACCAGGTTTTCCTTGGTTTTGTTCACCGTGTCGGCGGTCAGGGCACTGAATTTTCCTAGCTGATCTGCGGCTTCAACGAGGTTGTTCCGCTCGCCGTTGAGCACGCCAAGCGCATCGGGGATGGTCTGGATGGCCCGGTCCAGCACGGGTTTCTGCGCGGCGAACTTGCCGACCAGGCGGTTCAGGCTCTCCGCGGCCGCGATGATGTCATCCTTCTGGGCGTTGACGTTTGCGGTGAATGTGTCCAGCTGCCCGACCAGGCTTCGCACATCTCGCTCGCGGCCCCGCAACGCGGTGCTCAATGCCTCAGTGATGTCCTGTACTTGGCCCAGTCCACCGCCGTTCAGCACCAACGAAAGCGCCGCCAGTGTCTGTTCGGTGGTCGGGTAGGCGCCCGCGTGGGACAGCGGAATGAGCGAGCCGTCGCGCAGTTTTCCCTGCGGCGGAGTATTTCTGGGCGGCGCCAGCTCGATGTGCTGCGAACCCAGCAGGCTGGTGGTGCCGATCGTGGCGGACGTGTTTGCGGGCAGGTCGACGTCACCATTGAGCTGCATGGTCAGCAACGCATGCCAGCCCTGGCGCTCGATTTTCGTCACGTGGCCGACGGTCACGTCGGCAACCCGTACCCGCGAGTTCGGTTGGATGTTGTTGACGTCGGGCATCTGCGCCTGGATCACGAAGGAGTCCGCGCCGGTGCCCTGGGTGCCGGGCAGCGGCAGCGTATTCAGCCCGTGCCAGCCGCAACCGGATGCTCCGGCCACGAGCACGAACATCACCAGGCTCGCCGCTGCACCGCCCCGCCACCTGAACCTCATGAGCCACCTCCGGGGACGACCATCATCCCGGGCAGGCCGGCAGCGGGATTGGTGGCGACGGCGGCCGGCGGTCGCGCCTCAGCGGGCAGCGGCCCACCCGGTGGCACCGCGGACGGCGTGCCAGGCGCAGTCGCCTGGGCCGGCGTCGTATTCGGTGCGGGCGGAACATAATCCGGCCGCATCCAGTCCTCGCTGTAGGTGACCTCGTTGGGCCTGGCCTGCGCTCCGACGAACAGGTTCTCGCCTAACGGCAGGAAGTTGTACTGACGGTTCTTGAAGATCGGCGCCAGGTACTGCGCGCAGAGTTTGGACGCTTGCTCGGCGCCTAGTCGAGATGCGGCCTGTACCGATCCGCAGAGGAAGGTAATCGGGCTGGCGAAGTTGTTCAACGCCAGCGCGCCCGTCAAGGCGCCGTTGGAGGGTTCGAAAATGTTGTTGAAGTCCTGCAATACCGTCGGACCGAGGTGCAGCGTCTGCTTGATGTCGTCGAGGCTCTGCACCACCGCGGTGGTAATCGACGCCAACTTGTCCGACGCGGTGCCCACCGCCTCGCTGTTCTCGGCGGCAAAGCTCTGCACATCGGTCACGGCCGCGTTGAGGTCCTCGACCGCCTGCCCCGTCTTCGTCGGGTCGTCAGCCAGCAGCGACGACACCGCGGCCAGGTTGCGGTTCAGGTGCTCAAGCAGATCGGCGCTGTCGCGCAACGCCGTCACCAAGGTGGACAGGTTTTTGAACGTGGAGAAGATGTCGTTGCTGTGGTCGCCGAGCGCGGATACAGCTTGCGACAACTTGATGATGGCGTCGCGGATGGTAGGGCCTTGCCCGCGCAAGTTATCGGCGGCGGTGTTGATGAGCGCGCCCAGCGTGCTCACACCGCCGGGCTTGGTGGGCTCCAGCAATTTGGTCACCCGTTTGAGCTGGGCCCGCAGGTCGTCCCACTCTACCGGCACCGCGGTGCGATCCTGCGGGATAACCGCGCCGTCGCCCATCGTGGCCCCGCCGGTGTAGGGCGGTGTGAGCTGAATGGCCCGGCCCGTTACCAGCTGAGGCGACAGGATCGCGGCCTTCGCCTCTGCGGGCACCTTGTATTTACGATCGAACCAGAACGTGATCTTCGACCGCAGGGGCTGCGGTTCAATCTTGTCGACCTTGCCGACCGGGACGCCGCGGATACGCACGTCGTCACCGGCAAACAGGCCGTTGCTGTTGTCGAAATAGCCGACCACCACCGTTCGGGCAGTTTGCTCGGTGGCTCGCATCAGCACCACCACGCCGGCAATGAGCAGTACCACCAGCGCGGTCGCCAGGACCTTACGAGACTGCAGCAGCCTTGACCTCACGGTTGACCTCCCGGCCGGGTCGGGCCCGGCCCCACTTCCACGTTGACCGGCGCGGGTGTCGGCTGCGGGACGGATTCCAGCCCGGGCGGCGCCGGCGCAGGGGGTCCGGGCGGCGGGCCGCCGGGCGGCGGGGCTGGCGGCGGCTGACGATACGGGTAGCAGCCAGGGCCGGGCAACGCCGCGCCGGGCAAACTGCACAGATGGTCGTCCGGGTTGCCGGTGATCGCGTCAGGCAGCTTCAACCGCGGCGCGCCGCCCTGGCCAGTCCGGGGGTACGGCATCGGCAATGGTGGCGTACCGGGCTGGCCGATCGGCGGGTCCGTCAGCTGCGACGGCGGCAACGTGGCCGGGTCCAGCCCCAGGTCGGAGAATGCGGCGTTAACGAATGGCTGCACGAATTGACCCGGCAATAGGTTCACCACGTAAGCCTTGAAGAACGGGCCGGACGCTACCGATTCACCAAGCGACATGACATAGGCATTAACCATCGGGATGACCTGCTGGAGGCGCTCTTTGCGGGCGTCAACAATCGCCAGCACCCCGTTGAGCTTGTCCAGCGCCGGCCGCAGCTGCTGTCGGTTCTCGCCGATGAAGCCCCGCAACTGCCGCGACACCGCAGAGATGTTGGTCGCGATCCGATCCAACGCGGCGCTCTGCGTCCGCAGCTGCGCAAGCAGCGCGTTGGTGTCTCGCACCAGGCTGACCACCTGGTCGGTGCGCTTGGCCAGCACCCCCGTCGCTTTGGCCGCGTTTCTCAGCAGGCTACGAAGTTGGCCGTCGCGCTCGTCGAGTGTTTGCGCAAAACGCGCCACTCCTTGCATAGCGTTCTTCAGGTCCGGTCGGGTATTGGCAAACGTTTTCGCCAGGGTGGCCAGCGACCCGGACAGCTGTTCGGTGTTCAAGCCGCTGATCGTGTTCGCCAAGTCGCCGAGCGCCTCGGGTAGCTGGTAGGGCGACATCGTCCGCTCCAACGGAATGGTGCCCTCGAGCCGACCGTCACCGCGGGGTGTGACGTCGAGGATCTTGCTGCCAAGCAGGCCCTTGGTTTTGATTGCCGCCTCGGTGCGATCTCCCAGGCGAACGTTCTTGGCGACCTTGAACTCGACCAGCACGCCAGCATCGTCGAGTTCAATGCTCGACACCTTGCCCACCGGAAAACCGGAGACCTCGACGCCGTTGCCGGTCCTCAGCCCGCCCGCGTCGGCGAAATACGCGGAGACACTTCTGCCCTGGTTGAAGAACGGCAGCTTCTGGTACTCGAGCGCGCCCAGCACAATCACGGCGACCGCCGTTATTCCGACGGCACCGATGACCGCGGGGTTGCGTTCGGAGAAGAACTTCATTTCGGCGCACACCGCCCTGTGCTCTGACCAGCCACCTTGATGTACACCGGCTGGCCGCCTTTTCCGTTGAGCTTGAGCACGAGATCGCAGAAGTAGAAGCTGAAGAAGTCCCCGTACATCGCCTGGCGGTCCATCACTCGGTACTTGTCCGGCAGCGTGTTGATGAGGTTGTCGAGGTAGTCGTGGTCGGCCAGCGCGATCCCCGCGGTCCGGTCGGTCTCCTGGACGACTTTCCGGAAGGGCGCCCGGGCCTGCGACAGTAGGTCGGCGACCGAGCCGGCGGCGGCGTTCGTATAGGCCACTGCGTTGGAAATGTCGGTTTTGCGTTCCGCGAGGCCGTGAATCAACTGCGACAACGACGTCACCGCTTTGTCCAACCGGTCGCTCTGGTCGCCCAGCGACCCCAGCACCACGTCGAGGTTGCCGACAACCTGCCCGATCAGCAGGTCGCGGTCGGCCAATGTGTTGCTCACTGCGGCCGCCTGGTCCAGAAATGACCCGATCGTGGGCCCCTGTCCCTCAAAGACCTGCATCAACTGTCCGCTCAGTGCGTTCACCTGCTCCGGATTCAGCGCCCGAAACAGCGGGCGGAAGCCACCGATGAGCGCATCCAGATCCAGCGCGGGTGCTGTGCGGGCCAGTGGAATGGTTTGTCCGGGCCGAACTGTCGTGACCCCCCCGGCCCCCTCCTCGAGCGCCAGGTAGCGGTCACCGAACAGGTTGTCGTACCGCAGAACTGCCCGGGTTCCGTCGGTGATGATGACCGATTTATCGGCGGTGAATTCAACCCGCACCGTCGCGTTGGGGTTGATGGAGATGGCCTTGACCTTGCCGACCTCCACCCCGGCGATCCGGACCAGTTTGCCTGTCCGCAGATTGCTGACATTGGTGAACTCGGCGTAGTAAGTGTTGCCCGCACCAAAGCGAAGCTGGGCGAACACTGAAACCAGTAGGAATGCGGCGAGCGCGCAGACCGTCAGGAAGATGCCGAGGCCCACCACGGTGCCTCTCAGGCTGTCTTTCATGGCGTCTCTCCTGGTTATCTCTGGTTCTTGTCGACCGGGGTGGTCATGGCGGCGGCGGCACGGGGGCGGGCGGCGGGGCAGGCGGCAGCCCAGGCCACAGCGGCACTCCGCCCGGCCCATACAGCGTCGCGTTGAACGGCGGCGCCCCATTTCCATTCGGCTCCGGCCCGACCGCCGGCCCCGGGATGCACTGGCGGATGCTGGGCGGATACGGCACTGAGTGAGTCACCGAGAACCAGGTACCAAGGCAGGGATGCCCGATGCCCCAGTTGGGCCGTATGTCGAGCCCGGTACCCCAACCGGTGTTGGTGACGAGCTGGCGCACCGGGAAGTTCTTCGTGGCGTCCGGCAACGACCCGCACCCTGGCTTTCCGCCGGGTCCACCCTTGGCCGCATGAATGGGCAAGTTGTCGGGATAGACGTAAGGGTCGTTGCCCAACAACAAAGCGACGTCGAGTTGCAGAGTCCGGCCATCGGCGCCGCCCCACGCCCCATAGCCTCCGTTGTTGAGGTACCAGGTGACGCCCTGCAGGAAGCACGTGTACTCAGGGCTGTACTTCAGCAGCAAGTTCGTCGTCGGTTCGAGAGTGTTTACCGATTTGACGAGGTTGTCCCTACTCGTGCCAAGCAGCGTGGTCCCGGCCTTCGCAAAGCCCACGACATTTAGCAGCAAGGCGTCCACCGCACTCGAGTGGTTCACGATGGTGGCGCTGGTAGTGCTGGCGGCGTTCAAAATGGTCAAGAGGTTCTGGGCGCTCGCGTCGTAGGTCTTGCTGAGGTCCCCGAGCTTCCGCCAGTCCGTGCGGATTGTGTCGCTTCGCGCGTTGAGTGCCAGCAGCACCTGGTTCAGGTCGGTGGTCGCTTCCCCCATCCGTTCACCTTGTCCGCGCACCCCTTCGGCAACCGCGCTCAACACCGCGTTGAGCTTTAGTGGATCGACCATCTTGAGCAGGTCGACCACGTTTTCGAAGACTGTGTTGATCTCGACGCTGACATTCTTCGAACGCAGAACCGAGCCGGCAGCCAGCCGAGCACGACTCGGGTTTTGCGGATACTCCAGCTCGACGAACTTTGCACCGAACGCGGTGGTGGCGCTGATCTGTGCTTGCACGTTGGCTGGGATATACCGGACCTGATCGGGATCGATCTCCAGCTTCAAGCTGGCCATGTTCTTGCCGGGGTCAATCTCGCCGACTCGGCCGACCTGGACACCGCGCAACATGACCTTGGCATTGGTCTCCAGGACCAGACCTGCTCGATCCGAAGTCAGTGTCACCGGCACATAGGACCGAAAGGTGCCGCTGAACGCCGCCGTGGTCACGAACACGAACACGCCAATCACCGCCAACAGCACCAGCGTCCACCAAGCGGCGGATATGCGGTGATCTCCTGACCTCAGTGCCATCCGACTAGCTCGCCAGGTGGAAGTTGCCGGACTCGCCATAAACGGCAAGCGTGATCATCACGATCTCCACCGCGGCAACCACCATCGAGGTGCGCACCGCCCGTCCGACGGCCTCACCAACGCCGGCCGGTCCGCCGCTCGCGTTATACCCGTAGTAGGTATGCACCAGCATGATGACGACCGTGATCGCAACGGACTGGAAGAACGACCAGATGATGTCGCGGCCACTAAGGAACGTGTTGAAGTAGTGGTCGTACACGCCGGAACCCTGGCCATAAATCGTGACCGTGCCAGCGCGGGAGGCCAGAAA
>Ga0302326_10033788_pt1 | contig 10153 bp, 8 predicted proteins | sample Palsa_T0_3_FD_202264 | JGI IMG/M metagenome (GOLD analysis project Ga0302326, IMG submission 202264) | Peat permafrost microbial communities from Stordalen Mire near Abisko, Sweden - Palsa_T0_3 | ecosystem: Environmental > Terrestrial > Soil > Palsa > Peat permafrost | place: Sweden: Abisko...
CGTCGCGGCGCGCATCGCGTGACGTACGACAGCGAACTCTCGCTTGCGATCCTCACTTTGCAGAAACAGAATTCCGTCGCGCTCCGCCACGTAACCGCGCGCACCGTAAACGGTCGGCAGACCACCTTTCGCGAGTGCACTCGCGACTTCGTCCGTGGTCGTGAACGGCGAGAGCGCAAAGACGATCGGAATCTCCGGATCCGTTTCACGTATACGCAAGGCAACTCGCAAGAAAAATGGGATCAGGTTCGCAATTTCGAGGCGGCGCGAACCTGGCATGATCACGATGCCGTCCGTTGCAAATTCGCCGGCCGGTTCATCGCCGGTCTCGACTTCTCGAAACGCTGCATCGATCGCGAGGTTACCGACGATCGTGATCCGTTCGGGTGGCGTCTTCCATTCCAGCAGTTGCGCGCGATTACGCTCGTCAACCGCAAACACGTGCGCAAACCGATGTGAATAGCGCGGACGCGAAAACTTATATGAGGTCGTCACAGCACGCAGTCGCTTTCCGACGTGCGCAGCGTGCATCAAATCGCCACCCAAATATTGCACGCGATCGACTCGAGCAGGCATTCCTTCGACTTTTCCGCCCAGCGCAAACCGAATGTAATCGTACGGCGCAAAGACTTGCAGCTGCGGAAACTCGGCGCGTGCCACCGCTGGCTCACGGCCGGTCGCAAAATCGTCGGGAACGAAAAAGACGCTAGCTTGCAGACTCGGGTCGCGCGCGTAGAGCGCCCAGAGCAGCGGCCGCAGCCAGCCCGCATATTCACCGGGACCGTTGACGGTGAACGCGATCTTCACGGTTATCCGCCTTGGCGGTCGATGATTCGTGCGGCGAGATCGGTCGTGCTCTTCCCGGCAGCATGCGGCGCCAGAACGATACGTCCACCGAATTGTTCGATCACGATCCGCTCGGGTAGATCTTCGATCCGGTACTGCGCGCTCTTGACGTGGACGTCGGGACGCAAACGCTCGAGAATCGTCTCCGGCGTCAACTCGCCAAAACCGACGACCGCGTCGACGCAGCGCAGACCCGCGATCACGTGCGCGCGATCGTCGAACGGGACAAACGGACGCGTGGGTCCCTTGAGCCGGCGGGTCGAGTCGTCGGAATTGACGCCGACAATCAGCACGTCGCCCTGTTGGCGCGCCCATTCGAGATACTCGACGTGGCCGGCGTGAATCAAATCAAAGACGCCGTTCGTGAAGACGACAACGCGTTTATTCTCGCGTTGCATGTTGCGCCAGGCGGCCGCCGCATCCAGCGTGAGAATCCGAGAATCCTCGCTCACCGTTCGCTGGCTTCGAGCAGTGCGACAACTTCATCGGGTGAGGCGGTCGCAGTCCCGAGCTTTTCGACGACGACGCCGGCCGCGAAATTTGCCAGCTGCATCGCCGAATGAATCGGAACACCGGCAGCGAGCGCGGCGCTCAGAACGGCGACGACCGTGTCACCGGCGCCGCTCACGTCGTAAACGGTTCGGGCCGCTGCCGGAACGGTGAGATGTTCGCCGTCGCGTCCGTAGAGCGTCATCCCGTGTTCGCCTTGCGTGACCAGCACGTACCTGCAGCTCAAGCGCTTGAGCAAATCGCGGGCGGCGCGTTCGAGGCCGGACGCGGAATCCGGGGGGATCGACGTGATCTGCGCTGCTTCCGCCGAGTTCGGTGCGACGCATGTCACGCCGGCGAACAGATCGATGTTCACAGGCTTCGGATCTGCAACGACGACTGGCGCGCCAAGCGCCGCCTCGACGATTGCCCTTGAAAACAACCCTTTCGCGTAGTCGGAGAGCACGACCGCGTCAACTCCGCCGACGCGTTTACGGACTTGTTCGACGACGCGGGCGCTCTCGGCGCTCGGCAATAAGACGGTCGTCTCCCAATCAGCTCGGACGACTTGTTGATTGTGCGCGACGATCCGGGTTTTGCGCGTCGTCGTGCGTTCGGGGACTTCCAGCACGCCGCTCGCATCGACGCCCAGCTCGCCGAGCATTTCTTTCGCACGCGTGCCTTCACCGTCGTCGCCGACTACACCGACGAAGGCGACCGCGGCTCCAAGCGCGCGCAAGTTGTTCGCAACGTTGCCGGCGCCACCGAGCGTGAACGTGTGTCGCCCGACCTTGACGACCGGAACCGGTGCTTCGGGTGAAATGCGGGAGACGTCACCCCAAATCCATTCGTCGATCATCAGATCGCCGACGACGAGAATGCGTTTGCCCCGCATGCGCGCGAAAAGTTCTCGCGCACTCGGGGGCGCGAGTGGTTCAGCCGATGCCATGTGAAAGCGCTTGATCGACGAGGTCGCACATGATGTGACCCATCGTGATGTGAACTTCTTGGACGATTGCGGAATAGCCGTCGGGGCCCATCAAGATCAAATCGGCGATGTCCGCGACTTTACCGCCTCCATTGCCGGTAAATGCGACTGCAAGGGCGCCACGCCGCTTGGCGGCATCGAGTCCGTACACGACGTTACGTGAATTGCCGCTCGTCGTGATGCCCACGACGACGTCGCCCGGCTGCGCGAATGCTTCGACTTGCCGCGCGAACACGTTCTCGTATCCGAAGTCGTTCGAAATTGCCGTTACCGCCGACGGGTTTGACGAGAGCGCTTCGGACGGATAGCCCGGACGTTCGCGCAAAAATCGACCGCTGAACTCGGCTGCAAGATGTTGCGCATCGGCCGCGCTGCCGCCGTTTCCGAACCACAGAACTTTTTTGCCGCTGCGAAATGCAGTAATGAGCGCCTGCGCGATCGCTTCGACCTGGCCCTGATAGTGCGGAGCCTCGAGCAGACCGAGACGATCGTTCAGCAGCGTGCGAAAGTCGCGCCGCTCCGTCATCATGGATCGATCCAAAATAAATCGTCTCCTAGCGCGACGAGCTCTCCGTTCTCGGGAACGACGCGAGCGATCGTTCCAGCAAAATCACTTGTGATTTCATTGAAGATCTTCATCGCTTCGAGCGTACACACCGTGTCGCCGACTTCGACGCGATCGCCGACGTTCACGAACGGTTCTTCTCCCGGCGCGGCCGAGCGATAGAACACGCCCACGAGCGGCGCCGTAACCTTCTTGGTGTGGACCGAAGCAGTGGGCCCACCGCCCGCAGCCGGCGCGGTAGCGCCTGCACCCGGATACGCGGGAGCTGCCGCAATCGGACGAGGACGACGCCGAACAATCTCGATCTCGCGCTCGCCGATGCGCACGCGTACCGCGTCGAGATCGAACTCGCGCGCAATCGCCGCCAGCGCTTCGATATCTTTGCTAGATTCGGTCATTGCGCCACCGCCGCCAATATTTGGGCGGCTACAGCGGCGGCTTCGCCGCCGATGCCGACATCGAGCTTCTGCTCGCTGCGTGCATTGAGATCGCGAACGACGATGCTGCCGGAAGCAAGCTCGTCGTCACCGACGATGAGCGCCCAGCGCGCGTTATTTCGATCGGCGATCTTGAACTGCGCAGCAATTCGGCGCGTCGCAAAATCCATGTGTACGGGGCCCGTATCGGTACGCGAGCGCAATGCACCGACCACCGGCAAGAGCCACGCGCGTGCCGCATCGCCCAGCGCAATTGCTTGAAGCCCCTCACGCGGCTGTTCCGCCTCGTGTGCACGCGCCACCATAAGGAAGCGTTCCTCGCCCATGCCGAATCCGACTGCCGGCGTCGGCGGACCACCCAGCGACTCGACGAGCCCGTCATACCGGCCGCCACCGCAGACTGCATTCTGCGCGCCAAGCGACGGCGCGACGATCTCAAACACCGTGCGCGTGTAGTAGTCGAAGCCACGCACGATGCGCGGATCGACGACGTACGGCAAACCGAGCGCATCCAAATACGAGCGGACTTCGGCGAAGTGTTCCTCGCACGCGTCGCACAGCCGATCCAAGAATGTCGGCGCGTTCTGGATGAGACGTTGATCTTCGGGATCTTTGCTATCGAGAATGCGCATGGGATTGCGTTCGAGACGTGCGCGTGAATCGGCCGAGAGCTGCCCGGCAAAGGGACGAAAATATTCAAGCAGTGCTTCGCGGTAGTGCGGACGGCAGAGCGCATCACCTATCGAGTTGATCCGAAGCGTCGCATCCGCCATCCCGTAGCGCCGCAAGAGCAGCATCGCGAGCTGCATGACCTCGACGTCGGCTTCGGCACCGGGAAAGCCGAAGCACTCGACGCCAAATTGATTGGCTTGCCGGTAACGGCCGGCTTGCGGACGCTCGTACCGGAAGAAAGGTCCGATATAGAACAAACGCAGCGGTCCTTGCACGAGCAATTTGTGCTGCAAGACGGCGCGCACAGTCGGCGCCGTCCACTCCGGGCGCAGCGTCATAGAACGTCCGCCCTTGTCTTCGAACGTGTACATCTCTTTTTCAACGATGTCCGTCGTATCGCCGACACCGCGCACGAACAGCTCAGTAGATTCGAACATGGGCGTTCGAATCTCGCCGTAACCGAATCGCGCTGCAAGCTCGCGCGCCGCCGATTCGAACGCTTCCCACCGGCGACTCTCGGGCGGATAAATGTCCTGCGTTCCGCGCGGGGCCGCGATCTCGATTAGCGAGGCTCCAAAAGCTCGACCGGAATTCCGTTCGGGTCTTCGACGAATGCAATCGTGCGCGTCCCACTCGGAGACCGCTTTGGTTCCTTGATGATGCGCACGCCGGTACCGCGCAAGCGCTCGATCATGGCCGGCACGTCTGGGACTTCGAGCGCCAAATGCTCGTAACGATTTCCGACTTCATAAGGCGGATGGTCTTCGAGATCGTAGACGAGCTCGATGTATGCATCCCAGCTATCACCGACAAACGCCATGTCCGCGTTGCCCGGATAGTGAACCGGACCGTCAAGCAGCTTTAATCCGAGCTTCTTCGTGTAGAAGTCGATCGATTGAGCCATATCGTTTACGAAGATCGAGGTGTGTAGATAACGAGCCATGCGCCGCGGTTTCGGGGCCTAGCCCCCAAACCTTGCCAATGCGAACGGCGCGGTCAAGACCACGCCGACCAGGTAGAACAGCACGAAAAGCGCCAGCGGCCGAGCAACGATCGCAACGATTGCCAGCACAAACGGCGCAATCGTGAGAATCGAAACGCCCAGCGAGTGCAATCCCGTAAATGTCTCGTTGAGATCGAGGTCGTTGTTCGTCCACTGCGTCTGCGCGATTGCGTAGGCTGCCCATAGCACCAGGCTGTAGACGAGAAATCGCACGATAAACGCCGCAAAGCGCATTAGTGCAAGAAGTACCGGTAGTTCGAGAACACGAGCGCGATGCCGCGCGCATCGGCGGCTTCGATGACGAGATTATCGCGAATCGATCCGCCCGGTGCGATCACCGCCGTACAACCGGCATCGGCGGCCGCGAGCAATCCGTCGGGAAATGGAAAGTATCCGTCGCTCGCGCAGGCTGCTCCGCGTGCGTTCTCCTCGGCGCGATGCGCCGCGATCTTCACGGCGCTCACGCGATTTGTTTGACCGGCGCAAATTCCACGTGCGTTGCGATCGCGAACGATAACGATCCCGTTGCTCTTGACGTGCCGCACGATGTCCCACGCAAATGCAAGGTCGAGCCATTCCTCGCTCGTCGGCTGACGTTTGCTGACGACTTCCCATTTCTCGGGGACGGCCTTTGGATCGCGATCCTCTGCAAGAACACCGCCCAGGGCGCTACGGACTTGCAGCTCGGCCATCAGTTTATCCGGTAACGTCTTCGCGTAGCGCATTACGCGCAGATTCTTCTTGCGGCGCAGCGCTTCGAGCGCCGCGGGCTCGAAATCCGGCGCAGCCACGATTTCTAAAAAGAACTCGCCGAGCGCATCGGCGCCGGCCGCATCGATCGTCCCATCGCTGGCGATGATACCCCCATATGCCGACACCGGATCGGTATCCAGGGCACGACGGATCGCCTCCGCGACGCTCTCGTGCTCGCTGACGCCGCACGGGATCGTGTGCTTGACGATAGCGACGCGATGCAAGGGCGGCGAAGCGCTGGTGGGCGCGCGCGCCAATAAGCGCAAGCACGCGTCGAGATCGAGTAAATTGTTGTAGGAGAGCTCTTTGCCGTGCAGTTGCTCGGGGAGCGTCCCCTCGCGCGCCAGATAAAACGCCGCGCGATCTTGCGGATTCTCACCGTACCGCAGCGGTTGCGCGAGCGGGACCGTCAGCGCTAGCGACCCTGGAAGTTCTCGTGCAATCAAACCGGCTTCCATATAGCGCGCGATTGCGGAATCGTATTCGGCGGTGCGTTCGAAGGCCCGCGTCGCAAGCCGCTTGCGCGCCGTCGAATCGACGCCGTCCGGCAACGCCGCGGCTACTTCTCGATACTGCGACGGATCGCAGAGCACCGTGACGTTCTCGAAATTCTTGGCAGCGGCGCGAATCAGCGCAACGCCCCCGATATCGATCTGTTCGAGAGCTTCTTCGAGCAACGCGCCCGAACGTGCAACCGTTTTTTCAAACGGATAGAGATTGACGATAACGTAGTCGAGCTGCGGAATCTCGAAGCGCGCGGCTTCCTCGTTGTGCTTGGGATTACGGCGGTCGGAGAGAATCGCACCGAAGACTTTCGGGTGCAGCGTCTTGACGCGGCCGTCGAACAACGACGGAAAACCCGTCATCTCACCGACGTCGCTCGCATCGATGCCGTTCTCGATCAAGTGGGCGCGCGTTCCGCCCGTCGCATAGATCGGAACGCCGGCAGCGGCTAGTGCGCGGGCAAGCTCCGCGGCGCCGGCGCGGTCGTAGACCGAGAAAAGTGCTCCACCTCGCACCGGGCGATCACGCAATCGCACTCTCCCGGCGTGCCGCCGGGAGTCGTTCGCCCGACGCGGCTTCGTCGAGTGCGACGGAGACGATCGAGCTGATGCCCGGCTCGGCCATCGTGACGCCGTAAAGGCGCTCCGCTAGATCCATCGTGCGCTTGTTGTGCGTGACGATAACGATTTGCGCATCCTTCGCGACGTCGCGAACCATCGCCGAGAAGCGATCGACGTTCATCTCGTCGAGCGCGGCATCAACCTCGTCGAGCAGATAGAACGGTGAGGGGCGCGTTGCGATCAGTGCAAAGATCAGCGCAACCGCCGTCATGGCCCGTTCGCCGCCCGAGAGTGACTGCAACGGCGTCATCTTCTTGCCCGGCGGCTGGACTGAGATCTCGATCCCGCTCTCGGAAAGCTTTTCGGGATCGGTCTGCCACATGCGCGCTTCGCCCCCCGGGAAGAGGCGCTTGAACATCTCCGCGAATGCGGCGGCAACTTTTTCGAATGTTGCGTTGAACTCGGCCTGGGTCGAGGTCTCGATCTCACGAATCGTGGCAAGCAGCGTTTCGCGAGCACGCGCCAGATCGTCCATCTGCTCGCGTAGGAATGTCTCACGCTGCGTCAGCTCTTCGCGCTCCGACTCGGCGTTCAAGTTCACGTTGGCTGAGAGACGCGCCAGCTCTTCACGCAAGCGCGGAAGCTCTTCGAGTATCTCATCGGAGTCCTGCGTGTAGCGCGATTCGACATCGAGTAGCTCGTCTTCGGTCGCGGGATTTTGCGCGAACTGCGCGGTCAGCATCCCGAGCTCGGCGTCGATCTGTGCAAGACGCGTCCGCGCCTCTTCACCTTGCGCCGCGATCTCGCGTTCTTCGCTCTCGGCGCCGCGTTGCTCGCCGTCGAGGACCGTTGCGCGATCAGAAAGACGCTCGCGCTCGGTCCGCGCGTTTGCAAATGCGCCATCGGCACCCTGGACCGCACGCTCGAGGGCTGCCACCTCGCGCTCTTGCGAGCCCTGCTGCTCGACCAGCGAGGTGATATCGCGTGCCGTCGAAGAACGCGCGTCGGCAGCGCGCTGCGCATTTTGATCGAGCATTGCGAGACGAGCCTGCGCGGCGTCACGCTCGGCCTGAGCGGTTGAGGCTTCTTCGCGCGCTCGCGACAGCGTCGCGGCGGCTTGTTGTTGCTCGGCCTCGTTGCGCGTCACATGTTCGCGTGCGCGTTCGAGCTCGGTTTCGAGACGTTTGCGTTCGGCAGGCTCATCGAGTCCGCCGGCCGCCTCGAGGGTACGCTCGATCGCGGTCTTGCGCGCACGGACTTGGTCGATCTGTTCTTGCACGCCGGTTTCGCGCGCAGCTTCAGCGGTGATCTCGCCGTCGAGCCGTTCGATTTCCGCACTCAGTGCTTCGAGACGCGTCCGAGCATCGGTGACGGCAACCAACATATCGCCGTGCGCTTTGCGCGCCGCTTCGCGGCGATCGACGTTGGCTTCGGCAGCTGCGGTCGTTTCGTCGATCTCGCGTTCCAGCGATTCGAGTCGCGCGCGCTGCTGCGGGAGCGTTCTGCGCAGTGTTTCGGCTTGCGCGGCGCGCGCGAGGATCGAGCGCTCGCGCGTGAATCTACCACCGGTGATCGCGCCGCCGTCTTCGATGCGCTCGCCCGCCAGCGTCACGATGGCATCGCGGAAATTTTCCTCGCGTACGAGCGCGAGGGCGGTTGCCAACGTCTCGACGACAAGCGTTCTACCCACGAGAAAGGCTACGATGCCCGCGTACTGCGGCTGCGTTTGCACGAGCGTGTGTGCGTAACCGATGACGCCGTCGCGTCCCGCTCGCGCGCCGAGCTCGTGTCCTTTGCGTGCGCGCAGACCATCGAGCGGCAAGAACGTTGCGCGCCCCAGCTCCCGATCGGTCAGCAGCGCGATCGCGCGTTCCGCATCGGCTTCGGTCTCGACGACGATGTGCGAGAGTCCGTTCCCGAACGCGGCATCCAGTGCTTGCGCGTAAGGTTCGTCGACCTGTAGCAGTTGCGAGACGACGCCGCGCACGCCCTGAAGCTCGCTACGCGAAGAGGCTTCCATGACGGCACGCGTCCCCGGGACGTGACCTTCGAGCGAATGTTCGAGCTCTTCGATCGTGTGCAAACGCGCTTCGTCGCTGGCGACGGCACCGTGCAATTCGGTGAATTGACTTTGCAGCGCGTCCAGACGATCCGCGTCCGTCTGCACTTGCACGTCGAGCGTCTCGATCGCAGTCGCCCGCGCTTGAAGATCGCGCTCCAGTGACGCAAGCTCGCGCTCGCCGTTCGCAAACCGCTCGCGTGAGGAGGTGACATTGCTTTCGATGCTGCGTCGTATATCGCGCAGGCGTCCGAGCTCGTCGCCGAAACGCGTGATCTCACGGTCGGCGCTCGAAATAGTGGCACGGCGTTCGGCTTCGCTGGCGAGTTTTTCGGCGGCCGCCGTTTCGAATGCACGTAAGGCGTTGAAGGCAGCATCCAGTGCGGAACGGGCTTGCGCAAGTGTCGCCGTGATGCGGACTTCGATCGCGCGTTCTTCGTCGACGCGTACCATCAGTGGTGCAATTTGCTCCGATAGCGAGCGCACGGTCCCTTCGAGCTGTCCGCGTTCGGTTTGCGCGCGCGCTTCGTCGGCGACGGATGCGCTGCTTTGCGCTTCGAGCGCTTCACGGCGCGCGTGCGTCGCGGCGAGGGCAGTCTGCAGATCGGCAAGCTTCGCGCGCGCTTCCTGCGCGCCGACGCGCTGTTCCTCGAGCGCAAGCTCGTGACGGTACAAGGACGTGCGAGTCGTCGTGAGATCGGCGGCGAGGGCGGCGGCACGCGCCGCGGCCCCAGCCTGACGCTCGTCGAGTTTTCCAAGTCCGTTGCGGACGCGATCGCGTTCTTCACGGCGGCTCTTGCTGGCGCGCATGTAGGAGAGCAGCTCGAGATCGCGCACCCGCGTCGAGAGACGACGGAAGCGTTTGGCGCGACGCACTTGCGTGTCGAGCTCCGGAATGCGGCGCCCCAGCTCCGCGATCAAATCGCTAATGCGAATCGCATTGGTTTCCGTATGTTCGAGCCTGCGCAGCGCTTCGTTTTTGCGTGCCAGGAAGCGCGCGATGCCGGCCGTCTCTTCGAAGAGCGCGCGCCGTTCCGTCGGCTTCGATGAGAGAATCTCGTCGATGTGTCCTTGCGAAACGATCGAATACGAGCCCGGGCCCAGTCCGCTGCCCATGAGCACGTCCATTACGTCACGCAACCGCACGTGCGAACGGTTGAGATAGTATTCGATTTCGCCAGCCCGATAGGCGCGGCGAGAAATCTCGACTTCGTTGAAATCGACCGGCAGATGGCGATCGCTGTTATCGAAGACGAGCGAAACCTCGGCCATGCCGA
>Ga0302326_10033789_pt1 | contig 10153 bp, 9 predicted proteins | sample Palsa_T0_3_FD_202264 | JGI IMG/M metagenome (GOLD analysis project Ga0302326, IMG submission 202264) | Peat permafrost microbial communities from Stordalen Mire near Abisko, Sweden - Palsa_T0_3 | ecosystem: Environmental > Terrestrial > Soil > Palsa > Peat permafrost | place: Sweden: Abisko...
TCGTCACGGCTCCGACAGAATAGCCAGTGCGGCGGGATGGGAAGGCACTGCTTGTAACTGGTGCGGGGGACACTGGATACGCCCCCTCCGCTCCCGCTACGGGGCTATCCAGTGCCACCCATACTGCCGCTTTATGGAGGCCGGTGCGTGATTGGGATCCCGCCCAGACGTTGCTGGAGATACGGTTCCGGACGCGTGTGAGCACCAGCAGTTGGTGAACCAGGTTGTTTGAGGTTCGTCGGTAAACTCGTGCAGTGCCAAGGCTGATCATTTTGGCCGGTCCGAACGGTGCGGGCAAGACGACGTTTTCCAGGGAGTTCCTCACTCACGAAGCCGCTTGCAAACAGTTCATCAATGCCGATCTGATTGCGGCTGGAATCTCGCCCTACGCACCAGAAACGGCCGACGTCACGGCGGGACGCGTCACTCTGGCGAGATTTGACGAGCTTTCCGCGCAGGGGGCCGACCTTGCCATCGAGACGACGCTTTCCGGGAGGTGGCTACTTGACCGAGTTAGACGGGTGCGGGCCGATGGCTACAGGGTGGAGCTGTTTTACCTTCGCATTGAAACACCCGAAATAGCGATACGTCGGGTCGCGCAGCGAGTCTCGGAGGGCGGCCATTTCATTCCGGAGAACGTCGTGCGAAGGCGATTTAGCCGAAGCCTTGAGCTTCTCGAAAGCTATAAAACCGAGGTGGACTACTGGAACGTCTACAATAACACGGGCCCTGAGCCAGTATTTGAAGCATCTGGAGTCCGAGACACGTGATTACAACCGAACCTATGCGACCCCCCATTGACCCATATGAGGGGCTTGAAGCGTTGCGGAGGGCGGTGCGTAAGGCGCTGGCCCGTCAGGCGGCGGCGGCTGCCGAGCGGGAATCGCTTGAGCAGCAATCCGAGTCATCGGAAGCCTCGGGCGCTCGATAGGACAGTTCTGACTTCCTGAACTTTGTGGCGGTAGGTCATGGGTCGGTATCGGCAACGCATATCGCCTCCCCGGTGGCCGAGATTTAGTAACTCAAAGTGCTGGGACCCGGAACCGAGGCGAGATTCGGCAACTGTGGCTGATCATGTTGGGGGTCTCGCAGACTCGACTTCGTTCCCCAGCACTCACCGAACTTTCCCGCGAGGAGCGAGGTGAGGGTTTTGTAGTAACCGAATTGAGGGGTTGCCTTCGATTAGTGGGCACCGTCAAACTTTCCTCGAAATCCTTTGCCAGTCCCAAGGGTGAAGGGGACGCGTCTCGGGTTCGTCCAACGCGCGATAATGGACCCAGGATCGAACGATGATGTTAGCTGCACTTCTTGTTCTCGGCGTGTACCGAGCCCCCGAATTCCTTTGCGGAGGGGACGTTTCCGAGATTGCCCAGGTCGAACGGGCAGGCGGGGTTTATCGTTACAAAGGCAAGGTGGAAGACCCGTTCCAGATCATGAAGGACGCCGGCTGGAACTGGGTTAGGTTTCGGATCTGGAACAACCCGAAGGACGGAGAGTGCAACAAGGAGTACACCCTCGCCCTTGCCAAGCGGGCGGTTGCCCATGGTCTCAAGTTCAGCCTCGACTTTCACTACTCCGACTGGTGGGCCGACCCCGGCAAGCAGTACGTCCCGGCGGCCTGGAAAGGGATGGGCTTGGACGACCTTTCGAAGGCGCTCTACGACTACACCAAGGACGTGGTTTCCGCGATGGTGAAGCAGGGAACGGTCCCGAACATGGTCCAGATCGGCAACGAGATCCTCTCCGGCATGTGCTGGCCGGTGGGACAGCTCAAAGGCGAGGACGAGACCCAGTGGTCCAATCTGGCCACCCTTTTGAAGTCAGGCATACAAGCCGTGCACGACGCGGAGGGCCACCATCATATCCAGACAATGATCCACCTCGACCGGGGTGGCGACAACAAGGGCGCCCGCTGGTGGTTCGATCATATCGGCAAGTACAACGTCGGCTTCGACCTGATCGGTCTCTCTTACTACACCTACTGGCACGGGCCGTTGGCGGGTCTTCAGCCGAACGTCCAAGACTTGGCGCAGCGCTATCACAAGCCGGTCTATGTCGTCGAGACCGCCTACCCGTGGACGGACGGGAATCGCCAGCCGCGGCTCGAGCCGGGATTTACGGCGACTCCGGAGGGGCAGGCCGCATTCGTCTCCAAGGTTAGAGAGTTGATCAGAGACGCCGGAACCGGCATGCCGACCGGGCTGCTTTACTGGGCGCCGACATGGATCCCTTCGCCCAAGTTTCCGTCCGGCTGGGGCGTCAACGCAACTTTCGACTATGATGGAAATGCGTTGCCGGCGGTGGATGCGCTGAGCGCGAAGATGAAATGACGGGATCGGGATTGGCGGCGCTGGTTGGAATCGGAGTGGTCACGGTCGGCGCACTCGTTTCCAGCGAGGTCGTGGTCCAGCGGCCCGAAAAGCCGGGCCGAGTGGTCGTCATCTACTGGGAGAAGTGGACCGGATCGGAAGGCATCGAAATGCAGAAGACGGTCGACGCGTTCAACCGCTCCCAGGACCACATCTTTGTCCGATATCTAAGCATCGCCGGCGTGGACAATAAGACTCTACTCGCCACCGCCGGAGGCGACCCGCCGGACGTGGCCGGACTCTGGGCCGGACAGGTGACCCAGTTTTCCGATGCGCATGCGCTCACCGACCTCAAGCCAATGGCGACCGCGGCAGGGCTCACTGAGAACTACTACATCAAGTCCTATTGGGATCAGTTGAATTACCGAGGAGGGCTGTGGGGGCTCCCGAGCACGCCGGCCTCGGTCGCGATGCACGTCAACGTGGACAAGATGCCCGCAGCCTATCGAGACCCTGAGAACTTCCCCAAAACGATCGAGGATTTCGACGCCTTGGTCGACGGGCTTAATCAGAAATCCGGTGATGGACGGCTGAAACTTGCCGGGTTTGTCCCTTCCGAACCCGGATGGTGGCAATGGGCGTGGGGCGGCTGGTTTGGCGGGAAGCTGATCGATGGCGACCGTTTAACGATAAACTCACCAGAGAACGTCAAGGGTTTTGAGTGGGTCAGGCACTTCGGAGCCAGCATGGGCGCCCAGCAGATGCAGGACTTTCAGAGCGGTTTTGGCAATTTCTCGTCCCCTCAGGATGCGTTTATGGACGGCAAGGTGGCGACCGAGCTGCACGGCGTTTACAAGGCAAACTACATCCACCTCTATAACCCGAAGATGCACTGGTTCGCGGTCCCAGTGCCGTATCCCAAGGACCGGCCTGACCTAGCTGGGCACGGCATCATCGATCAAGATGTGCTCATGATTCCCTTAGGCGCCAAGCACCCGAAGGAAGCGTTCGAATTCATTCGCTACATACAGAGGCAAGATGTCATGGAGAGCCTCTGCATTCGCCACGCGAAGAACTCCCCACTCGCCAAGGTGAGTGAGAACTTTTTCAATCACCATCCGAACCCGTTCATCCGGCTTTTCGACCAGATCGCACGCTCGCCAAATGCGATCTCGGCCCCTAAGATCGGAATATCAGCCCAGATCGGAGCCGAGATGAGCAACGTGTTCCAAGAGGTGAGCCTTGGCCACAAGACACCGAAGGAGGCGCTGGACGAAGCGCAGGACCGCCTGGACGGAGAGTGGAAGACTTACAAAGAGCAGGTGCTTCACCAGCAATGAAGCGAGATTGGCGAGTCGGAGTGCTGTTTGCCAGCCCATGGATCCTGGGCTTCTTGGTATTCATGACCTATCCGGTTGTCGCGTCGTTTTTTTACAGCTTCACGAGTTTCTCGGTCCTTCAACCGCCGAGATGGATCGGGCTTGAGAATTATCGCGAGCTCACCCGTGATCAGGTGTTCATCAACGCTCTCAAAACGACTTTGCTGTACGTCATGGGCGCGGTTCCGCTCGGAACGGTCGTTGCGATCCTACTAGCGCTGCTCCTGAATACCAAGGTGCGAGGGATGGCCCTGTACCGGACGATGTTCTTCCTGCCCTCGCTCGTGCCCCAAATCGCCCTCGGGGTGCTCTTCCAGTGGGTGTTCAACGGCGACTACGGGCTTGTCAACGAACTGATCCGAAAAGTGCACATCGGAAAGTATCACATCCCACCGCCTAACTGGCTGACCGATCCAGCATGGGCCAAGTGGACATTGGTGCTCATCGCGGCGTGGGGTTCCGGCCAGGCGATGATCATCTACCTGGCGGGGCTTCAAGATGTGCCGGAGTCTCTCTACGAGGCGGCCGATATCGACGGGGCGAAGATCGTTGCCAAAACAATCCATGTGACTCTGCCGATGATCTCGCCGGTGATCATGTTCAACGTGATCATGGGCATCATCGGCTCCATTCAGGTATTCGCGCTGCCCTACATCCTCTTTCCCGGCGGCGCCCCGGAGCGGAGCACCTACATGTTCGCGATGTACCTTTTCGATAACGCGTTCGGGTTCCAAAGGATGGGCTACGCCAGCGCCATGGGCTGGGTGATGTTCGTCATCACGCTCGCTCTAACCCTTGTTGCCCTGCGGTTTTCGGACCGGCATGTTCACTATGAGGGCGGCTAAATGAGGCGCTCGAATCTGACCGTCAGCTTGATCCACCTCGTGCTGATCCTATTCTCGGTCGTCTTCTTCCTGCCCCTGCTCTGGATGATCGTCACCTCGCTCAAGCCAATCGGGGAGACGATGACCACGCCGCCGAAATGGATTCCCTCGAAGCTCCTTTGGGTCAACTATCCGCAGGCGATCATGTACCGGAGCGAGGAACTCGGTTACATTCCATTCCTGGTCTATCTGCGAAATACCGTTATCGTGACGATCCTAACGGTGGTCGGGGCGGTGACCTCGAACTCCGTCGTCGCGTACTCGTTCGCGAGGTTGAAGTGGCCGGGGCGGGATTTCTTCTTCGCAGTGACCCTCGCCACCATGATGATTCCGTTCCCAGTGCTCATGGTGCCGACCTTCGCGCTCTTCAAGTGGCTGGGCTGGGTGGGGACGTTCCGGCCGCTGTGGGTGCCGGCGTATTTCGCCAGCGCGTTCTCCATCTTCTTACTCCGCCAGTTCTACAAGACTATTCCCATGGAACTGAGCGAGGCGGCGACGATCGACGGCTGCAACGAGATGCGGATCTTCCTCGATGTGATCCTGCCGCTCGCTCGGCCGGCCTTGGTGGTAGTCGCCCTCTTCACCTTCATGGGTTCCTGGAACGACTTCATGGGGCCGTTGATCTACCTGGTGGACCAGAACACCTTCACCCTCTCGCTCGGTCTCCTCGCCTACCAGAGCCAGCACGGCGGCACGCCTTGGAACCTATTGATGGCGGCGACCTGCCTGGTGATCCTCCCGGTCGTCCTCGTGTTCTTCTTCGCCCAGAAGGTGTTCATCCAAGGGATCGCGACTACCGGGATCAAGTAGGCTCGTCTGTTTTTATAATTGGCTCGTTGATGCTTGAGGCTCCAGACACTGGATACGGCCCGACCGGTGGTCCGGCCTATCCAGTGCCACCCGGCTAAACTCGCACGGGAAGCTACCTAGTAGCATATAGTCGATTAGCTATGAAATTGCCCGAAGTAGAAGTCTGGTTCGTCACCGGCAGTCAGCACCTTTATGGAGACGAAACCCTTCGCAGGGTTGCGGAAGACTCGGCCGCCATCGTCAGGGGGCTGAACGACGCGGATCAGATTCCGGTGGAGATCGTATTCAAGCCGGTCTTGACCGACCCGGCGGCGGTGCGTGCACTTTGCCAGGAGGCAAGCAGCAACCCCAAGTGTGCGGGGCTGATTCTTTGGATGCACACGTTCTCGCCCTCCAAGATGTGGATCGGCGGGCTCACCCACATGACCAAGCCGGTCGCACACCTGCACACCCAGTTCAACCGCGACCTGCCTTGGAGCACCATCGACATGGACTTTATGAACCTCAACCAGTCCGCTCATGGCGATCGGGAGGCGGGGTTCATTCACACGCGCATCGGGCTGTCCCGCAAGGTCGTGGTCGGCCACTGGCAGGATCCAGAGGTCTTAGATGACCTTGGAGGTTGGTGCCGGGTCGCACGGGCTTGGCATGACCTTCAGGGGGCACGGTTTTGCCGGTTCGGGGACAATATGCGCGAGGTCGCAGTTACCGAGGGGAACAAGGTCTCGGCCGAGATTCAGTTCGGCTTTTCGGTGAACGGCTACGGGGTGGGCGACTTGGTGCAGTCGGTCACCAGGGTCTCTGACGATGACGTGGACTTGCTGATCCAGGAATACGCCGACCTGTACGAGCTGGCGCCGGAAGTTGAGCCGAAGGGATCGCGACACGATTCCCTACGGGTTGGCGCGCGGCTGGAACTCGGTATTCGCAATTTCCTAGAGGAGGGCGGGTTCAAGGGCTTCACTACCACGTTTGAGGACCTTCACGGGTTGGCCCAATTGCCCGGCCTTGCCTGCCAGCGGCTGATGGCGGATGGGTACGGTTTCGGGGCGGAGGGCGACTGGAAGACGTGCGCTCTGCTGCGCTTCATGAAGGCGGTCGGTGACGGCCTGCCAGGCGGCACTTCCTTCATGGAGGACTATACATATCACCTGGCGCCCGGCGCGAACCAGGTCCTCGGCGCTCATATGCTGGAGATCTGCCCGTCGATTGCCTCCGACAAGCCGCGAATCGAAGTGCATCCGCTCGGAATCGGAGGGAAGGACGACCCGGTTCGGATGGTCTTCAGTGCGCCTCCAGGACCGGCTCTTAACGCGACCCTGATCGATCTCGGGCATCGCTTCCGGCTGATTGTCAACGAGGTAAACGCGGTCGAGCCGCCTCCGCTGCCCAAGCTGCCCGTCGCCCGCGCGTTGTGGGAGTGCAAGCCCAACTTTAAGACGGCGGTCGCTTCTTGGATTTACGCAGGGGGCGCGCACCACACGGGCTACAGCTACTCCGTCACGACGGAGCACCTGCGTCAGTTCGCTGAGATCGCGAAGATCGAGATTTTGGTGATAGACGAAGGCACGAAGATTGCGGAGTTCAAGAACGAGCTTCGATGGAACGAGGCCGCCTTCCGGCTCGGCGGTTAGGGTTCGCCGGGGCTCAGCTCATCCCAAAGTGCGTGCCAAGACTTGGCGCCCTCCCAGAGGAACACCTGCCCTTTGATGAGCCGGCAGTTGCGGTCGATGGAGGCAAGCGCCGCCATATCGGCGGTTGAGAAATTGGGTGCGCAGACCGCCTGAAGCGAAGCCTCATACTGGCTTCGCTTGACCGAGAACGGTATGGGAATCTGCCCGCGCTGCACCGCCCACTTGATGCAAACCGATGCCGGGGAAAGTCTGGTTCTCTCGGCGATCGCCAAGATCACCGGATCCTCCAGGTCTACTGAATCTTCTGGAGTGCGGTCGCGCTCTGGCCGACTAGGACTTCCCAGGGGGCAGTAGCCAACCGGCACGATCCCGTGCTCCCGGACGAATGCAAAAAGCTCCGGCTGCTGGAAGTGGGGGTGCAACTCCATTTCGTTTACGGAAGGGCGAATCTCCGCATCTTCAAGCACCCGCTTCAGCTTGGCCACGGTCATGTTTGACGTTCCGATATGCCGGACGAGACTGCGCCGCTGGAGCTTCTCCAACTCTCGCCAGGTGGCCATAAACGCCTCGTGGATGTAGCGCTTGGCATGCGGATCTCGGGAAGTGACGTCGACCTTTGGGGCGTGAAAGTTGGGGAACGGCCAGTGGACCAGGTATAGGTCGAGATAGTCGAGTTTCAGATCGGAGAGCGACTTCTCGAACGACGGCCCGACGTCGTTTGGGTCGTGTTTGTCGTTCCACAGCTTTGAGGTGACCCAGAGTTCCTCGCGGCTGATCCCGGTCTTCAACACATTTTGGATGGCATTGCCGACCTCCGGTTCATTGCTGTACACGGCGGCACAGTCGATGTGACGGTAGCCGATCGCAACCGCATCCTCTACGGCTACGGAGATCTCGGTCGGGCTGTATTTGTCCGAACCGAAGGTTCCAAGTCCGATTCCGGGGATCTTGTCCCCGTTGACGAGTAAAAACTGAGGGACGCGCGCGGGATCCATCTCTGCTCGCACTATACCGAGGCTTCCGCCGCCAACTTCAGCCGCCGATTCCGTTCAAGCAGAAACGACTTCATGTAGCCGCCAAGATAAAGAAGTTCGACAATCCGACCTAGGCTCCCAAAGGGCGCGGCGAACTCGAATTCGTCCGTCATCTTCGTGTCGCCACCGAATGCTTCGAACAGGTGGGTATGGCGCAACGACCGAAACGGCCCCTGCGTCATCTGGTCCACGAATCGGGTTGGTGACTCGAATTCGGTGATCTGGACCGTCATGTTGTGCCACATGGCGAGGTGACGGGCCCGCCATGTGACAGTGTCGTGCAGTTCCAACAACCCCGAGGTGACTCCGGCGACCGCTGTTTCATTTGTCCACGATGCCGAGGATTCGTGGAAACCCACATCCCGAGCGAGGTCGAAGACCCGTAGGATCGGCGCGTGGATCATCGTCTCCAGCACGATCCGGCTCATTGCTGAGAGCTTATCGTCAATCGGGAAATTCGGGGTTGAGTTCCTTCAGCCGTTCTTGAGTTCTTTTCCGGGCAAACTGTAGACCTTTGTCCGGCTGGCCAATGAGGAAGAAAAGGAGCAGGTCGAGACTCAGATCCGGGAAAACGTTCCGAATCTTGGCGCTTTTACTTGGCAAGAAGGCTAATCAGCTTCGGGACCGTCCGAAGATTGCCCGGCCCGCGGGCGGGCGGATCGGTGTTAGGCACCAGCGTTGCGTCAAAACTAAGACCGACCGAACGGCAGCCCGCGAGTGAACCGCAATTTGGTGCAAAATCCCAGTTAACCGATGGAACACTCGATCACTCTGACGGAGCGGCCCGGCCCGCCTTCACCGGAAGAAGTGACGCTGAGGTTCTCCGAACAGGGCGTGGCTGAATTGGCGGCCCTGGTCTCTCACTATCCGACCTACAAGGCTTGCATCCTCCCAGCCTTGTGGCTCGCTCAACGGGAATACAGCGGCCACCTTTCCGGCGAGGCGATTGCGGAGGTTGCCTTGCGGCTCAAGCGGCCGTACGCCGAGGTAGAAGGCGTCGCGACCTTTTACACGATGTACAACACGGCGCACAAGCCGGGCAAGCACAAGATCGAGCTTTGCACGTGCCTCTCCTGCAGCGTGAACGGGGCCTTCCCGCTTAGAGACTACATCTGCTCCAAGCTGGGGGTTCGGCACGGCGAGACCACCGATGACGGCGTGTTCACCTTCGAAGAGGTGGAGTGCTTGGACGCCTGCGATCGTGCCCCGGTCCTGCAAGTCGGCGACGAGTACCACGGCCCGGTCGACGCGGCCTACTTCGACAAACTCCTGGAAGATCTCAAAGTCAGACCCGATTCGACTGTAATTCAACTCGCGAAGTCGATCGTGGCCGTCCAGCTGAGGGCAGGAGAAGTGTCGAATGGGGCGGCCCCAACCCGCCAGCCGAGTAAACAGCCCCCTGCGGATTCCGAATCTGCAGGCCTAAAGCAGCCTTAGAGAATCGACATGGCCGAATATAAACTTCTCCTTGAACACGCTGGCGACCCGACCTTCCGCACCCTCGCCGGCTACCGCAAGTTGGGGGGATACGTGGCACTCCCCAAGGCGCTAGGGCTGGAGCGGCAGACGCTCGTTGATTCCATCAAGACATCCGGGCTCCGCGGACGCGGCGGAGCGGGCGCCCCTGCCGCTCTCAAGTGGGGCGGCATGCCCAAGGAAAAAAAGTCTCCTCACTATCTTATCTGCAACGCGGACGAAGGCGAGCCGGGGACGTTCAAGGATAAGCTGCTACTTGAGACCTGCCCGTTCGAGTTGATCGAGGGAATGACGATCGCAGGTTATGCGGTTCAGGGTGACGTAGGCTACATCTACATTCGGGGCGAGTTTATGGATGGGGCGAAGGCGGTGCGAGCGGCGCTCGACGAGGCCTATGCGAATAACCTGCTGGGCAAGAACATTTTGGGAACCGGGTTCAACTTTGACCTCCAGATCCACATGGGCGCCGGCTCTTACGAATGCGGAGAAGAGACGGCACTCATGAGCTCGCTGATGGGAGAGCGCGGCATGCCCAGGCTAAAATTCCCGCACGCACCGTTTCCGGTTGTGAAGGGCGTGTGGGATCTGCCCACCCTCATCCATAACGTGGAGAGCTATTGCAACGTC
>Ga0302326_10033792_pt1 | contig 10152 bp, 8 predicted proteins | sample Palsa_T0_3_FD_202264 | JGI IMG/M metagenome (GOLD analysis project Ga0302326, IMG submission 202264) | Peat permafrost microbial communities from Stordalen Mire near Abisko, Sweden - Palsa_T0_3 | ecosystem: Environmental > Terrestrial > Soil > Palsa > Peat permafrost | place: Sweden: Abisko...
ACCCGAGGGATCTGCTGGCGCTGTTCGTCGGTCACCAGATCGACTTCTTCCGCGGGGACGCCGTCAACCTCAGGGACCGGATCGGCCGGGCGCTGACCGCCTGGGGCGCCCGCGACCCGCAGTCGGGGTTCCTGTACGGGATGTACGCCTTCGGGCTGGAGGAGTGCAACCAGTACGGCCAGTCGGCCGAGGCCGGCCAGCGCGCGGTGGAGCTGAACCCCGACGACGTGTGGGGCATTCACGCCGTGGTGCACACCTACGAGATGCAGGGGCAGGTCCCGGCCGGCGTCCGCTTCATGCGCGAGCGCCGCTCGGACTGGTCGGAAGGCAACTTCCTCAACGTGCACAACTCCTGGCACTACGCCCTCTACTTGCTCCAGGCGGGTAACAGCGCGGGCGCGCTCGCCGTTTACGACCAGTTCCTGCACCACGGCGGATCCGAGGACATCGCGCTCGAGCTGCTCGACGCGACGGCGCTGCTGTGGCGGCTGTGGCTGGAAGGCATCCCGGCGGGCGACCGCTGGCGTTCGCTCGCGCAGGCGTGGGCGCGGCTGCTCGCGCCCGGCTTCTACCCGTTCAATGACATGCACGCGATCATGGCCTTCATCGGCAACGGCGAGCTTGGCCGCGCGTGGGAGGTGGTCGCGGCGCTCGAGCAGGTGGTTCGCGCCGACGGCACGGCAACGAGCGGCACGGCGACGACCGGCTGGGCGATGACGTCGGCGGTGGGGCTGCCGGTGTGCCGCAGCCTTGCCCATTTCGGTGCCGGGCAGTACGAGCAGGCAATCGGCGAACTGCTGCCCATCCGCACCCGGATCCACGAGTTCGGCGGGAGCCACGCCCAGCGCGACGCGGTGGAGCGGACCCTGCTTGAGGCGGCGATCCGGGCCGGCCGGGTGGATCTTGCCAGCGCGCTGGTGAGCGAGCGGCTCGCGGTCAGGGAGTCCAGCACCTACGCCTGGTCAAAGCGGGCATTCCTGCTCGCCATGGCCGGCGACCGAGCCGGCGCGGCGTCGGCCGCCGTGCGCGAGCGGGAGCTTGCGCGCCAGATCCGCGCCGCCGCTGACGGCGCGCTCGGCCCCCGTCACGAGTGATCGTCGTCCCCTACGACATCGCGCGACACGCGCTCGGCTTCCTTTCCGACCGCATCGCGATACGCCGCCGGGAGCCGCTGAATGCGAGCGCCGATGCGGCATGAGGCCACTTCGCCGGACTCGTAGGGCAGCGCCATCCCGGTCAGCGGCAGGATCGTGACCTCCGCCGGGGCGTCGAATCCGGCCAGGTGCTCGCGCCCGACTGGGTTGTCGGTGTCGTCGAGCGGAACGCCGATCCGCAGGGTGGTGGCCCCCTGGGCCGTGCCGACGGCGACCCCGAAGGCGGCGGCGCCGCTGGCGCGAGCGAGGTCCGCCCGGTACTGCGGCCAGAGGTCGTTCGCGCCCGTATCGCCGACCACGCGGGTCAGCTCGACGTCGCGCCGCGGCCACTTGCGGAGGAAGCGGGCGTGGTTCGCCAGCCCGGCCAGCGCGTTCGCGGCCGTGTCGCGCTGGTGCGGAAGATGGAGTCCGTATATGTCGGGCCGCAGCACGATGGGAATGCCGCTCGCGCATATCCGGTACCCCCACTCGAGGTCGTCGACTCCCCAGCCGCGGAAACGCTCGTCGAAGTAGAGCCGATCTGAGGCGACCACGGCGCGGGGCAGCGCGATGAGCCCGGTCCAGGCAAATGCCCACGGGATATTGTGGGCAACGCGGAAACGCGGATCAGCCGGCCAGTCGGCCGAGGCGGCCATTTCCTCCAATGCGGCCAGATGCTCATGATATGGGCGCAATTCGACCGATTCGACGTCGCCGTCCTGGTTGTTCCCGTAGCCGACGACCTGCCCGACCGCGCAGACTCGCTGACCGAATGCGAAGCACCGGTCGTAGAGACGCTGGAGGGCGTCGGGGTGCAGCATAGTGTCCGCGTCTATCTGCACAATGACATCGCCGGTGGCGCTGCGCATCGCGAGGTTCCGCGCTCGCGGAATGTGGAACTCGCGCGCGGAGCAGACGGTAACGACGTTGAGCCGATCGCAGAAAGCAGAGCACAGGGCGGTCAATTCAGTGGAGTACTCCATGGCGCCGATGGATACCTCGAAATCGCCGGCGTGCATTGTCTGCCGCGCGAGAGCCTCGAGCGCTATCCTGAGATTATCTAGACGTGCCTTGTACGGGATGCACACACTAAGCTTCACATTTGTCACCTCGGTGATTGTTGCATACTGTCGTGAACAGGGGCAGCATCGGGCCGATTCGCTCGTGTCCCAACGGGTGCCCGGTGCTTACGTCTGCACCAAGGCGCGCGCGGGGGCGGTGGCGGTGCCGGGAGGACGTGACGTGGGCGAACTCAGGACGTACGTTGGTCGCGCGATGGTGGTGGCCGCCGTCACCGCGACGGGCGTCGCCTGCACCGGGCCGGTCCACGCCGCCGCGACCGCGGCGCGGACGGTGTCTTCGCTCGAGGCGTCGGCAGCGTCCTCAGCGGAGGCGGGGGCAACGTCCCGGCCGGGTCAGGGCTGCAGCAATCCGTCCGATGCGGTGCTGGCGATCCGCGTCGCCACCAACACCCCGGAGCGGGTCATCAAGGTCGGCCGGGGCGGGTTCCCCAACGCCATCGCGATCACGCCTAACGGCAAGACCGCCTACGTGACCATCGGCGGCGACGAAGAGGTCCTCCCGATCAGCACCGCCGCCAGCAAGCCAGGCCGGGTCGTCAAGGTCGGCGTCTTTCCCGACGCGGTCGCGATCACGCCGAACGGCCGGACCGTCTACGTCGCCAACGACGGCTCCGATACGGTCACCCCGATCAGCACCGCCACCGGCAAGCCGGGCCGTGCCGTCCGGGTCGACGTCTCCCCGGGCGTCATCGGGATCACCCCGAACGGCCGCACCGTCTACGTCGGCAACGGCTTCGTCGAGCAATCACCCTCAAGCACTCCGTTCAACGCGGTGGTCCCGATCAGCACCGCCACCGACCGGCCGGGCCGGGTTCTCCTGGTCGCGGCCGGTACCAAGCGTCCCGGCAGCGCGGATGCCTTCGCGTTCAGCCGCGACGGCAAGACCGCTTACGTCGGCGTGGGCGGCACCGACGAGGTGGACCCGATCCGGGTCGCCGACGGCACCCTGGGCCGGGCCATCCAAGCCGGGGACGATCCCGGGCCCATCGTCATCACGCCCGACGGCAAGACCGCCTACGTAGCCGACCTCGGCTCGGATACGGTCACCCCGGTCAGCACCGCGACCGGCCGGCCGGGCAAGGTCATCACGGTCGGCGCGGCGCTCGGCCCCGAGGCCGCCACCGCCGCCATCGCGCTCACCCCGAACGGCAAGACCCTCTACGTCGGCACCAATTCGGACGCGTACGGCGAGGACGACACGGTGACCCCGGTCAGCACCGCCACCGGCAAGGTGGGCAAGGCCATCAGGGTGGGCGAGGGCATCGACACGATCGCGATCACGCCCAACGGGAAGACCGCCTACGCCGCCAGCTACAACGCCGGCACCGTGACGCCGATCCGGATCGCCACCAACACCGCCGGCAAGCCGATCGTCGTCGGCACCGACCTTGGCCCGATAACCATGGCGCTCACCCCCGACGGCGCGACCGCCTACGTCGCCGACGCCGCCACGTGCGCGTCCCCGGAGCCACCGGGTGACCCGCGCATCAGGGAAGCCGGCCTTGCCGCCATGCCCGCCACCGCCACCGCCACCGCCACCACCGCCACGCCTGCCACTGCCACAACGCGCGCCGCGCTCGCAGCGCCTGTCACAGCTACCACGTCCGCCACGTCCGCCGCGCTCGCCTCTGGGCGTTTCCCTCTTAAGGCGGGGAGGAGCCGCGTGCCCCTCTGGATCGCCGGCTTTGGCGGAAATAGCGCTTGTCTTCAACAGTGCTGGGACTTATCCCGCTGTGAGCGGGATAAGTCCCAGCACTACCTGATATCTGGCTCAAGCGCGGCCGCGGCGGCCGTCAGCAAACGTTCGACGTGCTTGGCTGCGCTCGCCCGGGCGGCGGCGAGCGCGTCCCGCGACCGCACGGGCCAGACCGCCTCCGCGTAGAGCTTGAGCTCGGGCTCGGTGCCGCTCGGCCGGATCATGACGCGCCCGTTACCGCCAGCGTGCCAGATCAGGACGTTCGCGGGCGGGATGGGCTGGCCGGGGGAGCGCTCGCCGCGGCCGCCCGCCAGGTCCACCACGCCCGCGGTGCCCGCGCTCAGGTCGGTCACCGTGACCGACTCCCCGGCCAGCAGGTGCGGCGGCTCCTTCCGTACCCGTTCGACCGCGTCGGCCAGCCGGGCCAGGCCGGCCGCGCCGTCCGCTCGCAGCGACCGCTGCCGGGTAACGTGCACGCCGTGGGCCAGGGCCAGGTCGTCGAGCCGATCGGCCAGGGTTCGGCCTGCCCGTGCTTGCCCGGCGGCGATCTGAAGGACGAGCAGGGCCGCGCTGATCCCGTCCTTGTCGGCCACCAGGTCGGGCCGCACGGCGTAGCCGAGGGCCTGCTCGTAGCCGTAGACCAGGGCGAAGTCGTCTCCGTCGGCGTCTCCGCCCGCCCGCGCGATCCACTTGAACCCCGTCAGCGTGGTGACGCAGCGGACGCCGGCCGCCTGGGCCAGACGGCGCAGCAGCGAGCCGGAGACCACCGTGGTGGCGACGACCGGGAGCCGACCGCCGGACTGGCCGTCGGCCAGGCGGGCCAGCAGCGCGTCGCCCAGCAGCGCGCCGAGTTCGTCGCCGCTGAGCGCCCGCCACCCGGCCTGACCGGGCACCATGACCGCCAGTCGGTCGGCGTCCGGGTCATTGGCCAGGACCAGGTCGGCGCCCGCTTGCTCGGCGGTCGCGCGCGCCAGGTCGAGCACGCCCGGCTCTTCCGGGTTGGGGTAGGGCACGGTCGGGAAAGCCGGATCGGGTTCCCGCTGGGCGGCGACCGGCACCGGGGCCGGCCAGCCGGCCGCGTCAAGCACGGCCCGCAGGGTGGCGTCTCCGACACCGTGCAGCGCGGTGTGCACGACCTTGAGCTCCGGCCCGTCAGCCGGCCGGCGCCCCCCGGCCGCCACGGCCGTCACGTAGGCGCTGACGGCCTCATCCGCCGACGCGAACTCGAACGGCCCCTCGGCCCAGCCGGCGGGCAGGTGCAGTGGGTCCACCGCGTCGATAACGGCGGCGATGTCGATGTCGGCCGGCGGCAGCAGTTGCCCGCCGTCGGCGACGTAGAGTTTGACGCCGTTGTCCTGGCGAGGGTTGTGGCTGGCGGTCACCATCAGCCCGTAGGCGGCGCCGAGGTAGCGCACCGAGAAGGCAAGCACGGGGGTCGGCAGCGCCGCCGGCAGCATCGACACGCTGAGGCCGGCCCGGGACAGGATCCGGGCGGCGTCGGTGGCGAACAGCGCGGACTTGGCGCGGCCGTCGTACCCGATCACGACCCCGGCGGCAGCCGCGGCCGGGTCGCCGGTGGTGATGTAGCGCGCCAGGCCGGCCGCCACCCGGCCGACCACCAGCCGGTTCATCCGCATGGGGCCCGCGCCCAGCGCGGCCCGGATCCCGGCCGTCCCGAACGCCAGCGAGCCCTCGAAACGCTCGGCCAGCGCAGCGGCATCGCCGCCGCCGAGCAGCCGGTCAAGCTCGGCCCGCGTCTCCGGGTCCGGGTCAGCGTCCCGCCAGCCGCGGGCCCTGGCCGCAAGGCTGCTTTCCGGTCCCGTCATCGCACTCCCCTAGCCAGCGTCTTGTGCAGGACACCCGGCAAGGGCTCATCCCCCAACAACCACGAGACGAACCCTCCCGAATCCCACCTGCGCAAATGCTTCCCGTGCGTAGTTCGGCGGATACGGGAAGAACGCTCGGTTGGCCGACCAGATCGTTAGATCGGGTGTTCTAATATGACAATGGACGAAGAGGACGACGACATCGACCTGACGGTCTGCCACTTCGACCCGAGGCACACGGCCGACCGCGTCCCCTCCACCCGCATCCTCCACTACGGCCCGGGCGACTTCATGCCCGCCTGCCCCGAGTGCGCCCGCTTCTTCGAGGACACGGATCCAGCGGCCCGACCATCCTTACGCGGACCTGTTATGGCCGGTGCAGGAGGTACCCGTGAGGAACCTTCGCCTTGCTATGCGATCTTGCGGGCGACTCCGCCGAGGCTGATGTCCGACGGGTCAGCCGGGGCCACGCCGGTCACGGGACGCCACGCGTGCTTCGGCACCAGACCCGGCTCGACCAGTTCGAAGTCACCGAAGAAGCTGCGGATCTGTTCGGCCCCGCGCGGCGAGATCGGTTCGCCGGCCTGCTCGTACACGTCCATCGCGCGCCGCGCCGCCGCCTTGTCGGGTAGGAGCTCCTCGCAGATGTGGGTCAGCACGAGGTAGCTGCCGGGGGCCAGTGCCTCCCTGAGGCGCGCGGTGATCGCGCCGGGGTTGTCTTCTTCCGGGACGAAATGCAAGATCGCGAGGACCATCACCGCGACCGGGCGGCCGAAATCGAGGTGCTCGTGGATCTCCGGGTTTGACAGCAGTTCCTGTGGTCGGCGGATGTCCTCCTGCACTACGACGCTCCGGTCGGGGGTGGCGAGCAGGGCGCGGCCGTGCGACACCACCACCGGGTCGTAGTCGACGTAGGCCACGCGCGACTCCGGGTTGATCTCGAGCGCCACCTCGTGGACGGCGCCCTGGGTGGGCAAGCCCACCCCGATGTCCAGGAACTGGTCGATCCCGGCCTCGGCGGCCAGGAACCGGACCGCCCGGCGCAGGAACCGCCGGTTCTCCAGCGCGGACCGCCGTTGACCGGGCATCTGGGCGAGTATCTGCTCGGCCGCGACCCGATCTGCCTCGAAGTTGTCCTTGCCGCCCAGCCAGTAGTCGTAGATCCGGGCCACGTTGGCTTTTGTCGTGTCGATCCTCGGCGGGACGTGGCCGGACTCTGCCTTTGTCCAGCGCATCCCTGGAGACGTCATGCCCCTAAAAATACTTCTTGTCAGTTATCGCGTCGTTCCTATGTTCCTATTTGCGCAGGATGGCTGGTGGCCGCTGGGCGATGCCGAGAGTGGTGAGGATGATGTCGGCCGCGGTCTCGAACGCGAGTAGGGATCCCGGTCCTTCGGACGGCGAACGTGGTGGGATATCGACGCCAGCAGTCCGCAGGTCACGGCTAACGATGACCTCGCTCGACCGCAGGCCGGGAGCCGGCGATGCGGGACGGGTTACCGGCGAGCGGCAGGACCGTCCCGATCCGGAGGTGCCCGAGAAGGCCCGCCGGCGGACGTTCACCGCGCAGTACAAGCAGGAAGTCCTGGCCGCTTACGCGGCCGCGCCGGACGGCGAGAAGGGCGCGGTCCTGCGGCGGGAGGGCCTTTACTCGAGCCTGATCAGCGAGTGGCGGCGGGCCCGGGACGCGGGGCGCTGGCCGGGCTGAAGCGGCCATCGGGGCGCCCGCGTTGTTGCGGTCGCGGACCAGCATCCCGAATGCACCACCGGCATCGACAGCGGTGAGCTGCTCAGGGTCGCCATCCAGCAGTACCTTCGCCCCTACCGCGGCGGCGTGGCAGGGGGGTTTCCGAGCGGGACAGGACCAGCTCTGCTGCGGCTATTCGAGCTTTACGACGTGAAGCCCCGACAGCGGGCCGCCGCCGACTTGCATGAGACGTCCGGCGTCATGCAGTCCGCCGAGGTCGACGGGCGCGAATCCCATCGAGTCGGCAAACGCTGAGGCGGTGGCCTTGGCGTCTGCGTCGTCGCCGGCGAGGAAGACGACGAGGCGGCCATCGGCGTGGCGGGGGTTCTGCGCGGTGATCTGGCCGTACAGCGCGTTGAACGCTTTGACGACGCGCGCGCCGGGTAAGCGGCTCGAGTGACTCTGGTCCGCGGCTGTTGCTGAAGATGACGCGGTGGCCCGCCGCGACGGCATGGCCGGCGATCGCCTGTGCGAGGGTGCCTGCGCCGATCGCGCCGACGGAGAAATGCTGGCTTGAGGACATGGGTGCTTCCTTCCTGTCGAGCCACCGGGTGCGTGCCCGTAGGCTGGTCCAGAGGCTGGATGCGCCGGTTTGCGCCGCCGCGCGGGCGGCGTCCGGGTCTTCGCGATGTAGCGGGCTGACCGGACAGCAGACCGGCCACCCCTACTCCGCCTCGCTGAGATGGACCATGGCGTCGTACAGCTGCTCGTACGTCATCGGCGGCTCGGGGATCGGATGTGCCCGCTCAGCCCGGTAGGCGACCGCGGCGGTATTTGCGCTCTTTCTGTTCCTGACCTACTACTTCCAGGGTGTGCTGCGCTACTCGCCGATCATGACCGGCGTCGCGTTCCTGCCGATGATGGTGGCGATCGGCGTGGTCGCCACGGTGACCCAGGGCGTGCTGCTGAAGCACCTGACCATGCGGGCCATCGTCGCCGCCGGCTTGATCGCCTCCGGTGCCGGGGCCGCACTGCTGACCCAGGCCGGCGCGGGCAGCCCGTACGCGGCCTGGGTGCTGCCCGGACTGGTCCTCGTCGGGACCGGCATCGGGTCGGCCGCCGTCGTGGCAGTCGCGGTCGGGCAGCAGGGTGTCGAACCGCGCGACGCCGATCTGCGGCGCGCTAGTCCGCGGCGGAACCCGCCTGCACCACGAAGTCGGCCAGCCCGAGCCCCTTGACGAGATCGTCAGCGGACTGATCTGACACGGCACGTGGTCGGTGGCGCCCCGGCGCCCACGCGGATCGCGGCTCCACCCACCAAAACACGAACCACAACCGACAGAAAGGCGAGTTCACCATGCCCAAGCTGGATGGCAAGATCGCAGTGATCACCGGAGCGACGTCTGGGATGGCGCTAGCAACGGCCAAACTGTTCGTGGCTGAAGGCGCCCACGTGTACATCACCGGACGACGCAAGGACAAAGTGGACGAGGCGGTCGCCGCCATCGGCCACAACGTAACGGGCGTGCAGGCGGACTCAGGAAACCTGAACGACCTCGCCCGCCTGGCCGAGACCGTGCGGGAACATCACGGACGAGTCGACGTCCTGTTCGCCAGCGCCGGCGCCGGCTCGGTATCCGACCCGCTGGGCAGCATCACCCCGGACTCGTTCGACACGCTCGTGGCCGTCAACTTCCGGGGCACCGTGTTCACCGTTCAATACCTGCTGCCGTTGATGAGCGACGGCGCGTCGATCATCTTGAACGGCACGACCAGCGCGACCAAGGGTATCCCCGGCGCCGGGGTGTACTCGGCCAGCAAGGCAGCCGTTCGCTCACTCGCGCGCACCTGGGCTGCGGAGCTGAAGGATCGCGGCATTCGGGTAAACGTCATCAGCCCCGGCTCGATCGACACCGCGCTCTTCAGTACCGTCACCCCAGAATTCCGAGAGCAGATCACCTCAGCCATCCCCCTAGGACGGCTGGGGACCAGCGAAGAGATCGCGGCCGCCGCGCTGTTCTTCGCCTCTTCGGACGCCAGCTTCATCACCGGCGCGAACCTGGTCGTCGACGGCGGGTTCAGTCACATCTGACGCCACCCGGTCCCCATATCCCTTCAAAACAAGAAGTTCATCCCAGACCACAGAAAGTGAGTACCCGTCCATGAGCAGCATCAGCTTCATCGGCCTGGGCGGCATGGCCCGCGCCATAGCCGCCCGCGCGGTCGAGGGCGGCAACGCCGTCGAGGTCATCGGCCGTGACCAGGCCAAGGCCGAGGACCTGGCCGCCGCCCTCGGCGGCGGCGCTACGGCCGGGACATTCGGCACCGCCCCGGCCGGCGACATCGTCATCCTCGCCGTGCCCTACGCCAGCGCCGTGCCGGTCGTCGCCCAGTACGGGGACGCGCTGGCCGGCAAGGTCATCATCGACATCTCGAACACCTTCAACGCCGACGCCACCGGGCTGGTCACCCCTGACGGCACTTCCGGCGCGCAGGAGATCGCCAAGGCCGCCCCGGCGAGCGCGCACGTCGTGAAGGCGTTCAACACCGTCTTCGGCCACGTCCTGGCCCAGGGCGGCCCGCTGGACGTGCTCATCGCCGGCGACGACGCGGACGCCAAGGGACGCGTGTCGGCGTTCATCGAGAGCCTCGGGCTGCGCCCGCTGGACACCGGAGACCTGGCGATGGCGCACTGGCTGGAGGGAGTGGGCCCGCTGCTGATGGGCCT
>Ga0302326_10033793_pt1 | contig 10152 bp, 6 predicted proteins | sample Palsa_T0_3_FD_202264 | JGI IMG/M metagenome (GOLD analysis project Ga0302326, IMG submission 202264) | Peat permafrost microbial communities from Stordalen Mire near Abisko, Sweden - Palsa_T0_3 | ecosystem: Environmental > Terrestrial > Soil > Palsa > Peat permafrost | place: Sweden: Abisko...
ATATGCGACTCCAGTTTCAGCCCGAGCTCCTTATCGACCGCGTCGAAGATGGTAATGCCGTCGGCGCCAGCTTTTGCAAGGAGAGCTCGCGCGGTCCACTTGATGTCGAAATCCCAGGCTCCCTTCAACTCGGTTGAGTCCACCACAGTCTTCGATATATAAGCTCCGGCCATCCAGCGCAAGTCTCGCGCAAAATCATCCATAGTCACGTTGCGGCATGCAATCATGGCATACGGCACGTTCCCAGGCTCTGGGTTCTGCTGCTGAGGCTGGCAGCCCGAGTTGCCGGAGCCGTCCGCCTCCTTCAGCTTCGGCTTTCCCTTGCCAAGCGTCAGCGAATAGCCCGGCAGGGACTTCGTATCTTTGTGGATTACGAGCTTAAAGCGGTCGGCCAGCAGCGCCTGTAGCATCTGCTGGACTGTTTCCGCGGACCTAGCAGGCGGGGCCTTGGCAATGATATCGAAGCGATGCGTTTCCAGCCAGCTAGGCCCTCCCAGCACCTTTTCGCCTTCGATGCCGTAGGCGGTCGCGATCAGATCCACCATGGTTGCGTTGCGCAGATCATACCGGCCGCCGCGAACCGCTCCGCCAGTCGGATAGGGCCTCATACTATGTGCGCTCACATGCACGTCCGCGGATTCGAACGAGGGCGCCGGGGTCTCGGCGGACTGGCCGAATATTGCGCCGGAGAGAAGAGCGAGGGAGCCTATGCCTGCGAATGCTCGCGCCATATATTGCAACTCCTCCCTAAATATTATTCCAATTTCCTGGCTCAGAGGCCGTCTGCTACGGCGACCAAGAAATCCCCCACTCGGCGATTGAAAGTGGCTGGCTCTTCGAGATTCACCGCGTGGCCGCTGTTAGGACAGATCCAAAGTCCCGCGTTTGGAAGTGTTTTCTTGAGCCAATAAGCGGTCTCCAGGCAAGGCGTGTCCTGGTCGCCGGCGATCAACAACACCGGGATTTTCAGGCCCGACAATTCGTCCTTATAATCCTCGAGCGCGGGACGGCGCGCCTGATACCCTAGCAGCGTCCGCGCCTTGCCCTCCGCCGAATGTTCGCGCAAATGGGCCAGGAATTTTTCGAATGCTTGGGGATTCTTACGCAGAAGATTCGTCCGAGTAGGGGCCCGCGCTACTAGTTCCGCCATCACATCGGATCCATATTCCTGATAGGCCCGGGCGGTGGCCTCCGTTTCCGCAATGAACGACGCGCGATCCGCGGCCGGCGAGCCGGATCCGACGCCCGCGATAACCAGCGAACGCGCCAGATCCGGATACATCAAACCAAAATGCAATGCGGCATAGGCGCCCATGCTCGATCCCACTATATGGGCCTTCGAAATCACTAGGGCTCTCGCAATGGCAGCGATGTCGTGTACGACGGTGGGGAAGCCGTACCTATTGGCATCGCCAGGCACGTCCGATGGCGGATAACCGCGCGCGTTAAAGGCAATGCATCGGTAGGATCGAGAGAACCAGCTTACTTGCGCTCCCCATTCCCGGTAATCCGCATGCAATTCATGGACAAAGATTATCGGATCTCCGCTGCCGGTCTCTTCGACATACAACCGCACGCCGTCCGCGTTGACGAAGCTCGATTTGTGAAAGAGGCTGGCGGAGAAAGAGGGATTGGAATGGCCGTCGTCGCTTATTGATTCCATTTAACTAACTGGAAATAGTTTACGCCCGGCACCCACGATACGCTCGTTCCCAACCTTTTCTTACGGTGACTGCAAAGACGATCTGTTTAAAAGAATCGGTTGAACGGACCACCGTGGCAGGTGCCGGCACCCTTGTCGCTATAACCACCATTCGCGGTCGGGACAGGAAATGTAGGACCATTGATTGCAGCTACGGGTCCTGCCAGTGCCGACTCGAAATCCCACGTGTAGCCGAACGGATTGAGCGTCAGAGCCATCACGCCCCAGTAGTCCCCGGTATATGCCTGGAGATTCTCTGCGTTGAAATTCACGTTACCGCCAGGATCCTCCTGGTTTGTCTCGGGATTCGCGGACGTGCTCTGGGCGGCCGTCACAGGCGTTAGGACGATCGGATCGAGCGTCTCGCCACCGGTGCCCACGATGAATTCCCGTATGCCCTTATATGGATCGTAATTCCCGGACGGGTTTAGAGGGCGATAGCGGGCGTAGAGATGGTCGTGTCCATTCAGCACCAGGTCGGCGTTGTACTCGTAGAGTAGTTGCCAAAACAGCTGAGCGGTAGAACCCTCTTGAGTGATGCCGTTGGTAGCGCTGAACGTGGGCTGATGCCAGTACGCCAGTGTGCACAGGGATTGATTCGCTGCAAGATCGTTTTTCAGCCATTCGTATTCCTTATTAAGCCAGCTGCCGTTCGTGTTGTCACAGCCGCCCGGCTGCGTCGAGCACTCTATATTGAGCGAAATAAGGTGCCATGAGCCCAGATTGTAGGAGTACCAGCCATCCCCGACGCCGATTCCTACTCCGTTCGGCGGCTCCTCGAAGTGCCCCGCCTGTCCATCCGCCCGCGGAATGGGTTGGGGGACTGGAGTGGTAACGCCCGGATAGCCGCACGGGCTCGCCGGAGCGGACGCTGGGGACGGCGGGTTCGGGTCCGTCCAGACCAAGCCTGCTGGGCACGGGTCCGGGATGGTAGCCGTCAGAGGTGCACCGGTAGTATCGATCAGGAAGCCGTTGAAGTAGGAGAAGTAGCCGTAGCCGGCCACGCCGGTCGCGCCATGCTCGTCATAAAACTCGTGGTTGCCGGGCGCGGGCCGCTCGAGAAATTTAAAAGCGCCATATGTCAAATTGAACGATCCCTGAAAGTCCGAATATTGGCCTACCTGGTATTGCAGATCTCCGAGGAGCGCGACGGCGTCAGGCTGCATAGCCTCAATCTGATTCGCAGTGGCCTCCTGGGATTGCCACAGAGAGGTGCTCGTGTAGGGGGCCTTGGGGGCGTCGCAGTTTTCACCCGCCTTCTCACCAGTCGGCTCGGTCTCGCCTGGCTGGCAGGCAATGTCGCCAACCACCGCCAACACGGGCGAGTGACCCTTCGTTGCGTAAGGCCACGTATTGCTGTTGAGGTTTGGATTCTGCGCCATTGCCCCAGTGGCTAAGGCTAATACCGAGGCGGCCGCTCCCAGGCGCACTGCCGCTCGAAACCTTCTGCGGATCGTTTTCATGCCGTTTTCTCCCGTTCGTACTTGTGGATGGATCGTTGCGAAAGGCCCGAGTTTATCATTCCGGTACTTCAGATATATGTCGAATGTGATACAAGACCGTGACCCAAAAGATTGGGGTCGCCGGTTTTGTAGCGAATCCGGTGCTCTAGGCGTAGCGAAACAGGGCCATGAACCCAAAGTCCATATGCTGTTGGATGTGGCAATGAAACAGCGTCAGGCCCGGCTGGTCGGCGACCAGATCCACCGCGGCGCGTCCAAATGCGGGCACGACCACGGTATCTTTCCGGATGCCGGCAGTCGCCTTGCCATTGAGTTCGACAAGCTCGAACAGGTGCCGGTGCATATGCAGGGGGTGAGAATCGTCACTGCGATTATGAAACACCAGCCGGTAGCGGCGTCCCTGCCGGAACACGAATTCTCGTTCGTGCGGATATTCCTTGCCGTTGACGAGCCAGTGATTGATCCCGTTGGGGCCGCCAGGCACTTTTTCAAAAACCATATCGATGGTCTCGTCCGGCGGGGGATGCGGAGCGGGCTTGCCAAAGATGGTATAGTCCCAGCTCGCCTTCGCAGGCGGAAGCCACTGCGGGCGCGGCTGTGACTGATTGGCATACTCCACCACGATGCCCATGCCCGATCGCCGCGCGACTTCGCGCAGCTCACCTAAAATCCAAACCCCCGGCAGATTCATCTCCACGATCGCATCCACGCGCTCACCGGGAGCGATCTCAATCAGATTGACCCGCTGAGGTGTGGGCACGGGATTTCCATCCAGAGCGATCACCTGGAAATGGTGACCGAATAAACCGATGCGATGAATTTGCGAAGGGCTGGCATTGAGCAGGTGCATCAGGATGCGCTCACCCGGCTGCACGCGGAGGGGCTCCCCCGCTCCGAGCATTTTGTCGTTGATCGAATACAGAGGGGCGCCGACTTCGAGCCCGTTGGGACGCGCGTCGGGCTGAGCCGGTTTTTCGGGCATCGGGCTCCCGGGATCCGACGACTCCTCGTCCTGATCGATCGGGGTTAGATACGGCTCCCATTCCCGCAGCGCCAGAAAGACCTCTTGGTCGTAGAGTCCCGGGTCATGGGCGGAATCGACCATCAAAAAACCGAACTGGCCGGTGTAGGCGCCGCGATGCAGATCCAGCATGGCTGCAGTGTGGGAGTGGTACCACCGCGAACCCGCCGGGGTGGCCACGAATTGATAGCGCCGTCGGCCATGCGGAGGGACCGGGGGTGTCCCTTCTTCCGCCGCTCCGTCCACATCCGAGGGAACCAACAAACCATGCCAATGCACAAACTCCGGAACATCCGTGTCGTTCATTACCTCTACGGCGACGCGCTGGCCCTCTCGCACCCGCAGCAAGGGACCGGGGACTTTATTGCTGTAACCAATCGTGCTAATTACAACCTGCGGGGCAAGCTCGACCATCATGGGTGCGATTCGCAGGGTGAAATCGGGCGCGCGCCTGGAGGCCTTTTGTTCCAGCATCGCCGCCGTCGGGTGCTGTGGCGGCCTGGGGCTCGGGAGCGCTGGCGCCTGCGCGAACGCGGGCCGCAGCAGGTCTGCCCGCGCCGCGATCACGGTGGCCGATGCAAACCGCACAAAATCCCTTCGGTTCATGCGTTATTCGGGCCAAAGTGTTACCTATGTCTTAGGTACATTCTGTTACCCATTCTCTCCGGGCCGGACATAGATAATTTGGCGGAGGAAGAGGGATTCGAACCCCCGAGCGAGTTACCCCGCTAACGGTTTTCAAGACCGCCGGTTTCAACCACTCACCCATTCCTCCGTCTTCAGTCTAGCGAATCCTGAGAGAGTATCGCGCGTTTTTGCACTAACAAACATGTGCGGGATTGCTGGATTTGTGTCTGCGGCGCCCGTCCCCGGGGACGCCGTGAATCTGGCGCGAATGGCCGAGGCGATCCGCCACCGCGGACCGGACGACGTGGGGTCTTATCACGACGCGTGGGCGCACCTGGCACACCGGCGGCTCAGCATCATCGACGTCCAAGGCGGCCACCAGCCGATGACGAACGAGAGCGGCTCACTCTGGATCACCTTCAACGGTGAGATCTATAATCATGCCGCGCTTCGTCCGGCGCTTGAGCAGGCCGGACACCGCTATCGAACGCGCTCCGATACCGAAACTATCCTGCATGCTTTCGAGCAGCATGGTCCCGAGTGCCTGCGTCTCTTGCAAGGCATGTTCGCGTTGGCGATCTGGGACGTACGGCGGCGCCGCCTGTTCTGCGCGCGCGACCGGTTGGGCATTAAGCCCTTCTACTATTATTGGGACGGGCGTCTATTCGCGTTCGCCTCCGAGATCAAGGCCCTGCTGGAGCATCCGGCGATCTCCCCGAAGTTCGCCGAGGATCTGCTGCCCCAGGTGCTGGCATTCGGCTACACCAGCGCCGACAGCACCTTGTTTCGCAATATCCATAGGCTGCTGCCGGGCCACCGTCTGACACTGGACGCCACCGGCCACGATCCCGAACTTATCATCGAGCGCTACTGGGATGTTCCCCGGGTTGACGCCCCTAGCGATCCCGACCCGCGCTACTGGATAGGCGAAACTCGCCGGCTCCTGGAGCAATCCGTCGAAATGCACCTGATGAGCGACGTGCCGCTGGGCGTATTCCTAAGTGGTGGGGTGGATTCCAGCGCCATCGCGGCGCTCGCGCAGCGCGCGGTTTCACGGCCCCTCCAAACCTTCGCGGTGGGTTATTCCGAGGCGCAATTTAGCGAGTTGAGCTATGCCCGGCATGTAGCTACGGCAATTGGCACGGAACATCGCGACATTACCATTGGCATCGACGGTTTTTTCGGCGCGCTGCCTCGCCTGATCTGGCAGGAGGACGAACCAATCGCGTGGCCGTCCAGCGTGCCCCTTTACTTTGTCTCGAAGCTGGCTTCCGAACACGTCAAAGTCGTGTTGACGGGCGAAGGCAGTGATGAACTTTTCGGAGGCTATGAACGCTATCGTTGGCAAAAGATGAACCAGCGCTGGGCCCGGGCGTACGGCATCGTGCCTGAACCGGTCCGCCGCTGGATTCAAGGCCAGACCGCTACCCTGCCGCTTCTCGGGCCCGGTATGCGTCGCAAACTGCGACACACCGTTCTGGGCCGCGATCTCAACTTCGAATCGCTGTTTCTCGAAAATTTTTATTGCGCCGGCCAGACTGGGTTGCCCGGTTCGGTGCATCGGGAATACATGTATTACTGGAACTCCCGCGGCGCCGATTCTCCACTGGCGCGCACGCTCTATGCCGACCAGAAGACCTACCTGGGCGAACTGCTGATGAAGCAGGATCAAATGAGCATGGCGGCGTCCATCGAAAGCCGCGTTCCGTTTCTCGATCACACCTTGGTGGAGTTTGCCGCCCACATTCCCGACCATCTGAAAATTCAGGGTGGCACGCAGAAGTACATTCTGAAGGAAGCAGTCCGCAATTTGCTCCCGCGGGACGTCGTTCACCGCAAGAAGAGGGGCTTTCCGACGCCTTTCCGCCAATGGCTGCTGGATCCACGCGCCGAGCCTCTTTATGCCGCGTTGCGTTCGAACGATGGGTTAATAGCGGCCTATCTTGACCCGCGCGAGGTGGAAGCACTCATCGAGCGACACCGCTCCGGCCGCGAAGACGCTACGGATAGCATTTGGCGGCTGGTGAATTTGCAGATGTGGGGCGACCTGTTCATAACTGGCCGGCGCGAGCATGCGTGGAACGACTCCACGGCAACCGAATTGGCCTTGCCGCGAGCATGAAGATTCTCTGGGTCAACTCGGATTTTCTCCATCCCACCACGCGCGGCGGCCAGATTCGCACGTTGGAAACTTTGAAGCGCCTGCACCAACGTCACGAGATTCACTATGCGGCTCTGCATCGACCTTCCGCGCATGGCAGCCTCGAGCGCAGCGCCGAGTATTGCACCGCGGCGTATCCAGTTGAGCACCATGCGCCGCTGCAATTTACCGCGCGTTTCTGCCGCCAGATCTGCGAAAGCCATTTCTCGAAGTTTCCGGTGGCGATACTGCGCTATCAATCCGACGCGCTCCGGCGGCTGGTGGATGCACTTACTCAGCGCGAGAAATTCGACGCTATCGTCTGCGATTTTCTCTTCTCGGCACCTAACATCCCGGACCCTGGAGCCGCGATTCTCTTCCAACACAACGTGGAGTCAATCATTTGGAAACGGCATGCCGAACACGCTCGCAGCCTTCTCCTGAGGATGTATTTTCAGGGCCAGTATGAGCGCATGCTGCGGTATGAGGAGCGTGTTTGCCAGGCCGTGAAGCGCGTCGTCGCGGTCTCCGACGGGGATGCCCAGGCTATGCGATCGCTCTATGGCGTGCCGGGCATTGCGGCTGTGCCCACCGGCGTGGACACCGACTATTTCGCCCCGCCGCCGAGCACTCTCGCGCCCATGACCGATCTCGTATTTCTCGGTTCCATGGATTGGCGTGCCAACATCGACGGAATTCGCTGGTTCGTAACCGAAGTTCTTCCGTTGATTCGCCGCCAGCGCCCCAGGTGTTCGCTAGCCGTGGTAGGCCGCCGTCCAACCTCGGAAATCCTGCGCCTGGACCAGGCCGACACCCGCATCCACGTCACCGGCACGGTGCCGGACGTTCGTTCGTATCTGTGGAAATCTGCGGTGTCCATCGTTCCGCTCCGCATCGGCGGAGGCACGCGCCTCAAAGTCTATGAAGCCATGGCCGCCAAGATTCCCGTGGTTTCTACCAGCGTCGGGGCCGAGGGGCTCGACGTTTGCGATGGAGAAAACATTGCTCTCGCCGATTCGGCCGAATCTTTCGCCGAGCGCTGTTTGGCTCTGCTCAGCGATTCCGATGCGCGACGCAGGCAGTCCCAGGCGGCCTGGGAAATGGTTTCTGCATGCTACTCTTGGGAAGTAGTCGCTCGCAAGTTTGAACTGCTCCTTGCTTGAATCAATATAGCCTCTTGCATGATCCGCTTCCTTGATCTTGCCGCCGAATATCACGAACTCAAATCCGAGATTGATGCTGCCGTAGGCCGTGTACTCGAAAGCGGGCAGTTCGTCGGCGGGCCCGAAATTAGCGCTTTCGAAGAGGAGTTTGCGGACTATTGCGGCGCCCAGCATGGCGTCGCCGTCAATTCCGGAACCAGCGCTCTGCATCTGGCGCTGCTCGCCGCCGGCATTCAACCGGGCGACGAGGTGATTACCGTTCCGTTTACCTTCTATGCAACGGTCGCCGCGATCGGTTACGCCGGGGCAACCCCGGTGTATGTCGACATCGATCCGATGACTTTCAACATCGATGTCAGCAAGATTGAGGCGGCCATCACACCGCGCACCCGCGCCATTCTGCTGGTACATCTGTACGGACAATGCGCCGATACGGATCCCATTCTCGAAATTGCCCGACGCCACAAGCTGATCGTCATAGAAGACGCCGCGCAGGCCCATGGCGCGGAACATCGCGGACGGCGTGCGGGCAGCATCGGCGACATCGCGTGCTTCAGTTTCTATCCGACCAAGAATCTCGGCGCAGCCGGCGAAGGCGGCATGCTGACCACCAACAATCCGGAATACGCGCGCACCGCCGCATTGCTGCGCAGCTGGGGCGAGGAGCAACGTTATCGCCCGAGTCTCAAGGGCTACAATTACCGGCTTCCAGCCATCCAGGCCGCTATTTTGCGCGCGAAGCTGCCGCGCCTCGAGCAATGGATTGAAGCGCGCCGGCTTCTCGCCGCCGGGTATGATCGTCTGCTCGAAGACTCTTCAGTTACCAGGCCGCGCGAAATGCCGGAGTCCCGCCACGTTTATTGCCTATACACGATTCGGACGTCGGATCGCGACGGATTGCAGAGAGCACTGGAAGCGGCGGGAATCCAGACCGCGGTCCACTATCCGCTGCCGATTCATCTGATGCCCGCCTACACCGACGCGCGATATAAAACGGGAGATTTTCCGGCCGCCGAGGACTGTGCACGCTCGGTGCTCAGCTTGCCCCTGCATCCCCGCATGACCATGGAACAGGTGGAAGAGGTGGCCTCGCAAATTTGCAAGCTCGCCCCCCGAGTGTTCAGTTATTCCAATCGCTAGTAGCGTCAGCTACTCCAATCGCTAGTAGCGTCAGCTACTCTAATCGATAATTCGGCGCTTCTTTGGTGATGATCACGTCGTGCACGTGGCCTTCGCGCAACCCGGCCGAGGTCACGCGCAGGAATCTCGCATTCTCCTGTAGCTCGCGAATATTGCCGCAGCCGCAATAGCCCATGCCGGCCCGCAAACCACCCACCAGCTGATACACCAGCTCCGACAATGGACCCTTGTAGGGCACCCGGCCCTCGATCCCTTCCGGCACAAGTTTTCCGCTGGAGTCCTGCGAGTAGCGGTCTGAAGATCCCAGAGCCATCGCGCCCATGGAACCCATTCCGCGGTAACTCTTGAACGTTCGACCCTGATAGAGAATCGTCTCACCAGGACTTTCCTCGGTGCCGGCCAGCAGACCGCCGATCATCACCGCATCGGCGCCGGCGGCTATGGCTTTGCTTATGTCTCCGGAATACTTGATGCCTCCATCGGAGATCAGCGGAACGCCGGAACCACGCGTAGCTCGGGAACAATCCCCAATTGCCGTGATTTGCGGCACGCCGGCCCCGCTGACTACACGCGTGGTGCAAATAGAGCCAGGCCCGATGCCCACCTTGATCCCATCGGCTCCCAGACCAATCAAATCGCGCGCGCCCTCGAAAGTCGCCACGTTACCGGCGATCAAATCCACTTCCGGAAACTGCCGCTTAATGGTGCGGACGGCATCCATCACTCGCTCGCTGTGGCCGTGCGCCGAATCCACCACCAGCACATCCACTTTCCGGGCCACCAGCTCCTGAGCGCGCTCCAGATAGTCGGACCCCGAACCAACGGCCGCGCCGACACGCAATCGCCCCTGCTGATCCTTCGCCGCGTTGGGATATTTCAGCTTCTTCTGAATATCC
>Ga0302326_10033794_pt1 | contig 10152 bp, 8 predicted proteins | sample Palsa_T0_3_FD_202264 | JGI IMG/M metagenome (GOLD analysis project Ga0302326, IMG submission 202264) | Peat permafrost microbial communities from Stordalen Mire near Abisko, Sweden - Palsa_T0_3 | ecosystem: Environmental > Terrestrial > Soil > Palsa > Peat permafrost | place: Sweden: Abisko...
GAATCATCGTTCCGACCTCAAGCGTCGCTCTTAGGCCTGCTTCACAAACTCCAGGTCCAGAGCGATGCTGACATCCTCGCCGACCATCACTCCGCCGGTTTCGAGCGCCGCATTCCAGGTCAGCCCAAATTCCTTGCGATTGATCTTGGTCGTCGCTGCCAGGCCGATGCGCGTGTTGCCCCACGGATCCTTGGCCGCTGCAGAGGGTCCATCAACCGCGAACTGCACACTGCGGGTGACACCCTTGATCGTCAGGTCTCCTGTGGCCACCAATTCGCCATCCGACTTCAGAGCGATGTGTGTCGACTTCAAATGCATGGTAGGAAATTGCTCGGCGTCGAAGAATTCCGCGCCCTTCAGGTGGGCATCGCGGCCCTCATCCCTGGTGTGGATCGACGCAATCTCGATCGCGGCCTCTACGCTCGACTGAGTCAGATCAGCCTCGTTCAGCGATAAAGTGCCGGTCACTCGGGTGAATTGACCTTTTACGTTGTTGATCATCATGTGTCTGACCTTGAACTCGACAACCGAGTGAGTCGAATCGATATTCCAGGTAGTGATGGCGGGGATGGTAAGTGTGCTCATAGTGTGTGTCCTTTTCAGAGGTTTGGATTGTGCTTTTCGAGTGATTTCATTCGTCGCAATGACATTCGTTATAACGACTATAAGGGCAAAAAACTAGCCAGGAGGCTTTCGAGCCAGGCGCAGCAGATCCGCAAGGAGATTCAACCGTTCGATCCCAAGGTGGCCCAGGAGCTCGCGATGAGTCGCTCGAATGGGTTCATCGAGGCGCGCGAGCAGTTCCAGCCCCTCCTGCGTAATCCGCGTCATGACTGTCCGCCGATCCTTGCTCTCCCGGCAACGGGAGAGCAGGGATCGCTTCTCAAGCCGGTCCAGCAGCCGCGTAATATCCGAGTCGCGCGTCACCATCCGGTTGCTGATCTCCCCGCACGGAAGTCCCTCGGGGGCTCCGCGCAGAATGCGCAGGACGTTGTACTGCGTCGAAGTAAGGTCCTCGCTCTTCATGACCTGCGTGAACCGGTGAGACAGGGCCTCCGTCGTCCGAAGCATTTCAAGGTGCGTGACCTCCTCAGGGAGTGAGCCCGGCTTCGGGTTGAGTTCGGTTTGGATCATGTTTCCGCGTACAATCCAACATTATTCCTTATAACGATTATCGTCAAGAGGAATGATAGGATTTCGGCAATTTTAATCAAAAAAACGATAAAAAAACGATTCGGAGATGAGGTGTGCCTTCGAAATCCCGGCAGAATGAATCCGCGCAGAGGAAGTGCGCTGTCTTGCTTATTGGAGAGTACCCACGACAACCTCCCGTTCCAGACTGGCGCAAGAAGCACGCAGGGCCGACTTCGGGCTCCCTGACGATATCGTCAGGGCCAAGTGCAGCCTTTCATAAGCGACCTTGCGGGAGATCCTGCGTTGCCCTTCCCAGCCGATGAAAGTCCTTCATGGCGCAGCGAACAAAGTCCGCAATTTTACTCTTGAAGATTTCAGAGTCAAAGTCTAAAGAATGCTCGCGTATCGCCTGTGGCTTGAAGTCGTGCTCCTTCGATTCGAACTCGAGAATTGCCTCGATCAGACTGGCTGCTGTTTGCTGTCCAAAGAAGATTCCGGTGGGGTTGTCCACATTGGACTCACCGGGCCGAATGCCTCGAACGGTCTCCAGCGAGCCACCCGAAGCGAAGGCGATGACCGGGCGACCGAAACTCTGTGCTTCGACTGGAACGATTCCGAAGTCCTCTTCTCCCGGAAATAGGAGCGCCCTGCAGCTGGCGAGGTTCGCTTGCAGCTCTCGATCGCTCACCTTGCCAAGAAACTGTATCGTAGGGCCAGCCAAACGTCGTAGCGCTTTGAGCTCGGGCCCATCGCCTATTACTCTCAAGGGCCTGCTGAGTTGCGTGCAGGCACTGACAGCAAGGTCAAAGCGTTTGTAATCGACCAGACGCCCGATTGCCAGATAATACTCGCCCTGGACCGTTTCAATGTTTCCGGCACCAGTCTCAACGGGAGGATAAATGACAGTGCTGTCTCGGCCGTAATGCTTGCGGATACGGGAGGCGACAAACTGTGAGTTCGCGACAAAATAGTCGACCCGCGCCGCGGATGCGTAATCCCAGAGCCTCATGTAATGCGCGGCCATCGAGAAGACCAAGCCGACCAACGGATTCATCTTGCGCCGGTATTGCGGGTACATCTCCCAGATGTAGCGCATCGGGGAATGGCAATAGCACACGTGGCAAGTCCTGGAGGAAGTGATGACACCCTTTGCTGGTCCCGACTCCGAACTGATCACCAGATCGTAGCCGCTGAGGTCGAATTGTTCCAGAGCAATTGCTTGCAGAAAAAGGAAGTGCCTGTGAAATCTCCTGGCCCCTGGTACCTTCTGCAGGAAGGATGTGATCAATTTTCTTGATTGCAGAATCGGAGCGAGCGTCTCTCGACTTGCGACCAGAGAAAACAGGTCCGCCTGCGGAAACACTTCAGCCAGCGCTTCAACAACCTTCTCTCCACCGGCCCGTCCGACAAACCAGTAGTGAACGATAGCTACGCGGAGATTTGAAAGTTGTGAATCCTCCGGAGTGGGGAGCACCATGAGACGACGCTTTTCCTTTCGATAACCTATTAGAGTCTATCCGACAGGTCCATCTTGCCCTATGGATCGTCGCCTTGCGCCACTTAGCCCTGCTCAAATCGCAGACCCGGATTGCAACCGCGCAATGGTCCAGTCGTTGAGCATGCCCATAACTAACTTCAATTGATTTGAGGTGTTGTTACGCTGACGTCAAAGACAATTCAGCGACACGCACCGGCTTAAGATCTTCACAAACGTATGCGCTGTTGAGCGATTTCGCCGCGCTTTCATTTGTCCCGCCCCAGGATCTCCTGATAGCAGGCAATCAGCTGGCCGGTGTGGAGAGCCAGGGTCGAGGGTGATTTCCAATAGTTCTCGTACGCCCTCTTTCCCATGATGGCCGCCAACTCTGGAGTGCGATCCAGAAGCTCCAATTTGGAAGCTAAGTCAGAGGCATCGCCACTTCGAAAGACCAATCCGGTTTCTCCATCGATAATAGCGTCTCTCGCAGCACATGAATCCGAAACGATGGCTGGTACGCCGAGTGCCGCAGCCTCCAAGACAACCATTCCCTGTGTCTCGTGCCATCGAGAGGGGAAAATTATTGCTCGACTCTCTCGAATTGCCTGCACAACTCCATGTCGATCACGCCAGCCAAGGAGTTTCGCGGATCCGTTTATCGAAGCAATCCTTTGCTCTTCCGAGCCGGCACCAACAAACACCGCATTGACGGAAGCCAATTTGGCTGCTGCCGCAAATGTTGCTGGGCCCTTTTCAGGGGATAGCCTGCCAATGAATGTAAATGCTCGATTATCACTGACAGTAGTCGGTGCAAGTCTGTCTATCTCTATTGGATTTTTCACTTGAAAGAACTCGGCTGTCGACGGGAGCAATGGGCGAAGAAGTGATTGAGAATAGTCCGATACCGTGATGAAGTAAATCAATTTCCCGGGAATTCCTCCCAGGCTCTGTTGGATTGCCTGACGGCCTATTCTCCATAGTTTTTGCGAGTAACTGCGCGCATCACAATTACTTGTGATGCAGTCGAGGGACATAGGCTGAAAGTCGCACGCCCTTTCCTCTGGAAAGTTATAAAGTCCCCCATTTGGGCAGACGGCGAAGTAGTCATGCAGGGTACAGACGACTTTGAACCCTAAACTGGTTGCAACTTGCGCAACGCTCGAAGATAGTGACTTCATCCATCCGTGCAAATGAACGATCGTGTCCACTGTATTGCAATTGGCAAGTATTGCCCGCAGGCGATCCGCGCATCGAGGATCCCAAATGCCCCTGATCGACGCCTCGAATCTCGATGGGTTATTCAGGAGATCGTGAAAGCCAAAATTGACGGTTTTCACCTTTTCTCGATTGATCGTATGAGCTACGGGTCCAACACTTGAAACGAAAATTACCTCTAACCCCGCATCGGCCAGAGGATTGAGACTGCTGATGGCAACCTGCGATGCTCCGCCATTGACATGACCATAATCGTTCAGGACAACCACCCGCATCTTATTCTCCACTGTTCTCAACCTGATCACCGATAGGTGACACCGTGAGGGGAAATGCCCGTAACCTTGAAGATTGATTCGATAGGCCTCGCTTCCAGTTCGTTGCCCCGCTAAATGCCGCGACAGCTAATAGAAACCATCCATTGAAGTAGCCGGAACCTCGGGTGAAACTAAGCGCCACAAAGCAGAAAATCAGCGCTGACTGTGCGGAAACAGCGAAGCGAAATGGGTCGTCCTTGAGGTAGCGCAACTTTCTTTCCAATCGAACCCACCACCCGAGCACGAAAATATAAAAGGCGATGCCAGCCAACCCGACCTCTGAGACCACCTTGGCAAACAGAAATGAGCCATCTTCGGCATTCAGTTCACGAAGCCCGACAAGCGTCAGAGCCCGGCGAGCCGACACATCGGGAAGTTCTCCGCAGCCCATCATGTTGATGCCCAACCCAAGGCCATGTGTTCGACGAAGGTTGAACAAGGCATCCTGCCATCCTTGCACATAAACCAGGCTGGAGATGTTCTCTGTCTCGCTACCCGCTGCTACTCCGGCAACCCTCTCTATGGTTGGCAGTACAAAGCGGCTGAAGTTCACCGCTGCTCCTAAACCTATGAGCAAGACGAATCCCAGAACGAAGGCAGCAGTTTGTCGAAGGCGCCCCTGCACGACCAGACGATAAAGAAAGAAAGCCACAATAAGTGCGATGAGCGTTGAAGACCTGGATAACAGTACCAGCGCCAAAAGCGCAAGCATTCCTTTGCGTCGTGTTTTCTTCCCTTCTGCCACCAGCAAAATGACAACACACGGAAAAAGTGAACTGGCAACGCCACTAGGTTCCGAGAACATGCCCGACAATTTACCTTCAGATCGATAGTCCGCCTGCAAGGGGAACCATGCGGGGTGAAGCAGTTCAACGAACATCGTCGAAAAACCAATGCCCAGGCACCACAACGCTGTCCTTTGCAACTTGAGCCAGGCCAAGGCATTCGCTTTGCGCCCCACTTCCAAACCGATGAGAAACAAGAGCCACAGGACCGGGATAGTGGCTAACGATTTTTGAAAATGGTCGTTACAGGAGCCTGAGATCGCGACCAGCAAGGAAAACAGGACATATGCGAAGAAAAACAGAAGAAAATCGGCCGAGGCCAGTCCAATTCTCCAATTCTTTCCAAGCCAAACTATCCCTGCCAAGATGAGTACTACAATATGCAGTCCGAGCTTCATCCCGCCAAGGTTCACGCTCAAAGACCAGAGCACCGAATTGGCGACAAGCCATAACTGCAACATTCTCTTAGAGTTCCTCGGGGGCGGAGCCAATTACACAATCGAAGACTTATTGCAAAAAAATCAGAAGAAATACATCGCTTCCTCTCTGCCTGGACTCAGTTTGCGCAAAGTCTTTGGTCAGTGCGTTCCTGAATCGGACGATCTGGCCAAAAGCCTTCCCCATGCGTAACGAAGGGGCCGGAGCGAGAATTTGAGATTTGCAATTTTCAACTCCATCGCCGTCAAAAGCTTACTTCTGCCACCGGTAACTCTCTTGGCTCGTGCTTGCTCTTCAAGCGCCTGGCGAGTACAACTGACACCGCCATCTTGCATTATCACCGTGACAGTTGGCATATAGACTGCGTTGAGTTGCCACCTCGCGCGCAAAAGGAACTCATAGTCGGCAACAATCCGGTAGGACGTGTCATAGGTACCTAGTCGGTTATACAGTTCTCGGCGGTGCATACTTCCTGGATGTGCCGTACACATCCGCTTTGAAAACCTGCGCCACGACCAAGGACCCCCGATGGTTCTCCTATATCCTGACGGGTCGACTACCTTCACCCTTGAGCTGATATATTCCGCTTGAGGATTCTTCAAGGCCATGGCCATGTATGCACTGACGGCGCCTGGCAAAAGATGATCATCCACTCCCAGGAAACAAATCCACTCACCACGCGCCTCCTCCAAGGCCTTGTTCCAGGCATCGTATATTCCAGTGTCCGGCTCGCTGCGCCAAAACGCGATTCGGTCATCATATTCCCGGAGCACATCTACTGTACCGTCCTTCGACCCCGCATCCAGTAAGATGTGCTCGACAAGCGGGTAGTCTTGCGCCAATACGCTTTCCAGGCATCCTGCTATATTTGTCTTTCCGTTGTACACGGCAGTCACTACGGTTACCAGCGGTTGATCCACGCTGCCCGTCGCGAAGGTTCCTTTTAGCCGTCTTCCCCCGCATTCGGTTGTCGAATCATTTTTCATCGAAAATCCTAATCGAACCACAACTGCGTCGAAACGCTATCCAAAGTGTCTTGTGATCCCCGCAAGAAGACGCTGAGAGATCCATCGAACCGATGAAGCCAATAATCGTTCGTCCACCACTTTTACAGTTCATCGGCTCTAAGCCTATTTTACTCAGCCACCGGCAACAAGGCGAAGATCCGCAGACAGACACCCTGATTGAGAAGACAGATTTCGCACATTCGAGCTCTGCATGTTTAGATAAGACGACTTCGCTCTCAGGCTCGCCGACTTCCCTCCGACGTTATAATCCGAATTTAGACATTATCTGCACCGACTCTTTTAGAGCCGCCGCGGGTAACTATTCGCACCGACAATTTGTGCCCTAATTCGCCCTGTTGACTGAGGATTTGAGCTAAGCCAGGTCCCGGAACACCGACATGACCAACAGAAAGACACGAAATGCAGCAAACTCTTCGTATTGGCTTTGTATCTGTGCAGGATGCCACCGATATCCACACCTGGTCTGGCTTGCCGGCCAACATGTTGCAAGAACTTAGAAAACTCAATATTCAAGTTGAGGTCTACAGTCCGCTCAGCCAGCAACTGAAGCATCTACTTTTGCCATTCGCGATCTGGGCAAAAATATTCCACACCAAAATGCCTCTCGATCGATTTCAGCTTCTGCTCAACTCCTACGCGCGGCAGATCAAGCGCCTCATTCGGGAACGCCCGGTGGATGTGATCTTCTCAACCAGTTCTATCCCGATAACAACTCTTGATTGCAGCCAGCCCATCGTCTTCTGGACTGACGCAGTTTTTCACAGCATGCTGGACTACTACAAGGGCGGATTTTCGCACATGTCGCCGACTTCGATCGAGCGTGGCAAGGTCCAAGAACAAACAGCGCTGAACAGGTGCACCTTTGCCGTTTACGCATCGATCTGGGCGGCGAGCCACGCCAGCCAGCTTGCAAGCCCTTCCAAAATTCATGTCATCCCCTTTGGGGCGAGCTTTGCGATTCCGCATACGCTCGCTGACGTGAGACTCTGGGTGCGAGATAAGCAAATGCAGCGCTCCAGTGCCGGGCGAACACAAACCTGCCACCTGCTTTTCATTGGCGTCGACTGGGTACGCAAGGGTGGCGCAATAGCTGTCGAAGTTGCGAGGCTTCTGAATGAGGCTGGGATTGCGACTAAATTGACGGTTGTTGGCTGCAGGCCGGAGGAAGCAACACCCGAATTTGTGAACGTCCTTGGATTCATAAGCAAGTCGACTTCTGATGGAAAGACTCAGTTGCAGACACTGTTGCGGCAGGCGGATTTTTTCATTCTTCCTTCTCTAGCCGAGGCTGCCGGGATCGTTTTCTGCGAGGCCAGCGCATTCGGACTCCCATCGCTCTCCTACGCAACTGGTGGTGTGCCCGATTACGTGCGGAACGGAGTGAATGGAGTTTGCCTGCCGGTCGGTACGCCGGCCTCAGAATTTGCTACCGCGATTCAAGAGATACTTGAGAATCCGGGTCAATATGAGGCGTTATGCCTCGGCGCCTACAACGAGTACCAGACTCGCCTGAACTGGCAAACCTCGATACGCGCGCTGGTGGACCTTTGCCAGAGAGCTCTGCAGGATTCTCAATGTCCGGAACAACGGACGGTACATCAGGAATATTGAATTCGGTGTTCCTTCAAAGTTTGGGCTCGCGCGGCAGTTTAGGGTGGCGCCGGCGTTCGTCAAAGTCAAAATTGCGGCATCGCCTGGTGAGCCCCCCATCCCTGCACCTGCGACCCGTTAGTGTAAGGAGAAATCGAAGATGCGTGTGACTGTCATCACACCCAGCAAGAATCAGGGGAACTATATTGGAGATTGCCTGCGTTCCGTTCATGGACAGACTCATCGAGACATCGAGCATATTGTCCTCGACGGATTGTCTACGGATGCAACCGCAGAAGTGGCTGCACAATTTCCATGTACATTTTTGAGCAGTAAGGACACAGGGGCCGCACAAGCCATTAATCGAGGTTTGGAAATGGCTACCGGGGACATCGTCTGCTGGCTGAATGCAGACGACGTGTTTTGGTCCAATACCACATTGGAACGGATCGTGGGCCTCTTCACGGAGCTCCCCCACGTTGATATCGTGACCGGCAACGGCTACTACATTGACGAAAAGGGAAATTTCCTTCAACCCATATTCGGTCGGCCCGATCGTGTTTCCCTTCGCTGGCTGAAGTGTTTTGATATTCTGCTGCAGCCTGCTACATTTTGGCGCAGAAATCAATTTCGGCTGGATGAGAGCCTGCGCTATTGCTTCGACTGGAAGCTTTGGCTGGACTTTTCGCTATCGGGACTCAATTTACTCTACCTGCCAGAATACTTTGCACTTTATCGTGTTCATTCGTCTTCCTTGACGCAACAGGATTCGGCTCGGAGACGGGGAGAGGTTTTCTCAATGTCGAGGCAATACGATCGACGCCGGGTACAGGTCCTTTGGTGCTGGATTGTATGGCGAATTTACAAGCTTTCTGAATCGCTCCACTACCCAGGTCTGAAGCGTGCCGCGCTGGCAATCAATCAAACTCTCAGCTCGATCACCGACGGGCGATATGGATCCATTTAGAGTTAGGCTGGGCGAACTGCGGTGCGTCCAAAGCTGAGACCCTAAATGACCGATCGACTACCGTTCCCGATGACTCTTTCCACTACCCTGCGGTACGTCTCACCGAAGGCTCCTAGCCGCTCCGGAAATTTAGCCACGGCTGCGTTCTGAACCTCGATGTCACCTTGCGCATCGAACCCGTCGTACGCAACCAGCATGGCTTGGGCCAGGGCTTGATGGTCCAGAGTGGGAAAGTAGAAGGCACGCTCAGGGTCCTGTTCCCGGTGGACGGGCAAATCGGAAAGAATGATCTGCTTCCCCATAGATTTCGCTTCTTCGACGCTTGTGCTCCAGCCCTCGAACTGAGAAGGATTGATGAACGCGACGGCATGACGCATCAAACCTACCAGATGGTCGTATGGGATCTTTCCGAGAACCCGGAAGACGTCCGTCACTTCACAATCAGCGGCATATTGCATCAAGGCCGGAAAGAATGATGGGTCGCGATAGTCTTCCTTTGACCCAGTTGCCAGAACGGGGAAAATATGCCCTTTCCGCTTCAGTTCCCGCAAAGCGCTTATTACGATGCGATGGTTCTTGTGCTTCCAGAATTGGTTCGGCAGCAAGAAATACGGTGTTGAGAATCCATAGATATGCTGCAAATCCGGGAGACTGGTTGCATTAGATGTCTGCGCAGGGCTGGCAATGAATCGCAGTAACTCCGTTTTTTGTGCAAACTCCGGAAATATGCGTATGAGGTCCGCGCGAGCACATTCACTGCTCAACACCACCAAATCGCAGTTCTCGCAGGTTGCCTTGAACTCCCCATCGCGGTATCGGCGCTCCGCCAGACTGAAAAACTCTGGCATGTGGACATGCTGGAAATCCGCGATCCAGCCAATTGTCTTGATAGAAGATCGCGTCCCTGGATGAAAGCCTAACTGGAAGGAATGAGAGACGACCGAGACGCGATTCTCCCGCAGAAGCCCGCGAAGCAGAATGTCTTTCCTCGTTGACCTTTCGATCAATCTGCGCAGGATCCGCGCGGGTGTTCGACGATCCAACATGGATGAGCGAACAATTTCGGTTTCCGAAAAATCGGCGACGGCGCTATCATCTCGCAGTCCAGTAAAGAGGACAGGAACGATTGGATTGTCCGACAGCGCACGAAGCGCGGCAAACAGGTTTCTCTGGTAGTTTCGCCCCCCAAGCCAATTGGTCGGAG
>Ga0302326_10033796_pt1 | contig 10151 bp, 7 predicted proteins | sample Palsa_T0_3_FD_202264 | JGI IMG/M metagenome (GOLD analysis project Ga0302326, IMG submission 202264) | Peat permafrost microbial communities from Stordalen Mire near Abisko, Sweden - Palsa_T0_3 | ecosystem: Environmental > Terrestrial > Soil > Palsa > Peat permafrost | place: Sweden: Abisko...
GGTCCTTCTGGTGCGGGGAAGTCCACCGTTATCGGACTCATCGCCGCCTTCTACGTTCCCGCTTCCGGTCGCGTTCTGGTTGACGGCATCGATCTTTCCCAGGTCAAGCTCGATACCTACCGCACCCAGCTCGGCGTCGTCTTGCAGGAAACGTTTCTCTTCGACGGCAGCATTCGCCAGAACGTCGCCTTCTCGCGACCTGATGCCACCGAAGCCGAAATCATGGACGCCTGCCGCATCGCCCGCGTCGATGAATTCGCCGAGCATTTCGAAAAGGGCTACGACACCATCGTCGGCGAACGCGGCGTAAAACTTTCCGGCGGCCAGCGCCAGCGCGTTTCCATCGCCCGCGCCATCCTCGCCGATCCGCGCATCCTGATTCTCGACGAAGCCACTTCCAGCCTGGACTCCGAATCCGAATCGTTCATCCAGGAAGGTCTGCGCTACTTGATGCGCGGCCGCACCACCTTCGTCATCGCCCACCGCCTCTCCACCGTGCGCCGCGCCGACCAGATTCTGGTCGTCGAAGCCGGCCGCATCGTCGAACGCGGCAATCACGCCAGCCTCTACGACCTCCACGGCCGCTACTACGAGCTCTACACCAAGCAGTACGGCCTCGAATCGAATCTCTTCCTGGCTCCAGGCGAAGGCACCGGCAACCAGCCCGACGCCCCAGACGCCAACGGCAAAAACGGCGCCACCGCAAACGCCACCGACCCCGCAGCCCTCCCCGAAGCCATCCGCATCATCCGCACCGGCGGCAGTTAGGATTCAGGCCGTCCAAACCTTCTTGGTACTTCACGGCGTTCGCACGAACAACAGAATGGCGCTGACGCAGGCAAGATAAGCGAAATCGACTTCCGCACGCGTGAGACTGAAGGAAGTAATCATGCCGTGACCGAAATTGCGATTCCGTAATTCGTTTAAGGATTGCAACATTCCAAGTATCTGGAAATTGAATGTTTCGTCGGCGCGAAGTTGCGCGACGACCTGCCCGTAGGTTGCATCGGGCATTCTGAACTTTTCCTTGGCGACTGACTCCAACGCGTCGAAGACGTTGCTGCAAGCGTCTCTGTCTCTACGTGGGCGGGCGTCGAATGCATCTCTTCCAGCTTTAAACAGTTCTAATGCCGGTTCATACCGAGCATCATTCAGCTCAGCAAATGCGTCGTTAACCTGAACCCGGGCAGCCTTCGGCAGCACGCGAGCTAGTCTTCCGTCGTCGCCAAGCTCCCATGCAACTTGGTATCCCGCAAGAATTCGGTTTGTTCCTTCTCGAAAATCCCGCCCTAGGCCGTGCCGGTCGAAATCCGGCCAAAGTCTCGCAATTAAGTCGTAAATCCTTGGCCAGTCGGGTTTCAGAATGGCGCGTCCGACTGCGTGTCGGTATGTTCGGTCGGGGATGCCAGGTGGCCGAAGCCCAAGGCACTGATACGTTACGTTGTAAATATGCTCGGGCGGAACTTCGTCTGATCGATGTTCGGCAATGAAAAAAAACAGATCGATCAGTTCTTGGCGCATACCTTCGCTGGCATCTTCAATATTTCTGGACTCTGGTGCTCCAGCCGATTGCGCCGAAAAATCACGAATTCGAGTCAAGATGCAAGTTCCTGTCGTGCCGAGTATCGTCGCCTAATTGATTGTCCTGTTATCAAAACAGATAATCAACTCGAAGACTGGATGCGCCGTGGCGATTGCGCTCTGCTCTCATCGCTCTTCTCTCCTATTTTCACGACAAGCAAACGTAAGTTACCCGACTGTTGCTGTCTGCGGTCGTTACAAGATATTATCGGAACGCACCGCGAGCCATCGCGTTGCGCACCTGACACCAAGCCCGGATGGCGGAACTGGCAGACGCAGAAGACTCAAAATCTTCCGGTCGCAAGGCCGTGGGGGTTCGACTCCCTCTCCGGGCACCAAAATTCCTGACAAATTTTTCTGAAGTTTCTTCCGTAGGTCGGCTAGAGCACTAAGAAGGCTTTTTCATGTTACTGAGTATGTCGTAGACAGGTTTATTGTCGGCGTATACCTGCCACTTCTGAATCTTTCCGTCGTTCACCACCGCCAGCCACGCCGCCGGAATTTTCCATTTATTTTCTGGCAGAAGCTTCCCGCCGCCCGCCGCGATCGTGCCGCCGGCCGCGCCGATCACCGCGACTTGATTACCTTGGGCGAATACCTCTTCGTGCGAAACCCAGTAGTCCGGACAAAACGCGAAATATCCGCGCCAGCCCTTCAACGCGTTTTCCTTGCCGTGCATGATCTTGCCCAGTGAGTCGACGAATTCGTGATCGTCGGTCACAAGCTCCATCAGTTTGTCCGCATCGTGCTGGTTGATCCGGTCCATAAAAAGCAGCACGGTCTCGACAGGTTCCATGATCCACACCTCAGCAAATTCTGACTGCTATCGCACCGGCACTTTCAAACGATCCGTGGCGAACGCAACCGGCCCGGAAAAATTCGCGCGAATCGAAGCCCGCACCGCGGCCTCGCGGCTTTCAACGTCCGGCGCCGTGTGGCTCAACAGCAAACTCTTCACCCCGGCCGCTTTCGCCGCTTCTCCGATTTTCTTCGGCGGCGTATGCAATTCGTACAACTGCTCCGGAGAACCGGGCGGGTCCAGCACCGCGCAATTAAAAATCAGCAAATTCGCATCTTTCGCCAGCTTTACCAGATTCGGAATCGCCGAGGCGTCCATATCTCCCGAAAAAACCACGGTCACGCCCTTATAGCTAATCCGGTAGGCCACCGACGGGCAATCGCCGTGATGCGTGGCAATCTCATCGATCACCAAACCGTTTTCGTCGACGATCCGCGTCTCGGCCGGATTCAGATTGATCGCCAGATCCTTCACGACAAATTTTTCGTCCGCGCCAAACGTCTTCTGATAGGCGAAAGCCCCGCCATCGCCGACCAGCAAATCCACGAACCGCGATGTCTTGGGAAAAAGCCCCGCGCCATCCGGCCCAAAAATCTTATACGTAATCGGCCCATCGGCGGTCAGCGCGCGCGCATTGAAAAACGCCGGCAGGTCTCCGGCGTGATCGATGTGCAAATGCGTCAGCAAAACCGTATCCACCGCCGATAAATCCAATCCCAGCTCACCAATCCGTATGAACGCTCCCGGCCCGGCATCCACCAGAATTCGCGGCGTCCCCTCGACCTCCACGATGTAACTCGATCCCCCACGTCCGAACGGTCGCGGCCCGCCCGACCCCAGCACCACGACTTCCAGCGGAGCCTTAGCGGTTTCGGCGACGGCGCAACACGCCGCCGGCGCGCACACGGCCGCGAGAAAAAGAGATATGAGACACAATCCAAATGCCATCAACGATTTCATCGTCCAGGTTCATCCGTAATCTGCGTGCCAGGCTTGGTTCGCCTACCTACCATTAAGCACGCGATGAGTATACCTATTGCGGGGATTGCACTCTTCTCCGCTAGATACTTCCAAAAGTAACCTTCACTTAGTGAATCGCGCAGCCATTCTTTTCGCGAGTACGGCTTACGCCTAGCGGCAAGAAAAGCCTCCGCTTGATCATGTGTCATCTGCGAAAGCTGTTGAAACTCAACTTGGCTTATACCGGGTTCGTACCGGTAGGTAACGCGTGTCCAAATGACGGCCTCAAGAAAAGCAACGCAAAATCCAAGTAGGATCGAAACGAGGAGGAACACCCCAATAGGCTTTCTCATGATCGCTTCGCGGTGTTCCAAATTTCAAATTTCTGAGTGACCCGTAGCGAGCTACTTTTCGGGCACGATTCGCTGGAATTTCTTGTTTTGCACGATGGCCCGAAACACTTTCCCCCGGCCCAGCAACAAATCGCCCGACCGCGCTTCGACATCGAAAACCAAAAATCGCCCCTGATATCCAACCAGCCGCGCCGTCGCCTTCACCGTCGCGCCCTCATGCACCGCCTTCAAATGGTCCACTTCAATTCGGGTGCCCAGCGAAATCGCGCCCGGCGGCAATTCCGACAGCAGGGAATTCGACGCCGCCACTTCCATCATCCCAATCATCGCTGGCGTGGAAAAAACCGGCGGCAGCCGCGGGTCGTACATCGCTATCGTCCATTCGCGCGGAACCACCTTCTCCCACGAGCCTTCCAGCCCCAGCGGCATGCGCCGCTCGTCCGCCTCCTCGCGCGCCCGCGTCGGCATATCTTTCGACTCGTTCGAATCCGCCGCGCTCATCTCGGAGACTCGCCGGCGTTCCCGGCCGCCGCGGCCTCCGAAAATTTCATCCGCCGCGGGCTCAACAGCGTCCGCGTAATTTCCGCGAACGTAATTCCCAGCTGGTTCCAGCAGCGCCGCTTCAGGCTCCGGTAATCCTGCGATCCGCTGAATACATCGCGGATCAAATCGCGAAACGCTGGCGAATAATTCAACATCTGCACCATCCGCGTCGTAATCGCGTTCCCCAAGAAATTTCCTCGGAAAATCCGTGCCGCGATCCGCGCCGCGAATTCCAGATCCGCCGAAAACGCGTCCCGCAATTTCTCCGGATACATTTCCGGTGCGCCCTCGGCAATCGCCTGGGCCAGCAAATCCCCGGACCGCAGCGCGTAGTACAAGCCCTCGCCCGTAATCGGATCCACCGTCGCTGCCGCGTCTCCCGCCATCGCCCAATTTCGCCCGCTGATCCGCCGGCTGCGAATCGTATGCGCTTCCGGCGAAGGCAGCACATGACTGTAAAATTTCGCCCCCGCCCGCGGAATTTTCTCATCCTCCACGAAATCGTCCAGATGCCGCCGCAAAACCTGCGTCGAACTCTGCCCCATCTTGGCGCAAATCCCCACCGACAAATGGTCCGCCCGCGGAAACGACCACAGGTAGCCTTCAAACTCCTTCAAAAATTTCACCTTAATAATGTCTTCTTCGGTCGGCACGAAATATCCCAGCGTAACTTCCAGGTCCTTCGACCCCAGCGCCGTGGTTTCCGGCAACAATTGATTCCGCGCCCCCGCCGCCAGCACAATAAAATCCGACCAGCGTTCTTCACCCTGCGCCGTCAGCCGCACCCGCGCCCCGTTGGTGTCCACGTTCGTCACCCGCGAACACACGGCGGTGCAGCCGGCCGCGATCGCGCGATCCAACAACAGTTGATTCAATACTTTCCGCGCGTATATCACGATGGGCCGGTTCATTTCGAATTGCGCCCGGTGCCCGCCGCTCGAAATCAGTTCTGCCTTGCGTACGATGCGCTTCGGTTGGGGAGAATCCAGAAGAAAAGGATACGCTTCGATGGCTTTGTGGGTCAGCCCGCCGCCGCACGGTTTTTCCCACGTCATGCGTTCGTCGTAAATCGTTACTTTAAAACCCGCTGTCGCCAGCCGTTCGCCACACAGCGACCCGGCCGGGCCGCCACCCACGATGGATATTTCTTTCATGGCACCCGCTATCGATAACTCTGCTTTACGTAAGTGGGAACAAACTTGCGATGAACCACGCGCCGAGTATAGCACCAAATAAAGCGGTGGCCGTCGCCGCCCCGGTACGGGCTCGCAATGCGTCACTGGCCAGCCTTTGTAATATGGAAAATATCGCCAGATACACAAAAAGTATCACCAGCAGGACCTGTCCGCTCGCCAGCGCGTAGTAACCCAGCGTGCACGCCAGAAAAATTTCCAGCCGCAGCAGCAAAAACACGCCAAACCGTTTCGCCCGCGCGCCCCGCGACCGCACCGGGCCCAAAACCACTTCTTCCGCAAAAAAATACAGCCACAAAAACGGCAGAATCCCCGCAAACCGCATCCAGCGTGGCGCGTTCAACCACGCGTCCGTCAGTTGCCAGTTCAGCCATCCGCCCAGCGCCAGAAACGTCGCCAATCCCAGAATCACCGCGCCCATCAGCCGCGCCGCTTTCAGCGACGCGTACTCCAGCGCAAAACCAAAATTCAAGATCAACAGCAGCAATCCAACGACCGTCAGCAACGAAACCAAATATGCGCCGGTAAACAAATGCAAGAACCGAAGCGGCACCCCGACCAGCAGCAACAGCACGCCGATCATCGCGCAAATCGCCACTTCCACCAGCAACAGCGGCACCCGCGGCGTCAGACCCGGAACTTCCGGCGATGTCGGCCCCCCGATCTTCGCCAATATCGAAACCGCCAGCGGAAAAATCAGCAGAATCCCGATGAATCCGAGGGCGCCGCCCGCCAGCCGTCGTCTCCCGCTGCCAAACGTCTCGTATGTCGCCAGATCCAGATTCAGCGCAATCGTTTCCGCCGAAATGTCCGGAAATAAGGTCCGCATGGCCCACTGTTCCGAATTGTGCGCCACCCTCCGGTCCGAAAGCAGGCTGGTATGCGTCGAATGCGGCAGTAATTGCAATTCAAACGCGCGTCGCTGCGCAAAATCGTCCGGCGCCGTGCGCGTGCCGCCCGCCAAATCGGACAATCCCTTCGCCGCTTCCTTCAAAATCTTCAAATCCGCGCTGGCGCTGAACACCAGCAAATTCGTCGGCATCCGTTTCGGCGCAACGGTCGGTCCGGGCGAAATCGCAATCGTCGCCGCCACCGGATCGCGATCGGCCATTCGGATCGCAATCGTCCCGCCCATCGAATGTCCCACCAGAATCGTCGTTTTTGGATCGATCGCGTGCGCCGCGGTCAGCGCTTCCACCGCCGCCGTCGCGCAGCCCTCGGCCCGCGCAAACGAAAACCGATCCTCGCTATCGCCGTGCCCCGGTAAATCCATCGCATACGATTGAAATCCGTGCCCCGCAAAATCTTCCGCCAGATACATCATCAAACGCCGGTTCGCCGAAAGCCCGTGGATCAAAATCGCGCTGCCTACCGGCTGCACCTCCGCCGGTGGCTGCAGAATCGTCACCGGCGTGTTGCATCCGCCCGCCGTCAAAACAATTTCCTGCTTGGGCAATTCCGCCACGCGGATCCAGTGCGCGCCCAGCAATAGCAGCACGATTCCGGCGGCGGCCAGCACCATCGTCCACAGTCCGCGGATTCTCAGCGCCTTCACGCCGCCCGCCAATGCATTTCTGCCTCACATGATAGAATGATGAATTGCTGCTGCGTCGCGTTGACCTTCCGCGGAACGCGGAAGTCGCACCGGAGAAGAGGGAATTGGCAATCGTTTCGCAAACGGATTTGATTCTCCAACGTCGCGAGTGGAAACGCAACGGAAAGCGCGTCATTTGCGCCACCGGAGCCTTCGATTTGCTCCATCCCGGCCATGTGCGCCTGCTCGAACATGCGCGTGGCCTCGGTGACCTTCTCGTCGTCGGTGTGCGCAGTGATGCCAGCCGCGCCGCCGAAGACGCCGCCAGCTCCACCCCGCTCGCCCCTTTCGTCAATCCGGGAAACGAACGCGCCGAAATTCTCGCCAATCTCGCCGCCGTCGATTACCTCACCCAATTCGACGAACCAACCGCGCGCGAATTTATCGCCCGCCTCGCACCCGAAGTCGTCGCTAAAGGCGGCCAGCTCACTTCCAATCAGAACGAATTTCTCGACGACGAAGCCGCCCGTGCTTCCGGCGCCCAAGTCATCCGCATCCCACTCGAGCCCGGTTTTTCCACCGCCCGCCTCCTCGAACGCATCAAACATCTCTCGGCATGATTCTTCCCATCGTCAGCGAGCTTCTCGCGCGAGTGGCCCGCCGCTCCGTCGCCGACGAAGCGTTCGAAGCTCTGCGTCAGCGCGGCGGAGAAGTCCGCCTCGCCGGCCTCACCGATCCGGCCAAAGCCCTCATCATCCCGCTGGCTTTTGCCGAACTCGGCCGTCCCTTCGTCATCCTGGTCGAAACCAATCAGCGCGCTGAAATGCTACTCGAGCCGCTGCGCTATTTTTATCGCGCCATCACCGGCAAACCCGATCGTCGCGTCGTCCACCTTCCGGCTCACGAAGTTTTGCCCTACGAAAATCGCTCTCCTCACGCCGAAATTTCCGAAGACCGCGCCGTCGCTCTCTGGAGCTTCGCCACCGGCGAAGCCGACCTCCTCATCGCTCCGGTCCAGGCCGCGCTCTGGCGCCTGCGCGACCGCGAATTTTATTCGCAACTCGCGCGCACCATCTCGCGCGACGAAACCATCGAGCATCAGGACCTGATCAATTTCCTTTCCAGCGCCGGCTACGACAAGCAAGTCACCTGCGACATGCCTGGCCAGTTTGCCGTCCGCGGCGGCATCATCGACATCTATTCGCCCGAATCGCTGCAACCCGTCCGTGTCGAACTTCTCGGCGACACCATCGAGTCCATTCGCGCCTACGATCCCACCACCCAACGATCCACCAGCCCCATCGAGCGCACCACCCTCTTGCCGCTCACTGAATTTCCGCGACACGCCGAAATCCTGGAAAAAATGCGCGTCCATTCCGCCTCTGGCCGCGAAGACGACTCCGCGCCCGCCGGATTTTATCCCGGCTGGGAATTTCGCGAAGCCCTGCGCGAAACCCGCAACGCCACCCTCTTCGATCTCGCCAATGAACCGCTGATCGTCGAGGACGAACCCTCGCTACTCGCCGCCTCCATCGAAAAATATCGCGCGCAACTCGCGGAAGCGTTTGCCGAAGTCGAAGACCCGCTCGCCGAGCCGCCCGAAAAATTCATCTTTGACGACGAAGAATGGAATCTCGCCCGGCAAATGGCCCCGCGCTTCTCACTCGAGCACCTCGCCCTCGAAAATCCCGCAACGGAGCCGGCCACTCCCGGCCAGCCCGCGATAAACGCGCCGGCCGAATTGCGAGTTCTGCAAACTCAACCCACCACCCGCTATCACGGCAATGTCCCGGCCTTCATCGCCGAAGCCCGCGCCCGCATCGCCGCCGGCGATCAAGTCATGGTTTCCGCCGCCAGCACCGGCGAACTCGAACGCCTCGCCGACATCTGCCACGAATTTGAATTGCCCTATCGCATGGGCGAACTCGAAGCCAACGCCACCGTCACCCGCCTGGCCCAGGAAGAAAGCAGCGCGCCCGGCGCTGGTATCGTGCTCACCAAAGCGCCGCTCTCCGAAGGCGTCGCTTTCGTCGACGCCAAAGTCGTCCTCTACGGCAACGCCGATCTTTTCGAAACGCTTCCCGCCCCTTCTCAGCGCGCTCGTTCGCGCCCCAAAACCTCCAGCTTCTTCAGCGATTTCAGCGATCTCAAACCCGGCGACTACGTGGTCCACGTCGATCACGGCATCGGCCAGTTCGAAGGCCTGCGCCAGGTCGCCATCGAAGGCGCCAACGGCGAATTCATGCTGCTCAAATTCGCTGGCGACGCCAAGCTCTACGTCCCGCTCGCTCGCATCGACCTGATTCAGAAATACACTTCGCTGGGCGGCGTCGAACCCCAACTCGACCGCCTCGGCACCACCGTCTGGGAAGCCCGCAAATCGCGCGTCAAAAAATCCGTCAGCGACATGGCCGACCAGCTTCTCGAACTCTACGCCGAGCGAAAACTTGCCGTGGGCCACACCTTTCCCCCGGACACTAATTTCACCCGTGAATTCGACGACGCCTTCGAATTCGAAGAAACCGCCGACCAGCAGCGCGCCATCGACGACGTAAAACGCGATATGGAATCCAATCTGCCCATGGACCGCCTGCTTTGCGGCGACGTGGGTTACGGCAAGACCGAAGTCGCCATGCGCGCCGCCTTCAAAGCCATCGCTGACTCCAAACAAGTCGCCGTCCTCGCCCCCACCACCGTGCTCACCTTCCAGCATTTTCAAACTTTCAAACGCCGTTTCGCCGCCTTTCCCGTCCGCGTTGAAATGATCAGCCGCTTCCGCACCGAAAAAGAACAAAAAAAGGTTCTCGAAGAAGTCGAAGCCGGCAAAGTCGACATCCTGATCGGCACTCACCGCATCCTTTCCAAAGACGTAAAATTCCAGGACCTCGGCCTCCTCGTCGTCGACGAAGAACAGCGTTTCGGCGTGGCCCACAAAGAGCGCCTGAAAGAAATGCGCAAAAATGTCGACGTTCTCACCATGTCCGCGACGCCCATTCCGCGCACTCTCCACATGTCGCTCGTCGGCCTGCGCGATATGAGCGTCATCGAAACCCCACCCAAGGACCGCCTCGCCATCCAAACCACCGTCGCGCCCTTCAGCGAAACTCTGGTCCAGCGCGTCATCCAGGAAGAACTGGCTCGCGACGGCCAGGTTTTCTTCGTGCACAACCGCGTCGAATCCATCGTCT
>Ga0302326_10033797_pt1 | contig 10151 bp, 9 predicted proteins | sample Palsa_T0_3_FD_202264 | JGI IMG/M metagenome (GOLD analysis project Ga0302326, IMG submission 202264) | Peat permafrost microbial communities from Stordalen Mire near Abisko, Sweden - Palsa_T0_3 | ecosystem: Environmental > Terrestrial > Soil > Palsa > Peat permafrost | place: Sweden: Abisko...
GGGCTGGTTTGGACGGCGAACATCCGCACCCTGCGGCACACCATCGAGGCGCGGACCGATCAGGGCGCCGAGGAAGAGATCCGCCTGGTGTTCGGCAAGATCGGCGAGCTCATGCGCGTGGAGGCGCCCGCCCTGTTCGGGGACTACACGGTGACCGACGGCACCTGGCTGCCCGGCTGGCGCAAGGTGTAATGGAGTGCCCGACGTCTCGATCCCGCCAACGCGCGGCTACCTGGCGATCCCGGCCGGGACGGGCCCGTGGCCGGGAGTGGTCGTCATCCACGAGGCGTTCGGCCTGAACGCGGACACCAGGGAGCACGCCGACCGGCTGGCGGCCGCAGGCTATCTCGCCCTGGCACCTGACCTGTTCAACGGCGTGTCGTGGGTGCGCTGCGTGCGTGGCGCGTTCCGGCAGCTGCACGCCCGCTCGGGGCCGGCTTTCGACGCGCTTGAGGCGGCCCGCGACCTGCTGGCCAAGCGAGTGGACAGCACCGGGAAGACCGGCGTGATCGGGTTCTGCATGGGCGGCGCCTTCGCGCTGCTGCTCGCGCCCCGCGGTGAGTACTCCGCCGCGGCCGTCAACTACGGGGAAGTGCCGCAGGACGCGGAGCAGATCCTGGCCGGCTCGTGCCCGATCGTCGCGAGCTACGGCGGCCGGGACATGATGGGCGAGGGGCACCCGAAGCGGCTCGAGGCCGCACTGACCGCGCTGGACGTACCGCACGAGCTGAAGATCTACCCGAAGGCCGGGCACAGCTTCATGAGCCCGAAGCCGGCCGGACTGAAGCCGGTGACGATGCTGGCCCGGCTGGACTACAACCCGGAGGCAGCCGAGGACGCGTGGCGGCGGATTCTCGCGTTCTTCGGCCAGTACCTGAGCTAGCCAGTACCTGAGCTAGCCCGCCGGGCTGGGCATGTCGTAATGGATGAGGTAGTCCGGGGCGCCGCGTTCCCGCAGGACCCGCGCGGTCTTGAGGATCATGTGGTCGGGGCCGCTGATGTAGATGTCCCGGTCCGCCCAGGTCGCCTTGGCCGCGAGCTCGGGTACGGTGCCGTACATGCCGTCGTGGGCCGGCTCGTCCGATACCGCGGGGATGACCTGCAGCCGGGGGTAAGCGCGCTCCATCGCGTGCAGCTCCTGCAGGTCGTACAGATCCCGGTGACGCCGGACGCCGAAGTAGACCATGACCTCGCGCTGGCGGTGGGCAGGCGCGTTGATGATCGCCTCGGTGATTGCCTTGACCGGGGCCAGCCCGGTACCGCCCGCCAGGCACAGGACGTCCCGGGGGGACGTAGTGTCCGCGGTCATCGTGCCGGCCGGCGCGCCGAGCACGAGCGGATCCCCGGGCCGGGCGTGATGGACCAGGATCGGGCTGATCAGGCCGCCGGGCACGGCGCGGACATGCAATCGCAGTAAGCCGTCAGGGCGCGGCGCGTTGGCGATGGAGTACGTGCGCCACAGCCGGGGCCAGTGCGGCGTCTGCACACTGACATGCTGGCCGGGAAGGTAATTCAGCGGCTGCTCCGGCTCGAGGGTCAGCACGGCGACGTCAGGACCGCGGGGCTCTACTTCCGTCACGGTCGCGACCCACCACGCCGGCGACGTCTCGGCGTCGCGCCGGGCCGCCTCCATCATGACGCCGGCCGCGTGGTCGAACGCGGTTTCCCAGGCGTGCTGAGCCGCCTCGTTCCAGCGGTGCGCCGCGAACCGCTGCAGCGTCGCCAGCAGCGCGCGGCGAAAAACTTCGTAATGTCTTTCCCGCACGCCGAATTTCCGGTGTGCGCGCCCGAGTTCGGCCAGGCAGCCATTTAGCCGGTCGCGATCGTCCTGGCCAGCAACGATCCGGGTCAGGGCCTGGAAGAAGCGCTTGCGCTGGACATCCATGGAGGCCGGGAACATGGCCCGGATTTCGGTGTCCATGGCGAAGAGCTGGCCGTAGAAGTATGTCATTGCTGCATCAGCGGTCGGCTCGAGCAGCCAGAATGAGACTTGTGCGGGATTTCGGCCGGCATCACCAGGATCTCGCGGTGCCGGAAAGCCTTCAGCTGGGTACGCCGATTCGCCCCCCGCAGACATCACCACACTCATAGTGTCGCACTAGAAGCAGAACGTTACAATCGATTTCCGGCAAGTCGGGATTAACGGACGCAGGCAATTTCACGGTGGGCAAGCCGTGCGTGGGCGTGATGGACCATTATGGGCGTGGGAACTTTACGTGCAGGAGGACGGATGGGCCGGCCGATCATCGGCATCACCGGCGAGCTTGAGGCCGCTCGGTGGGGCAACTGGATTCGCGAGGCCGTTGTCTCGCCGGTGAGCTATACGCGAGCCGTCGAGCGTGCGGGGGGAACGCCGGTCATCTTGCCGCCCGTCCCTGCGAGTTCGGTACCCGTGCTGATTGCCGGCCTGGACGGTTTGCTGCTGACCGGCGGGAGAGACGTCGATCCCTCGCTGTACAACGAGGCCCAGCACGACCAGACCGACCTGCCCGACCACCGGCGGGACCGGTTCGAGCTGATCTTGACCCGGGCGGCGATCGAAGCCGATCTTCCGTTTCTTGCCATCAACCGGGGCATGCACATCCTCAACGTGGCGCGCGGCGGGACCCTCATCCAGCACCTCCCGGACCGGCTGGGCAACGAGAGCCATCGTCCGGACCTGGTCAAGATGACGACCCACACGCTGACGGTCAGCCCCGAGAGCAAGCTCGGGCGCCTGCTCGGGGAGACCGTGCAAGCACCCGCTTCCCACCATCAGGCGATCAACGCCATGGGCAACGGCCTCCTCGCCGTGGCCTGGACCCATGACCAGGTAGTGGAAGGCGTCGAGCTGCAGGGACACCGGTTCGGCCTCGGCGTGCAGTGGAATCCGGAAGACGGCGATGATGCCCGGCTGTTCGAGGCCCTGGTGACCGAATCCGAGGCCGCCCGCGCGCAGCCCACACCGCGCTCCCAGGCCGACGTCACCCCGCGATCAAAGCGAGCCGCGAAGCGGCACGCCGCCCGGTCCTTACGCCGCGCCTAGCCCCGCCTGACAGGTAGGGCCACACGGGCGGAGCGTACCTGGCCAGCCGTGACGCCGCAGGACCGCGGCGATCTGGGCGGCTGTCTGGCAGCGGTTCTCGGTCGCGTCGGGCCAGTTGTATCTCAGCGTCTGGGTTCCCTGTACCAGGTTGGTATTGTCCCGGTGGGTGTCGCCCCAGCGGCCTTCCGCCGGATGCGCGGCGACTCCGTCGAGCTCGACGCAGACGCCGTAGTCCTCATACAGGTTGTCCAGGTACCGGTTACCGCTGCCGTGCCTGCGCTTGGCCTGCCGTCGTGCCGCGGGCAGGCCGTGGGCGCGTTCCACGCCGTGAACGTAGTGCCGTTCCAGCGGTGAGTGGACGCCATCGGCGGCATCGGAGAGGGCGGCAGCGATCCAGGCCCGCCAGTGCATCCTCGAGCGGGATGCGAGTGCCTTGCTGAGCCGCTCGGGCGTGGTCCGGCGGCGGCCGATGGCGACCGAGATCCAGCCGTAGGCGTCGTCGAAGGTCCTCGCCGCCGCGGCGAGGTCCAGGACCGTGTCTTCCACGCTGGTCCGCGGCAGCTGCCAGGGCGGCTGCCACTCGGGGATGAGCTTGCGCGAGCGGTGGATGATCACGCCCCGGGTCTTCCTTTCCTGGCCGGGGTGGCGCCCAGCCGGAACGCTGATATGGATCCAGGTGCTCGGCTTGTCGATGAGCCCGTGAATCTCGGCCGCGCTCTCGTGACTGAGCGCGGCTCCGGCGCCGGCCTGCAGGACCGCGGCCCACAGTTTCGCCTCCCTCGGCAATTCTCCGGTGAACGTCGCATAAACGCCGGAGTGCACCCGCCGCCATGCTCCCGACCGCAGCCGCCACTCGATGGCCTTGGCGGTAATGCCCGCGTCGGTTGCCTGTTGCCTCAATATGACGCCGGACTGACCCTGAAGCTGGCTAAGCCAGGTCAAGCTGTGCTCATCCTCCACGTCTTAAGCCTGACCGTGCCTGTCGCCGGACGCGAGGGCAATCTCGCACCTGTGGATAACCACAGAAAACTGTCATCGTGGCGGATTGCACCCCTTATCGGGGGAGTAATCCGCCACGATGACGGGAGCCTCTCGGCGCGATAGGCGAAAATGGGCGGTTTGTCGGCATTTCGGGGGCGGTGAGCGTGCCTCGCGGGACGGGATGAGCCCGGCTGCCGGGACGAGCCCGGCACGCGGCCCGCAGGGCTAGATGGGGGGCTGGTAGCTGCTGACCCAGTGGGCTTGCAGCCAGTCCATGAAGACGGACCAGGCGCCGGTGACCTCAAGCAGGCCCACGCAGACCAGCATGGCGCCGCCGATCCTGGTCACCAGGCGGGCGTGGCGGCGGGCGAACGCGAACGCGCGCATGGCGGCCGAGAAGCCAAGCGAGACGAACAAGAACGGGATGCCGAGTCCCAGGGCGTAGACGAACGCGAGGATCGCGCCCCGGGCGACGGTGCCGGTGGACGCGGACAGCGTCAGCACGGCGGTCAGCGTCGGGCCGATGCAAGGGCTCCAGCCGAGCCCGAACATCACGCCGAGCAGCGGCGCGCCGGCCAGGCCTGCCTTCGGGCGGGCCGACGGGCGGACGATCCGGCCCGCGAAGGAGAATCGGTCGAAGGCCCCGGCGAACAGGAGCCCGAGCAGGATGGTCAGGCCGCCCAGGATCCGCGTCAGCAGCCGGGCGTGCCCGGTCACCAGGTGCCCGAGCCCGCCCAGCGCCGCGCCGTAGGCGACGAAGACGAGCGAGAAGCCGAGTACGAAAAGGGCTGTTCCGGCGACCACCCGGGCGCGCGGCGGCGACGCGGGCACCGCGACCGGCCGCGCGGCCACCGCAACGCCCGACCCGTCCGCCATGCCAGGCGGCCCCGCAACACCGGACCCGTCCGCCATGCCAGCCGGGCCCGCTGTCAGCGGCCCCTCCGCGGGGGAGGTCGGGCCAGCCGCCGAACCTGCGACGCCGGCCATGCCGGTGACGAAGGAGAGGTAGCCAGGCACCAGCGGCAGGCAGCAGGGCGACAGGAAGGTCACCGCGCCGGCCGCGGCGGCCACCGGCATCGCCAGGAGCAGCGGGCCAGAGGTCACGAGCTGCACGATTCCGCTCACCGCGACCCCGTCCTAACCCGGCTAGTCATCCAATCACTATGCCATGCGCGCGCGGACCGGTCGACGCCGCCCACTACATCATGTAGTCGAGATGGGCTGGCTCGCGATGACGACGAAGAGGCGGCCATCCGAAACCGGGCGAGTCGGCTCACCTGGGTCGAGACCGCCGCCCGGGCGGCTGTTATTACCTCTGACACGCTCATCTCCGAGACCGGGAGCCTAGCCGGAGCCGCTATGGTTGGCGAGGTGAGATCGGTCCTCACCCGCCCGCAAGCGCCGGCCGGGGAAACACAGACGCCAGGGCGCCGGATGCTTCTGGCCGGCGTGGTCGTGTTTGCCGTCGCCTTGGCCGGTTACGTGATCTACGCGGTCATCCATCCCGAGGACTTCACGCTCGAGCCGGTCGACCTGGCCGTCTACCGGTCAGGCGGGATGATCGTCCGGCACGTCGCGCCGCTGTACAACTCGCACCTGAAGGCGCCGCTATATGACTGGGTGGGCTACGGCAAGCTCCACCTGCCGTTTACCTACACCCCGTTCGCGGCCCTGGCGTTCGCGATCATCTCGTTCGTGCCCTGGTGGCTGACCCAGCAGCTGTCCGTAGCGGTGAACATGATCGCGCTGCTGGCCGCGCTGTGGCTCACCCTCGGCGGTCTCGGCTACCGCCGGGGCCCGGTCAGGCTCGGCGCCACGCTGCTGGCGGCCGGCGTCGCACTGTGGAGTGAGCCGGTGCTGCGGACGATGTACCTGGGTCAGGTGAACCTGGTCCTGATGGCGCTCATCATCTGGGACCTGTGCCAGCCCGATACGCCGAACTCCCGCTGGTGGAAGGGTTTCGGCACCGGCGTCGCGGCCGGCATCAAGCTGGTCCCGCTGATCTTCATCCCGTACCTGCTGGTGGCAGGGAAGTTCCGCCAGGCGGTGATGACGGCGGCCGGTTTCGTCTGCACCGTCCTGCTCGGTTTCGTGATCTTGCCCGCTGACTCGTCGAAGTGGTGGTTCGGTGGCCTGTTCGTCCAGGGCGACCGGACGGGATTCGTCGGCTGGGCGGGCAATCAGTCGCTCGACGGCCTGATCATCAGGCTGGACGGCAGCATAAACGGCGCCAAGCCGATCTGGCTCGTCGTGGCGGCCCTGGTCGCCGTCGCCGGATCCGTCGGCGCCGGCCTGCTCGACCGCAAGGGGTATCCGCTGCCCGCGCTGCTGACGGCCGCGCTGACCGGGCTGCTCGTCTCGCCCGTCAGCTGGGATCATCACTGGGTGTGGGTGGCGCCCGGCGTGCTGGTGATCGGGCACCACGCGGTGCGGGCATGGCGCCAAAGCACCAGCCAGGGCGCCAGCCGGGGTAGCAGCCAGGATGCCGGCCACAAAGCCAGCCAGAAAGCCAGGCGGACCGCGTGTGGTCTCGGGCTGTCGGCAGCCGCCATCGCGGTGTGGTTCGCCGCGTGGCCAGCCCGCCTGTTCACCTCCGTGAACAACCTCGGCCACGACTCGCTCGGCCTGATCTGGATCCCGAAGAACACCGAGCCTTACTGGTACGACTGGTACGGGGACCGGCCCTGGTTCCCCGAGTACCACTGGCACGGCCTGCAGCTCATCGAAGGCAACGCCTACATCCTGGCCGGGCTGGCCGTATTCGGGGTGATGCTCGCGCTATCGGTACTGCTGCCGGACGAAACGGGCGGGACGAGCGGGACGGGCGGGACGAAGGAGATCGATGATGAGCCTGGGCGAAGTCAGGGAAGTCTCCGAGGGCGTCTACGCCTACCTGCAGCCTGACGGCGGCTGGTACATCAACAACACCGGTTTCCTGGTCAGCGGCACCGGCGTCATCAGCGTCGACACCGCAGCCACCGAGCGCCGCACGCGGGCCTACCTGGACGCCATCGGAGCCGTCACCAGGCAGCCGGTAAGAACACTGGTCAACACTCACCACCACGGCGACCACACCCACGGCAACTACCTGATGGACGGCGCCACCATCGTCGGCCACGAACGGTGCCGCGAGGGCATCCTCGGCAGTCCCATGCCGCCGCCGCCCGGTATCTGGTCCGAGGTGGACTGGGGACACCTGGAGCCCGCACCGCCTTTCCTGACCTACACCGACGGCGTGACCCTGTGGTCCGGCGACCTGCGCTGCGAGGTGCGTTACGTCGGCACCCCGGCGCACACCACGAACGATTCCATCGTCTACATCCCGGAACGTTCGGTGGTCTTCACCGGCGACCTGCTGTTCCACGGCGGCACCCCGTTCGCGCTGCAAGGCTCGGTCGCCGGGTGGATCGACGTGCTGGAGAACGTGCTGCGCCCGCTCGGCGCCCGGACGCTGGTGCCCGGGCACGGCCCGGTCTGCGGCCCCGAGGTCATCGACGACATGCTCGCCTACCTGCGCTTCGTCCAGGAAACCGCGGCGCGGGCGAAGGCGGCGGGCTTGTCCCCGCTGGAGGCGGCCCGTGCCACCGACCTGGGGGATTTCAAAGATCTTCTAGATTCCGAACGGATCGTGGGTAACCTGCACCGGGCTTACCTCGAGCTGGACGGGGCCGAGCGCGGCGCCCCCGCGGACTTCGTCCGCGCCCTCGGCGACATGGTGACCTACAACGGCGGCCAGCCGCTGTCGTGTCACGCCTGACGACGAGCACGACAAGCGACGAGCACGAGATGGCGTGGGCGAACGAGGAGATCGCGGGGCTGCTGCGGGAGTACGCCGAGCTGACCCAGATCACCGGCGGCGACGTGTTCCGGGTCCGGAACTACGAGAAGGCGGCGCGCAGCATCCGCGGCTGGGGCGACGACATCGCGCAGTCCGACGTCAAGGCGCTCCGCGCCATCCCCGGCGTCGGCGCCTCGATCGCCGCCAAGATCGTCGAATACCGCGAGACCGGTGCCATCGCGGCCCTGGATGAGCTGCGCGAACAGATCCCGCCGGGAGTCCTTGAGCTGACCCGGGTGCCGGGCCTGGGCCCCAAGCGGGCGCTGCAGCTCAACCGGGAGCTTGGCGTCGAGTCGGTCGACGACCTCGCGGCCGCGATCAAGGCGGGCCGGCTGGACGGCCTGGCCGGATTCGGGGCCAAGAGCGAGGAGCGTATCGCCAGCGGCATCGAGGTGTACCGGCAGGGCCGCGAGCGGGTGATGCTCGACGTGGCCAGCCGCGCCGCGAGCACGATGGTGGCGGCGCTGTCCGCGGTGCCCGGCTGCCAGCGCTGCGCCTACGCGGGCTCGCTGCGGCGGATGCGGGAAACGATCGGGGACGTGGACATCCTTGCCGCGGCCGATGACTCGGCGCCGCTGATGGCGGCGTTCATCGCCCAGCCCGAGGTGGCGGCCGTGATCGTGAGCGGCCCGACCAAGACCTCGATCAGGACGACGGCCGGGCTGCAGGTCGACCTGCGGGTAGTCCAGCTCGACGCGTGGGGTGCGGCCCTGCAGTACTTCACCGGCTCCCAGGCGCACAATGTCGCGGTCCGCCAGATCGCGATCCGCCACAAGCTCCGGCTGTCCGAATACGGGCTGTTCGAGGCGGACACCGGTGAGCTGATCGTCTCGCGGACCGAAGAGGAGGTCTACGCCCGGCTTGGCCTGGCCCCGATCCCGCCCGCGATGCGCGAGGACCGCGGTGAGATCGAGCTGGCTCTCCTGGACGCGGTACCCAGGCTCGTTCGGGAAAATGATCTTCGCGGGGACCTGCATACGCACACCGACCTCACCGACGGCGTCGCCAGCCTGGCGGACATGGTGGCCGCGGCCGCCCGGCGCGGATATGAGTACTACGCGGTCACCGACCACGCGCCCGACCTGGTCATGCAGCGGATGACCGACGAGAAGATGCTGGCCCAGCGAGAACAGCTGCGGGCCATGCAGGCGGACACGGACCTGGTGCTGCTGCACGGCACCGAGCTGAACATCGCGCCGGACGGCTCGGTGGACTGGGACCAGGCCGGATTGGATGGACAGGGCCTGGCCGGGTTCGATATGTGCGTGGCCTCGGTGCACTCCCACTTCGACCAGCCGCGAGCCGAGATGACCAGGCGCTTCATCGCCGCCTGCGAGAACCCGCGGGTGAACGTCATCGGGCACCCGACCACGCGGCGGATCGGGCGGCGGCCGCCGGTCGACGTGGACTTCGGCGAGCTCTTCCGCGCCTGCGCCAGGACCGGCACCGCGCTGGAGATCAACGCCTCGCCGCAGCGGCTTGACCTGCCGTCCGATCACATCCGCGCGGCCCGCGACGCCGGGGTGAAGTTCGCCATCGACAGCGACGCGCACTCGGTCTCCGACCTGGGCAACATGCCGTACGGCATCGGCACCGCCCAGCGCGGCTGGCTCACCGCCGACGACGTGATCAACACCTGGCCGCTGGACCGGCTGCGGGCCTTCCTGGCCAAGGGCCGCTGACGCTGCCTACACTCCTAGGCAGGGGTCAGGAAAGAGGCTGCTATGACTCAGCCTGCGGGCACGGCGGTGATCAAGGTCGGCTACGAGAACTTCACGCCGCCGGTGGCCCCACCGGGGATGTACTACCACCACGACTCCGGGCTCATCCTCCCGCAGGGCGTGCGGCTGGCCAGCCGGGGCCAGGTGATCGCGTGCTACCTGCTAGCCGTCCTGCTGTTCGCGGTCACCCTGGGCGCGGGTTACCTGCTCTGGGCGCTGGCCACCTGGGGCTCGGGCCAGACGCCCGCGCAGCGGCTGCTGCACCTGCGCTGCTGGCGCCCGGACGCCCGGCGGCTCGCCGGGCGCACCCGCATGGCGCTGCGCCAGGTGATCAACCTGCTGCTGGACGGCGAGGCGTTCTCGGGCGTGTTCATCTTGATCATCAGCCAGGACCTGAACTCATGGGGCGACTTTTTCACCGGCACCGTGGTGCTGTCCGACCCGGACGAGGTGCTGCTGAGCTGGGCTCCGGCCGCCGCGCCGGCCCCGTCCGGCTGACTGAAGTCCCGCGACCGGCGCAGGCGTTATCGCCAGCACCGGTGAGAAACGGCGGCCCGGCCGGTCTATATAGGCAGCCGGCCCGGTG
>Ga0302326_10033798_pt1 | contig 10151 bp, 5 predicted proteins | sample Palsa_T0_3_FD_202264 | JGI IMG/M metagenome (GOLD analysis project Ga0302326, IMG submission 202264) | Peat permafrost microbial communities from Stordalen Mire near Abisko, Sweden - Palsa_T0_3 | ecosystem: Environmental > Terrestrial > Soil > Palsa > Peat permafrost | place: Sweden: Abisko...
ACGTTTTAGGCGTGCCCTTGAGATCGAGCGCGATCGAGCCGCTTTCAACCGGCGCGGCTTGGCCGGAGACGACTGCGTCCGCGTGATGGTCCCCCGGATGCTCCCCCGCAGCAACATCGGGAACCGCCGGCGCCGAGCCGTTCTCGGCCGCGATCGTCTCGGCCAATTCCGGAGGCACCACACGGTAATGCAGCGTCAATTTCCCCAGCGCAAAATCATCGCTCGCATCGGCACCCACCAATAGCTGCGCGCGAGCGGTGCTCAATTGTTCCTTCCGATCGGGATAAGTCACGCGAACCGTCGGCGGCTCATCCGGAATTAGCTGGATTCCATACACCGCCGGATCTTTTGTCTCCAGGCCGTTGTTATCGACCAGATGTATCGAGAGCCCCTGGACATCGGGCGCAAGCGGGATGTCCGGATTGCCCCGGTCCTGGGCGATCAATGTTTGCCCATCGCTTCCCACGACGATCAGCGGGATATCCACCATCCCGCTCTTGCCTTGCAGTGTCACACGATTGAATGGGCGGTCGGCCGGCGTGGTGTTCTTCACCGGCTTGTTGGATTTGATGCGAATCGCCAGTCGGCTTGTGGCGAGGATGCGCAGATCGCCGGAGGAATGCCTGATCGGACCCAGATGCGTGTAGTCGGCGGGGATTTCGGCGATGTTCATCGACACGACCGAGGGACGCACGCTGGCTTCCACCCGGCCATCGTTTCCGTGCCCATCGTTGAGCGTAACGCGATAGGTGAACGATCGCGGCACCGTCTCCAGATTGAGCACGAATTGTTTGGAATGCTCGGGACCGGCGGCCATTGGAAGGGTGACGGATTGGCCCGCGCCATCGTAATGGATCGCAACCGATCCACTGGCGGGGATGATGCCCGAGGCTTGGGCGCGCAGCTCCACTCCCTCGCCGATCGCCGATACCAACGGATTGGGCGTGAGCATTTGCACGCGCGTTTTTCTGGGCACATCAACGCCCGGCGCCAGCACCGCGCGCTCCAGCAGATCGACGCTGCTCCTGCCGCCAAAGGCCATGCCCACGATGCCGAGGATGCCGATCAACGCCGCGACAGCGCCGAGGCGGCGCAAGCGATCAAGTTTGACCACAGCAAGAAAATCCATCGGCCCGGCGATCTCTTGGGTCTCACGGACAAGCGCGCGAACCAGCGACAGGCTCTGCCCGGCGGGCACCGCCTGGGCTCGGGTCAGTTGAATCGTTGCGATAAGGCGGCTTCGCAGCCCCGGCGATTCATGCTCGACCCAAAGCGCCACTTCATCTTCATCCGGAATGGCAAGCAGTGGCCAGATGATCTCGCGCACGACAAGGACGCCGAGCATCGCCAGCGACATCGCCAGCCACGCCGCTCGAAGCGTGAACGGCAGTTCCCACATCCAGTCAACGATCATCTCAACGCCGACGGCGGCTATGATCGCGCTGATCGCCAGACACGCCCCGGAGCCGGCGCTGATTATCACGCTCTTTCGTCCGACAGCGGACAATTTGGTGCGGAGGAGGTCGCTCATAATGGATAGAGCACGAGGTCTACGGCTCCACTGCCCACAAATAATACCCATTCAATCTATACTTGGTTCCTAAATGACCACGTGCGACTCAACGTTAGAATCTCACGTTAAAGACTGAACGCGCGATTTAATACTGTCCTGCGAGAAGCGCCCGTCCGCCGCTTGCTCTTTGCGGTATCCGAAGTTTTGCGCCGTGACCGCGAAGGACAGGCGGAAACGTGGCAATCCCGAAAATCATGCGAGTTTTGTTTGGTGTCATTGTTCGGCACAAACGGCCTCGAAGACTCCAACGAATACAGCGACTTCCTAGTTGAAGCTGCAACTCGATTAACAAATGCGGACCACCGGCGCTCACTTCACCGCCTCCTCAATCGCATCCCCCAGCGCCATCGGCTCCAGCCAGGATTGGTGGAAGAGAATTTTGCCGTCGCGGCTAATCAGATAGGCGGCGACGCCGTCGCCGACCGCATACGCGGTGCCGGTTTTGTCGTCCATCGTGTCGGGAGCGAAGGGGACCGAGAGATTCATTGCCGCCTTGGCGCCTTCGGCGATGCGGTTGCGTTCGGGCTGGGTTTTCGGCTGCGCGATGTCGATGTTGTCGGTTTTGTTTCGGTCGATTTCCCAGCCGCCGGTGGGGTGGGTTTCGCGGGTGTAGACAAGCAGAAAACTCACGCCAAGTCCGCTGTAGTGCTCGCGCAGCGATTCGAGTCCGGGCGCCCGATCGCGCAGAGAAGGATTGGTGTAGCTGCCCAGCACCAGCACAAGCAGTTTGTGATTGTATGATGACAGTCCGACGGTCTCGCCGTTGAGTGTCCTAAGCGAAAAATCCGGCGCCTGTTGCCCGACGGCGAGCGGTTGGGGCGAACTTGCGGGCGGCGGAACCGGACTAGACGGCCTTGCGATGGGCGTGTTTTTCGAGCCGGTGCCAGAGGAAGCATCTCCCGGGGGACGATTGCCGGGCGCACCGGGATTCTGCGGCAATAACTGGCGCAGTTTGTCCTGTTGTTCGGGAGTGAGGATACCGGCCAGCTTGGTTCGACTGGCTTGCAAGATTGAGAGCACCTTGTCGCGAGCCGAGTCCCGATCCACAGTGCCGTTCCCAACGCCGGCGCGGAGAGTCTGCAACTGCTGTCGAATGTCCTCAAGGATCTGGTCAATTTGTGTCTGCTGATCCGCGCTCAGTCCCAATTGGTCGAGGCCGTTTTTCAGGCGTGTGAGCATCTGCACGCCCCGGCCGGCCCCCGCACCGGTACCTGGACCAGCACCGGCCGGGGGTGCACCGCTTTGTCCTGCTCCGCCGGCCTGCCCGCCGGCGACTGCGGGAGTTTGAGAGCGCTGGTTGGGTGTGTTGCCCGTGTCCTCGGGGGCGGTGCTAGGGTTGCGCAGCCCCTGAAGTTTTTGCTGAAGCTCAGCTTTCTGATCGTCGTCGAGTAGCGGGCCAATCTCCTCGCGTAAATCTCCAAGAAGCTGTCCAAAGCGCGCGGTTTTTTCCTCCGGCGATGCGTTTTGAAGATCCCCAATAGCGCCCTGCATTTCTTCTGCCGAACTCTTGAAGATGGCATCGATCTGCGTTCTCTGCTCGGTGTTGAGGTTTAGTTGCTCGGTCAGATTCTTGATTCGATCCAGCAGGGCGAGCGGGTCGAGATTGATCGCGCTGCTGGACGGGCTTTCGGGCGGGCTCTGCGCAACTGCCGTGCTTGTTGCTAGGGCAAGCAAGAGAAAGGGGATGGCCGGCAATGAGATGCGCATGATAAAACCGGCCTCCGCGTTGGCGACGCGATGGTTATGATAACGCCAAACCCAATGGTGTATTGTGGAATGGGCGAGGGCTATTTCCGTCCTTGGGGTGATGGAAGAGCCAGGATGCTGCCGAATGATCGATGCAAACCCCTCCTGTTCTCAACTTTCGGCTGGTTTGACGGTTGTGGCAAGGCGATGCTATTCTGTTGATCGAGAATTTGATCTGTCCAGCACGCCGCAGGGTCGTAGCAGGAGCACCCTTGAGAGACACCCCCAAAGACACCCCCAGAGATACCCCCAGACAAGCCCCCAGATACACCCGTGAACTGTCCGCTCTTCGCGCCCTTGGTTTCTCTCCAGGCGTACGCTCCTTTGGTTTGGCATCTTTGATCGCGGCCGTGCTCATCAGCATGATGATGGTCGCCGGCGGCTGCAAGACGACGGCAGCGGCTCCTCCGGGCATTGTCTCGGTGCCGGCGGATTCTTTCGCTCAGCGATGGGCGGCGAAAATGCCGGCGCTTCAGAACGACCCGGTGGTCGGCCTCTACCTGCGAGGCGACACCGTTTACGCCTATCTACGCAGCAATGAGGTTTACGCTTTCAGCGCTGCCGGCGGGAATCTGGTTTTTTCCAATCAAGTGGTTGCGCCAACCTCTCCCTTGCGAGCTCCGACGCTGTTGCCTGACAACAAGGTGGTCTTCCCCGCCGCCGATACGCTGGAGGAATATGACCAGAAGACTGGCCGGCGCGTGCAATCGCTGCCGCTGGATAAGCCAACGCACAGTTCAGGCGTGGCGGTGGGATATACGTTCTATGTCGGATTGGATTCGCCGACCGGCGGTCGGCTGGCGGCGATGGATCTAACCCCTCGCATCCCAACGCCCGAGCAGATTATCGCTGCAAAGAAGTTGAAAGTTTCACTCGACGCTGAGGTCAATCGGATTTCGACCAAGTGGGAAGTGCTGACCGTCGCCGGAATTCAGGCCGCGCCTGTCTATTACACCGGCGTGGTTTATGCCGGCGCGGTGGACGGCAAGGTGTGGGCAATCAATGAAGAGGGAAGTGGGATCTGGTCTTTACCCAATGGCAGTCACGTATTCCAGGCGGCCGGGCCAATCCACGCGGATTTGAAGGCCGACGAAGTCGGGCTGTATGTGGCGAGCGAGGATGGAAGTCTTTACTGCGTCGATCGCGGAAGCGGGCGAATCAAATGGACGTATTTCGGCGGCGCTCCCCTTGAGACCTCGCCGGTGCTGACGCCCACACTGGTATATCAGTTTGTTCCGGGAACCGGCCTTGTCGCAATCGATAAACATTCGCTCGGCGCCGCGAAGGTCAAATGGGTGAACGCAAACGCCGTGAACTGTTTGTCGGAAGGCCCGCGGTACGTGTATGCCGTGGAAGACGACGGCCACCTGATGGCTCTGAACAAGGCGGATGGTCATCTGGTTTTCCGCAGTGGTCGAAATGATCTATCCGTCTTCGCCGCCGACCCGGTCGCGAAGGTTCCGGCCATTTACGTGGCAAGTCCCGATGGCACGCTCATTTCAGTTGGCCCGGTTCTGCGCCCGGGCACGATGGGCGAATTGGTGATGGATACGATTCCGATGCCGTTCCAGATTTGTCTGCGCTGAATCGGTCGAAATGCCGGTCAATGCCGGGTTCATAACCCCGACGCCGGTTCTGAGGTACGCCTCAGCGCGGGTCGCGCCCGCAACCCAAAGTGCTGCCACTTAGGGAGATAAACCGCGAAGGCGCGAAGGGCGCGAAGAAACAGAGAATCGGAAAGCCAAACAATGAGCCGGTCCGATGCGACGCACTGCGTGCAACAGCATTGTATTTCCTTCGCGCCCTTCGCACCTTCGCGGTTATCCGCATCTGGCCCGATCGGATGAGGAGAAGAAAAGGTTGCCAAGAAAACAAGATTCTTGGAGATGTCATTGAAGAGCCGGATCGATTGCCAACAATCTCATTTGATTGCGTTAGCCACGGCGTTGAGGCGGGCCTGATATTTTCCATCCAATGGTGGAGACATCTTGGACGCCTGATCGATCAATTGTTGCGCCCCCGCCAAATCCTGGTCCTTCCCCGGCTGGGCCAATTGTTCGGCCTTTTGCGCAATGATTGGTCCCAGGTTGCTTTGCTCGCTGGGATCACGCTGGATGCGATCAGCCGCCAATGCGATCGCCTCGGTGAATTTTTTGCCATCCAATAGCGCCTGCTCGTAATTGCTGATCAACGACTGCAGCAACGCCTGCGCGTTGGCCATCGGCGGCAATCCGTTGTAGATCTGGAGCGCGGCGCCATAGCTGGCGGCCGCTTCGCTGTACTGCTTGAGATCATTGTGGGCCTCGCCGATTTCATTGTGGGCCTCGCCGATTTCCGTGCGCGTGATCGCCAGGTCCTTGAGATGTTTGGCTTCCTGCTGCTTATCCGCCAGCGCTTCCAGCGCAAGCAACTGACGCTCGGGACTATCCTTCAGTTGTTGCTGCCAGGTATTCAACTGCGTCTCGCTGAGCAGAGGGAACACGTCCTGAAGAAAACTCCACGCTTCCTCGCGCACCGAATCGGGCCGGGAAGGGTCGGGCTTCAGGAGGGCACCAACGTTCCCCGCATAGTCGGCCGCTCGAGGGTTTTTACTCAGCGACGCGATCGCCTGCTCTTGCAGTTCTGGGTCGCTTAGAAAAGCGCCGATCACATCCGCAAATTGTCCATCATTGAGCGCTCCGATGGCCACCAACATGGCCTTGCGTATCTCAACAGACTCCTTGCTGGCATTCATCAGTCCGCTGCCGATCAGCTCCTGAATGATCGCCGTTTGCTGCAAAGGCGCAAGGGCTTGAATGCAGGCCGCGCGAAGTTCGTCCCTGCCCGGCGTTTGGCTGCTCTTGAGGATCGTGTCTCTCAGCGCATCGGCCGTCTTGTGAGCCAGCGTGGGATCGCCTGGCAGGGGGCCGCGCGCCAGATCTCCCAGCGCGTGTGCCGCCGCCACCGCCGTTTCAAGTGATTCATCCGACAGAAGGTTGATGAGCGTGGGCACCGCACGCAAATTCTGGATCGGTCCCAGCGCTCTGGCGATCGCGGCTCGCACCGTGGGATCGGGCTCGACGGCCAACTGATTGAGAAGAGCGTCCAGTGCGGCGGGATCGTTGATTGTACCGATGGCATCGGCGACGGCGCGGCGAACGCCGGGATCGCTGTCGGCGATCATGTCGCGCAGCCGCTGCAGTTCCGCGGGGGACAGTCCATTGCCTCCCACCACGTCCTCGCCGAGGAGGCGCGTGCCGATCTTCCTGATCTCCGGTTCGGGCGAGTTAAGGAACGTCAGCATCAGGCTCTGGCGTTCCGATTGCGATTTTGTCTTGTGTTGATATTCATCGCGCAGCAGCGTTTCAACTTCACTGACCAGTCCGTGATAGCGTGCGTCGAGGCGGTCGAGCCTCGCATCCTGCTGTGCCTCGATTTCCATCCGGAATTGTGCGTCGGATTTGTTGCGCGCTCCATCCCACCATTTTTCCCAGCGCCCCGGATCGACTCCGTTTTGATCCAGTCCCGTCAGGGCGACAAGGCCTTCAGCCGCCGCCGTGTGGATCGAGGGCGGTTCATTCGGAGAAATCAATAGTTGTCTCAAAGTGTCGGCGGCGCGTTTTTCCGGGAGGGTGCCGATGGCGCGGATCGCGGCTAAGCGCGTGAACTCCTCCACGTTGCGGCGCGAGGTGGCGCGATCAATCAGCCGGGTGAGCACTTCAGGCTCGGACTTGTATCCCGCCAGCGCCCGACCCGCCGCTGCCGCCAGTTCACGGTTCTCCAGCAATGGAAAGAGCGGATCGAAAAAGGAAGGGTCCGGATCGGGGTCCAGGGCCAGTGCACGGGCGACGGCGAGCTGGCTGGCTTGGTTGGGGGCGACCAGCGCATCGTGCAATGTCTGCCGTGCCTGGGCGGTATGACGGGACAGTAGTCGCTGCGCCGCTTCATCGCGTTGCTCTTGCGTGATGTCGGGCGTCGAGCCGTTTAGGACCGCCAAGGCATCATACGCCGCTGGGGCTGTGCTGGCTTGAGTTGCAGGGCCGCTCGGTTCAGGCTGTTGCGCGGCTGAGCGAAGAGGCGTCAAGGAGCAAGTCCCCGCCACCATCGCCAGCCACGCACTCGTCGACAGCTTCCATTTCACCGCTGCGCGTTCTCCCGCAAGGGCCGCGAATCGTGCTTGTGAGACAAACCGTTCCGGCAGTTTGCAATTCGACAGATTACCGGGCCAAGGCAAACGCGGCAGCTTACGCGCGGCAACCTCCTGACTTATCGTCGAAACGCCAAGCCTACCGTATTTCATTTCGCCAGCAAAACGAAGGATTTACGCCTAATATTTCGCCGATCCTTCCGTGCTTGCAATCGGTCGGGAAGTGATAGTAAAGTACCAACCGTTCCCAACGGTTTTCGCAGTTCTAACCAGTTGCGGTGATGGATACGAACGACTGGAACGATGCCGAGCGACGCGTCGAACGAGCTCAAGAGCTCTTCGAGCAACACAAGTGGCAGGAAGCGCTCGATGAACTGCTTCTGGCCACCACGATCAATCCCTATAACGGCGGCTGGTTCTTCAACATCGGCCTCACCCTCGATGAAATGGGCCGCCACGACGAGGCAATCGACGCCTACCGTCGCGCCCTCGCCATCGAGCCCGACGATCTCCAGGCTCTCCAGCATCTGGGGAATGATCTCCACGAAACCGGCCAATTTGAACAAGCGATCAAGACCTTCGAGCAGATGGAAGCCTTGGACGCCACCTTCGAGCCGTCCTATTGCGGCCGCATTCTCGCCTACAGCGAGCTGGGCAATCACGATAGAGCAGAAGAAATGTTTTATCTGGCACGGCTCTATAAAGAGCACTGCCCCGCCTGCTATTACAACATTGGCTGCTCATTGGCGGCGCGCGGCCTCTATGACAAAGCGGTCTTCTGCTGGACCAAGACGCTGGACGCCGCCGGCAGTTCTCCCGGCGCCGCCGCTCATGCTGAAGTTCACGTTCGCATAGCCGAGGCGCTCTGGAACAAAGGTGAGCTGGAGCACGCCCGGCAGCACTTCGTGCTCGGCCTTCGGCAGGACCCCGGCAGCACTCAGACATTGCTGGATCTCTCGGATCTGCTCATCGAGATGCGCCGCTGGGATGAGGCCGGCGAAAAAATTCGCCGGGCCATCGAACTGGCTCCGGAGGATCCCGCTTCTCACTTCTGCTATGGGCGATGGCTTCTCCATCGCAAGCGTGATGAGCAGGCCATTGCCGCGCTCAAACGCTCCCTGCAACTGGATCCGACGTTTCCCGGCGCCCATCTGCTGCTGGGCGAGCTTCATCGCCGAATCAATCAACTGGCTGAGGCACGCCAGCATTTGCGCGCCGAGCTGATGCTTCGCCCTGAAGAGCAGCAGATCCTGATGGACCTGGCCAACCTGTTGCTGGACCTTGGCGAAGCTCGCTCGGCTGTCGCCTGCCTCAAGCGGCTGACACAATTAAATCCCGACTATGCACGCGCCTGGCAAAATCTGGGCGTCGCCCAGTGTTTTCGCGGTCGCTTTCAGGAGGGGATTGCCGCGTGTCAGGAAGCGCTGCGAATCGATCCGCGAAATCTGAGCGCATTGCACAACCTCGCTTTGGCCTACAGCAAAATCGGTGAATGGGATCTTGCAATCGCCCACGCCCGCAACGGCCTCTCCATCGCCTCCCGCGACGCCGCCCTGCAGCGCCTGGAATTTCGGCTGCGCGTTTTGCGTGTTCGCTGGATCATCATCCGCACGTCGCGTCGATTGCTGGGGCTTTCGACCGCTCCGTGACGGGAAAGCTGAAAGCTGCGGATCGTATTGCATTTTAGGAACTATGGTCGCGCTCACATCCGCAAATACCCATTCTTCTACAACGTCGAAGTTACTGCCGTCGGCGCTGTTCCCGCGATTTGCCCGCATGTCCTCCTCGCCGTAAGCTCCATGCGATGGCGAACCTGGTTCGAGATTATCGCATCGTTCTCGGAGAACCATTCCCCCTCCCGATCTGCGATGTATTTCTGCTCGGGCCCGCCGGTCGGATACCCGTCCAAGCGGTTGTTGACAGCGGCGCTGTCCGGCCAATCTTTCCTCTGAAGGCAGCCCAAGACGCGGGGATCGACCTATCAAAGGCAGTTTCGCACCCGATACAATATGGTGGGTCGCGCACGCCCGGTTGGATCTTCCCAGTTCGTCTTGAACTTGGTGAAGACGGGCTTCGGCTCGACACCAGCGTGGTTTTTGTCGAAAAGCTGGAATTTCGGTACGGCTTGCTCGGGCGTGTCGGATTCTTTGATAAGTTCAACGAGGTTGCGTTCCTTCACAAGAGCGGAAGGAATCCACGCTTTGTGCTCCGTTTTTGAGGAGAAGCTAATGAGTGCTCCCAGCCATAAATTTTCCGATTTTGTAGACTTGGTCTTGGTGCGCCTCTATGAACTAGATCAGGCCGACAGCGATAGCTTCGTCGACCTATCCAGCGTGCAGAAGGATATCAAAGGGGATGTTCCGGCAAGTTGGCTGCTGGACGTCGCGAAAGTGCTCCAATCGCGTAACCTCGCGCAGTGCATCATAAACTCCCGAGGCGTATTCGCTCACGTTTCCGGTGAAGGCCGGCTGTATGTTGAGGATCGCCGGGGTAAAACAGGCGAGATCGAGGACAACAAATCGAATTATTATATCACTGTGTCGGGTAGCAATAACCAGGTTGTCGCTGGGCAAACAACTGGGCCGACGACGCAATCAATGTCAAACGACCAGAGCAGGGGCCCTTGGGGCCAATTTGTCGACACGATTGAGGAAAAGGTCAAGAACGACGCGTCGCTAGGCGCTGAAGAAAGGGGCCAAGCTCTCA
>Ga0302326_10033799_pt1 | contig 10151 bp, 4 predicted proteins | sample Palsa_T0_3_FD_202264 | JGI IMG/M metagenome (GOLD analysis project Ga0302326, IMG submission 202264) | Peat permafrost microbial communities from Stordalen Mire near Abisko, Sweden - Palsa_T0_3 | ecosystem: Environmental > Terrestrial > Soil > Palsa > Peat permafrost | place: Sweden: Abisko...
CGGCTGACGCGGTCATCCACCGTGATGTTCTGCACCGGCTGCATGAAGATCTGGATACCCTGCACGTTGTCGCGAATCTTCGGCTGCAGCCGCCGGATCACGTCGGCCGCGCTCAGGTCCCGCTGGTCCAGCGGCTTCAGGTTGATCGAGAAGCGCCCGCTGTTCAGTGTCGTGTTCGTCCCATCCGCGCCGATGAACGACGACAGGCTCTCGACCGCCGGGTCCTGCAGGATGATGTTCGCCAGCTCCTTCTGCTTCTGCGCCATCGCCGCGAAGGAGACTGTTTGCGGCGCCTGCGAAATGCCCTGGATCACGCCCGTATCCTGGATGGGAAAAAATCCCTTCGGGATCAGGATGTAGAGCACCACCGTCAGCACCAGCGTTGCCAGCGCGACCAGCAGCGTGATCGTCTGGAACCGCAGGACAACCTTCAGCGTCCGCCCATAAAACGCGATCATCCGCTCGAAAATCTTCTCCGACCATTGGTAGAAGCGCGACTGTTCCGATTCCGGCGTATGCTTCAGAATCCGCGACGCCATCATCGGCGTCAGCGTCAATGACACAACTGCGGAAATCACAATCGTCACCGCCAGCGTCACCGCAAATTCGCGGAACAGCCGCCCCACCACGTCGCCCATGAACAGCAGCGGGATCAGCACCGCGATCAGCGAAACCGTCAACGACATAATCGTGAAGCCGATTTGCTCGGCGCCCTTCAATGCCGCCTGCAACGGCGCCTCGCCCTCTTCGAGATAGCGCGAGATGTTTTCCACCATCACAATCGCGTCGTCAACCACAAATCCCGTCGAGATCGTCAGCGCCATCAGCGAGAGATTGTCCAGGCTGTAGCCCAGCATGTACATCACCGCCAGCGTGCCGACCAGCGACAACGGCACAGCCACAGCGGGAATTACCGTCGCCCGCAGGCTCCGCAGGAACAGGAATATCACCAGGATGACCAGCCCGATGGTCAGCCCCATCTCGAACTCGACGTCGTGTACCGACGAGTTGATACTCGTCGTCAAGTCCGTTAGCTTCGTCACCTTGATGGCCGCCGGCAGATTCGCCTGCAGTTGCGGCAGCAGCTTGGTAATGCTGTTCACGACCGAAATCGTGTTCGCCCCCGGCTGCCGCTGCACGTTCACAATCACCGCCGGCGTGTCATTCATCCACGCTGCCTGGTAGTTGTTTTCCACGCCGTCCACCACTTTGGCGATGTTCCGCAGATACACGGGGCCGCCATTGCGATACGCGACGACAACGTCCTTGTAATCGCTACTGGTCACCAACTGGTCGTTGGCATCAATCTGAAAATCCTGCAGCGGCCCGTCAAAGTTGCCCTTCGCCGCATTCACGCTGGTCGCCGTCAGCGCCGCCCGCACTGACTCGAGATCAATTCCGTAGGAAGCCAGCTGTGCCGGATTTACCTGGATGCGCACCGCCGGCTTCTGTCCGCCGCTGATGCTCACCAGTCCCACGCCGCTCAGCTGCGACAGCTTCGGCGCCAGCCGCGTGTCCACCAGGTCTTCCACCCGCGACAACGGAATAATGTCCGACGTCACCGCCAGCGTCAGTACTGGCGCATCCGCGGGATTTGTCTTGCTGTACACCGGAGGCGTCGGCAGGTTCGACGGCAGCACGCTCTGCGCCGCGTTGATGCCCGACTGCACTTCTTCTTCCGCGATATCAATCTGCAGCGTCAACACAAACTGCAGCACGATGACAGAAACGCCGCCCGAGCTGGTCGACGTCATCTGGCTCAGCCCCTGCAGCTGGCCGAACTGCCGCTCCAGCGGCGCCGTCACCGTCGTCGCGACCACGTCCGGACTGGCGCCGGGATAAAACGTCAGCACCTGGATCGTCGGATAGTCCACCTGCGGCAACGCTGACACCGGCAGCTGGAAATACGATACGATGCCCGCGAGCATGATCGCGGCCATCAGCAACGACGTTGCCACTGGCCGCAGGATGAATGGCCGTGACGGACTCAAGACGCAGGTGACCCCGTGGTTGCTGGACTCGCCGGTGCCTTGGCGCCGGGCGCCTTGCTGCCTTTGCCATGCTGCTGCCCGTTGCCACCCGGCGCGCTCGGCGGCACAACCTTGGTCCCCGGCTGCAGCTTCTCAAAGCTGCCATTCGCCACTTCATCTCCGGGATTCACGCCCGTGACCTGCGTCATGTTGTTATCTGTAACTCCGGTGGTTACATTTCGCATCTGCGCGATCTGGTTCTGGATGATCCAGACAAACGCCTGCGTCCCGTTGTGCTGAATGGTTGACGATGGCAGCAGCGTTACGTTGCGCAGCGTGTTGACCAGCAGCCGCGTGTTGACAAACTGGTTGGGAAACAGCACCCCGTCCTTGTTGTCAAAAACCGCGCGCAGCTTCACCGTACCGGTCGTCGTGTCAATTTGATTGTCCGCGGTCTCCAGCTTGCCCTTCGCCAGAATCTTGTTCTGCGCCCGGTCCTGCGCCTGCACCTCCAGCGCCGGCCCTTTCTTCATCTGCGCCAGCACCGTCGGCAGGTTGTCTTCTGAAATTGTGAACACCACCGTGATCGGCTGCAGCTGCGTCACCACCGCCAGCGTCGTTGTCCCGCCTGCGGACACGAGGTTGCCCGGATCGACGAGGCGCAATCCCACCCGTCCCGCAAATGGAGAAACGATGTGCGTATAACTCAGCTGCACTTTGTCGTAATCCACGGTGCCCTGGTCGTTCTTTACCGTGCCCTTTTCCTGCACGACGATCTTTTCCTGGTCGTCCAGCTGCTGCTTGGCGATCGCATTCCGCGCCCATGCCGCCTGGTATCGCGACAGGTCCATCTCCGCCTGGGCCAGCACGCCCTCGTCGTGCTCCAGCGTGCCTTCGGCCTGCTTCAGCGTCGCTTGATACTGCCGCGGATCGATATCCACCAGTGGCGTACCCTGCCGCACCAGCTGGCCTTCCTTGTAATGCACCGCGACCACCACGCCTGTGACTTGGCTGACAATCTGCGCCGTGTGCACTGCAGTCACCGTTCCGATCGCCTCTTGATAGACGCCGATGTCGCCCTCTGTCGCCTTCGCCGTAATCGTCGCTACCGGACCGCCCATCATCCCGCGCCGTCCGCCGCCTGCTTCCGCTGGCGCGCTCTTGTGGTGCCACACCCACCAGATCAGCCCCCCAAACACGAGGAACACAAGTATCCAGGCCCACACGCGATGCTTCCGCGGCGGCCGCTCACCGGTGGTTTCCGGCAATTGATGGTGAGGAGGTATCGGGAATGCGGAGGGTTCAGAGTTCATCGTCCATCTTCTTGAAAATTGATTCGTTCGCGCTGCTTTGCGTTTGACTGCGCTGGAGCAAAAATGGTGGAGAAATTCTGGCCCGGCAGGGATGCCTTTTTCGCCAGAGACACCACGTCCCCTGTGTTTCTAACACGGCCGGCAGGAGGCCGCCGCTTGGGGGATGAGGATGTGGACGATTGAAAGCGCAAAAGTGTTGCAAGCAAAGCCGCAACTCGGTGAATTGCAACCGGAAATAGCGAAACTCCGGCGAATTATTGTGGCTGGCTGAACAGAGACTTGCCAAACTGGACAAAAAACTTGCGATGCCCGCTGTCACCAATGCTACCGCCAATCAGGAAGGGTCCCAGGAATGTGTTCACCACCACCCCCGCCCACCCGTCCAGCGGCAGGTCCGGTTTGTTCGGCAGATAGTATGCCTTCGCCACATCCACGCCCCCCATCAGCAACACCTTGCCGCCAATCAGCGCTGGCAGCGATCCCAGCTGATATTCATACCCAGCCTGGAAGAGAAAATATTGGTTCGTCAGCAACTCGTTCTGGTTATACGCCGGCAAACGCAGCGATCCCCCCAGCGAATACAACGGCAGGCCGCCGGGATTTTTCCACAACGTGGTCCCGCCCGATGCTCCACCGTAAATCGTCGATTTCGCCGACACTGGGACAAAATCCATCACCCGCAGCTCGGCACTGGGAAACGAATAGCCGGCGTTCGGATAAGCGTCCCAATATCGGGCCTGGGCATACAGCATCCAGCCCGCAGTCGGCACCGTCGCGCTGTTGGTTCCCAGGTAGGCATATCTCGCGCGCGTGTATCCAACCCGCCCGCTCTCCAGCGGCAACGCGGCGTCGGTCTCGCCCACTTCCTCGTTCAAGGACAGGTAGCCGCCCTCATAGCCGAATCTCAACTCCGAGTTGCGGTTAAAGATGTAGTCGATATCCGCACCGCCCCCGTATTGCTTCTCCCGATACAGCGCCAGCAGGTACGTCGCCTCATAGATATAGAGAGGTTCATTTTCCGCGATTGCATGCGGTGCAATAAACCAGTGCGACTGCGGCGTCAGGGGATGCAGATATTCGGAATCGATCAGCAGCTCGGACCCAACCACGACATCCGTCCGCAGCTCAGAGCGGAAGCCGCCAAAGTCCAGCATCGTCACTCGAGCTCCCAGGTTGAGCAGAATGTTTTCCACATTCCATCCATCCACCGCAATCAGCGGCCGGATAATCGTCGACCCATTCGGCATCTCCTGCGCCGTCACTTCCAGGCCCGTCTGTCCGTCGCGCTGCGTCAGCGCGTAGCTCGCATCTGCCACCCGTCCGCCGCCGCCAATCTGCGTCAGCTGCTGGTCAATCGTCTTCGGATCGATCGGCTTGTTCGCATCCGTCGCAATCTCGCGATGCACGCGCTCCGTCAAATCCGGCCCCAGCCCCTTCACCGCGACAAACGTCGGCACCGGCGTTTGCTTCTTCCGCGAATTTCGCCACTCTATATATTTCGCCCACGTCCCATCGTCCACTGCATAGGGAAGCAGCTGCGCCTTGCTCGCCTCGGCCGCCTTGTACCCCGCCTCGACAAATCCCGGCAGCCGGTTGTATTGCATCGCCGAATACGTCTGCAACGGAATGTTGATCACCACGTCCGCGGCCCGCAGGCTCGGCTGCTCATTCGCCGCAATCATTACGCTGATCGCGCGCCCGAACACCGTGATCGCTGACATCGGCTCTTTCGGATCCAGCGGCGCCGTCTGCAGATAAATCGCAATCACTTTATCTGCGCCCATCGATTTCGCCACGCCCACCGGCAGATTATCCACCAGGCCGCCGTCGGCATAGACCGTGCCATTCGCGCGCACGGGAGGAAAAATTCCCGGCAGTGACATCGTCGCCCGCAGCGCGACATTCAGCTCACCGCTGCGAAAGACATGCTTTTCTGACGTCACCATGTCCGTTGCCACGCACGCAAACGGCAGCGGCAGCGTGTTGAAGTCACGAGTCTCGGAGTAGGGAAGCGCAATCTCATCCAGCAGCAGCTGCACCTGCTGGCCGCTGTTGGCGCCTTCCTTCACGTGCACGCCCTTGTTCTTCCATGTCAGCTGCAACGACGCCGGAAAATCCTCCTCATCTTCCTTGCGCCGGTACGCCAGGTCCGGATATGCCGTCGCCTCACCCAGCACCTTGTCCCAGTTGATCGCCTGTGCAAATTGCTCAATCTCTTGCGGAGAATTGCCCGTCGCATACAAGCCGCCAATCAGGCCGCCCATGCTCGTCCCGGCCACGATCTGCACCGGAATATGGTGCTCCTCCATCCAGCGCAGCGCTCCGATATGCGCCAGCCCCAGCGCGCCGCCGCCATCCAAGGCAATGCCGATACGCGGTCCAGGAATCGGTGGCAGATCATCGGCGGGCGCAGGTGGCGCCACAGGTTGCTGCGCCGTAATCGGCGACACCGGCGCCGGGCTATTCTTGTTCGGCGGCATCACCTGTTGCACTGCCTGCGATCCCGCACCCGCGGCATTTTTTGCAGCGTCCGCCCCCGCATCCGTAGCTGGGCTCTGCTGAGCCCGGCAAACACCGCATAGCATCAATCCAGCCAGCGCGGCCGTCGTCCATCGCATGCGCATCAAGGTCTCCAAAGGATAGCCGCTCCTCGCCCGGCACACTAGCCTCTCTTTTGATTCCCCGCGGACACGCCAATGCCGTTTGGCTCACCGGACAATGTTTCGTGCGTCCAACGCGCGCATCCCGCGCTTTTCGTTATCATGACCAACATCTAGAGGAGTCCTCCAACGATGCACGTCACTGCCCGTATCGCAATTTTCGCCGCCGCACTCACGCTCACCCTGCCTGCCATCGCCGCTCCGCAGAAAAAAGCCAAGCAGCCCGCGCCCGCCGCATCCAGCACCCCGCTCGTCATCGCGGTCGACATGTCCGAAGCGCCACGCAAACTCTGGCACGCCGACATCACCGTCCCCGTTCAAGCAGGCACTGTCACCCTGACCACGCCCAAGTGGATTCCCGGCAACCATCGCCCTTCAGGCCCCATCGACAACCTGACCGGCATCGTCTTCACCGCCAACGGCCAGCCGCTCGTCTGGCGCCGCGACGACGTTGACCTCTACGCCTTCCACATCACCGTCCCCGCCGGCGTCACCAGCATCAACGCCCACGTCGACGCCATCGTCACCAGCCGCGTCACCGACAAAATGGCCGTGCTCGAGTGGGAAAAGCTGCTCCTCTATCCCGCCGACACGCCCGTCCATGACATCCAGATCACGCCGTCCATCAAAGTTCCCGCGGGCTGGGGAGTCGGCACTGCGCTCACCCCCACCGGGCCAGCCAGTGACTCGACGACGCAATTTGCAACGGTGTCTGTAGAAATGCTCGAGGACTCGCCCATCCTCACCGGCCTCTACTTCAAGGAATATCCGCTCGCGACTGACGTCACGCCGAAGCATTTTCTCGACGTCGCGGCCGACCAGCCTGAAGACGTCGAACTCGACCCCAAGGTCATCGCAAACATGGGCCGCCTCGTGCGTGAAACCGGTGCCGCGTATGCCTCGCGCCACTACAACAGCTACCACTTCCTGCTGACACTGTCTGACATCGCCGGCGGCCAGGGCCTTGAGCATCATCAATCGTCAGACAACGGCCTCAACGAGTCAGCGCTTTCCGAAGAATCGAAATTCGTCCTATCCGGCGACCTCATGACCCACGAGTTCACCCACTCCTGGTGCGGAAAATACCGCCGACCCGTCGGCCTCGCCACCATCGATTACTCCCAGCCGATGAAGGGCGAACTTCTGTGGGTCTACGAAGGCCTCACCCAATATCTCGGAGAAGTCATGGCCGCCCGGACCGGCTTCTTTACTCCGGAACAATTCCGCTCGCAACTTGCCTTTACCGCCGCATATCTCGACCAGAAGCCGGGCCGCATCTGGCGCTCCACTGAAGACACCGCTATCTCCTCCTCGATCCTGCGCGGCGGCGATCCCGCATGGTCCAACTGGCGTCGCGGCCAGGATTATTACCCCGAAGGCGAGATCCTCTGGCTCGACGTCGACACGTTGATCCGCGAAAAGACCGACAACAAGAAATCCCTCACCGACTTTCTCGCCATCTTCTTGGGCAAGGGCGGCAATACCGGCCCCATCGTCGTCCCATATGACTTCAACGAACTGGTCGCCGACCTCAACCAGACCATGCCCTACGATTGGGCCACCTTCCTGCATGATCGCGTCACCAAAATCACTCCGCGCGCAGACATCGACGGTATCGTCCGCGGCGGCTACAAGCTCACCTACAGCGACAAGCCCGGCCCTTACGAAAAAGCCGCGATTGCCGAATTTAAGTCCATCGACGCCTGGTTCTCCCTCGGCCTGCGCCTCAAGCCCGACGGCACATTGAACGATGTCCGCGTCTTCTCGCTGGCCGACAAAGCCAAGCTGTTTCCCGGCGAAAAAATCATCGCTGTCAACGGCCGCATCTTCTCGCCTGAGATCCTCAAGAACGCCTTCCGCGACTCCAAAAAATCCACCACGCCAATGCACTTCATCGTCCAGTCCGACAACAACGTCCACGACGTCGACATCGACTATCACGATGGAGAAAAATATCCAGTCCTCGAGCGCGTCGATGGAACCCCAGACCGCATCGCCGACATCCTCAAACCGATGACGCCCGTAGAAGCAGCCGCACCCCCAGCCAAGTAACTCGCTCAAGTAAGAATGCCGCAGCAGGAGACTCCCGCTGCGGCAATTACATTTCCGGAGTTACAAATCACTCCATCAACTTCATCGTCAGGTAGGTATACATAGTCGCCCACGTCTTGGCCTGTTCCTTCAAGTCCGCCCCAGCCGCATGCCCACCCTCAATAATCTCCTGGTAATAAAACGGCTTGCCGAACTCCTCCATTCGCGCCGCAAACTTCCGCGCATGCACCGGACCAACGCGATCATCCTTGGTCGTCGTAAAAATCAGCGGCATGGGATATGTCACATCCTTGCGCAGCTGGTTATACGGCGAGATAGACGCCAGAAACGCCCGCTCCGCCGGCACGGAAACTGATCCGTACTCCCCGACCCACGACGCCCCCGCGGCAATCTGCTCATAGCGCAGCATGTCCAGCAGCGGCACCTGGATCACCACCGCCTTCCACATCTCTGGATGCTGCGTCATCTCCACGCCCATCAGCAACCCGCCATTCGACCCGCCCTGGATGCCAAGTTTCGCCGCCGAAGTTATCTTTTTCGTGACTAAATCCTGGCCCACAGCAGCAAAGTCGTCATAGATCCGCTGCCGGTGCGTCTTCAGTCCAGCTTCGTGCCAAGCCGGGCCAAACTCGCCGCCACCGCGAATATTTGCCGTCACAAAAACTCCGCCGCGCTCCAGCCACAACTTGCCGACGATTGCCGAGTAATGCGGCGTCTCCGAATCCTGGAAGCCGCCATAAGCAGTCATCAGAGTGGGCGCGCTGCCGTCATATTTCAAGTCCTTCGGCCGCACCACAAAGTAGGGAACCTTGGTCCCATCCTTTGATGTCGCGTCAAACTGTTCCACCACATCTTTCGACGCATCAAACTGCGCCGGGAGCGTCTTCGCCGTTTCCAGCGTTGTCTTCGGCGCGTCCCCCAGCAACAGTGAAGACGGCGTCAAGAATCCTGTTAGCGACAGAAAATATTTGTCATCGGAAGTGTTCGTGGTCACCACACTCACCGCGAGATTGTCCGGTACATCCAGCTTCTTTCGCTGCCAGCCGTGCCTGTCGTGGGTGTAGATATAAGCCCGCCCCTGGACATGCTCCAGCGTCGTTACGACCAGGTGGTTCCGCGTCGGCGCCACTTCCTGGACAAACTCCTGCGCCGTCGGCGCCACCACCACCACCGGCTTCAGGTGCGCCGGATCTTTTTTCATCTCATCCAGGTCAATGGCCAGCACCGAGCCCTGGACAAACATCGTGCTCGATCCATCCGGCGTCCAGTCCTGATTCAACGTCAGGATGAACTGGTTATCCAGCAGCCCGCTCAGGTCGGCCTTCAACGGCAGCGCCAGCGGCACAACAGTACCGTCGTCCTGCATCAACGAATACTTGCCCTCAAAGAAACTGATGCCGCGATAAAACAGCGTCACCTTGTGCCCCTGCGCATCATGAATCACAACGCCGCCCGCGCTGACATCATCCGGCGAACCGCGGAATACTTCTTTGGCATCAGCCAGCGGCTGTCCGCGCTTCCACAGCTTCGACACAAACGGATACCCGGACTTGGTCATCGTCCCCGGACCCCAATCGCGCTCCAGCAGCAGCGTGTCTTTGTCCACCCAACTCACGCTCTGCTTGGACGTCGGCAGGACGAAGCCGCCTTCAACAAACTCACCCGTCTTGCCGGCCTTCAGGTTGAACTCGCGCATCGTCTCCGCATCTTCGCCGCCCGCCGACAATCCAACCAGGCAATGCTCATCGCCGGGATAGAGACAATTCAACCCGTGTGCCACCCACTTCTGGTTGTCTTTCACCGATAGCGCGTCGTAATCCAGCACCGTCTCCCAGTGCGGCGTCGCCGTCAGGTAATCCATCAACGAAGTTCGCCGCAAAATTCCGCGAACGTGCTGCGCGTCCCGCCAGGTGTTGTAAATGACGCCCTCGCGAAACTCTGGAATCGGCAGCCGCTCGGGCGACTCCAGCACCTTCAGCGCCGCTGCTTCGAGGCCCGCGTAATGTGGATCTGCGTCGATGATTTTTGCCGACGCCGCGTTGTGCTCCTTCACCCACGCCATCGCGCGGTCGCCGTGGACGTCTTCCAGCCACTGATAGTTGTCGGGCTGCTCCGTCACCGTTACTCCTGCCTGTGCATGCGCCTGCCCTGCAAAT
>Ga0302326_10033800_pt1 | contig 10151 bp, 8 predicted proteins | sample Palsa_T0_3_FD_202264 | JGI IMG/M metagenome (GOLD analysis project Ga0302326, IMG submission 202264) | Peat permafrost microbial communities from Stordalen Mire near Abisko, Sweden - Palsa_T0_3 | ecosystem: Environmental > Terrestrial > Soil > Palsa > Peat permafrost | place: Sweden: Abisko...
GAGCTGTGGAAAGGCGCGCTCACTGGCAGCCTCACAGCCTTCTTCGCACCGCGTTCCGTGGCCAGTTCAATGGCGCGTTCCACCGCGGCTGTATGCCCTGAGATCACGATTTGCTCAGGAGAATTAATGTTGGCCGCCTGGCAAACTTCTCCCTGGGCCGCAGCGGCTGCAATCTCGCTCACTTTCTCGATTGGCATTCCCAGAATCGCTGCCATCGCGCCCACGCCCACGGGCACCGCTTCCTGCATATATTTGCCGCGATTGCGAACGGTACGTACAGCATCAGCCAACGTCAACGTGCCCGCGGCGACGTGTGCGGAATACTCACCCAGGCTATGACCAGCAACAAAATTCGGCTGCAGACCTTTTTCCTGCAGCACGCGCCACGCCGCCACCGACGCTGTCAGAATCGCCGGCTGCGTGTTTTCGGTGAGCTTGAGTTTCTCTTCCGGACCCTGAAAACACAGTTCGGACAGCTTATAGCCGAGGGTCTCGTCGGCCTCTTCGAAGGTTTGGCGGGCCACCGCATATTTGTCGGCGAATTCCCTGCCCATTCCAACCGCTTGTGACCCCTGGCCTGGAAAAAGAAACGCGATCGAGGAATTCGAGGTTGTCATTGGACCGGTACGGGACTCCCCTGAACATTCCGATGGGGGCAGGATTGCCACCGGCCTCGTGTATCGTACGTTGGTTCGTACAAGAGGGAGGTGCCCCCGCATTTTTCACGGTCTATTAGAATCATACAGTTAGCTGAGGTAGTCCTGCAAAGTCTGCCTTTAAGTTCATCTTCCCCTGCCGCTCTTCTCCAACCAGCGCATCTGTAAACGCGAGCACAGCGGTTCGGAGGCGGGATCATCAAAAGCAATATAGCCCCTCTAAAAGCTCACGTCGGCACAGCTACGCTCAGCCCTGCCAATTCACGCTCGATGGTTTCATTGACTTTGCCCTCGGCGAACTCCGCCGCCACCCGCACCGCATTCTTAATGGCATTCGTATTTGAGGAGCCGTGGGTGATGATGCATACCCCTTTTACTCCGAGCAGCGGAGCGCCTCCATACTCTGTGTGGTCCAGCCGCTTCTTGAAATCGGAAAACGCGTTGCGCGAGATATACGCTCCCACCTGTCGCGTGATTGTCGCTTTGAGGGTTTCCTTCAGCACGGAACGCACCAGCCGCGCCACGCCTTCCGAAGTCTTCAACGCCACGTTACCCACAAATCCATCGGCCACGATCACATCCACGTGGCCGTTGTACAAATCACGGCCTTCCACATTGCCAATAAAGTTGATCGGAAGCCGCTTGAGCAGTTGAAACGACTCGCGCGTCAAATCGTTGCCTTTGCTTTCTTCTTCTCCAATCGAAAGCAGACCGACCCGGGGATGCCGCATGCCGAAGATCGAACGGCAATAAATGTCTCCCATCACCGCGAACTGCGCCAGGTTATTCGGAGTGCAATCGACATTCGCGCCGACGTCGAGCAGAACGGCGGCCGTATTCAGCACCGTCGGAAACGCGGCTGCCAGCGCGGGACGGTCCACGCCCGGCAGGGCACCCAGCACCACCTTGGCGGTCGCCATGGCTGCGCCCGTGTTACCCGCGGTTACAAAGCCCGCGGCGCGACCTTCGCGCACCAGCCGCAACCCTACGCGGATCGACGAATCGCGCTTGCCGCGAATCGCATCCACTTTGTCTTCCATGGTGATGACTTCGCTGGCGTGAACGACCTCAACCCCCAGCCGCCGCGCACCGGGATAGCGCACCAGTTCGGCCCTCAGCCGCGGTTCCGGCCCGACCAGAAGCACGCGGACACCGTGATGGCGCGCCGCCTGCAATGCGCCTTCAATCTCCGGCTTCGGCGCCTTGTCGGACCCCATCGCATCGAGGGCGATTACGCTTGGCATGAAAAGAAAAGGCGGTTAGGACTTTTCTGCAACCTCTAAAACTTCGCGGCCCTTGTAGGTTCCGCACTTCGGGCAGGCGCGGTGTGGCATCTTCTGCTCATGGCAGTTCGGACACTCCGACAAGGAGTGCTTGGATAGCGAGTCGTGCGCCCGCCGGGTGGCGGTGCGCTTTTGTGAATGTCTGCGTTTCGGATTAGGCATGTGTTTTTCAGTTCCTTTATTGATTCAGCTTGGTACGAATCTCTTTCAGCGCCGCCCACCGCGGATCTTCGACCTCGTCCACGCACGCGCACTGAATTTCATTCAAGTTCTTGCCGCAGTGTGGACATAAACCCTTGCAATCATCGCGGCAAATCGTCTTCAACGGCAACGCCAGCAGCACTTGCTCGCGCAGCGCGTCTTCGAGCAACACCCCTTCGCCCTCGTAATACCCGATCTCGGCTTCGGCGTCGGTGATCGAAAGTTCTTCGTGGCCGGAGTCGATCCCGAGCGGCCGATACAAAAGGTCGAAGCTGCGCTCCACCGGGTGTACAACCGGCTCAAGACAACGTGCGCAAGGCACTTCCAGGCTCGTCTCGAGTCTGCCTTTTATCCGAATGTCCTGCACCACCTTGTGCTTACCGTGATGCTCTTCGACCAGATCCGCTCGACCTTCGGTGCGCAGTGGCGACCGCTGTCTAACATCGTCGTCCAGATCAATCACACCAGGGCCGAATTCCTCCCGGAAATCGACCGGATGAATCTCCAGATCCTTGATTTCGATAAGCATCGGAACCTCCGCCGCCCCCACTCAAATTACCGCAAAGGCCTGCGGAAGTGCGCACAGGGACGAAAGTCCCCTGGGGAGCAATTCTTAAGGATAAAGGCCAAAAATAGCGGTGTCAAGGAAACGGCTGCTGCGGTGAGTCACTTCCGCCACGACCCTAGAAAAAATCATCCACTGCCCGCAAGAGCAACGCATTTTAGTTCCAATAGCTTCCTTCGTGTTCCTTGGTGTCCTTAGGTGGTGAATGGTTTCCCGGAACTCGGGAGACGGCCTAAAAAAGCAAAACGGCAGGGCTGCCCCCCGCCGTCTCGCCCGTATCCAAAAATTCGGGGCCCCTTACTTACCTTTATTGACCACTTTCTTGAGTTCATTTCCGGGAGTGAATTTGGCGACTCTACGCGCAGCTATCTTGATCGTGGCACCCGTCTGCGGGTTTCGGCCATTGCGGGCCTTGCGTTGCGAGACGGAGAACGTGCCGAAACCAATCAAGGCTACGCGGTCCCCTTTGCGAAGGGCAGCAGTAATGCTGTCCACGGTGGTGTCGATCGCGGTCGTCGCCTGTGATTTTGAAACACTGCAGGCTCCGGCGATCCGGTCAACCAGATCAGCTTTGTTCATGCTTTCTCCTGACTCTATTGTTGATCTTTGCCGTTCCCGCGCATCAGCCGGGGAGGGAAGCTGAAAGCGAAAGTACCAGCGTTCGCCATTTTCGCCCATGCTGCGGGATTGTCAAGAGGAAACACGTGCTAGTTGCCGCTTTTGACACCGGACGTGCTCCCACAGCGGGAAAATACCTGGAAATAACCGTTGCGAGTTCAGATCACCTGATGACCCATCACCCGATGACTTGCCGGTTCTCCACAATGCACCGCCGGTCTCCACAGGATGTGCACAGAGAGGAAACGGTTTCGAGTTGCCGCATCGGCCGCTTAGGGTGCAGAGTCTTAAGAAGGGTTATCTACAGAGTCATGAAAGCTGCAGCTGAAGTTTGCCCCGCGTGCGCGGGTTCAGGTTGGAAGCCGGTACCCGGAGGGACGGACCGTGGCGTTACGCGCTGCGATTGCCGGTTGCGGGCGCGTGAAGGGGCATTGATCGCGGCGGCGCGAATTCCGAAGAGATACGAGCATTGCGAGCTGTCGAACTTCGAGTTCGAAGGCCCGCAGTTGCATCTTGCGCCCGCACGTATGGCAGCGTGCCGATTTGTGGAAGAGTACCCGGTAAACAGGACTGGACTGTTGCTGGTAGGCGATGCGGGATTGGGAAAAACGCACCTTGCGGTTGGCATCGCGAAAGCGCTGATCCGCGAAAAAGGAATAGAGTGCGTTTTTTATGATTATGCGGACCTGCTGAAGCAGATCCAAGACTCGTACAATCCTTCGGTGCAGGCTACCGAACTTGGCTTACTCCGGCCAGTGTTTGAGGCGGAAGTGTTGGTACTGGATGATCTCGGGTCAGTGAGGCCAACGGAGTGGCGGTGGGATACCGTGCGGCTGATGCTCAACAAGCGTTACAACGATAGCCGCACCACTATCATTACGACCAACTTCGCGGATAAACCGGCCGCGAAGACTATCGACCCAAACACACCCAAGCGCTCCGAGGAGTTTTCAAACGCGGAGAAAGCGTCGCGAAAAGACACCCTTGGCGATCGCATCGGCGACAGTATGCGTTCGCGCCTCCACGAGATGTGCCGAATCGTGAAGATGAAAGGCGACGACTACCGCGAGAAATTCAAGAGCGCAAGCTTTGGGTAAGCTGGCGAGGGACCTATTTTTGTGGATCTCTGCGCATTGCCCTACGCTCTCCCCACGCTGTCATCCCGAGCGCCGTCCCGAGCGAACGCGAGGGCAAGTCGAGGGACCCTGTGTTTTCTCTACGATCACCGACACGAATCAAAATGCAGCGAGTCGATATCAGTTGTGGCGTTTCCAACCCGTACTTCCTGACAGTGCAACTACAATCGTAGCGTGCTCTCCGAACGCATCGAGTTCCATCCGGAAGCTGAAGCCGAGATATTCTCCACCGTGGCCGCCGCTCCGGCTGTGTTTCTATTGCGCGGCGAGGATGCGAACTCCGAGCCCTACGTCAGCAAGACTGCCAACCTGCGGCGTCGGCTCGAGCGGTTGCTTTCTCCTCCAGAAGAGCAGACAAAACGGCTCAACCTCAGGAATCGCGTGCGCTTGATCGAATACACCCTGACCGGGTCGGACTTCGAATCGGGATTCGTGCTCTATCAAATCCTGCGTGCCGTTTTCCCTAAGACGTATTCGAATCGTCTGCGCTTGCGCTTCGCCCCTCTGGTCAAATTGCATCTGGAAAATGAATTTCCCCGCGCTTCCATCACGACGCGGCTGGGGCGAATTTTAGGCAAGGGGCTTCCCGGGAAGAATGTTTATTACGGTCCGTTCGCTTCGCGGCTGGCGGCGGAAAAATTCTTGAACGATGCGCTCGACTTCTTCAACATGCGGCGCTGCGTGGAAGACCTGCATCCCGATCCGAAATTTCCCGGCTGCGTCTATTCCGAGATGAAGATGTGTTTGGCGCCCTGTTTTCGCGGTTGCACCGATGACGCCTACCGCGCGGAAGTGACGCAGGTCGAGAATTTCCTGGATTCGCGCGGCGAATCACTCCGGCGGAGGATGGCGGCCGAACGGGACGAGGCTTCTGCAAAAATGGAATTCGAGACGGCCGCGGCGATTCATTCCCGGCTCGACAAGCTCAGTTCGGTCTTGCAGCAATTGCCCGAGTTCGTCCACCGCATTGATCAGTTGCATGCTGTAATCGTGCAAAAGTCTTTGCGACCGGAGAGCGTAGCACTCTTTCGCGTCGACGCTGGCGCCGTCGCTGGGCCGATGGAGTTTCCGATTTCCGCGAACGAACACCCAAAATCGCAGGCGGCATCTCTGGCACACCCGCAATCACTGTCTCAATCAATGGAAGCGCGCATCCAGGCAGCCCTCGCGTCTTTTCCGGCGGCGAAGCCGGATAGTGCCATCGAATGCGCCGAGCACCTCGCGATCTTGAAGCGCTGGTGCTATCGAGGCGCGCGCGCAGGCGAGATCTTCTTTGCCGATGCCAGGGGCGAGTTGCCGATGCGCCGCCTGGTGCGTGGTATCGGCCGCGTGTACAAAGACGAAGCGCCCGAGACGATGTTGCACCCGAAGCCGGCACAATGATCTCGGAACCCTTTATTTAGAATCCACTTTCATACAATCTTCAGAGGATCACTATGGCGAAGAAGACCAGCAGACGGACCAAGACGACAAAGACAAGAACAGCGACGACATCAGCCCGGCCTGCACCCAACAAGCGGGAGGTGGCTCGGCCGTTATCTCTTGAGCAACCTCTCCGCGAACACGTTCTCTTTTTGTTGAAAGGCGGCGGAGCGCACGCCGACTTCGATGCCGCCATGGGCGACTGGCCTGTGCAACTGGCAGGAGTTAAGGTTGCAAACTTCCCCCATACTGCATGGATGCTGCTCGAACACATGCGCATCGCCCAGTGGGACATACTCGAGTTCAGCCAGAATTCGAAGTATGCCTCCCGGAAATGGCCTGACGAATACTGGCCGCAGTCGGAAGCGCCTGCAAACGAAAAGGCATGGAAGGCGAGTATGGCCGCGTTTAAGAAGGACCTTAGGACCATGGAGCGGCTCGTCGCCAATCCAAAAGTCGATCTCTACGAGAGCATACCTTGGGGCGATGGGCAAACTATTTTGCGCGAGGCGCTGCTGGTGGCCGACCACAACGCGTACCACCTCGGACAACTCGTGATGCTCCGAAAGAGCATAGGAATTTGACGGGTTCACCGTCCTCGGTGTCTCGGCAGTGAAAAGCCCTAAGCCGCCCGAACTGCCGCACGCGAAGACTTCTTTCCGAATAGGACTCTGATTTCGTCTCGCCTGCGGCTTCTGCGGCCAGATCTCGCGGGCAGGAAAATCATCGGACCGCGAAAACTCTCCACGGCGACAGCACCACGACCTGCGATTGCGGCGAAAGCCGCGAACCCGCGCAATCGATTCCGCCCAACGCTCGCGCACCCGTTCTTCGTCGGTGGAATGCACCAACCGGGTTGCCGGATTGCCGCCATCGCGAGTGTCCACCGGCGTGAATGCCTCTTCGCGTTGGTCGAATTCGTATCAATGCCATTTCGCCGCCGTCGGTGCAGATGCGCCATGCGCTGCAAAGCTTCCGTGCCTTCAGGAACAACGAGCACCAATCCTTCCACCACGTGCCGTTCATGCTGTGCCAGCCGACACGCCTCAAGCCAGAGAATTCCGCTGGTGAGCGCGCCGTCGATGGTTGATTGCGTTTCCTCGTGGTTTACGCCCACCACAGCCAGGGTGCGCTGCCCGTGGCGCAGCCAGCCACGCAGGCAGGCCGGACCGAAAGAATGCTCGGGATCGAGGCTGGTGGTGAGGCGAACGACGGTCCATCCGGGAAAGTTTCTCTGCAGCTCGCGGCGCAGGCGAGCCGGAGATCGAATATTTCGAGGCGCCGAGACCGAACGCGATGACGCCGTCTTCCACCCCAACAGCGGCGCTCGCGATCCGGAAATTCTCTGAGCCTTCGGCAGAGCGAGTCTGACGTCAAACTGGGAACTTCGATCACGAATCATGATCTCGAAACTATGATCTCGAAACTATGATCTGGGGACTATGATTTGGCCGAACGAAGATTGTAGGAGCCATATTTGTCGAGATTTGTAATCAAGATTATTCGCTTGTGGAGGGCTGTCCGTGATCAATGACCCGCGAAATTGTTTGGTTTCATGTTGTTCGCAGCTAGACTTTCGTAATCGCCCCGCTCGGAACACTGCGGCTCCACTCATGGGATAATGCAAGTGGCGTGCGGTTGGACCGGGCGAGTCGTTTGCAGACTCGAAGACATCAAAAAAGCTAGAGGACATCAGAATATTGTGAATGCTACCCAGGAACGCTTCTTTTTCGACCACTACGGACTTACCAACCATGACCTTGAGCTTTACCTGGCCGCGGCGCTCTCGGCAGGCGGCGACTATGCCGACCTCTATTTCGAATATCTAACCTCGACTTCGCTGATGGTGGATGAGTCGCTGGTGAAGTCCGCGTCGCAGGGGATCTCAGCCGGTTGTGGCGTGCGCGTCGTTTCTGGCGAGCGCACCGGTTATGCGTATACAGACGATCTCTCTTCGCAACGGATTCTGCATGCAGCTCGCACCGCGGCGCTGATCGCGAGCGCGCCCGCCAAATCGACGGTCGCGGGATTTCAGCAAAAAGCGGCCCGGAGCTTGTACCCGGTGAGCTTGCCGTCGGTCGATGCCGACATCTCCGCCAAAGTCGAATTGCTGATGCGCGCCGATCAAACTGCTCGCGGATATGATCCGCGCATCAAGGAAGTGCGCGCCAGCTATGCCGACGAACTGCGAAATATTCTCGTGGTCGGTTCCGACGGCACCTTTGCGGAAGACTCGCAGCCGCTGGCACGAATGAACGTTTCCTGCATCGCGAAGACCGACGCAAGTTCGGGCCGCGAGTCGTCGGGACGTGGAACATCGGGCGGCGGCGGACGAGTTGCGCTCGACTTCTTTTTTGGCGACAAGACCCCGGAATTTTTTGCCCGGGAGGCCTCGCGCCAGGCCATCCTCCAACTCGACGCCCGCGAAGCTCCTGCGGGAGACATGGAAGTTGTACTCGGTCCCGGATGGCCGGGCGTCCTTCTGCACGAGGCGGTGGGTCATGGACTCGAAGCGGACTTTAATCGCAAGAAAACCTCGGCGTTCGCCGGGCTGATCGGCAAGCGAGTAGCCAGCGAAAAGTGCACCGTGGTCGATAACGGCACCATGCCATGGCGCCGCGGCTCCTTGAACGTGGATGACGAAGGCCAGCCCACACAGGAAACGGTGCTGATCGAAAACGGAATTCTGAAGGGATATCTCAGCGACAAGCTTTCGTCGCGGCTGATGGGCCTCGCCGACACCGGCAACGGACGCCGCGAGAGTTATGAGCATATTCCCATGCCGCGCATGACGAATACGTATATGCTGGCCGGGCAGGATGATCCCGGAGACATTATTCGTTCGGTAAAGAATGGGGTCTATGCCGTGAACTTTGGCGGCGGCCAGGTCGACATCACGAATGGCAAGTTCGTGTTCTCAGCGTCCGAAGCCTATCTCATCGAAGACGGCCAAATCACCGCCCCGATCAAAGGCGCAACTCTGATCGGCAACGGACCGGATGTCCTGACCCGGGTCTCGATGGTCGGCAACGATTTGAAGCTGGATGAAGGTGTGGGCACTTGCGGTAAGGATGGACAAGCGGTGCCGGTTGGCGTCGGCATCCCGACCATCAAGATCGACCGGCTGACCGTCGGCGGGACCGCGAAGCGCGAATCCGGCGGATACATGCAGTAAGAGAATTGCAGAGGCCAGAGTGCAGAGGTCAACGGTGCGAACCGTCGCCTCTGCAATTCGACCTCTCCTACATTTTAAAAAATGACGACAACCCTAGAAACCACCGAAGTAAAGCTCGCCCTCAATCTCAAAGAACTAGCCGCCGACGTAGTCAGCCGCGCCACGCACGGCGGCGCAACGGCGGCGGAGTGCGTCGTCCGCGAAGGCGATGAATTTTCCACCACGGTTCGCCTCGGCCAGGTCGAAACGCTCAAGGAGTCCGGCTCCCGCGCCATCGGAGTTCGCGTTTTCTTCGGCCAGCGCGCGGCCAGCACATATTCGAGCGATTTTTCCGCCGCTGGCATCGAGCGCATGCTGACGTCCGCACTTGAACTGGCCAGAATCACCTCCGAAGATCCCTACGCCGGTATTCCCGAGGCCGGCAAGCTGGGATTGCTCTCCGGTAACCTCAATCTTTATCACGAGGACGTTTACTCGTTGCCTGGCCCAGACCGCATTGACTACGCGCGCCGCGCCGAGCGGGCCGCGCTCGAAGCTGACCCGCGCATCAAGAACTCCGAAGGTGGATCGTTTGACGCCGCGACTGGCAGAAAGATCCTGGCGAATTCTCACGGGTTTCTAGGCGAATACCGGCGCTCCTACTGTTCCGTCGCCGTGGTGCCCATTGCGCAAGACGCCAACGGCGGCATGCAACGCGATTACTGGTATTCGGTGGCGCGTAGCCTGGCAAAGCTCGACCCCGCCGAGCAGGTTGGAAAAGAGGCGGCTCGCCGCACGCTCCGCCGTCTTGGCGCGCGCAAGGTGAAGACCGCGCATGTTCCGGTCGTGCTCGATCCCATGGTCGCCAGATCGATGCTCGAACACATTTTTGAAGGCGTCAATGGAGACTCGGTCTATCGTGGAGCATCGTTCCTGGCGGGCAAACTAGGGGAGAAGATTGCCGGAACGAACGTCACCGTGGTCGATGATGGCACCATATCCGGCGGCTTTGGCACCACTCCTTTTGATGGCGAAGGTATTCCCACGCGCCGCACTGTCGTGATTGAGAATGGAATCCTAAAATCGTATCTCCTGAATACCTACACGGCAAAAAAG
>Ga0302326_10033801_pt1 | contig 10150 bp, 8 predicted proteins | sample Palsa_T0_3_FD_202264 | JGI IMG/M metagenome (GOLD analysis project Ga0302326, IMG submission 202264) | Peat permafrost microbial communities from Stordalen Mire near Abisko, Sweden - Palsa_T0_3 | ecosystem: Environmental > Terrestrial > Soil > Palsa > Peat permafrost | place: Sweden: Abisko...
CCAATACTTCGCCACGGTCAGCATCGCAGCGTTGCCGTTCATCTGCATCGCTCCATCGCCGGTGCACGCGATGACGACCCGCTTTGGGAACGCAAACTTCGCGGCGATGGCGTACGGAACCGCCGAGCCCATCGTCGCTAAGCCTCCGGAGAGCGACGATTTCATTCCCCGCCGCATATGAATATTGCGCGCGAACCAATTGGTCGCGGTGCCGGCGTCGCCGGTAACGATCGCATCGTCGGGCAGCCGCTCGTTCAGTTCCCAGAAGATGAGTTGCGGATTGATCTGGTCGCCCGTGACGTGAGCGCGTGCCTCTTCGTCGGCCTGCCAGCTTTGGCGATTCTTCGCAATCCGTTCGCGCCACTCAGAGGCGGTGTTTGGCTTGAGCAGCGGCAAGAGCGCGGCGAGCGTGTGATAACTGTCGCCGATCAGATTGACTTCGGTCGGAAAGCGGAGGCCGACGTTGCGCGCGTCGATATCGATTTGAATGCCGCGCGCCTGCCCCTCCTTAGGCAAAAATTCTGAATACGGGTACGACGTGCCGACCATCAGCAACGTGTCGCATTCGTTCATCATATCGGAGCTGGGGCGCGTTCCGAGCAATCCGAGGGTGCCGGTGACAAACGGGAGATCGTCGGGAACGACGTACTTGCCGAGCAGCGCCTTTGCGACGCCCGCTCCGAGCCGGTCGGCAACGGCGAGTACCTCATCGGTCGCGTTCGCAGCGCCCTGGCCGACGATGATCGCCACGCGCTTTCCGGCATTGAGAATATCGGCCGCACGCTGCAGATCAGGTTGAGTCGGAATCACGACCGGTGCCGAGTAGCCGACGCTGCTGTGCATCATATTGTGCGTGCGCGGCGGCTTCGGTACCGCTTTTTGTTCCTGCACGTCCTTGGGAACGATGACGCAGGTCACGGCGCGAAACGCGGCCGCCGTTCGAACGGCGCGATCGACGATGTGGCGCATGGCTGCGGGGCTCGAGACCGTGTAGACGTACTCCGTCACGTCTTGCAGCAGCACTTGGAGATCAACTTCTTGCTGATATGAGCTTCCAAGGGCCGTCGTTGCAGCCTGACCGACGATCGCGACGACCGGCGTGTGGTCCATCTTCGCGTCGTAGAGACCGTTGAGCAGATGCACGGCGCCTGGGCCTGAGGTCGCTAGGCACAGCCCGACTTCGCCCGTGAACTTCGCGTGCGCACACGCCATGAATGCCGCCATCTCTTCGTGGCGCACTTGAATGAATTCGAGTTTGTCGCCGATGCGATCGAAGGCGCCGAGGATGCCGTTGATCCCGTCGCCGGGGTATCCATAGACTCGCTTGAATCCCCACTCGACAAGGCGCTCAAGTAAGAAATCGCTGGTGTTCATGGCGCAATTGCTCCGGCTAGCACTGGGAGATGCGATCGTCCTTACGAGCCAGAGCAGTACTGCTAAGCGGTAGGTCGCTCGTCTTGCCTGGGTCGCTCGTAGGAGTTCTCGCTTCATCTTTGCCCAGACGGTGGGAGAAAAAACGCGCTGCGAGGAGTGCGAGTCAAGCTAGACGTCTGCTTGGTTAGCGGGCAAGCTTAATGGCAAATACGAACCTTCCGGGTCCTTCGTGGGAGGAGTCGCTGGGTTGGCACGCGTGAAATCAATTTACGAATTTTGCCGATCTCGGGGCACGTCGCCCGCCGAGAGGGTACCAGCGAGTGACGGAATCGCGCGCAAGCATTTGCACCAGTTTTTCGTTCGAACGCCCCGACCGCGCAACGCCTTGATTGCCGAGGGTTCGGGAAGAGCGTGCCGTCAGCATGTACGCTTGGTCGTAGCGCGCTGCTCACGAGTCTCGGCGACGACGGCAACGCCGTTACGGCGCTGGGGCCCCATGACCAGACCGAGGCTGGAATGCATCTCATTGTGTCAACGCAGCCGAGTACAAGCTCATGCTTGAAGCGATCGTACGTGAGATCGAAGGCCGTTGTACGGCGACCCCGCGCCGCCAGACGATGGATGGTTTGCTAAGAGGCTTAGTCGCCTTCTTGGAAGCGCAGCGGCTCTAGAGTGGATGTACCTTCGAGGAGCCGAACGGCGCGAACGCAGCGGGATATGGAGCCGCTGGCAATTCGCGCGCATCCGCTCGTCTTCGGAGTTGTGCTCTTTCTAACGTCCGAGCTCATGCTGTTCGCGGCGATGTTCGCCGCCTATTACGATTTACGCAGCCAGAGCAATGCTTGGCCGCCGCCCGGAGTCCGGTTGGATCTTCTGGAATCGACGATCGGTACCGTCTTGCTCGCGTTCTCGAGCGGGACGGTTCTCTTGGTCGGACATTCGCTCAATCGACGCCGGGTCCGGGCGACGCGCCTGTGGCTAGGCGCGACAATCGCGCTGGGCGCCGCCTTCTTGGCCATTGCTTTCCACGGCTGGAGCAAAGCGAACTTCCGGATCGACTCCAACGCGTATGGTTCGCTCTTTTACATGATGACTGGCTTTCACGCCGCGCACGTGGTCGTCGGCTTGATTCTGCTCGCGGCGCTGCTCATCGGAGCACGCGAGCCCGCGTTTATCGGCGAGCGGCGCGCGGGAGCAGAAGGCATCATGTACTATTGGCACTTCGTCTTCATCGTCTGGGTCGGCATCTGGGCGACGATCTACCTCGTGCGATGAACGCTCCTGCACGCGGTTCCACCTTGCAGCGGATCGCTGCGCTCGCTTTACTGATTTCGCTGTGTGCGAGTGTTGGGTTCGCTGTGGCATACTCGACGACTGAGTCGGCGCAGCTTCAAGGTCTCGCGCTTGGGGTCGCACTCGCCGGTCTCGCGGTGGCGTTCTCAATCTGGGGCACCTCCCTCGTTGCGCAGGAACAGGTCGTCGACCAGCGTGAGATGGCCTCGCCTGACTGGGAACGTCGAACCGCCGCGGCGGAGCTTGAAGCCGGCACCCATCAGATCGGACGCCGGCACCTGCTCAGTCGGTTGTTAGGTGCGGCGCTCGGCGTTTTCGGCGTTGCGGCGCTCTTTCCAATTCGATCCCTCGGTCCCAACCCAAACCCCCAACTTTTCAAGACGAAGTGGACGCCGGGCGCGCGGTTGGTCGGCGAAGACGGCAAGCCCGTCCGGGCGGGGGAGCTCGAGGTCGGTTCGATCGTGACCATCTTCCCGGAAGGATTCGTCGGCGACGCATCGTCGCAAGCGTTGCTCTTGCGCCTCGCGCCCGGCACGTTGCACGCAACCCCCGATCGCGCCGATTGGTCGCCGCAAGGATACGTCGTGTTTTCGAAGGTCTGCACGCACGCGGGCTGCCCGGTCGGCCTGTACCGTCAGAGTACGCAAGAGCTGTTGTGCCCCTGCCATCAGTCGACGTTCAACCTCGCCGAGCAGGCCAAACCGATCTCGGGCCCAGCGACACGCGCGCTCCCGCAACTGCCGATTCGAATTGCCGAAAACGGCTATTTACGGGCGCAGAGCGACTTCCACGAACCGGTTGGTCCCGGCTTTTGGGAGCGCGGCGGGTGATCGCGAAGTTGATGCTCTGGCTCGACGACCGTTTGGGAACGTCGTCGTTCACCTCACGCGCGTTTCGCAAGGCATTTCCGGACCACTGGTCGTTCATGCTGGGCGAGATCGCCCTTTACTCGTTCGCGTCACTGCTGGCGACCGGCATTTTTCTCGGCTTGCTCTTCGACGCGTCGGATACTCACCAGATCTACCACGGTCCGTACGCGCCGCTCGTCGGGGTAAGCGTCTCGGGCGCCTATGCCTCCACGATGCGCATCTCCTTCGAGACGCAAGCGGGACTCATGATCCGCCAGATCCACCACTGGTCGGCGCTGCTCTTCTGCGCGGCAATCGTGACGCATATGGCGCGCATCTTCTTCACGGGCGCGTTTCGCAAGCCGCGCGAGATCAACTGGATCATCGGGCTCACGCTGCTTCTGCTCGCGCTGGGCGCCGGCTTCACGGGATACTCGCTGCCCGACGATCTCCTGTCGGGAACAGGCTTGCGGATCGCCGCCTCGATCGCCATGACGATTCCGTTCGTCGGCGTCTGGATCGAGTCGCTGTTCTTCGGCGGCCCGTTTCCGGCGCCGCAAATAACCGGGCGGCTGTTCTTCACGCACGTCTTTCTGCTCCCGTCGCTCATCGTCGGTTTGATTGCCGTGCACATGGCGATTCTCTGGCATCAGAAGCATACTCAGTTTCGCGGCCCCGAACGGACTGAAAGCAACGTCGTCGGCTCACCGCTCTGGCCGAACTATGCCCTCAAGTCGCTGGGTCTCGGATTCGCAAGTTTCGCAGTCGTCGTGATTCTGGGCGGATTCTTCCAGATCAATCCCATCTGGCAGTATGGGCCATACGACCCCTCCCTGGTCGCCTCGCCTGCGCAGCCGGACTGGTACGTCGGTTGGCTTGACGGCGCGTTGCGGTTGGGCTTGCCGATCGCGGTCCACATCTTCGGACACACGATCCCGGCCGCGTTTCTGCCCGGCATCGTCTTTCCGCTCGTCGCCTTCACGCTTTTGTACCTGTGGCCGTGGATCGAGCGCTGGATCACGAAGGACGACCGCGCCCACAACCTGCTCGACATGCCGAGAGACGTGCCTTGGCGGACCGCTACCGGCGCTGCGATTCTCGCCTTTTTCCTGGTCACAACACTCGCCGCCAGTGACGACGTCCAAGCCCGGCTGATCGCGATTCCGGTCGAGACGCTCACGCGCGTCTATCAGGGGCTCGGGATCGCCCTTCCGATCCTTGCGTGGTTCGCCGTCTTTCAACTCTGCCGCGAGCTCCAGGCACGAGCGATTCAGCGCGCAATGAAAGACCCGCGGATCGTCGAGTACGTTCGCTCACCCGAAGGCGGCTTCGACGAGCAGCAGCCGACGAGCGTCACATGATCTTCGTTTTGGGGCTGCTTTCGCTCGTCGTTTACGCGCTGGGCGTTCGGGCGCACGACGCGCGGCATCGCCGCCCGATCAGCCGATGGCAGATTGCATTCTTCGCAGCCGGCGTGACGGTCGTCGCAGTCGTGCTCTCGCCGCCGATCGACGCGCTCGCCGATGCCTCGTTCACAGCCCACATGGCGCAACATCTCGCACTGACGATGCTCGCTGCGCCGCTGATCCTTTTGGGGGCGCCCCTGCGTCTAGCGCTAACGGCGCCGCCGCCCCGGATCGCGCGCCCGATCGCCCGGGCGCTTCGCAACCGATTGGTCGTGATCCTTACCGCGCCCGTTCTCGCGTGGCTTGCGTTCGTCGGGGTCATGTGGACGACGCACTTGTCGGGCCTCTACGAGGCAGCCCTCGAACACGAAGCAGTCCACATCGGCGAGCACGCGCTGTTCCTCGCGACCGCGCTTTTGTTTTGGTATCCCATCGTCGGCATTGGGCCGACAACGCATCCATTCGGCCATTTCGCGCGACTCCTCTACGTGTTGCTGGTTATGCCCCAAACCGCATTCCTCGGTCTTGCGATCTATCAATCACGGCATGTCTTGTACCCACACTACCTCGCTGCGCGAAATCCGTTCGGCATTTCGGCGCTGGCGGATCAACAAGCGGCGGGCGAGTCGATGTGGATCGCTGGAAGTCTCATCATGTTCGTCGCGCTACTATTGGTCGCGGCGGACTGGGCCCGCAACGATTCGCGTCTCGCGGCGCGGATCGATACCCGTCTCGAAGCAGTACCTCTAGGCGGTAGCCTCCTACTCTCCCTCGCGATTGCCGCGATCTTCGCGCCTTCTGCTGCGTCGGCTCAGGCCGCTTCAAATGCCACGCAAGTCCGCGAGGGGCGAAATCTCTATGAACTCCGCTGCTCGTCGTGTCACGGAATACACTTGAGAGGCTCGCCCATTGCACCACCTCTCCTTGGCGTAGGGGCGGCGACGGTCGACTTCTGGCTGGAGACCGGCCGCATGCCGGCGATGGTTCCAGCGAACGTGCAAGCGATGCACGAGCCGCCGCAGTTCTCCCTAGAAGAAATCAATGCTCTGGTCGCCTACGTTACCGCAACCTCGCCAGGCGGTCCGGTGATTCCGATTGTCGCCAACTTCGGACCGGGCAACCTCGTACGCGGCCGAGCGATCTACGCGGCCAACTGCCAAGCCTGTCACGGTGCAATGGGACAGGGTGGTTCGGTCGGCTACGGTTATATCGCGCCGCCGCTGTATGCGGCGTCGGTCACCCAAGTTGCCGAGGCGATTCGAACGGGGCCGGGTCCGATGCCGCGCTTCGGCCCCTCCGTGCTTTCGCAGAGCGATCTCGATGCGGTCGTCCACTATGTTAACGTCTTGCAGACGCAACAGGCCGACCCGGGCGGATTCAACCTTGCCAACCTCGGGCCGGTGGCTGAGGGGTTCGTCGCATGGGTGTTCGGGCTCGGCGCTCTCGTCGGCGTCATTCGGCTGATCGGATCGAACGCGTGAGAGGAAGGACCGGGAGCGCGGCGGCCGTCCTCACGTGCGGGCTAGCGGGTTGCGGATGGGCGCAGCTTCCGTCAGGGGCAACCTCGCAGGCGGTACAGATGCATCTGGATTGGACCGTCTTCACGTACGCGGGCCTCGCGGTCTTCGCGATCGTCGGCGGCCTCATCGTCTTCCCGTTGCTGGTGTGGCGGCGGCGAGGCGACGCACTGCCGCCCCAATTTCGGCGCAACGTGCCCATCGAGATCGTCACGACCGTCATTCCGCTTATCATGGTCGTGCTGCTCTTCATCTTAAGCTACCGCGTCGAAAGCGCCGTCGAGCATCTCGCCCCCGTGCCGAGCGTCGTGGTGAACGTCGTCGGGTTTCGCTGGTCGTGGCAATTTTCGTATCCGGGCACAGACGTGCGGGTGGCCGGTACGCCGCAGCGTGGGCCCGAGATGGTGATTCCGCTGAACGAGACGACGCGGATCAACCTCACCTCGGTCGACGTCAACCATAGGTTCTGGGTGCCTGCTTTCTTGTTCAAACGCGACGCCATCGCTGGGATGAACAACGCATTCGATTGGCATCCCGAACGTCTTGGCTCCTTTCCCGGTCGGTGCGCCGAATTCTGTGGATTGGAGCACGCCTTTATGACGTTCACGGTCCGCGTCGTGTCACCGGCCGACTTCAAGCGGTGGCTACTCGAGCAGCGTAGCCGATCGACCGCGTATCGGAAAACGCCGCAGTGAGCGTCATCGCGGCTCCGACGCCGGCTGTTCCGTCGCTCGCGCGCCGTGGCGTCCTGTCGTGGATCACGACAACCGATCACAAGCGAATCGGCATCCTGTACATGACGACCGCGATTGGTTTCTTCTTCGTCGCCGGCATGATGGCGATGCTGATGCGCGCCCAGTTGGCGCAGCCGAATCAGTCGATCATCACCGCGCATCAATACGCCCAGTTGTTCACGCTGCACGGGACGGTGATGATTTTTTTCTTCGTCGTGCCGTTCGCGCTCGGGCTTGCCAACTTCCTCATCCCGCTTCAGATCGGCGCCCCCGATATGGCGTTTCCGCGGCTCAACGCCTTCACGTACTGGATCTTCCTCATCGGCGCGCTGACGGTCATGAGCGGCGCGGCGGTGAACGGTGGGGCGGCCGACACCGGCTGGTTTGCTTACGCGCCGCTGTCGGGCATCAAGATCTCCTCGGGCTTGGGGCAGGATCTGTGGATCATCGGCCTCTTGATGGCGAGCATCTCGTCGATCCTCACGTCAATCAACTTTCTGACGACCGTGTTCATCTATCGAGCGCCCGGGATGACGATGTGGCGCATTCCCATCTTCACCTGGGAGATGGTGGCGACGTCGCTCCTCGTGCTCATGGCCTTCCCGTCGCTCGCCGCCGACCTTTCGATGCTCCTCATCGACCGGCACTTGGGCGGTCACTTCTTCGACCCGGCAGCGGGCGGAAGTCCGGTCCTGTACCAGCACTTGTTTTGGTTTTTTGGACACCCGGAAGTCTACATCATGATCCTGCCGTACTTCGGGGTCGTCACCGAGGTCATCTGTACTTTCTCGCGCAAGCCCGTGTTCGGCTACACCGGCATGGTGCTCTCCGCGTTCGCCATCGCGGGCCTCTCGATGGGTGTTTGGGCGCACCACATGTTCACCACGGGCGCGGTCTCCGATCCCTTCTTCGCCGCAGTCTCGCTCCTCATCGCCGTACCGACGGGAATCAAGTTCTTCAATTGGATCGGCACGATGTGGCGCGGCTCGATCACGTTCCAGACGCCAATGCTCTTCGCGATCGGCTTCCTGCTCAATTTCCTGGACGGCGGGATCACCGGCGTGATGGTCGCCTCCCCGCCAATCGACTTCCACGCCAAAGACAGCTACTTTCTTGTGAGCCACTTCCACTACGTGATCGGCGGTGGGAGCCTGTTTGCGATTTTTGCCGCGATGTTCTTCTGGTTTCCCAAGGTCTTCGGCGTGAAGCTGAACGAGGTTTGGGGCAAGGTCTGCTTTGTCTGCGAGTTCGTTGGCTTCAACCTGACCTTCTTTCCGATGTATTTTCTCGGCGTCATGGGCATGCCGCGCCGCGTCTACACCTATCCGAACCTTCCGGGATGGGGGCTACTCAATTCGCTCGCAACGTTGGGTGCTGCGATCATGGCGGTCGGCGTGATCCTCTTCATCGTCAACGTGATCGCGAGCGTCAAACGGCACACGCCGGTACCTGACGACCCCTGGGGTGGATTCACCCTCGAGTGGGCGACCTCGTCGCCTCCGCCGCCGAACAATTTCGACTGGCTTCCTCCGATTCGCTCGGAGCGCCCGGTTTTCGATTTGCACCATCCGGAGCTTGCGAAGACCGGGCGATGAAGATCGGCGTGCGGCTCTTCTTGTCCTCGGCAACGTTCGGCGTTGCGATCGCCATCGCGTACTGGTTTTCGGCGCACGAGATCACCGGCACGCTGCTGCTCGGAATCATGGGCCTCGCGCTCTCTTTCGCCGCGTGTTACATCCTCGTTGCCGAACGCGAAGCGCGACTGGTAGGAGATCGGCCGTCTGCAACCCATGCGGAATCGGCGGGCGAACGCGTCGGCGTCTTTACAGTGCGCAGTAAGTGGCCGTTCGGCTTGGCGATCGCGGTCGCGCTGCTCCTAATCGGCGCGGTCTTCAATGCGCCGCTGGCGATCGGCGCGTTCGTCGTCGTGTTGACGCTCATCGGGATGCTGATTCGCGAGAGTCGCTGAGTTGTGTCTGAGAATAACGACGAAGCGCGGCGGCCGGTCAACTCGTTACGGTCATGTTGAAACCTCAGGCGCACGAGGCGCGTGAAGCGACGACCGGAGGCGCATCTCTTCTCCTTACGCCGATTTGCCGTGTCACGGTTTTGTCACGGAGCGAGCGAGTCGTTATCGGGCGGGTGCGGTCAGCAGCGCGAAGATGGAAAAGACTGTCCCGGAGCCTCGCTACGTGGCATACAACCCCGTTTGACCACCACCGCTTTTTGGCCGTCGCACAAGCAGTCAGGAGTCCACGGCTCGGACGGGCAACTCCTGGGCTTCAAAACGAGGCCCAACGCGGAAGTGCCGCCATAAGATGCCGGCCTTCATTCGGGCCGGCCAACGAACACGTCCTCGCTTTGGTTCGATCGTGCTTTTTCATCATATGTTTGCCGTGATCCAAATGCTAAAATATCGAGGTACCCGCCAAACGTCGGGGTGGACCGACCTGACTACGCTGCTCGTGGGGTGCTTTCGGTTCGCCCAGGCGCGCGACGGCGTTTGCCACATAGGCCTCACCTGCCGCTTGGTCCGCACCGATTACGCTGGACAGGACGCCAACCTTCAGCACCGGTGGATATCCATCCATGAGAACGACATGCCGAAAGAGCGCGCTGCGCAGATTCAACCAGTCTCGTTGATTTCCAAACCGCGAATCGCATGAGGGATGCAACCACCCTGCACTCGGATTAACGGCGCATTCTGTGCATCGACCGCGGTTCGTCATCGCTCAAGATCGCAGTATACGAACTTGGAGCGGCGCGCGAGCATCTTCTCCTCGATGGCGGGATCGAACAGCTCGAAACGCCCAACGTCGAGCTACGAATTCGTGACTATCGCGCTTCGGCAATCGAATGGACTAAGCCCGACTTGCTATCCACGCCGATGTGCGCTTTCATCCCGAAATACCACTGATTCCCCTTGCGGGTGGAGTGCATCTCGGGGTCTCGTTCCTCCGCCTTGTTCTTGGTCGAGC
>Ga0302326_10033802_pt1 | contig 10150 bp, 6 predicted proteins | sample Palsa_T0_3_FD_202264 | JGI IMG/M metagenome (GOLD analysis project Ga0302326, IMG submission 202264) | Peat permafrost microbial communities from Stordalen Mire near Abisko, Sweden - Palsa_T0_3 | ecosystem: Environmental > Terrestrial > Soil > Palsa > Peat permafrost | place: Sweden: Abisko...
GGTGAGGCTGTCGTGACAGTACTGCGGGCGAAGTGTCTGGTTGCCATAGAAATCTCCTGATGTGGAATGATTTATGTCTTGAGTAGAACGAGTCGAGCAACGACATTCCAAGTATCGGTATTCCCAGCTGGTGGCGTGAAGGTGATGGCAAAGCCACCATTGGTGGTATCGGCTGTCACGGTCGGTGCTGGAACCGTCGGGGCACCCGCAGTGATCGCACCCAACACGAAAGAGGTGTTGGCCACTTCAACGATCATCGAAGCAGCACCTGTACTGCGTATACCTAAACAGTTTTGGATGCTCCAGGTGAGGGCTGCTGGTGTTGTGGTATCATAGGCCAGGATATTGATCGAGAACATCACTGCGGTGTTGTCAGGAAGTGCGGCAACGTTTTCGAGACTTGGTGCGTTACCATCGGTGGTGAGTTGGGTTGGTGTATCCGTTATCGTGGTGGAAAAGACATATTCTTCGGTCTGGGCATAGTTCGGTGCGATGGCAGTGCCAGCACTGTGCACCAAGGCACCGATATTGCCATTGTCGGAGGCATTGTCACCGAAGCCAATGGAACCAGCCCCGGTTAATGTGATGCCGTTACCAAAGCCAACAGCGGATTCAGCGGTGATGGTATTTTGATTGCCGATGGCAACTGCATTGGCACCACTGATATTATTTTCTTTACCGATGATCAGCTGACCTTGACCACTTGATGTGTTGGTTGCACCCACAACAACACTATAAGACGCACTCGCACTGACGGTATTATCTTCACCTACCACCAAGACACCGAACACATCGCTGGTTAGGGTGTTGTTGTTGCCGATGATCCCACTCTGATCACTGTTCGTTGTCGTATTCGTGTTACCGACGACAATAATCTGATTGTTGGTAACAAGGGTATTGCCAAACCCGAATACAGCAGATTCAGTATCGTCATTCGAAGAATTGCCAGTGCCTGCTATAATAACCTCTGAGGATCCATTGGTGATGGTATTACTGTTGCCGAAGACAGCAGATTGTTGTGCTGTCGCTGTATTCCCACCACCGACGATCAACAGCTCAGAATTAGTACTAGTGGTATTGCTAAACCCGATCACAAGCGAAGCGACATCATGCGATGAATGATTCTCATCGCCGAGGATCATCATCTGCTCACCACTACCGCCACCGACGACGGTGTTGGTATTGCCGAAGACAGCAGATTGTTGTGCTTGACTGACGACGTTGTTGTTGCCCATCACAAGCAATTCGTCACTGGTATTAATGACGTTGCTGTTGCCAGAAATGATGGCTTGGCCACTAAATGATTCATTCAGTATATTACCAAAACCAACAACCACGGCAGCACCCGATGTGTTGACGCTATTGTTGTTACCATAAATGGCAATATTATCAGAATTGGTAATGACGTTGGTATCACCAAAAATGGCACTGCTTTCAGATAACGCATCGATGGTATTATCCATGCCATAGATGATCGCAGGAATTGCAATAGAATTGGTATTGCCATTGCCTTCAATCGTTAAACCCGGTGCATCCGGTTGTCCGGTCAGCGTGGGTATCGCCGGAATAAAGTGAAAGGCAGATCCGCTATAGGTGAAGATATAGGTGGTGCCAGCGATGAGTGCATTGGCAACTCCATTTGTACCTGTGATGGTGACAGCACCCAATGGTGCAATATTGAGTGTTGCCGCAACACTCCCTGTGTTGTTGTTAGCAATCGTGACGGCAATTGACAAACCAGGGTAGAGGGCTGGGAATGAAAGTGGTGTCGTTGTTGCCACACCATAGGCATCAGCCGCACCGGTATCGATACCGAAATAATACGGACTGTTGATCGCATCTGACACTTGGAAGGTTGTACCATTGTAGTAAAAGATATAATAGTTATATTGGATTAACACACCGGAGGCGATTGCAACACCGGCTTGTTGAATCGCTTCAGCCCCCAGTTCACTCACGTTTAGGGTTGATGCCGCAGTATTGGCATGGGTGATTTGAACGATGATCCGATCACCCTTTTGATACGATGTCCAGGGTATTGTCGGTGTGATCACATAAGCATTGGCGACACCGGTATCGACAGCAAGTTGTGTGCGGGTTGCAGGCATACCCGCAAGACTTGAACCGGTATCGTAGTTGATTGCTAGATCCGTTGGGGTGATAAGTTCAGCCGCCAAGATCGCACTGAGCAGGGTGGGTTCGAGAGCAACAGTACCGCCATTGGTGACGGCACCGCCTTGTAGTCCAGCACCGGCAATAAAGGACAGCGACCCCCCACTCTCACTGGTACCGGTATTACCAAACTGACTGGCTGGTACATCACAGAATACCTGACTGGTGCCACTGATACTGATTGGATCATCTGCGTTACTGGATGCATACACCTGGGTGCGCGTCAGGGTGAACGCACCCCCCGAACCCCCAATGGTACAAAGCCCGGTCTCCCAATTAACCCCATCTCCTGAGACCAGACAGTACCAGGTGGTATTGCCACTGCCAATGCCAACGGCAAATGATTGGGATTGTGGCAGTGGTCCGTTAAGCGCAAGAATGCCAGTACCAACCGTTGTGGTTGTCTCTTGTACCCGATCACCCAGTCTAAATACCATGATCTATAACTCCTTGTTCCACAGGTTAATAGGAAGTCTAGGTGAAAATTGAGAGTGATATGGTGACGGGATGGGTGTTGGCAATAATCTCATAGTAGAGCTGTGATACAACAACGTCGACCGTTGGATTCGTACCGATGACTTCGCCCAGTAATGTTGCAACACGCGCCGGCGGCGAGGCATTATAGGCGAGTGTTTCGGCATAGAGATTCGCTATTTCTGCTTCGGTTGTTGTTGAATGATAGGCAGCATTGGTGGTGGCTGGTACGCCAGATCCTCCTGTGGCAAGTGCCACTGCCCCGACCGGATAATCGCTGACCGGCATACCTTGATAAATCGTGGGTGGTGGGACCGATACTGTCGGGATAGGGGTTGTGACAATCGCATCGACGATCCAGCCGCGGCTGTAATCATTACTACTGCCGAAAGCGGCAGCGGTATTTGTTTGTGCCGATGTGAAAATGGCATACCCTGCTGTGGTATAGTTGGCCGCGAGTAACGTCGTCCAGGGCGCGGTCGAACCTGCCGGTGGGCTGGCCGAAGCACGTCCGCCAACAAACGCGACGCTGGCGGGGGCGGTCGTTGAAAACGTCGGAACGCTGGACAAGCCTGTAAACGGTGCTCCGCCGGTATCAAAAGGTGATTCGTAGTTGAACGCGCCATTAACAGCAAAGACCACCATCCCATTCACTGCGGTTGGTGCGTCGTCTCCAGGCAAATTTGCGGTGATGGTGACAGCTGATAAAGGCAGTGCAGCCGGAGCCCACCACTCTTCGATAAAGTATTGACTCCCATCCTGGGTATCGACGCTACGACCCCGAAAGTTCCAAGTCAGACCACCCCCTGATACGCTGGTTAGCGCTGTTTCACCGGATGCGAAGTTCACCGCTACAAAAGCGATGATGACATCGTTGGGTTTCTCGGTGGTCAGGACAACAGTGTTGTTGGATGTTGCAGTTGCTGAGCCATCAATTGATGGACCTGCATTCCATATCGAAAAGCCAGATGGGATCGTATAAGCGAACGGACCAGCCAAATTGATGGTGGCTTCATCGGTTGTGGTCGTGATGACCGATAGGGCCGGAAGCATCAAAGAGCCGGCTGGTGTTGACGCGAGGTGGAATCCGCCGCTTGCGGTCGCCGGATTGCCGCCATTCGTCCAGGTTGTGCCGTCGATGGTGAACCAGATCGTCTTGGCATCAGGGATTGCATTCGCGGTAAATGACTGATAGCCGGTTGGGATCACACCGAGAAAGGGAGTAGAACCAAAGTTAAAGGTTCCACCAATACCAGTCCCATACGTCAACAGCGCCGCAGCGACACCAGTGCCGATCATCGGGCCTATATCAAAGCCCGTCGATGAGGTGGTCGGATCACTGCCGGAAGCACCTTGCCACGCATTAGCGATACCGACTTTGATCCATGCCCTTTGATGATTCATATCGACCGCAAAGCAGACCGCATCGGTTGTGGCGATTTGATCGGGTGTGAGCAAAGAAGGAGCCTGATATGAGTCATTGACTCGGATGTCACCATTTCCCTTCAGAATGAACGTGTCCACCCAAAAGCTGCTTAAGTTATAGCCCGATCCTGCTAGTCCAATATGTCCGCTAGTGGTAATCAGAGTGTTGCGTTGGAACTCGAAATAGACCAATCCGGTTGATACGGGGACAGTGGATAGCGCAATGGAATTGTCTGATCCGGTCGTGAGAACCGTTAGATTGTTGTTTGATAGCGTCATGTCGGGACCGGATGTCGCCGAATCAAGGATTTCCGCAGTTACAACCACATCAGCATCATAAGCAATACCAACCGTTACGCCTGCGGCATAGTTCGATCCATCACCACTAGCATTACTTCCAGTACTGCTTCCATTATACCAGATATTGTTAAAATCGTTTTGCATACCACAACTGTAAACATCAGAACCCAGATAGGGATTGGGGAGAACACTGATATTGCTGAAGGGTGATGCCACACCGACCATGAGACCACTGGTTGATACGTTGGCTGTGAGTTCAAAATATTTTTTGCCGGTCGTTATCGGTTGTACACTGGCTAAGACAGTTTGCCAATTTGATCCGCTCCCATTTCCGGTTGCTGTCAGGTTGGTATTGCTGAGAGTGATATCAGGACCTGCGGCGGCAGGATCAAATGCACTGATAAAGGTCGTCCGGGGTGCCGGGAATGTATAGGTGAGCGATTGACCGGCTGTGGTAAATGTTGTTGCAAACGTAGCTGCTAGATACCAATTGCTGGCATCATCGGAATACTGGATATAGAAATCACCATTGCCCTGATCAGCAGCACCATCATTGCGTGCCGTAAGCACAACTTCGACGATAGCCATTGTGTTGCCAGTACCATAATCATACTGCCACCACTGTCCAGCAGGTGCCTCACTGGTTGAGGACCAGAAGGTATTGATGTCACCGTCTGTTGCCAATGATGGTGCATTTGATGAGCCACTTGCAGAGGCACTGGCGGTGCCGCCACTGAACAGCAGAGCGACACCCGCGGTGGTGCGGAATTGGATTTCCGCAAACGAGAGTGCATAATCATTGACCGCTGTTAGATCGTACAGTCGCCAATAGCGATGACCTGTCATGCTACGTTCCTTAATTTCATTTGGTGTTTAGACCCATTGTACATTGGATCCGGTGCCACTGACCAATTCAAATGACCAAATCGAGATTTGACTATTGGGTACTGACAATGTTGTGTTGCTCTCGCTAAAGAACCCAATCGTTGATAGGGTACCCAGAAAGCTTGTAACGGGTTCTGCGCCGATCGTGATCCAGTCTGCACCATTCACAGAAATCAAGAAATTGAGATTGGTGCCATCATGATAGATCCGGAACCAATAACGGGGCGTTGGTAGCAAAGGAATGGTGAATTTTGTGGCATTCTGACTACTGGTGCTGTTCCAGTGATAGACATTCCAACTGGTGCCATTGCCAGTACCACTGAGATTGAATTGGGCTCCGAGGCTGACAGCTTTACCGGCGGTATCGAACAGGACAAGACCAAATGCGGTACCGTTGAAACCAAGCGCTTCAATCTCAACGGTACACGTCCAAGGCGCTACCGTGGTTGGCTGCACCAAAGCGCATAGCTCATCGCCATTCATCGGTGGCACGGATTGGGTGATGGGTCCGTTGTTATAATCTGTCGCTGCGCTGGATTGTTGGTTAACCCAGGCAAAAGTACTGAGGGCAGGACGGGTTGGTCGACGACCGAGACGACCATAGATACGACCAGCCGTTGCTGCTAGAAACACAGTTGATGTTCCTGTCAGACTGATCGCCGCACCCCCATTGGTCGAAGTCACCACACTATCGCGTGTCAGTGTTGGCGGTGTACCGGTATGAATAAAGCCACGACCACTTTCCCAGTCAGTGCCATTGCCAGAGAGAATGAGATAGTCACATTCATTCCCATTCCCCACGGTGCTGATGAAGGATTGACACTGCGTGAGAGCACCGGCGAGCGCTATCGGACCGGTACCGGTTGTGGTGGTAGTTTCTTGCACACGATCAGCAACGACATGAACCGGCATCGGATTCTCCTTCGGCAATTGGTTGTGCAGTTAAGTCAAACAGATGACAGGCCTTAGGATGTGATTTTATAACCCAGATTCACCGCGTTAATACCCGATTGTGACCATTGCACACCTGTATCAGGGTCGTTTTGTACGATTAAGGTTTGCCCAAGACTGGATACACCCAGCGACACCGGAGGTCCTGATATCGTTGTTGTACCAGATTGCACAATGAGTTCGAGAGAGCGCTGACCCGCATCACTTTTCGCCGCAATCATCTTGGCATTAATACCATAGACCTGACCCAAGGTTGGTGACATGGCTGAAAAATTGAAAGTATCTTGGGCGCCAACTGTTGCATCGGCATTAAAATCAACCGTTGAATTTGGGGGTACTTGAGAAATATTCTGCCAATTTTGGGATAGACCATTGGGGGTAAAATCAGTTGCGACATTGGATGTGGCAAATACACCTTGTACTCTGATATCGCCGAGGAAATCGTTTTGCGGGGCTGGACCGGTATCATCGCCCATATACAAATGGGTATAACTGGCAGTGACACTACCCTCAGGTGACAAAAGTCCAACGCCACCAACTGATGTTGTCGTACCTGTCTGTGTGTTAATACCTGTCAGTCCGGTGAGACTGAGTGGTACATTATTGAAGCGTATCCGGACAGAACCAGAAGTACCAGGGGCAACTGTTACACTCATTTCAAGATAAAACCATCCTGTTGATGGAAATGTAAAGTTTGGTATGGTAGAAATAATATCAGTATTGGGCGTAAAAAATGTACCAAAGCCACCCAAAAACACGGTACCACCGCCAAGCCCGTTGAGGACAAGTGTTATAAGGGGATTACTATTGGCATCGATGATCATCAAACCACCACCGCCAGTATTCAGATTTGAATTCACCCGTGTGCCAAAAAAGACTGTTGATGAACCGAAGAGGACATTATGTTGAATCCAAGAACCAGCACCGCCAGTATTTTGAAGTGTGACATAGTTATCCCCGAGGGGTCCATCTGTTGTGATCGTGCCTCCAGGTGGAGAACCATCTGTAGCATTGATCTGTATCCATAACCCATAACTGATGTAATCATTGAAATTGGGTGAGAGGGCAAAACATTCACTGTCACAAATCATTGATCGTCACCTTTCACAACAAGACGCATTGTTATCACTCAGCGATTGGCAGAGAGTGTCACACAAAAATTAGACGCTGTTACATCCGGTGTTGCCCCACTGACGATGTCGAGTCGATCCTTTTGGCCAAAGACAACAACAGTACCACTATTGGTAAACAGTTCTGCTGCATAACCACCGGCTGGAATAACAGCTGTACCGATCGGAATCCAATTGGCTATGATGGTTGGATCACTGTCAGCCAGACACCGATTGATCGTGAGTGTTAGATCATTGGTGGCCGTGGTGAAACATTCAATGGTTGAAACTGCGCTGGTTGCACCTGTGATCATACCAAAATTCGTCGGGATGGTCGCGGCTTCGGCAAAGCGATGACCAAAAATCTGTTGTAACCTGCCGGGTATGCCAAGAAAGTAACCAGATAAGATATATTGCGGACGGCCATTGATCCAATCTGTGCCATTATAATAGAGCATATCACCCGGTTGCGGTGTGGTGATATCGGTATCCTGCAATCCCCCAACCGAGACGGTTAAGACCTCATCGATGACGTCCATACCGGAGAGTGATGTGATCGTGCCAGCATTCCAGAGGGCCCCAATTGTGCCTGCATTGTTGTAGAGACTTGGTGCGAGAGCAAGTTCGATGATTTGTCCAGCAGATCCTGTTGACAACACCGGCGCATTCGGGATATCGGATAACGTGACACCCGATAAAATCGGATCGACAGACGGTGCTATACCCCCTTCGACCAGCATCAACAGAGAGATCGCGCCATTCTGTCCCAAGACAGAGGAGACTTCTGTCGGGCTGCCATCGATCTTGTTGAAAAAACCACCATCACTGATGAGCATATCACCCGGCGTCCAGTCCGTCACGGTGCCTGATCGGGTGGTGATACTCGTTGTGCCAGCAACCGAGATGATATAGTAGGTGCCACTGGTTGGGGCCGCACCGGTTAGGTTGGGTGTGTTGGTTGTGGCATTCCACACCCCAGCATAGATCAGTCCACCCAGAAGTGAGGATGGTAGCTGTGAAGACGGCACATGTCCGCCACTGTCCAGACTGGCATAGCCACTCGGTTGTGCTTTATTGGCCGTCTGTTCGGAGCCAACAATCGTTGTCCGCAGCGCACTGTTCAGCGCGAACACCCCGCTGTTGAAGACAAAATCCGTTGTTGTGGTAGTTGCAACGGGAACGGCTGTGGCATTTGTGCTATTGGCCAAGAAAGAATCAGCCGCGATCGGTGCCAATGAGACGACACTGTCATTCAGCACCAATCCCAAGGCTGCTGACCGGACGATGCCGACAACGCTTGCTGGTATATCACAAAACACCACGCTGGTATCTGTAATGGCAATCGGCGCACCTCCATTACTGGAGGACAGTATTTGTGAGCGTGCCAGGGTATAAGCGCCACTGACACCACCAATCGTACCAACACCGGTTTCCCAGCCAATCCCATCCCCCGACACCAGACAGTACCAGGTGGTGTTACCGACACCGATCCCATTGGCGAACGATTGCGATTGTGCCAGGGGACCACCCAGTGCAAGCATACCCGTGCCAACTGTCATTGTGCTTTCTTGCACACGATCCGCAAGTTGAAAGGTCATAGGTTAACGACTCCTTATTATAGCCAGGATCGAAGTTATAACTTCGCTATGCCGAAAGATCTCATAAGATGGCAGCATCACTCTCCTATCCAGCTCTAGAGCTGGATAGGAGATGGAGGAGATTGTGTCATAAACACGAAGCCAGTCATCATAGTCAGTAAACTTATTGATTGACTTTAACGAGATAAGGTGACAAAAGGAGATCGCGCGGTGACACCCGATTCAGATGCTCTGTTCGCAGAATCGAGAAATTTGCTTTGGCAAAAGCCCAAACAATCAATTCGGAACAGAACCATTTCGCATGATCATCCCCCCAATTGCGATGCATGGCAAACGCCAGGATCGCTGTGTAATCATAGGGTTTACCTTGTTGTGATAAGAGGTTTTGCGTCACTTGATCGGTGACATCGGTTGTCATTTGAATTTTGTATTCTTCCACATGTTCACCGGCTGTTGAATCATAAGGTCTGTAGTTAACCCCGGTTGATGGCAGCGCACCATAAAGAACGTGATTGCCATTGCGTAATAGGACTGTCTCACAATGCGAGGCCCAGGACCACGTATAGGCTTTCACTGCGAGAGACTCGAGACTCCGTGATCCAGAAAAGCGTAGAATCAGTGCCATGACAAATAACCTTTCCAAACTGTTTCTCATGATCATCAAGTCGCACATGGTGTGCGACTTGATGATCAGGGTATTACGCGGTGGGAGCTGCCGTTGGTGTTGGCGTGGGTGTTGGCGTGGGTGTTGGTGGTGTCGCAACCGGCCAAACGATCGTTGCCATCGCGGCGATCTGTTCAGCTGTTGTGCCGGTCAAAGTATTCAGTTGATCTTTTAAACCGGCATTGATGAAGATCTGCTGGGTCTTCCAGGTCGCTGCGGCAGAGAGAATGCCGATCACATCAGCGGCAGGAATCACAACATTGAGATTCTCCAGTACCCGAATGGGGAATGTTGTGGTTGTGCTACCAGAAGCGACGGCAAGTTGGGCTTGGGCTGTGAGACCCAACCAGTTGATCTGACTATTGGTATCCATCTGTAGTGTCAAGACACCGGCGGTGTCATTGATATCGATGGTGGAGATTGCAACACCGGTATCGGTACTGTAAGCCGAGAAATTGTATTGAAAACCAGAAGCCAGCAGAGAGGCCAGATAATTGTCAAAACTCGCTGCTAAACCACCGGGATTAACGCCAGCGACACCGGCAGGAAATTGTGCTGTCAGTACCGCTTGT
>Ga0302326_10033804_pt1 | contig 10149 bp, 7 predicted proteins | sample Palsa_T0_3_FD_202264 | JGI IMG/M metagenome (GOLD analysis project Ga0302326, IMG submission 202264) | Peat permafrost microbial communities from Stordalen Mire near Abisko, Sweden - Palsa_T0_3 | ecosystem: Environmental > Terrestrial > Soil > Palsa > Peat permafrost | place: Sweden: Abisko...
CCTCGAACCCCATGACCCTCGCAGAAACCCGCCGGGTCGAGGAGATGGTCCTGCTGCGCTACCTGCTGGGCCCCGGCGGCCCGGAGCACCGGTTCCTGCGCTGGGCGGTCGAGCTGTCCCGGCTGTGCCCCCCGTCCGCGACCGCCTTTTCCGTCGGCGCGGTCATCGTCGGCGAGGACGGTGAGGTGCTGGCCACCGGGTTCTCCCGCGAGCAGGAGGACCACGATCACGCCGAGGAGGTGGCCCTCCGTAAGCTCGGCCCGGACCCCAGGCTGCGGCACGCGACCATCTACAGTTCGCTGGTCCCCTGCGGCGCCCGCGCCTCGCGCCCGCTGACCTGCGTCCAGCGCATCGTCGCGGCCGGAATCCCGCGGGTCGTCTTCGCCTGGCGCGAGCCCGCGTTGTTCACCGCCGGCGAGGGCGCTGAGCAGCTCCGCGCCGCGGGCGTAGCCGTCACCGAGGTCCCCGAGCTTGCCGACCGGGCCCGGGCGGTCAACGCCCACCTGGTGGGGCGCTGACCTCAGCATGCCTGAGCTGGGTTCTCGGCTGGCCCGGGCCAGGGTCGCGATACTCAGCTACTTCTTCGTGCTCGGGGTCGCCACGGCGACGTGGAGCGCCCGGCTCCCGGTCATCAAGGCGGCGCTGCACCTGAGCGACGGCCGCCTGGGCCTCGCGCTGTTCGCCGTGCCGGCCGGCAGCGTGCTGACGCTCCCGCTGAGCGGGCGCATCGCCGATAAGTTCGGCGCGGTCCGGGTGCTGCGGATCGCCGGCGTGCTGGTTCCGGTCGCGCTCGTTCCGATCGGGCTGGGCCCGCAAATCCGGAACCTGCCCGCCCTGATAGCGGCCCTGGTCGTCTACGGGGCGATGGCCGGGCTGCTCGACGTGTCGATGAACGCCTGCGCGGCCCGGCTCGAGCTGGGCTACGACCGTCCCATCATGTCCTCGATGCACGCCGGCTACAGCATCGCCGGCCTGGCCGGCGCCGGGATCGGCGGGATATCGGCGTGGCTGGGGATTAGCCCGCTGCCGACGTTCGCCGCGACCGGCGCCGCGCTGATTGTCCTCGGCCTGCTGGCCGGGCTGCGGGTCACCATCCCCCCGGTCGTTCCCCGCACGCCCCAGCCGGATGATCCGCCGCTTCGCTCGCTGCGCCAGATCTCGGCGGTGATCTGGGTCCTGGGCGCACTCGCGCTGTGCGGTCAGGTCGGTGAGGGCTCCGCGGGGGACTGGAGTGCCGTCTACCTGCACGTCAATCTCGGCTCGTCGGCCGGTGTCGCCGCGGCCGGGCTCGCCGCGTTCTCCGTCACGATGGCCGCAGGCCGGCTCGCCGGTGACCGCCTGGCGGCCAGGTTCGGCCCGGTCGCGCTGGTGCGCGCCAGCGGCCTGCTGGCCGGCCTCGGAATGGCCGCGGGCCTGCTGGTCGGCGGCCCGGTCGCGGCCATCGTCGGCTTCGCCCTGCTCGGCGCGGGCCTGGCCGGGATCTTCCCGCAGATCGTCACCGCCGCGGCGCGGCTGGATCCCGCCCGCGCCGGGCACAACATCGGCCGGATCGCCGCGGTAGCCTACTCCGGCCTGCTCACCGGTCCCGTCGCCATCGGCGCGATCGCCTCCGGCGTCGGCCTGCGAGACGCGCTCCTAGTCCCCGCGGCCCTCGCGATCCTGGTCGCCGCCGCGGCCGGCGTGATGCGGTCCCGATGATGAGCGCTTCCGTGTGCCCGGCTGGCAGGTGCTGCGCTGTTAGCTACACCGGGTATTGGGTGGGGGTGGTGGTGAAGGTGCGTCCGTGCGGGGTTCGCCATTGCAGGACGCCTGGTTCCGGCTGAGACAGCTGCCACCCTTCTGCCTGCTTGCACCGGTGATGATGGCGACATAGCGGGGCGATCCCGCATTCGCAGGTGATCCCGCCTTTGTCCCAGGCGAGGGTATGGTCCAGGTCGCAGCGCGCGGCGGGGCGGCCGCAGCCCGGTGCGGTACACCGGCTGCTGCGCGTGCGGATCAGGTGCTGGAGCTTGCGGCTGGGCTGGTACCCGGTTTCGGCGTGCCTGTGGTCGCAGCTGCCGCGGGCGATCGGGGTCAGCCGGACCCGCAGCGAGCGCAGGTAGTCCCGGGCCAAGGTGTCGGGCGGAGGCTGCTGGTCCGGGCGGCCGCTGGTGTCGCAGCCGGTGTCGTGGCTGGCGGTGCCCGGTGGTGCGGGGCCTGGGGGCGTCGGCGCGGCTGGCGATACGCCGCCTGACGATGCACCGCTTGGTGATGGTGATCCTGGTGGTTCGGGGCCTGGGGGTTCCGGGCCCGGAGGTGGCGGGTGGCGGCCAGTAGCGCAACCGTGGGCGGCGGCGGTCCCGTCGGGGTACAGGATGGTGACGCACCACCGGGTGTGCGGGCTGCGCCCGGCCGCCGTGAGCAGGTCGCGGGCGGTGGCGGCGTCCAGGATCCCGAACCCGGCGGCCTCGCCCGGTGTGCCGGACTGGCCCAGCGCAGTGGCTAGCGGGACGGTGAGGTTCACCAGCGCGGCCAGGCACGGACCGGAGTCCTTTGCGGCCGGGTGGGCACGGCCATCCGGGCCAACCGGGTCGGTCCCGGCCGGACCGCACGGCCCCGGACTGGAGCCGCCGTTCCCGCCGTTCCGGTCCGGTCCTTCCGGCCCGTCCGCGGGTCCCTGGCCCTGGCCCGGGACGAGTCCGGCGACCAGGCGGCTGTCGCGCTCCTGCAGCAAATCCAAATATGCACGAACGCGCAGCTCGCGCAGCGTGCCGGGGACACCGGCGGCACGTAGGTCCAGGGCCCGCTGCTCGACGTTCTGCCAGGACGCCAGGACCTCATCGGAGGGCAGTTCCCGGGCGGTCATCCCGGCATTCCCGGATTCCTCCCGGAACGGGCGGACGTGCGCGTCGTTCTTGCGGCGGGCCTGCTTACGCCGCTCCGCCGACTCCGGGTCGAGTTTGAGGACCAGTTTGGCCGCGGCGGCGCGGAGCTCGGCGTAGGTCTTCTTCTGCGCCGCCGCGGCCAAGACCGGGTCGGCCTTAGCGGCGTCGGCCGCGGACAGGTACTCGGTCTGCTCGGAGATGATCTTGGCGTGGACCGGGTCGATCAGCCCGGCGCCCAGCGCCGCGAACGTCACCGGCAGCCGCCCGGCCAGGTCGCACGCGTAGGAGATCCGGTCCGCCGCCGCATGCCACGACATCCGCAAGTCCAGGCAGACCTCGTCGGCGACGAAATTGTCGAACTGCACCCGGCCGTCGTCGGCCGGGACGGGGGCACCGGAGGCGGCGCCGGTCCCGGCCGCAGCTCCGTCACCGCCGCCGCCACTGGCCGCGCCGCCACTGGCCGCGCCGGTGGCGGCCCTCCCGTTAGCAGGTGGGTTCGGCGCGGGAGCCGGGTCTGGAGTAGCGGGGCGGGGCACGCGGAGGCGGCGCGGGACGGCCGGGTGGCGCAGGGCGAGCTCGCGCATCGCGGAGAACTCCAGCCAGGTCGCCCACGACGACATCCGCCGCCCTCCGGAGATCATCGCGAACAGCATGTCCTCCGGTACCTCGGTCAGACCGGCGCCGTCACCGCCGACTACCGCAGCGGCTACCATGGCCAGCAGCGGACCCGGCGCCATCGGAGGCGTCTGGTCGTCGCCGCCGAACCGGGACAGCTCCATGTTCTCCGCCGGCAGGCACACGAACAGGCCCTGCTTCGGTCCCTCCGGCTCATCGGCAGGGGGCTGTTCATCCCAGCCGTCGTCCGGCCTGGCCGGGGGCGGATAGGCGTGACCGCCGCTGCTGCCGGTTCCGGGAACAGCGGCGGGGCTGTGGTCCTGTGGTCCGTTCCCGTCGGCGGGCAGCGGCGCGGGGCCCTGGGGCTCCTCGACGCCGGGCCCGGGCGGGGGGAACGGGTTCTCGGGCATGAACCACCCTTCGTTCAGAAGATCAGATGGTCAACCTGTCCTCTCATTGTATCGAACAAAAAGCCGATACGCTAACGTAATCGCTCCATTTCTTCGGGAAAGTCTTCGTCGAGGCCGCCCGGACGGGTGGCCGCCCGGCGAACCGTTGGGTATCTTCGGCGTTTCCATGCCCGGAGCCTCATGTGCCCGCTCAGACCCTGCCCCGCCGGCCAGAGCCGCGTTGTTGAAGCCCGCGGGCCGGAACTCAGAACAGGGTGTTCTCCGGCAGCACGCCGCGCATCCGCTCGTAGTCCAGGGTGACGCAGCGGATACCGCGGTCCTCGGCCAGGGTACGCGCCTGCAGCTTGATCTCCTGGGCTGCGAAGATGCCCTGAACCGGGGCCAGCAGCGGATCCCGGTTCAGCAACTCCAGGTATCTGGTTAGTTGCTCTACGCCGTCAATTTCTCCCCGCCTCTTGATCTCGACCGCGACGCTGATGCCATCGGAGTCTCGGCACATCAGGTCGACCGGGCCAATCGGGGTCGGGTACTCACGGCGGACCAGCCGCCAACCGTCGCCGAGCAAGTGCACCTGGGCCGCGAGCAGTTCCTGCAGGTGTGCTTCCACACCGTCCTTGACCAGGCCCGGGTCGATTCCGAGCTCGACCGAGGTGTCGCTCAGCACCTCGGTGATCGTGATGGCGAGCGTCTCGCCCGCCTTATTGGTGACCGACCACTTGCCCGGCTCCTCGGTGAGCCGGCACGGCGGGGACATCCAGTTCAGCGGCTTGTACGAGCCGCCGTCAGAATGCACGAGGACCGACCCGTCCGCCTTGACGATGAGCAGGCGCAGGGCCGAGGGCAGATGAGCGGTGAGCCTGCCGACGTAATCGACGCTGCACCGGGCGATGACGAGCCGCACGGTGGGTAACTCTACTGGCAGCCACGCGCAACTGGGGGCGACCGGCTGGCATAGGCTCAGCAGGCGTGAGCCCGCGCCGGATCCGCCGTGAGCGCTCCGGCCCGCAGGACCGTCCGCCCGGCCCGGAGCGCACCGAGTCCTGGCCCGACGGCGACTGGGTGGTTCACCGGGTATCTGGCGCCGGAACGGGCAAGGCGTACCGTTGTCCGGGCTGTGATCAGGAGATCGCGCCTGGTACCCCGCACGTCGTCGCGTGGCGCGCCGACGGGCTTCCCACCGGTGTCGGCGTCGACGAGCGCAGGCACTGGCACACGGCGTGCTGGGAGTACCGGCTGCGGCGTGGACAACGACCTCGGCGAATACGCAGGAGAAATCCGTGACCGAGATCAGATCCGCGGGTGAACCCGCCGCCCTGGTGCCGCCCGCGAAGACGCTGCCGACCGAGTGGGACGAATCCTGACCGAAGGCCGGGGATAAGCAAGAGCCCAGAGGCCAGAGCCCGGGTCCCGTGACGGGCACGGGATCCGGGCTCTGGCTAGAAGCGGGTTACGGTCCCAGCCTGGGTCAGCGGACCAGGCCCAGTTCCTGGACCGGCTCGCCGACCGAGCTCAGTTCCCTGACCGGCTCGGGCGCCTGGCTCAGTTCGCTGGCCGGCTCGACGGCGGCGACCTGTGCTTCCTTCCGGCCCTTCGGCAGGAAGAGCGCGGCGGCGGCGGCCACCGCTACCGCGGCCCCGCCGACCCAGACCGCGGGCGCCAGGCCGGAGACGAAGGCCGCTCCGCTGGCGTAGCTGCCGTGGGCCGAGAATACCGCGCCGAGCACGGCGATCCCGAACACCCCGCCCAGCTCCCTGATCGCGTTGTTGGCCCCGGAGGCGATGCCCTCCTGGTCGCGCCGTACCGAGCTGAGCACCACGTTGGCGACCGGCGCGAAGAACAGCGACATGCCGACGCCGGAGATCACGAACGCCGGGACCAGCGTGGCGTAGGGCACCGTGGGGGTGGTGACCGCGGCCAGCCAGCCTAGCCCGATGGCCTGCAGGGCCAGCCCGGTGGCCAGCAGCGCCCGCCCGCCGATGCGGTCAGAAAGGGCACCCGCGAACGGGGCGATCAACACCGGCATCGCGGTCCACGGCAGCGTCCGGATCCCGGCCTGCAGCGGGCTGTAGTGCTGGACGACCTGCAGGAACTGCGCGAGCAGGAAGATGGAACCGAACATTCCGAAGAACATGAGCAGCGAGGCCGCATTCGTCAGGGCGAAGCCGCGATTGCGGAACAGCTGCAGCGGCAGCATCGGCTCACGCGTCCGCAGTTCCCAGCCGATGAACGCCGCCACGAGCAGCGCGCCGATCACGATGGGCGGGAGCACGGTGGCGCTGGTCCAGCCATGGGCGTTGCCGCGGACCACGCCGAGCACGATGCCGAGCAGGCCCACGCTGGCCAGAACGAGGCCCGGCAGGTCCAGGCTGGTCGCGGGTCCGCGGCTCTCGGTGAGCCGGGCCCGGGCGATCGGCACAAGCGCGACGCCGATCGGCACGTTCAGCCAGAAGATCCACTGCCAAGACGCGCCTTCGACGACGGCCCCGCCGACCAGCGGTCCGATGGCGATAGCCAGGCCGCCGACGGCGCCCCAGGCGCCTAGGGCCAGCCCGCGCCGCTGCGGTGACACCGCCGCCGACAGCAAGGTAAGAGTCAGCGGGACCACCATAGCGGCGCCGATGCCCTGCACCGCCCGTGCGGCCACCAGAGCGCCGATGCCGGGCGCGAGCGCGGCCGCCGCTGATCCGGCGGTGAACAGGCTGAGGCCGATCACGAACATTCGGCGCCGGCCATATCGCTCGCCCAGCGTGGCTCCGGTGAGGAGCAGCACCGCGAAGGTGAGGGTATAGGCGTTGACCGTCCATTGCAGCCCCTCGAGCGAGGCATGCAGGTGGTCCCGGATCGAAGGCAGGGCCGTCGTCACCACGAGGTTGTCGAGCGAGGCCATGAACAGGGCGGCCGAGGTGATGGCGAAAGTCCAGGCCGTTCGGCTTTTCGCGGTCATTTCTTCCCTCCTAGGAAGTGAGTAGTCACTAACTTAATGAGTCAAAAAAAATAGCTGACTGGGTCCTTGAGCTGGGTCCTTGAGCTGGGTCCTTGAGCTCAGTCCATGGACTCAAAGTCCTTGGGGCACCAGCTAGTCCACCGCTCGTCGACGGCAGGCAGGTCCATCGCGGCGGCCACGTTCATCAGCATGCCGATAGCGAAGAAATCCACCACGGTCTGGAAGGGCAGTCCGGTCAGCCTCTCGGTCAGTTCCCACAGCCCCTTGAACCCGGCCCGGGTCGCGTCCCCAACCTCGGGGTCGTGGCAGGCGGCGTAGCACTGCATCTGCAGCTGGAGCAGGGTCCGGTCGTCAAGCAGCTGCTCGTAGGCGTCCGCCATCGCGCCGAGCGCCTCCTCGCCGGTCAGGCCGTCGGCCGCGGCGGTGAAGACGTCCTTGACCCGCTGGAAGCACCGGCCGATCAACTCGACGAACAGCGCCTTCTTGGTCGGGAACAGCCGGAACAGGTACGGCTGGCTGATCCCGGCCCGGCGCGCGACATCCTCGGTCGAGGTGCCCGCCAGCCCGTTGGCCGCGAAATCGGTCATCGCGGCCTCCAGCACCAGCTCGCGACGCTCCGCCGCGGGCATCCGCTGGCGGCGCTCCGCAATCGGTGCCTGCTGGCTGGTCTCGGTCATGAAACTTAAGATAGTGATGACTCACTATATTGTCAAGCCCGGATCGCGCCGGAACTGGCGGCGGCCGCGCCCACCCGGTGACGCCAGCTGAGCGGGTGGGACGATGAGCCCATGACAGACGATGGGCCCGTGACAGCTGAGCGCCTGGAGGTCAAGCGGCTGATCCCGGCCGAACCGGCCGCAATCTTCCGGCTGCTAACCGACCCGCAGGGACACGTGGCGATCGACAGCTCCGGGATGCTGATGGACGCGACCGGAGAGCCGGTGACCGCCGTCGGCGACACCTTCGTCGTCCACATGGATCGCGAGGCGCTGAATGATCTCCCGATGGGCCGCTACGACGTGACTGTCACGATCAAGACGCTGGTGCCCGACCGGGAGATCGCGTGGACCGTCACCGGCCGGATCCGGCCCCAGATCGGTCACGTCTACGGGTACCGGCTCGAGCCGGCCGGGGACGACGGCACGCTGGTCACCTCGTACTACGACTGGTCGTCGATCGACCCGCACTGGCGCGAAGCCGGAATCTTCCCGGTCCTGCAGGAAACGGCGCTGCGGGCTACCCTCGGAATCCTGGAACGGACCGTGGCCCGCGGCTACCCGGGCGCACCTAGCTGACGGACGGTCTGTCTTTGTAGCTGCCCTGGGTCCCGCCGCGGGGCGGCAGTTCATGCTGTCAGTGCTCGGCTCAGGCACTGCCGTCTGGCTGCGTCCTTCACGGTTCGGGCGAGGTCTGGATGCGTTTTGATCACGACGTTTGCACCGCCCCGGATTTACCTTGACGAAACTTAAATCATCTATAAGATTGCACTATCTAACCACCGGCCGCCAAGGGCGGCCCCCGAGGAAGAAGACGAGGGGTTCGGTGTTGATCAGGAGACGACACGGAAGACGCTGCGTCATGGCGGTCGGCGCAGTGGGCGTCGCCGCCGGACTCGCTTTGGCGGGATGCTCATCATCTTCGTCATCATCGTCCGGAGCAACGTCCGGAGGAACGTCCGGAACATCGGCAAATACCGCTCCGTACCACATTCTGGCTGTCTACGGCATGACCGGGGACCTGGAGGCGGCCGCTGTGGCCGTCAACCGCGGTGCCGAGGCGGCCGTCGATTACTTCAACTCTCAAGGTGGCGTCAACGGCCACAAGCTCGTCTTGACCACCGACAACGATCAGAGCAACCCGACCACCGCCGCCAGCCTGCTGCTGTCCGCCCTGAGCGGCAGTTCGCCGCCCGACGACGTGATCCCGGGCATCTCGAGCAACGAGGGTCTGGCGATGGCGCCGCTTCTCACCAGGTACAAGGTGGTGGGTCTCGGATCAGCCTCGGACGCCTCGCTGGACAACCCGGCGAAGTACCCGTACTTCTTCTCCCAGTCCACCCTGGCCAACACCGTGACCGCGGACGGCGCCACCTGGATCGCGACGCATCCTGGGGTCAAGAAGGTCGCCCTCATCACGTCGAACGACGCTCTGGGGCAGGCGGATATCCCGACGCTTCAGGCGACATTGAAGGCGAAGGGCATCTCGTCGGTCGTTGAGCTCTTCGACCCGACGGCCACCGACTACACCTCGACCTTCCAGGCAGCCGCCGCCGCCAAGCCCGACTGGGTCTGGATGGACGGCGCCGGCGCGGAAGTGCCGATCATGCTGAGCAGCAGGGTCAAGGCGAACCTGGGCAGTGTGCCGACCGTCATCGGCAACGTCGCCTCGAGCGGCTCGCTGCTGACCTACGCCAAGGGCACGAACGAACTAGCGAACACCTACGCGACGCTCGGTCCGATGGGCGCAGTCGTCCCGGCGGCCAAGCAGGGGCCCGAGTTCAAGGCGATGCTCGGCCTGCTCGATAAGCAGGGCCCGCTGGTGGCTCCGCTGTTCGTGTACGCGACCGGCTGGGACTACATCAACTACTTCGTCATGGGTGTAAAGAACCTGAACGGCAAGTCGCTGACCGGGCCCAACCTCGCAACCGCGCTTGAGAACCTGCCCACCTCCACCGATCCGCAGTTCCCGATGTACCGTCCGACGTTTACGGCGCAGACGCACAATCCGCAGACGCAGCCCAGCGACTTCACCTTCGGCACCGAAGTCGGCACTCAGGACGGCATGATCGCGCTCAAGACGGCCTATCAGGGCTGATGTCCGGGAAACGCATCCGTTGATTTCCGGCACCAGCCCCCGCGGGGCGGTGACGGGCACGTCAGATCGACCGGCCCGTCACCGCCCTCACCCTGTCAGCGCGGTGTCCGGCCGTGAGCCGCGCCGCCCGTGGCAGCCGCGCCTAGTCGCTGCTCCGGCTGTCGGAGTAAAGTCGGAGTGAGGGTGGCATATCTGTGATCGCGACCATACTGCTGGGTCTGGCCATCGGATCCATCTACGTTTTCGTGGCCGTCGGGTACAACCTCACGTGGCTAACGTCCCGGGCGATAAACTTCGCTCAGGGTGCTCTCATGGTCGTCGGAATCTTCCTGACCGTCGAGCTGTACGACCGCCACGTTCCCGTCATCCTGATTTTTGTCATCCTGGCGCTGGTCGGCGCGATCCTCGCGTCGGTCGAGCTCATCGTCGCCATCTTGCCGATCATCAGCCGGGGCGCTCATGGCGAGTTGGTGACCACCGTGGGCGCCATGACGTTGATTCA
>Ga0302326_10033805_pt1 | contig 10148 bp, 9 predicted proteins | sample Palsa_T0_3_FD_202264 | JGI IMG/M metagenome (GOLD analysis project Ga0302326, IMG submission 202264) | Peat permafrost microbial communities from Stordalen Mire near Abisko, Sweden - Palsa_T0_3 | ecosystem: Environmental > Terrestrial > Soil > Palsa > Peat permafrost | place: Sweden: Abisko...
TGCGAGATGGGCACTACCGCGTCGGCGAGCAGCCCGGGCAGGGTTTCCGCATGCAGGCCGCACTGGAAGCAGCGGACGGTCCCCCGGCTGACCGGGCCCTTGCAGGTGACGCAGAGGCCCCGGCCGTCCGGCGGCGGCCCGGTGAGGTGCGGCGCCTGTTCCCGCACCGCCCTGGCCAGCAGCTCCCACCCGGCACGGAACCCGGCCTCAGCCAGTGGCAGTCCGGCAGTATCGCGGCCGCCGGTTTCTCGCCGCGCGGCGGCCTCACGCCTCGCGGCGGCCTCACGCCTCGCGGCGGCCTCACGCCTCGCGGCGGCCTCACGCCCCGCGACTGCCCTTTCTTCGGCGGCATCCCCGGACATGGGCGCCAGGGTACGGCGGGACGCCGACGTTTCAGCCGGCCGGCACGGCAGACGGGCGCACGACGGGATCGTTGAGGACGATCTTGGTGGCAGCGACAGCACAGCAGACCAGGAGCCCGTGATCCGGCGGGGAGATAAACTCGCTGAAGCCCGCGGCTGGTGCTCCGGTAGGCTCATCGGAGGCGGTCCCGGGCCTGAGCTCGCAGCCATCCACGACCAGGACACCCATCCATGCCAATGCCCAGGCCGGCGGCCGGCCATACTGATCCCGCCGCACCCGGCACCGCCGGCCCGGACGCGGCGGCCGCCGCGCGCCGCGGCGGGTGGCCAGCGGCGCTGCTGGCCGCGGCTCGTCGCAACTGGCTGGGCGTATCGCGGCGGCACTGGCTGGTGACGGCGCTGCTGCTGGCCGGGCTCGTCCTGCGCATCCTGACCCAGGTCGCCTACCGTCCCGCACTGCTCTACATCGACTCCGTCAAGTACGTCTACGGCGCGTGGCCGGGCACCGACCCGGTCGGCTACAAGGTGCCGCTGCGGTTCATCCTGCTGTTCGGCGATCTTTCCACGGTGGCCGCCATCCAGCACCTGCTCGGCCTGGCGATGGCGGTGACCCTGTACCTTGTCCTGCTGCGCCGCGGCTGCCCCCGCTGGCTTTCCGCGCTGGCCGTCGCGCCGGTCCTGCTGGACGCCTACCAGCTCCAGATGGAGCAGACGATCATGCCGGACGTGTGGTTCGAGGCGCTGATCGTCGCTGGGCTGGCCACGCTGCTGTGGCGGCCAAAGCCGGATCTCCGGACCATCGCCGCCGCCGGGCTGATCCTCGGCTGCTCGGCCACGCTCCGGCAGGTTGGCGAGATACTTGTGCTGCCCGCCGCCATCTACGTGGCGATCACGGCGGGCGGCTGGCGAGGACGGGCGGGCCGCGCTGTCGCGCTGTGCGCCGCCTTCGCTGTGCCGATACTGGTCTACAGCAGCATCTCGCTGGCCGAGAACGGGCATTTCCAGCTGTCACACTCCGGCACCAGCGAGCTCTACGGGCGGATGGCGGCTGACGCCGACTGCGCGACGCTGCGGCTGCCTGCCTACGAGCGCTCGCTGTGCCCGACGCCGCGGCAGCGGGCGCTCGGGCCGGACGGCCTGGAGCACAGCGCGAGCTCCCCGCTCAAGGATTATGTTGCCCCGGCCGGACGGCGGCGGAGCAAGATCATCTCAAGTTTCAACCACCAGGTGCTCCTGCAGCAGCCGATGCGGATCATCGGCGGGATCAGCCGGGACGCAGTGAAGCTCTTCGCGCTGACCCGGAACACCAGCCCGGGTGACACCCCGATTTCCCGCTGGCAGTTCCAGGGCAGCTACCCGACCTACCCGCCGACGATCACGGTCAGCCGCCAGCACGTCCTCGTGCTCGGCGTGCAGCTCACCGCCAACGGGGGGATCAACTACGACACGCGGCTGCCCCCCTCGCTGGGCGGCCGGGCCACTGTCACCGCGCCGCTGGCGTCATTCCTGCGCTCCTACCAGCTCCGCGGCGGATACACCCCGGGACCGCTGCTCGCCCTGGCCGCCATCGCCGGGCTCATCGGCTCGGTCAGCCTGGGCCGCCGGCGCGGCCCCGGCGGCGGGCAGCGGGCCGCGCGGCCTGAATACCAGGCTGCCCTGGCGTGCTTCCTCATCTTCACCGCGGCCGTCGCGGTGCTGCTCACCTCCGACCTCTTCGAGTTCTCCTGGCGCTACCAGCTCCCCGCGCTGATCACCCTGCCGCCGGCCGGGGCGCTCGGCATCAGCATCATGATCGGCGGCCTCCGGCGCCGCGGGGCCGGCCGCCGCGCGGACGGCGACCGCGGCCAGGTGCCCGAACTGGCCGCGCCCGCCCGGTAACTGGCCGCACTGCCTGGTCACTGGCGCACTGCCCGGTAACTGGCCGCCCCGTCTGGTCGCACTGCGTGATCAGAGCATCATTGCCGCGATCAGAACCAGCCGCGCTTGCGGAACAGCACCATCAGCCCCGCGGCCGCGAGGAGCTCGGTGCCGATCCCGAGCAGCAGGAAGGTCGACAGCGCGCCGAGCCGGTTGACCATCCAGCCAAAGTTCTGGCCGAAGAACCCGGTCAGGAAAGACAGCGGCAGGAAGATGGTGGCGATGACGGTCAGCTGCTTCATCACCTGGTTGAGCCGGTTGGAGACGATCGACAGGTAGGCGTCCATGGCGTTGCTCAGGAGGTCACGGTAGCTGTCCACAAGGTCGCTGACCCGGATCAGGTGATCGTAGAGGTCGCGGAGGTAGGGCTCGCCCGCCGCCGTCATTCCCGGCAGGCTGGTGACGCCGGACACCAGCGACGACATGCCGTCGCGCTGCGGTGTCACCAGCTTCCTGAGGCCGACCAGCCATTTCTGCATCTCGAATAGCTGAGACAGCTGATCCTCCGTCGGCTTCACGAAGATCTGCTGTTGCAGGTCGTCGATCTTGTCGTCGAAGTCCGACAGCGCCGGGAAGAAGCTGTCGATCAGGCCGTCGAGCACATGATGCAGCAGGATTAGCCGGACGGGCCGGCCCCGGGAGCCCGGCTGCCGGGACAGCGCGCCGTCCGGCTGGCCGATGCTTTTGCTGAGCTGCTCCAGTACCTCGCACGGATCCCGCCGGACCGTGATCACATAGTGCTCGGAGTAGAAGCAGTGCACCTCGACCAGTGCCTCGCCCATGCCCTGCGCGCCATAGCTCACGATGTAGGAGACGTCACCGAATGCCTGCAGCTTCGGGCGCTGCCCGAACTCCCTGACGCTCTCCAGGGCCAGCGGGTGCAGCTGGAAAACGTCGCTGAGCAGCGCCATGCCGTCGGCGTTTGCGGCATCCAGGTCGAGCCAGAGCAGGGTGTCGTCCTTCAGCAGGCGCTCGACCGTGGGCCGGTCTGGGGTGGCGGCCGCGCCGTCGGTGCTGATCAGGTGATTGTTCACCTGGCCCATCGTGCCAAACCCGGCTGGACGGCGCGCGGACGCCCCGCAGCGCCGCGCGACCCGGCACGCCGGGCGGGCGGGCCCGACGGAGCCTGACTAGCGCGCCGGGCGGGCCGGGGCCCGGTTAGCGGCCGGCCGGGTCCTGGTAATCGGGCCGGCCGGGCCCTGGTTAGCGGCCCGCAGCGACCCGCGATGTCAGGCTGCCTGCTGTCCCTGGCGGCTGGCCGCCCTGCTCGCGATCAGGTCGGTCACGCCGCTGACCGTCCCGCTGAGGCCGCCGCTGGCCGCCCGCCTGACCATCGCCTCGGCGACGACCGCCGCCTCCCCGGCCATCCTGCGCACCTCGGGCGAGGTCCTGATCGCGTCCCACGATGTGCGGAGCCGGTCCAGGCCCGCCTTTCCTTCCCGGCTGCCGACCAGGTAGCCGGCCACGAATCCGATGATCGCTTCCATTTCCCTGCCTCACCTCGTTGGGGGCCGAATGAGCGAAGGCCGCGTGCTCGCGGCTACATCTCGCGGAGTTCGAGGTAGCGCTTGACGTCGGGCAGCGACTGGACGATCGCCGCGAGGACAACCGCGACCAGCGCTGCCTTGATCAGTCTCGAGATCATCTCGTTTCCTCCTCTGACCAGTGATGGGTCGTGTTCCGGCCTGGTTCAGCCGGGGCTCTGCGATGGGCCCGGCGGGCTCGGTGCGCTCGCGGGCTCGATGGGCTCGATCTCGTCGGGCGAGAAATAAAGGAACCTGCCGTGGTTGCGCTGCAGCTCGGCGGCCGGATCGTCGTCCGGGCTGACGGCCAGGTGCACCTGGCCGTCGACGTCATGCAGTACCGCCTGCACGGTCGCCTGCCGCCCGACCAGGAACAAGTCCTGGGCGTCAGCGCGCCGCGCGCCCGGCCGCATCAGGACCCGGCTGCCCCTGGCGATGCGCAGGCCGGCCACGACGACGTGGTCGGTCTCCGGCGAGACGGAGCTGTCCGCGCCCGGATCCCACCACGGCACCGACGGGCGGTCGGTGATCTGCTCCGTCGGCTCGGCGGCCGGCAGGGCGGGCCCGGCGGCAGGCGGCCACGTAGGCACTCCGTCCGCGGCGGGCCAGCCGGGCAGCTCGCCGGCCTGGGGCCACCCGCCGGCGCCGGCGGCCGCTTCCCGCGCGGGCGCTGGCCCGGCTACCGGCCGCAGGTACCGGATGGCCCCGTGCATCCGCTCCAGCATCTCCGGCGGGATGTGGTCCATCCGGTCCATCAGCTCGGCGGCACGCGGATCGGTGGCGCGGGCCTGGTGCTTCTCTGCGTCGGTCAGCGCCATCGTGCGCAGGGTGAGGATCTCGTCGATCTCGGTGGCGTCGAACAGGTCGCCGGCGCTCTCGGGGGCGATCTCGGGATGGTCGTAGAGGATCACCGGGGACGACAGCACAAGATCGGCGCAGTCCTCCGGCCCGGCCAGCACCGGCCAGGTTCCGGTGTTGACGCACGACGCGATCTCCGCCGCTGCCCATTCCGGCGGGTCGGTCATGGACAGGAACTTCCCGCCCGCCGCGCCGATCAGCAGGTGCGCTGCGATCAGCGAATGCCGCAGGCCATCGTCCCTGTCGCGCAGCGGGGCGGCGGGCATCGTGCGATTCTCCACCCTGACCCGCAGCTTGAGCGCCTGATAGGGCCCGGCGACCCGCTCGGCGTGCACCGCGATCAGCCCGTCGATCCCGGTCCACTGCCGGACGAGGCGGCCCGCCGGCGCGCCGGCCGAGTCGGTGAGTTCCTCGGTGGACTCGCCGGGGCCGGCCCGCAGCGGGGCGTTCCTGTCCCCGCTGATCAGCTCGGCGACCCTGGCGGTCACCTGCTGCTCCCGCTCGGCGGCCTCATCCCATTCGGTGTACTCCGACCCCTCCACCTGCAGCACGGCGACCTTGCGCAGCTGGCCAGTGTCACCGGAGCGCTCGTGCACGGTCCGCCGCTGCAGCTGCAGGAAGCGGACCAGCACGGTGATCTCCGCGTCGTCGGCGCATTCGACCAGGCACTCGGTCTGGCTGGCGGACGGCTCGCTGTCATCGATCGCGCTGTAGGCGGGCGGCATCAGCACGCCGAACTGGAACCGGACCTGGTTCTTCTGCGACGAGCGGTAATAGGGGTACAGCAGGTAGCCCTCGTAGAGGATGGCGTCGGCCACCTTGCGGGCATGCGCGAGATGAGCGGAGTCGATCCTCATGGCTGCCCCTCCGCGCGCTCGGCCGGCGCAGCAGCCCCGGCGACCGGCGCAGCAGCCCCGGCGAGAAGTGCGAGCAGCGTGGCGTCCCACGTCGGCAGCGCGCCGCGCGTCTTGTAGCGCTGCAGTTCGTCCAGCGTCGCCCGGCTCATCTTGATCCACGCGCTGTCCGGAAAATGAGCGTCGATGGCCTCGCGCCAGACCGGAATCGGGAGGCGGTAGGTCGCCTCCTTGCTCCAGGGCACCTGCTGTGCCTGGATCTTGCCGCCCGCCATAGTGAACAACGTGCCGCTGAACAGCATCAGCAGCGGCACCTCCCCGCCGTCCAGCCCGGCGAAGTACCTCGTCGACCCGATCTCCAGGTCATAGCTGAGCATCACGGGCAGGTCAAGCTCGATGCTTCCGGTGAAGCGCGGCACCATGATCGCCACGTTGGTGAACTGCAGCGGCCGGAGCGTCTCGGCCCACCGCTGGGTCTCGCCGAAGAGGTCGTTCAGGCGCTCGGCCTCGGCCTCGGAGTAACGCCGCCGTGCTGGCTCGATCCTGATCTGGCAGCGCAGCGCGATCGCCTCGACACTCTCCCCGCTGGTGTCGCTGATCCGCAGCGAGAAGGACATGGAAGGCGAGACCGCGTAGCGGTCGGCGTGCGCGCCGACGCAGTCGAAGACGAGTTCGGCCACGTCAGGGCTCCTCGCGGAAGGCCCTGGAACGTGACCGTACGCCGGACAGGAACTCGTCGATGCTCTGCCGTGCCTCCGCGCCGCCGTCGAATCCGCGCCAGTGCAGCCGCATCCGGCCGGCCAGCTCGTAGCAGGCGTCGATCGGCACCAGGAAGTACTCGACGCCGTGCTCGCCGCGGCAGATCAGGATGGCCTCGGTGTCCTCGGCCGCCGCCCGCAGCAGCGGATGCGCCGAGGTGAGCCGCTCCCATGCCTGCAAGTTGAGCGTGCTCTCGGTGGCGCCCGCCGGGCTGGGGTAGAACGCGCTGACCTCACCGCGGCGGGAGCTGCTCAGGAAGAACGCCAGCCCGACCGGGATCTCGAACTCGTCCCACTCGGCGACGGACAGCTGCCGCGCCGGGTCATGCAGGTAGCGATCGGGAACCGCGCGGTACCTGCCCCGGCCCGCCTGGGCGTGGGTGAAGAGCAGATAACACGCCCGGCACGCGCAGATCAGCGTCGACGCCTCCAGGTCAGCGACATGCCCGTGCACGGCGGGCACGTCGGTCGCGCACAGCTCGCATTTCTCCTGCGGCGGGGCGCCGCCCGGCGGCGGGCCCGGCTGCTGGCTGGCGCCGGCCCGCCCCGTCGCGTCCGGCGCCGTGGCATCCGGCGCAGTCACGTCGGGCGCTGTCACGTCGGGCGCCGCGACGTCCGCCGGAGCCGTCCCGGCCACGGCGCCGGGCACGAAGCGGCGCAGCCCGACGTTGCCGGTCATGCCCGGACCGCCTGGGGCAGTGCCACCCGGACGCCCTGGCTGTCGGCCAGCAGCGGCAGCGGGCTGAGGTGCACGGCCGGATCGTCCAGGCTCTTGCCCGCCAGCCGCACGTCGTAGCAGGCGGCGCAGCCGGGGCAGGTCAGCAGCTCGCGCTGCAGCACGCCGTCGGCCAGCGAGGAACCGCAGGCCGCGCAGGCGTCGAGGTAGGCGTACAGCGTGCCGCGGACCGAGCAGACAAGCACGGAGGTGCCATCGGCCGACGCGGTGACCGGGCGCGAGCTCGGCGGCCCGATGCTCGGCAGGGTGACCCAGCCGGCCTCGGCCCCGCCGTCGGCCCCCCCGCTCCCCGCGGCGGCAGGACCACCCTCCGGGCGCGCCGCGTCCGACGGCGGGCGGCCGATCTGCAGCAGCTTCGGAGCGGGCGCCTCGGTCATGCCCTCGACGACGACCTGCGTCACCTCGGGCGCGGCGTCCTGCACCGCGCCGGTGATGGCCAGCTGGACGGTGACCGTCGAGGACGGGCAGCCGTGGCAGCTGCCCTCCAGCCGCAGCTTCGCCACGCCGTCGAACACGCCGAGGTACTCCACCCCGCCCGCATGCGAGCCGAGGTAGGGCCGGACGTTGTCCAGGGCGCGCTGAATCCTCGCGTCGACGTCCAGCGGATGCAGCCCGTGCAGCAGCAGCAGGCTTTCCACCAGCGGATCCTCGGCGAGCCTGGATAGCATCGCGGCGCCCGCCTCGCCGCCGTCCCGCAGCGCCGCCACAATCGCGGTGAGCCCGTCGCCGTACAGGCCGACCAGCAGGCCGACCAGTTCCTCGGCGGCGGCAGCCGTCGTGCCGCTGCCGCTCGTCCGCAGCGCGGCGAGTAGTTCCTCCACCCGTGTCCCGACCTGCCGAACGCCGGTCATCCGTTTCGCCTCCGTCTGCCAGCGATCATCGGAACCCGCCCGGCGCCGCTCGGCGGGCGGGGTGGCCGGCCGGCCCGGATCCCTGGCGGGACCCGGGCCGGCCGAGGCCGTCAGGTCGCCAGGATGACGGACATCGGCGTATGCACCTTGTCCAGCACCTTGCCGCGGCCGAGGGACATGTGCACGCCGCAGGGCAGGCACGGGTCGAAGCTCCGGACGGCTCGCATGACGTCGATGCCCTTGAACCTCTCCGGCGGGTTCTCCTCGAAGATCGGCGTGTTCTGCACCGCGTCCTCGTACGGCCCCGGGGTGCCGAAGCTGTCCCGCACGCTGGCGTTCCAGGGGGTCGGCGGGTACGGGTGGTAGTTCGCGATCTTCCCGCCGCGGATCACCATGTGGTGGGAGAGCACGCCGCGGACCGCCTCGGTGAAGCCGACGCTGAATGCCTCGTCGGGCACGTTGAACGGCTCCCAGGTCTTCGTGCGCCCGGCCCGGATCTCCGCCAGCGCCTTCTCCACGAAGTACAGCGCGGCCGCGGCGGCGTAGGCCTGGAAGTAGGTCCGTGCCCGGTCCCGCTCGATGGCATTGGACAGCGGCCGGCCTTCCTTGTCGTGCGGGACCGTCCACTCGAAGCTGACCGCCGGCTTGCTCATGGTGCGGGGCAGGTTGATCTGCACGCTGTGCCCGGTCGACTTGATGTAGCCGATGTCGACCAGGCCGCCGAGGGCAGTGGCCCAGAGCCGGGGCAGCGGGCCGCCGCCGGTGTCCGCGGCGAGGTGATCCGTACCGTCGAACCAGCGCGGTGACATCACCCAGCTGTACTTGCTGTCGAAGTCACGCTTGGCGGGCCGCGGGATCGTGTGCTGGTTCCAGGGGTGCCGGCGGTCGACCGGGTTGCCCAGGGCGTCGCGGGTGACGAACATCTCCTGGTCTTCCCAGTCCTCGTAGAACGAGCTGCCCAGCAGGATCCGGATGCCCAGGTTGATCTCGACCAGGTCGTTGGTGAGCAGCTCGCCGTCCCGGATGACACCGGGGCTGACGAACATCTTCCTGCCCCAGTTGGTCATGTTCTCGTACTTGAAGTCACAGTGGTCAGGGTCGTTCAGGGCGCCCCAGCACACCATGTCGGCGCGGCGCCTGCCGACTTCCTCGTACCCCGGGAGCGCCTCGTAGAAGAAGTTGAAAAGGTCGTCGTGCATCGGCACGACCCGCTTCATGAACTCCACGTAGCGCATCAGCCGGGTGAGGTAGTCCGTGAAGAGCTGCACCGTCGCGGTCGTCCCGACGCCGCCCGGGTAGAGCGTGGAGGGGTGCACGTGCCGCCCCTCCATCAGGCAGAACATCTCCCGCGTGGACCGGCTGACCTGCAGCGCCTCGCGGTAGAACTCGCCTTCCAGCGGGTTCAGCGAGCGCATGATGTCGCCGATGTAGCGGTAGCCGTGCTCGGCGGCGTGCGGGCACTCGGTGCGGTTGGCCAGCTCGAGCACGCTCGGGTTGGTCTCGCCGACCATCTTCGCGCAGAAGTCGACCCCGACCAGGTTCTCCTGGAAGATGTTGTGGTCGAACATGTACTCGGCGGCCTCGCCCAGGTTGATGATCCACTCGGCGAGATGCGGCGGCCGGACCCCGTAGGCCATGTTCTGGTTGTAGACCGAGCAGGTCGCGTGGTTGTCACCGCAGATACCGCAGATGCGGCTGGTGATGAAGTGCGCGTCCCTGGGATCCTTGCCCTTCATGAAGATGCTGTAGCCGCGGAAGATCGACGAGGTGCTATGGCACTCGATGACCTTCTTCTGCTTGAAGTCGATCTTGGTGTAGATGCCCAGGCTGCCCACGATCCTCGTGATCGGGTCCCAGTTCATCTCCACTACGCCGGTGTCATCGACCGTCGTCATCGCTCATCCCTCTCCCTGTTCCTTGGCGCGGCCGCTTCCGCGAGGCCAGCGCCGGCCGATGTCACCAGGTCTTCTTGTAGCCAGTGAGCAGCTCGTCGCCCTTCACGCGCCACTTGGGCTCGTCGTCGAGGGTCTTCGCGGTGAAGCCGCGGAGGGTGCGGATGACCGTGCCGTAGAGGCCGCTCGCCGTGGTGGAGACCTTCGAGCCCGGCGGCTCGTCCATGAACGGCATGAACTTGTCGGGGAAGCCGGGCATGGTGCAGGCGATGCAGATGCCGCCGACGTTCGGACAGCCGCCGACGCCGTTGATCCAGCCGCGCTTGGGCACGTTGCACTTGACCACCGGCCCCCAGCAGCCCAGCTTGACCAGGCACTTGGGAGAGCCGTACTCGAC
>Ga0302326_10033807_pt1 | contig 10148 bp, 12 predicted proteins | sample Palsa_T0_3_FD_202264 | JGI IMG/M metagenome (GOLD analysis project Ga0302326, IMG submission 202264) | Peat permafrost microbial communities from Stordalen Mire near Abisko, Sweden - Palsa_T0_3 | ecosystem: Environmental > Terrestrial > Soil > Palsa > Peat permafrost | place: Sweden: Abisko...
CGATCGCGTGCTTGGTTGCGCAATACGCGGATTGGAGCGGAATGCCGCGATAGGCGAGCGCGCTGCCCACTTGAATTATTCGTCCACTGTCGCGAGGCAGCATGCGTCTGAGCGCGGCAAGTGTACCGTAAACGTAACCCAGGTAATTCACCTCGGTGACACGCTTGTACTCCTCCGGCTGCATATCCTTGACTCGCGAGAAAACGCTAGTCATCGCGACGTTCACCCACACGTCGATAGGTCCGAGTTCGCGTTCGACGCTCTCGGCTGCGGCCTCAACAGCGGCGGAGTTTGCCACATCAGCGGTCAGGATTAATGCCCTGCCACCAAGTTCTTCAACGTCGCGTTTCGCGCCATCGAGGCCGTCCGCTCCGCGTGCGATCAACCCGATTCGCGCCCCTTCCTTTGCAAACGCACGTACCGTTGCGCGACCCACTCCGGCTGATGCGCCGGTGACAACAATGACTCTCGGATTCTGATCATTAAAATTTTTCATATTTCTAATCGATCGGCGGTGTCTGCACTCGTTCGCAAAGGGGTTTCGGCCATAACTGCGGTCCAAGCAGCTTTAATCGGTGATGAGCTTTGGGATCTGGGAATGCTTCGAGTTGCGACTCACATAGATTCGCCGATCGAGGCTTGACTGGCTGGCATGATTTTCCTTTCAAGAACTCTACGGGACTGCATAACCCATTGCTCACCCTTCCGGTTCCGCACGGTTTCCTCCTCCCGCAGGCCCATCTCTCGGGGCAATTTAGCCACCTGGTCGCTTCGGAGACGCGATCACGGAATCTAGGTTTGTTCGCGTCGTCGATCCTTCACTTCGCCACCGAATCACGCTTCATCTTCGCGGAGAGCTTCGCCACTTTTTGCCGCATGATCTTGCCGCCCTTGAACTTGACCGTTGCCATGGCAGGAATATCAAAATGGCTTCCGGGTTGGTTCGGGTTGCGGCCTACGCGCGGTTTCGCGAGCTTGACGTGAATGCCGAAGTTGCGAAGTTCGACGGTCTATCCATCAGCCAGCGCATTTGTGATGTGGTCGAGAATTCTCTGAACCACGTCGAAGACTTGGATCTGGACCAAGCCCGTCTCGCTGCTAATTTTTCCAACGATGTCCCTTTTCGTTAATGTTCCCTTACTAATTCCTTCTAGTTCCCTGCACGCTGAATTGGCTTACGCCCACCGAACCTCTCGTGAGCGATGCAAGGTTAACAACATCCCTATATGCTCCCAGCCATCGCCATCATTCTCATCATCCTTTGGGCTCTCGGATTCGGCTTTCACATCGCCGGGGGACTTATACACATCATCCTTGTTGTGGCGCTCATCATGTTCGTGCTTCATTTTGTCACGGGCCGGCGAGTGTAGAACATGTCAAGTTACGGCGGTCGAAGTGCGAACTCGGCAAGAACCTAAATTATCATTACCTGTTCGGATGGGGGCGTTTTGGCGTTTCGAGTTTGGCAAAAAGGAGCGGACGGCCACGCACGAAGTATGAGCCGTCCGCCAAATTGGTGTAAATAAGCTTACTTATTCGCCACTTCTCCCTCTTTCGCCAACAGGGTTTCAGCGAGATCCGTCAGCTTCGCATCGGTCTCCTTTTCCTCTTCCAACGTTTCGGTGAGGATTTCGGCGATAACCTCGTGCCCGAGATGAGTTGCCAGCGAGATTGCGGTGCTGTATCCGGCAATTTCGTGGTGTTCGACGCATCGGGCTGCTCCGATGAGTCCTGCATCTTTCACGGAAGGGTCTGCATCTTCACTGATCAACTCAGATCCCTCCTCGACGAGACCTTGCATTGCCTTGCATGCATGACCGGTCAGTTTCAGACCGAGAAGCTTTCCGATCTTCTCCAGCCTTTCCACGTGCCCTTCGGTTTGTTCGAGATGTTCTTCAAATCCCGCTTTTAGCTCCGGGTTTGTGGCAGCTTTTGCCATCTTTGGCAGGGCTTTTACGAGCTGAGTTTCCGCGTTGAAGAGATCTTTGAGTTCCTGGTGCAGCAAATCTTCAATCGAATTAAGTTTCATAGTCCTACTGAATCGCTCTCAACCTCGTCACCGGGCGTGAAAACCTCCAATAAAAGTATGATCTAATTTCACACTCGTCCTATGGTGGATGGAAAAGAGAGTGACATGGCGCTTTTTTTGCCAAGCCTGCGACAGGGCTGAAGATTCCTGATAAATCCGGTAGTCTCCTAATTTGGAATGATCTTCGGAGCGGACTGCCTCGGCTCTTCACACACAGTGCCCACTCGGCGAAACTCCCCCGTCTCGGGTAAAAATTCGAAGGCGGCGCAGGTTTCACCAGATCCATTCATTTTGATCTTGAACACGGTCCAGTCATCGAGCGTGTTGGACGCAGTCAGCGTAAAGCCTCCTGGTATCACCTGCTCAGCTTCGATCTTCAGGACAGTATCAACAAACCTCTCTTCCGAGATCACGCCACTGCAACGCCCGTGAGCCAGTTCCTTGAGAGCAGCCCGATTGCCTGGCAAACCCGTTCGAGATGTTCGTGAGCATCCACGAGGATTTTCGTAATGGAGAACGCGCTCTAAAGCAAGGCGAAAAGCAGTGTGAGCGACCGCCCGCTCTGACTGGCGCTCGTATGAGGGCTGCCTGATCCCGACCGGTATTGGATATTGTGATGAACCCAGTCGCTGATCGCCTGCACGCGAGGCAGACCAGCGGTGTGCTGCCTTTGGGTGAGATGGCGAGCCATTTCTTGTTGGAAATTGCCAAATTGCTGGGCCGCGAAAGTCATCAAACGGTCCGAATCGCAATAGCGGCTTGGCAGCGTGTAGCGGAGTAATTGCGGCGGCAGGTCGGGCACCGGCACCGGGTGATCGATCAGCCAATGGTCATCGGTTGTCGGCGGCACCGCGACAAAGATCCCGTGGCGGACCGCCGTGCGGCCGGGAGGCAGAATGAGGCGTTGCACGCTGTTGCCGTGCGAATCCTCAAAGGTTTCCACCGCGATCGATGGGAAAATGGTCATCTGTTCCTTCACTTTCCGTTGCCATGGATCGAGCCGCGGCTGAATGATGAGGATGGCCGGTGTCCACGCCGCGGCTTCGTAAGCGAAGTCAAAGCCGCTGCGGATCGTCAGTTCTTGCGGAGAGGAGTCCATTGGTTCGGCGGCGAAGGATCGAGTGACGACAGGAGCAACGGACTCCGCTGTGCCGAAGAGGATGGCCTAAACGGCAATCTACAACGGGGCTGCAATCTCGCGGAGCGTTTTGTCGTTGGATAATTTGACGAGGATCGACTTTCTCAAATTCTGCCCATCAAGAGGAGGACAACCACGACAACCACAACCAAGCCAAGCCCGCCGCTCGGGTAATAACCCCAATTGCGGCTGTGTGGCCACGAAGGGATTGCGCCGAGTAAGAGAAGAATAAGTATAACCAACAGAATAGTTCCGAGCATAATGTTCCTTTCAATTTATGGTTCGCGACGATCTATCGTGAACCTGAACGAATATCGATTCATCGCACTGCGCCGGCCAATACCTCTGCTGTCACCACGCCATACCCGGAAGCTATGCGGAAGCGCGCGACGCGCATCGACGCTCTTGAAACGCCGCCCCCAACTTGGCGATAGCTATAAGCTATGAGCTGCGCGATAACGCCGGTTTGCCTGCACGGATAGCACCGCACTTCCCGCACAATGGGGTGATATTCGACGTTGGCCGTCGGTAAGTGAGTTTGGTCATGGAGGTGTCCGCGCCGGGGGGCAGTCGCGCGTGACGGCGTGCAGGCGGCGAACTGTGAGACGCCGGCAGCGGCGCGGCGGAGATCGGGATAGGTTTCGTCAGCCCCGACTTTGCTGAGGCGCTCACGGCGCGCGATAAATTCTGCATCTTCCGGCTGCCATAACCCAATGAGGATTCGCGCCGATGGCAGCCGGCCACGCAGCCGCTTGCAAAGCGCACGGGCGGCAATGGTTGAGACCGATGGCACCGCAGAGATGCAGACGATGGCCGGTGCGAGGGCCACGGCTTGCTCGACGGATTCGGCGGAGAGCAGTTTCGATGAAAACACCGTGGTCGCGATGCCGGCCTCGGCCAGCACTTGAGAGAGCATTAGCGCAGAGAGTTCGTCGCATTCGTCGCTTGCTGGGATGCAGAGAATCGCTGTTGTCGTAGCGGCGGGCACGGCTTGGGACTCGGCGAGGTCGCCGATGATCTGGCGTAGGATGTGGCAGGCATCGTCGCGAGCGGCATCCGACAACAGGCCCGCGCGGAAATCGGTCTCGATACTGCTCAATGCCGGAAATACGGCCTCGTCAAACGCAGCGAGCGCGTCTTGGTCATGTATGTAGTGTTCGACGATGTCGCTCACCTCCTGCTCATTCAGCGCGAGCAGCCGTTGGTAAAGACGGTCGCCTGGTGCGATCGACGGCTTGTCTCCCATCAGAAGGTCGAGAAACGCCAGGTCGGGCAGGTATTTCCCGGCCACGGCGAGACAAACCGTCAAAGGAGTCGACAGAACCAGCCCGACACCGCCCCAGAGCCACGTCCAAAAAAGTGCCGAGACGATGACGGCCAGTGGAGAAATCTCCGTGGTCGCGCCGTAGAGCCACGGCTCGACGACGTTAGCCGCCACCAACTCGCACACGGCGAAAAGCACGACGGTGAGCACCGGCTGCGTCCACGATTGAAAAACGGCAATCGACAGCGCGAGTGGCAATGCCGCCGCGATCCATGCGCCGACGTAAGGCAGAAAACGCAGCACCATGCCTAGCAGCCCCCAGAACACTGCGTTCGGGATGCCGATGAAATACAACCCGATTCAGATCACCAGGCCGAAGCTGGCATTCACCATCACCTATGCACGGAGGTAGCGGCTGATGCGATGCCCGGCATCATCAAGCGCCTGGGTCGATACTCGCAGGCGTCCGCGGCCTCCGAGATGGATCAGCCGGTCGCGCAGGTCTTCGCCGGCCATGAGCATGAAGATCACGATCACTATTACCACCAGAGTATTTGCGACTGGGCCGACGATCGGCCACAGCACGCCCATGAGCATTTGAATCGAACCCACGTCTGCCGGGGGCAGCACCTCGACTTGCATCACTCGCTTTCGGTCCACCGCCGCAGATCGCGCCTCGGCGGTTGCATCCTCCGGCTTATTTAGATCGGCCGTCACGTCGCTGATCGTCTGCACCGCGAGGCGCAGCGGGTTATTTTCGTGCGTCTTCAGTGCCTCCACCCGTGCGATGAGGTTGCTGCGGTATTTCGGCAAGGATCTCGCGAGATCGACCAGATATGTCAGCTCGCCAATCAGGATGAATGTCAGCGCCGCTGTCACGAGCACAGCTCCCACGCGCCTGAGTCGCCAGCGTTCCAGCCGCCGCACCAGCGGAGACAGTAGAAAGCTCAGCAATCCGGCGAGCACCAATGGGAGGAAAAAATCCCTCCCGAAACGCAGCGCCAATGAACAAGCCCAGGATCAACAGCGGCCCCGTAAAATTTTTGCGGATGGCGGCGTTCATGGGCGGGTGAGTTTAGTCCATCCCCACTCAGAAGACAAACATCCCGATGCCAGCGCCGAACATCAGAAAGGTCGTCGCGCTCACGACGATGAGACTCAGCGTGGAACTCGGTTGATTCTGCATTAGCCTAGTATCGCGAGCAACGAGCAGGATGCCGAGTAAAAGAAACGGCGCGAGCAACCCATTCACGACCGCACTCCAATAGAGCGCCTTCATTGCGCTCACCTTGAGGACGTCGACGGTCACCCCAATGGCCACCGAGGCGATGAGCACGAAATAGAAACCGCGGGCGCGGGTAAGTTTTTCGTCCAATCCCTGCTTCCAGCCAAAAGTTTCAGCGAATGCGTAAGCCGCCGAACCAGCGAGCGTCGGAATCGCTAGGAAGCCGACGCCAACGATGCCGATGGTGAACAGGGCCGCCGCAAACCCTCCGGCGAGCGGGCGCAAAGCCTCGGCGGCTTGCCGCGAGGTTTCGATGTGCGTCAGCCCATTTTTGTTCAGCGTCAGCGCGGTCGTGAGGATGATGAAATACATCACCACGTTTGAGATCAGCGTGCCCGTGCCGACATCGATTTTGCGATCCCAGATCTGCTGCGAAGTTGCGCCCCGGCGCTGGATGACGGTCTTTTTGCCTTTGGCTTTGTCTTCTTCCACCTCTTGCGAGCTTTGCCAAAAGAAAAGGTACGGGCTGATGGTCGTGCCGAGAATCGCGACAAGGGTGGCCCACACTTCATGATCCTTCGGCCAGGTCGGAATGAAGGTGCTGCGGGCTACGAGCGTCCAATCAGGCTTGATGATGAACCCTGTAATCACATAAGCGAATAGGACGAGTGCCAGCCATTTCAGAACGTTGGCGATTTGTTCGTAGCGACAACGCACCGCGGCCACGGCGATCGCGAGACCGAACGGAGGGACCAGCCAATGTGAGTTGATGCCGGTGAGCATTTCCGTGGCGTCCGACATTCCTGCGAGGTCGGCCCCGATGTTAATCGTGTTCGCAATGAAAAGGGCAAACGACACGATCACGATGAAAGGCTTTGGCAGTTTCTTCCGCAGCGCGCCGGCTAGGCCTTCGCCAGTGACCATGCCCACCCGCGCGCACATCATTTGCACCGCACCCATGAGCGGCCAGGTCAGAAGGGCCGTCCATAAGAGCGTCGTCCCCTGCTGCGCCCCCGCGATGGAATAGGTCGCGATCCCCGCCGGGTCATCATCCGCCGCGCCGGTGACCAGGCCCGGTCCGAGTTTCCGAAAAAAATTAAGAAACGGGTTTCCCACCACCCTGACTCTCGGATCGTTCTGAGGACTGCTACTTGGTTGCATGCGTTTGATTCACGGCGAACGCGAGGAACGCTTCACGAATGACGCGACTGCGGGCCAGCGTAAGAGCTTTCCGCTCAAGGTCTTGGATTTTGAAATTCTCTTCCGGCTCCTTAATGACAGATGCCCAGCCGGATTCATCAAGAGAGTTCATAGTGCTGTCGGAACGGAGATCGAGAATTTTTCGCTCACTGTCTCAAATATTCGCCGGGCATCTCTGAGGGCAGGTGGACCGAAAACGAAGAACCATGGCCGGGCGTGCTTTCGAGGGTCACGGCGCCGTCGTGGGCGAGGGTGATGGCTTTGACCAAGCTCAGACCAAGGCCGAGCCCACGCTGGGCGCGGCTTTTATCTCCGCGGTAAAGACGATCCCATATGCGCGGGATTTCTTCTGGAGGCACGCCTACGCCGGTATCCTTGACGGTGATGTAGATTTCAGCGGAACCGGTTTCGGCGGCGATTTCGACTTTGCCGCCGCCGGGAGTGTATTTCAGGGCGTTATCGAGGAGGTTGACGAGAATCTGGCGGAGGCGGTTGCGATCGGCGGGCACGATCAATTCAGACGGGACGGCGGTAGTGACAGCAATCGATTTTTCCTCCGCGACGAATTGGAATATTTCGACAACCTCGGCCACCACCCCGGCAAGCGCCACAGGTTCCAAGTCGAGCTTCATCAAGCCGTTTTCAGCTTCGGAAATGTCCATGAGCGTGTTTAGCATGGTGATTACGCGGTCGGTCTCCTCCATAGAGTCGAGAAGTGCGTCGCGGCATCTTTCGGCATCGAGCTCGGCGTTAAGCGCCGCTTCGGCGGTTCCGCGTGCGCGAGTAAGCGGTGTGCGGAGATCATGCGCGACGTTGTCGAGCGCTTCACGCATTCCGCGGATTAGCGCCTCGTTCTTCGCGAGCATGGTATTGAAGAGGCGCGCGAGTTGGCCGAGTTCGTCGTCATTCTTCGGCTCCGACATGCGCTCGTCCATTCGACCGGTGGCAATGACATTCTGCACCGCAGCGATGAGCTGTCGAATGGGTGTCAAGGCGCGCCGTGTCATCCACCCCCCTCCTGCGACGCCGAGCACGAGCGCGATAAGCGCGACCCATCCGAAGACGTTGCGAAACTCCCTAAGCAGCGCGCTGAGCGCCTCAGTGGTCTTGCCGACCTGTATCAGCGCACCGTCGGGGAGCTGAGCGGTGGCAATCAGCCAGGCGGAGTCTTGGTTGCGAGCGGGGAGCGTGAGCCATTTCAAGGCCTCGTCGTGCGTCAAGCCTTCGAGCTTGCTCAGATCGAAGTCGGCGCCACTCGGCACGCTTGCGAAGAGCGCGGCGCCGTCGCTTCCAATCACGCGCACGAAGAATGACTCCTTTTCCGTGTTGTGCTGTTCGTTAAATCGCGTGTTCAGCGCGCTGAGTCCGCCCTCGGCATACCATGCGCGATAGACATCCAATTGCGCGCGAACACCTTCGCGCTCCTTTTCCTTGATTGCCCGGTAAAGCAGTGTGTATGCGGCCAGGAAGAGCGCGACCGAGAGTACCATGATGACCGTCGCAAACCAGGCATTGAGCCGCAGTGCGAAGCTTTGCGCGCTACGTTGCATCCAATTTTAGCAAGTAGCCAAAGCCGCGCAAAGTGTGGATGAGCTTGTGCGAAAAATCACGGTCCACTTTGTTGCGGAGCCGGCATACTAGCACGTCCACGACATTCGTCTGCGGATCGAATGCGTAATCCCAAACGTGTTCGAGAATCATCGTTTTCGAGACGACGCGTCCTACGTTGCGCAGGAAATATTCCAGCAATGCGAACTCGCGCGCTTGCAAATCGATTTTCTCGCCGTCGCGCGTGACTTCGCGGGAGAGCAGGTCGAGCTTCAGACCGCCGCAGCTCAGCGTCGTTGGCTCACCGGTCTGCGTAGCGCGCCGGATGAGCGCCTGCACGCGCGCAAGCAGTTCAGAAAAAGAATATGGCTTGGTGAGATAATCGTCCCCGCCAGCCTGCAAGCCGCGCACCCGATCGTCCACGGAGCGCTTTGCACTGAGGATGAGAACCGGTGTTCTCACCTTCTCCGTTCGCCATCGTTCGAGGATGCTCAGGCCGTCGAGCCCGGGCAGCATGAGGTCGAGCACGGCGGCATCGTAGGTGTTGTTCAGGCCATAGTGCAGACCCTCCTCTCCATCGGCCACTTGCTCCACGGCATAACCCGCCTCACGCAGTCCCTTGCTCAGATGGGTGGCGATTTTACGATCATCTTCGACGATGAGAATGCGCATGACTCAAAAGATTACGGTCATTGGTATTGCGGAGCAATGCTCGTGAAACCGCATAATCGAGGACGCAGCAGGTTCCACCTCAGCGGCGGCTGAGGCTCGGGTTGTTCGTGGGGTCGAGGAGTTGTACATAGTCGGTGAGGATGTTCTCAGTCTCACGCAAAAGCAGATCCAGAGAAGGCAGGGTCGAATCGGCATCTTCAGCGGGGTCGTCATCCGATTTTGCGGTCGTGGTAGCGGATTTCTCGAGAGCAATCGGCTTGGGAAGACCGGGCGCCGCGGCATTCTTCACGGTGATCTCGTATGTGGGCGGGATTGCTTCCTTATGCGCCAGCCGCTCCGCATTGTGCGCTTTGGTCCGCGCCTTCGCATCGTCTCTCTCGCGCAGGCGATCGGCTTCGTTGAGCGAGACGGACTTCGAAGCTCGATTCTGTTCCAGCGACGCCACGTCTTCGCGCCACCACTTAAAGTCACGATCAGTATCGATGCGGGCGCGCGATTGATCGCGGAGTTTGGCGACGAAAGGCGCCACGAGATCGAAATGGGTGAAGTGCGCCGGCGGCACCGCGTCCCACTCCATCGGATTCTTCATCCCGGCTTCGCTGATTGCGGACGTGTCGGTGAGCGATGGCAAGACAATGTCGGGGCGCACACCTCGCAGTTGTGTGGAGCTTCCACCTGGGCGGTAGAATTTGCTGATTGTGACTTTCAATGCGCCTGGGTCGGACGCAGGCGTTACGCCGCTCCGTTCCATGATCGGACCGAGCGGGAGGATGGTTTGCACGGTGCCTTTGCCGAAGGTTGAGGAGTCTCCGACGATCAGCGCCCGGCCATAATCCTGGAGCGCGCCAGCAACGATCTCCGAGGCTGAGGCGCTGAATCGGCTCGTGAGCACAATGAGCGGACCGGTATATAGCGGCCCGCCCTTGTCATTGCAGACTTCGATGTGTCCCGCGAGATCGCGCGTTTGCACGACGGGACCGGATGGAAGGAATAAGCCGGCAAGATTGATTGCCTCATCGAGCGAGCCACCGCCGTTCCGACGGAGGTCGAGAATGAGCCCGCCTACGTCCTC
>Ga0302326_10033808_pt1 | contig 10148 bp, 10 predicted proteins | sample Palsa_T0_3_FD_202264 | JGI IMG/M metagenome (GOLD analysis project Ga0302326, IMG submission 202264) | Peat permafrost microbial communities from Stordalen Mire near Abisko, Sweden - Palsa_T0_3 | ecosystem: Environmental > Terrestrial > Soil > Palsa > Peat permafrost | place: Sweden: Abisko...
GCCCGGAGGAGCCGCGTATTGGCCCCGATGGTGCCGTCTACGTTCAAACTCTCGGCTGCGGCATCGAGCGCATCAGCAACATAGACAAGGAAGAGCCAAGTTCCAAACTTGTTTATAACTTTCCCGGCTCTTTCTGCGGCGTACCCACCATCGTCGGCCACTATCTGATCCAGAGCGCGCCGGTAACGCATGGCCTGATTGTGGTGGACATTGCCAACGGGAACAGGCCTGTGGAAGTATCGCGGTTGAAGCTCAGCGACTCGTTTTCTCCACACTGGACATCATGGGACGAAAAGACGCAGCGACTGGTCGTGACGGGGTCAGAGCCGCGCCTTTACTTGCTGAAGCTGGATCAGGCAACCGGAGCGCTCACCTTGGACGATACCTTTCATGACGCGGAGGGAAAGGCCGGCTTTAATTTCGCTCATCGTGATTGGCCGCACGGGTGGAAGGGATCGGGCCTTCCACACGGAGTTGTCTGCTCGCGCTAAGGGTCGAATGATGCAGGTCTCAGAAGCTTGAGTCGGCCAGGAATCGCGATCGGGTTCCGAAACCTTGAGGTTGCTCCGGTAGGATTACCGCCAACCGTCTTCCCCCGACCCTGGCGTATTTACCCGGTACTCATCTGCGGCAAGATGAGGCAAATGACAGGCCTGCCATAAACCGAGCCAGAGGTATTAAAGTCGGCAAAATGGCTCTACCAGTCACACTGGAGGGATTCATGGCAAGGGACATCATTCGAACGCCTAACGCCCAGGGTCAGATCCCTTGGCTGCGAGGTGACCGAACAAGCAAGCGAAAGATCAGAACGTGCGTCACCAGGAGCGGTGGCACGAGCGCCGTCACGATAAAGAACGCCGCTCCCAGCATTCCAGGTTGAGTCCCGACCTGTCTGCCCTGATAGAAAGCGAACAGCAAGTCAGCGGTACCCCACAGGTTGAAAAGCCATACGCCCTGGGTGGCCCACGATGTGCGGTTCACGAGTGCGATCGTGGCCACAATCGCCAGGATGCCGGCGACGAAGTCGCCATAGGCTGCCGGGATCGCGAATCCGGTCGGCAACAGCGGAGAAACAACTCCCGGCACCAGGAAGCTCAGCCCGATGAAGCGAAGGAACATGTGAGGAGCGACTAGCAAAGTGAGCGCGCGATTGCGATCGGTGTTCTCAAGCCGCGGCCACGCGAATGATCGTGCCCCGACCAGCGAACTCACAAAGCTCGCCACGATGCTGACTCCGAATAGTGCGAATGCGTTCATTGGTGACCTCCTTGGGCCTTCCCTTGTTCGCGCCGGAGTTGTTCGAGCCGGGCTCGAACCGCCTGCATGCGCACATCGAAGGTAGAGAGCGGAGTGACGGTCGTCTCCATTCGCGGCCAAACAGGTAGACTCGTGATCAGGTCGTCCAGTTCCTGGGCTGACTCAGCGTTCACTATCAAGGAGAGCGCAACCGCTCCGCTCAGCGGCCCTCCGGCAACGATCTTCTTCTCCGCCTCGAGCCTTTTGCACAGTTCCAACGTTGGCAGGATGAACTGCTCGATGAATACGATGCCCTCTTGTGGAGTGTCGGGTCGGCTGACGAGTTTCAATTGAGCCAGATAGAGCATTGGATCTTCCTCCTCAGTTCCAAATAGATGTATATGCATCTAATAAGATGCAGGAATATTGCCAGAAGGAGTGAGATCGATGTATATACAGACTATGAAGCAGCATGGATTGAGCCCTCGAAACGAAATTGTTTCCTTGCCGTGTGCTTGTGCGAATCTTCGCCGCGCTGCCCGTATCGTGACCCAGCGATACGATCGACAACTGCAACCGGCTGGCATAAAGACGACGCAATTTACCCTGTTGCAAGCCCTGACCCGTACTGGAAGCATCTCGCAGGGTAATCTGGGTGAACTGCTTGGGCTTGACAGCACGACTCTCACGCGCACGCTCGCGCTGCTGCGAAGGAAAGCATGGATTCGGACGAAACCTGGTCAAGACCGCCGAGAGGTCCGATTGACTCTAACCGCAGAAGGAAAACGTAAATACCTGAGTGCGCTGCACTACTGGCAGTCGGCCCAAAGGCAATTGCGGAGAGTGCTGAGTGAAGCCGGTTGGAAGCAGATGATGGAGTCGACGATCCTCACCGCCGCCCGTGCGCAGCAACGGTGATTGCGTACCGATCTTGCAGCGGTCGGAACGAGACCGAAACCTGAATGCAGCCCTGGGCCTCTCGGCCAAAATCTAAGGTCGTAAATATTGAACATCTCGGGCGATTCTTTCAGCGTAGAGACGGGACCCCAGCACGGCATACAGATGATCATGACGAACAGCGCAATTCCATACGGCCTCTGGTAGACACCTGGCCCTCCCGATCGATCACGTGCGCGCGCCAAGCAGCCGGCCCCAACCGGGCGGCGCGAGCGATAGGGGGAACTCGCGCCGCGATCGCCTCGATGGCGACCTCGCTCAGCCGGTCATACGATCATTGGAAATGAACTTTACGCCAGACACGCTGACACTGTTCAGTGCATTGGTGTCCCCGGTCCAGGCAAGATGTACATTGCCTGAAGAGGGCGTGTAACAGCGCACGGTCATCGCTTCTTTGTTGTCGAAGAAAGTCTCGATCACCGAGCCATCCATCCACAAATTGAGAGTGGAAATTCCGTTTCGATCCGGAGAGAGCGGTAAGGTCTTGTCGTCTATGGTGACGGAAGGTTTATCCTTCGCGCCGTCATACTTCATCGCAAACAGCGGCGCAGCTTGGCCGCCAGCCCTCAATTCGAGTCCGAAGGCGCTCCCGCCCGCTTGGAACGTGCAGACCATCTCACCGGAGCGATCTTGAATTGGCATTCTTGTAAAAGCGGCGTCGACCGTTTCAGAGTTGCGCGCTTTCTGCCAAGTCTGAACATCATTACGCAGTGACTGCAACTCCGGCAGCACTTCCATTCGAAGCTCATTATCCGTCCCCAGTGTAATCACGCGGGGGAGCGCCATGGCTCCGGCCCACCCAGCAGCTTCGCACTCCGCAGGCGGACGGGTTTCCTCCACCCATCCCCACACGATTCGCCTGCCCTTCGCGTCCACCATGCTCTTTGCCGCATAGTAGGAACCGTGATCCAGTAGCCCTCGGGTCTCGGAGTGAAACACGAGTTCACGCCGATCAAACGTGCCTACTTCCCAGTGAACCTTCCCCTTCGCGGAGTAGAGCAGGACATACTTATCCTCAAGCGGAAAGAAGTCCGGGCACTCCCACATTTCGCCGGTATCGGCGGGATTGCTCCCTTGCGCGAGGGGATGGAGGTAGGTCCAATTGCTTCCGTCCGGCGAGGTATAGAGCAGCACCGCGCCGCCAACCTCGTGGAAACCTGAACCTATGCCGAGATACCAAGTGCTGCCCTCTTTCCACGGGCAGGGATCCCGAAATCCCGTTACCTTCAAACCTGGCGGAGGTCCATCCAGTACCGGTTTGTCCCGCTTTTTCCAGGTCCGCAAATCGGGATCCATTGACGTCGCAAGGCACTGAACCTCCCGCAATCCCTTGCCGCGAATCGTCTCGAGTTCAACCGATGATTTCGTCACACCGGTATAGAGAATGCTCGCGGCCCCGCTGCCGGGCAACACGCTCCCAGTCCAACAACCATACGCGTCATAGAAGCCTGGCGTAGGTGACAATGCCAGCGGCATGTGCTCCCAATGGATAAGGTCGGAACTGATCGCGTGGGCCCAGTGCATATCGCCCCAGACGCTTGCATCCGGGTTGTACTGGAGAAACATATGGTAATGGCCGCGAAAGAATCGGGGGGCACAGGGGTCGTTCATCCAGTTGGCCTTTGGCAGTAAATGAAATTGCGGTCGCAAGGGATCGCGCCGGAGTTTTTCCCTGAGCGTCAGAGACAGTTCTTCTTTGGGCGCCGACGTCGGCTGCGATTCTACGAGTCCACAATAGGCGCTGCCATGCAAGGCGCATAGCGTGGAGGTTGCGGCCGATGTGACGAGAAATCTTCGACGGTTCATTAGAACCCTTGGTTTTCCACGCGATAAAGCGGATCTTACCGAGCCGGTTGCTGTCTGGCTCCCGACTGCCCGAGCATCTGAAGCAGTGCGCGGGCGCTACACGAGTCGCAGCGACCGTTTGAAACGTTTCAACTCCCGAACGCGAGGAATCTACTCTAGCTTGTTTGCGCTTGTCAACCACTAAAACAAGAACAGATGGCTTGGGAACTCAAAGCCGATGCTACCTGCGTCTCCGGCCACCCGGTTTGCCCTTACTCATGGTTCGCTCGATGCCATCAGGTGCATCGGCCGGGGGCGGTCCAACCGAATTGCGCTTCTTCAACTCCGTCGGGAGAAGGACTTTTTTCGGCGCGGACCGCAACCCGTCGATCCTCTGCATCAGAAGGCGGCCGGCGGTAGCACCCAACTGATATCCGGGCTGGTAAACCGATGTCAGGGAAGGATCTGTGAACTTGGTAAACTCCAGGCTGTCAAAGCCGGCAATCGACAGATCCTCGGGACACCGTAGCCTAAGTTCACGAGCCGCCTGAAGCACACCAAAAGCCATCAGATCGTTGCATGCGAAAATAGCCGTCGGGCGCGGAAGCATCCGAAGGAGCCGAAGGCCTGCCTGGTAGCCGCTCTCCGTATCGAATCGCGCTTCCTGCACAAATTCTGGCTCAATCTCTATGCGGGCTTCGCTTAACGCTCGCGTAAAGCCTTCCAATCGTTCTGCCGCGTTGGTCAACCCGAGTGGCCCAGCGATTACAGCCAAACGTTTGTGCCCCATCTGAATCAAATGGCGGGTTGCCAGATAAGCGCCTTCCGCATTGGCCACCAAGACGGCATCGCCCTTCCATCCGGCCGGGACCCGATCAATGCAAACCACGGGGACCGCAGCCGAGGCATAGGCTTGCAGGTGGCTCGCGATATCCGCACCCGCCGCCGGAATGATCAATAGTCCGGCAATATGATAAGAGCGTAATTCGCGAACGTAAGAGTCTTCCTTGGAAGGATCGTTGTCCGCGTTGCACAGGATCACGCGGAAGCTTCGCTTGTAGGCCACGTCCTCCACGCCCCGGACCACGCCCGGAAAGAACGGGTTCGTGATGTCCGGAATCACCATTCCGAGCATATTGGTTCGGTTCTTCCGCAGCCCCTGCGCTAGGGCACTCGGCTGATAGCCCATGCTGCGAATTGCTTCGATCACGCGCTCTCGCAGCTTCGGCCGAACGGTCGCGGTTTCATTGATTACGTGCGACACCGTGCCGATCGAGACACCAGCACGCTCAGCGATTTGTCGCATTGTCACAGGTGCTGTCATAACTTGCCGTCTTCGAGCACGGCAGACGATGTTCCTCGCTTCAAAGAACTGCCGACCAGATCATTGCGCGTCAACTACGCAACGGAATCCAACTCCCCCGGAGCGGTCCATGCTGGAGGACATCAGCAGGAGCTTTCCGTGTTCGCTCAGCTTGTAAGCCTGAGGGAAATACCAGATCGAGCCCTGCGGCTGATAGTAACTGCCGCCGCGGAGAATGCCGCCCCGTGTGTGCTCGTCAACAAATTCCTCGGTCCATTGCCACACATTTCCTATCATATCCATGACGCCGAATGGACTGGCGCCCTTGGGATGTGCGTCAACCGGATCCGGACCTCGCATGGCACGCGATTTATCGGGCTCGGGCACCGCGCCGCCGTCCCACTCGTTACCCCAAGGATAGAGGCGGCCGTCCGTACCCTGAGCTGCGTACTGCCACTCCCACTCATGCGGCAGGCGTTTTCCAGCCCAACTCGCGTATGCCCGTGCGTCTTCCTGCGAGACCCAGGTCACCGGTTTATTTTCCCATCCCGCGGGATAGCTTCCATCCTTCCAATCGCGGAGAAAATTCAGGTCGTCTTTGGGATGATAGTGGGTCGAGTCCAAAAACTTCTTGAATTCAGCGTTTGTAACTGGGAACTTATCGATATAAAAAGAAGTGACGTGCATGGGGTGTTCATGAAAGCGTCGCGGGGCGTCCTCCCACGGATATTGGACATCGATGCCGATATCGTTGAATCCCTCAATCTCGATTCCGGAAACCTTGAAAAGAAAATCCGCCTCAGGGACCTTAACCGTACCCGCGGGCGCGCCGCTTGCCGCCTTCGTCGCTTCGATCGGCACGATCTGTTGTGGCAGGACTTTCCATTCGTGCGAGTAATCGGCCAGCGGCCTTGCCGTCAGCTCTTTCATTTTCGACATCAGGGCCGCCGCCTTCTGGTCGGGAGCACTGTTGGTCGCCAGGACAGCGCCATACCCCTTGGCTTCGATCGAGAAAGCAAGTACCGTTCTGCCAGCTGGCCTGGTTTGCGGCTTGAGTTCAACTCCGTGGTAAAGATCAAAGTAACGGAGGTCGCCTTTTGCTGCAAGCTCGATCTGATCGCCATCGACGTCGTATTCGTTCCGGTTCACAATTGTCCAAACCACCTCCCCGCCCAGCGGCCAGCGGCTGGCATACACCCCGTAGCGAAGCATGGGCGACATCGGTTCCCAGTCTTTGCTGATGAGGAAAGAGGAAACGCCACGTTCGATCGTGGCGACCCGTCGAGTGGCTTCTGCGTCGCGCGGCGTGATTCCATTCCAGATGCCCCAGATGTTCTCCCAACTTTCCCAGCCAACCCCGTTAAAAAAAGCAAACTGCAGATCGTCGGTTTTGTCGCGGTTCCAACGGTGCGAGATGTTGACCATGTGCCGCGTTTCAAGCCACTTATATTTGTCCACGAGCGGCGTGAAAGGAAATTGGTATTGGCCCCAAGTCATCACGTTCCACGCTAAGGCTTCATCTGACGGTCCTCCCTCGGGCTCAAACGCAAGTGGATGGCCAATTTTGTCCGCCGCTAACGAGAATGCCAGGGGAACACCGTCCTGCGTGTCGCCATTGATGCCGTCGGCGCCGACTTCCGCCATTAGACTGGCGATCGCATCTGGCCAAGACATGCCGGCTTCCCGGACGCCTTGGTCCCACATCATCATCGGAAACAAAACCCTCACGCCGCGGCGATGGAAGTCGCTAATCATTTGCCTTACCCCGGGAACACCTCCAGGCATGCTGCGAATCAAGTCGTGCTGATTCCGATTGTCGATTCCCATGTTCGGGTAGGTTGGCCAGATCAGGACCGCATCAATACCGCCGTAGCGCTTCTCAAGGTCGTCAAGGTACTGGTCCACGGTGTACTTCCCCGCGACGGGATCATAAAAGTACCGATCCTGAACCATCATCTGGGGCTGCATGAAACTCGACTGCGTCCGTTTCAAGGCGGGTAGATCGTACCTAGCACCATCGTAGCCAACACGAATGCGACGTTCCATTCTCCAGTGCGTAATATCGGCAAGCCATGTGTCATGTTCCGTCTGACTGCACGGCTTCGAGCCTCCCTCCCAAAGTCCCTTCATCGTCAGGCATTCTGGTACGGGAATCTGCTGTCCCTTGGGTGAGTAATGCGAGTCTTGGGCAGAAGAACTCGTGGCGACGGCGAGAATGAGAAGTGCGATTTGCAGGAATAGGGATCTCATGGAACCTGTCACCTCAGTCTCGGTATCAAAATCCGCCTGTAATATAAAACGTTTCAAAATGGATGTCTACAGTCGATGCCGCAGTAAGTGGTCGTTACTGTTTGGCGATGAGCGAGAAGTGGCCATCTCTTACCCTTTCGAAGGGCCCAATTGAGCTTCTCACTGCATGGCGGAGAGACTTTAGGAATGCTGGACCACACAGCGGGAGTAAGGTCCAGGAGGCGCCTGATGGAGTGATCAGCAAGTCCGGGAAGTACCGCAGCCAGGTATTCGCGAACCGAGATTCTCATCAGTCGGCACTTTCCACGATCGAGAGAATCGCCACAATCCCAGCTCTATCTAGCTGCGGTTCTTCCCGGTCTCACTGATTACCCCATCCAACCAACTTCCTGAACTCACACCCGCAGCGATGGTAACGCAGAGTGCTGAGTTCAATGGCCTGTTTGCAACAATCGTCCTCCCGTCACTGTTTTATAATCCCTACGCCATGCGGTCGCGCATCATGTACATCGAATCGAAAACCGAGGGTCTAAGCGGTCCCGCTCGGATAGGCCGAGTTACGTTCAACCGGACGGGGCGCACACAGTACTACAGGGGCCAATCATTCCAGAGCCTCAAGGGGAGGCGGCCTCAAAGCCAACTACCGCGATAGCGAAACCGGGGAGAGGTACTGGATTTCAGGTCCACGTCATGATGGACTAGACCGTCTTTATGGGAAGAGCGCGCTAGTGGTGGAGATAGATGACGATGTTCGGGAAGAGTACTGGACGGAAATCCGCAAAAAACCCGAGCAGAAGAGCAAGGCCCAAACGTAGCTGGCTTAATCGCCTTGACTGCATCAATTGAGAGCCCGATGCGCTGGGGCCATCTCCGCTCCTGACTAACTAGTCTGGCTTGTAGCTGAAAACGGTTCCAATGATGGAGGCATTGGGGTTCGTCCTAGCCTGATCAACGATGTCTAACTAAGACTTCGTCGTCGTAGCTTCTTGACTCGTCGAAAGCGAGTAGCTTCAATCCCTAAGACTTCCCATAACTTCCCATCTATAAGATTTGAGAACCTCCGACACTTTTTGCTGTGCTATCTTCGCGGAGTCAGCCCACGTCACGATGTTGGCCAAGCCTTTCGTATCGCCAGAAGGCAGATCGCCCGGCCCGACCAGGATTTCGCCGGTGATGACCCAAAGCTGTTCCGTTCCCATGTGTTAGTCCGAGTCGCCTCATTCTACGTTCCCAACTGGCCGGTTAAATCGTGATAATCCTCATCGACCCCAGTCGGGACTCTGAGTGCAATGGCCTGATAACAACACTTGTGCTGAGCCTTGGTGGCCGCGATAATAACGGCCTACCCACCGCCTGGGTTTGCAATCATCGGTTTTGGAGCGGCTCCCCTCTTCAGCGCGGCGATCTTTTCGCAATACACTGATTTGGGGGACTCGTCTTCGCACCTCTGGCGATTGAGGTCCTGATGATTACGGCGACAATGCGTGAAAGTCGCCTTCGGCAAACCCGCTAGAATGGGGGCGTGGTTAGTTTGGCCGAGTTCGGCGCGATGTCTTTCGGGGTCGGCATTGTTGCGTTTGCGCTTACATTCGCATCAGGTTTTGGGCCGTGTGGCCCGGACACTTCGTTTGGATGGGTTCCTGATTTCGCTGGGATTCGTGACCACAATCGGCGGGTCGCTCATGATGATCGTGGCGATCGTCCGAGCTGCCTTCGGTCGGAGATAACAGCATTCTTGGAAATAAATCGCGTCAATTACACTCATCATCCCGGTCGCTGAGTGTTAAGGCCTGATTTCGTCAACGGCCGCGTATCTCTTAGAATCAGGCGTGAATGTCCACACCTACTTGGAGGCGCCGAAATGAAAATGATTCACGCGCTCTGTTGCTCGCTGTTGCTGGTCAGCATAGCTTTCGCTCAGCGCCCCATTGAGGGAGCCCACACTCTGATTGGCACGTGGCGAGTGGTGGAGTTTGCCGATCTAGATAAGGGCGGCAAGTGGCAGTACAAGTACGGTGAACATCCGCGGGGATACATCGTTTACGACGCAACCGGGCACGTGCACGTTCAGATCATGAAAGATCATGAAGGTTCCGCCGCTGGCTCCTTTTTCAGAAGCGAACACCGACGACGGTAAGCCACCCTCAGCCGAGCATGCCCTCGCGGCTTACACGGCCTATGCAGCATATTTCGGCACATACACCGTCGACGAAGAGAAGCACATGGTTACTCATCATGTCGAGGGGAGCCTGAGGCCGGATTACACCGACACTGACCAAGCGCGTTCTTTCAGACTGGAAGGCGATCGGTTGGAGATTGGCGACGGCAAGACCTGGCGACGTGTACTCGAGCGTGTACGCTGATTTTGTGGTTTCCTGCGGAGCGGCCCGTCCGGACACGACCTTTGCGATGGTTGGCGTAATGTCGCCGTTACCCTCATTAACCGGATCAAAACGTGCTATCGCCTGTTTACAGCAGCTACGAGTTCCCGAGTATTAAACGCTGCAGGCCCTTCTGAGACTTTTCATGCCCCTGCTTCGTAATACGTATGAGCGGGAGGTATTGCCGATGAAACCCTTTTTGACCTTGCTTGTGGTTGTCCTCCTGGTGCTGGGCG
>Ga0302326_10033810_pt1 | contig 10148 bp, 13 predicted proteins | sample Palsa_T0_3_FD_202264 | JGI IMG/M metagenome (GOLD analysis project Ga0302326, IMG submission 202264) | Peat permafrost microbial communities from Stordalen Mire near Abisko, Sweden - Palsa_T0_3 | ecosystem: Environmental > Terrestrial > Soil > Palsa > Peat permafrost | place: Sweden: Abisko...
TCAACCAATCGCTATAACTGCAACCATTATGGTTGCAGTTATAGCGATTGGTTGACATGCCTTCAGTACTGAATCCCGTAGCTATTTCGAACGCCCAGGAAGCGGAAGTAGCCGAACTGCTTCGCTGCGTGGGGGATCACGGTGCGACGGCGCGCAACGGACTCCATCAAATCGCGCTTCCGGACAGGCTCTACCGGATACTGATAAAGATCCTGGACGATCTCGCGGATGGAAAAGCGGTATCCCTGACCTCGGCGGCCCAGGAGATGACGACGCAGGAGGCTGCGAGTTTCCTGGGGGTATCGCGGCAATTCCTTGTACGGCTCCTCGATCAGGGAAAAATTCCGTTCCACCGGGCCGGCACACACCGGCGCGTCTATTTTCAGGACCTGATTTCTTTCCGAAAAGAGCGTGATCGCCGCCGCCATGAGGCGATTGAACAAATGGCACAGGACGCTGTCAAAGACGGCGTTTATGACGAGTTCTGATTGGTGGCCACTCGGCCCGGCGACATCGTCGCGGTTCTCGATGCCTGTGTTCTGCTGCCGGCTTCGTTGCGTGATACGCTCCTGCGCCTGGCGGAAACACCACACCTCTACATTCCGAAGTGGTCGAAACAGATCTGGGCGGAAGTAGCACGCAATCTGGAGAGCCGCAGGAAACTGACTCCGGAGAAAATCGCGCATCTGAGAGAACAGGTCCAACTCCACTTTCCGGAAGCTCTGATCGAGGATTACGAGAAATTCGCGGTCCTGATGACCAACGATCCGAAAGACCGCCACGTCGCCGCCGCGGCGGTAAAAGCTAAGGCGCAAGTGATTGTGACGTCCAACCTCAAGGATTTTCCGCGCGAGTCCCTGTCAGAATGGGGAATCGAAGCGCAACATCCCGACCGTTTCCTGATGGGTCTCTATATCGTCAATCCCGAAACAGTAGCGTCCCGGATTCAACAACAGGCTGCGGCGATTGGCCGAACTCTTCCGGAATTGCTGAGCACATTATGCATCGGAGTTCCGGGTTTTGCCGCCATGATTTCTTCGGGATAGTTCGAGCCGTTCAGAGAGCGGGAGGGGCGCGGGATGTTCGCGGCAGAGATTCGCAATCGAAGTGGACGGAGAGGACGTATGATCGATACAGAACGCCTTATGACCGCGCGCGAAGAGTTACATCGGCTTGTCGATTATATTCCGGAAAGCGAGATCGCCACGACGCAGAAGCTTTTGCGTGCGCTGGCGGATCCGGTGGAACTGGCGATACTCTCGGCCGAGGAAGATGACGAGCCGGAGAGTGAAGACGAGTGCGCCGCGGTGGAGGCAGCACTGACAGATCCGTCGGCCGACGTTCCGTTTGAGCGTCTGCGCCGGGTCCGCCGGTTTACAACGAGGATGATGTGAGTTCGGCCGCATTGAGCGGGCGGGGATTTGAGGGATATCGGTAAATGAACGGACGATGTTGTATTTTTCAGCCCTTTGATAATGGACCCCACGAAAAGCGCTACACCGATATCATTGAACCTGCCGTTAAGGCGGCCAATCTCGTGCCGTATCGAGTAGACAGGGATGATGGCGCACTCGTACCGGTTGACGCCCTACACGAAGAAATCAAAAACGCAACGGCCTGTTTGGCAGATATCAGTACAGCTAACCCAAACGTTATGTATGAACTCGGGGCAGCGATTGCAACTAATAAACCCGTTCTCATCATAAGTTCCAGTGGCTCGCAGGAGTTTCCTTTCGATATTCGCCACAGAGCAATTATTGAGTACTCTCGGGATTCATCCAGCGATTTCGAGAAATTGAAAGTGGAAATCACCAAGCGACTCATCGCGATTGTCAAAACACGGGCGGAAGTTCAGGAAATCGTCTCTGCGTCTCCCGTTAAGAGCACCCACGGGCTGAAACCGCACGAGATTACGGCATTGGCTCTTATTATGGCCAACCGGGACTACGGAGACGGAGGAGTCATGCCATCTGCGATCCGAGATGACATGGGTCGTGCGGGCTACACATATCTAGCCACAGGGCTTGCGCTGACTGCTCTTCAAAAGCAGGGTTTCGTAATTTCCGAGATGCAACATAGCAGCAATTTCAATGAGGAACCGTGGACAATTTACAAGCTAACCTCCGACGGGGAGGAATGGCTACTCGAAAATCAAGAACGGCTTGATTTGCGCCAGCAGCCGAAATCCAGCCGATCTTCGGTACGCAATCTCGCCCCCGGACCGATAACAGACGACGATGTTCCGTTCTGAAGCTCACTAAAGCGACGGTTTGAACGAGTACACACAGTCGAAGGAGAGGAGAAAGCAGAAAATGACGATTCAAACAACCGAACGCGCCAAAATTTCCAAGGGATCTGATCCTAGTGCCTAGTGCCTAGTACGCGTCTTGATAATGTAGCCGCGCTTGAATGGCCTGCTCTGCCGCATCGATGCGGTCTTGCATCTTGTTGAGCATTTCTTCTTGCCCATGCCGCACAAGCTCCCAGTTGTTGTGATCGGTACCAATGCTATAGCTCGTGAGTGCTGAAAACAGCGCTTTCTGCGCCTCATAGAACTTCGTGCGGAGGTCATCCGTCATGAATATCCGGTGCTCGATAAGATAGTTGAGGAATAGCCGGTGTTTGTCGTTCGCCTCGTCGATATAACGTGCCTTAAGGGCGTCCATGTAGTATTTATTTTTGTCGTTTGTTTTTTGTAATTCGCTTTTTTGGTATTCGGAGAACCAGCTTGAAACCGGCTCCGACTTGAGGAACGCTGCCAACTGTTCATCAGAGAAGTTTTTGAAGTCGGGATAATACTTCATTGTCAGGTCCACCGCCCGATGCACAGCGCCATGCAAATCATTGAGCATGAGCCAAGCTTGGGGCAAAACCTCGAATTCTTTTTCATGGATTTTGCTGATGCGGGTGGACAGCAGATGGCGCAGACGTTCGAGTTCTTTCTGCTGCTCGCCTTTGAATCCTTCAAGCTTCTCCTGCTGCTCGCGTTTAAACTGCTCAAGGTCCTTGTTTAAGAGCCGCTCTACCCATTTCTGGCCGGACCACTTGAAAAGCGCGAACAGGAGCGCGCCACCGACCGCCGCCGAAGGGATTGCAATACCCAACACGTGCACTATCCAACCGAGCACGATCCACAAAGTGAAGTCGCCTTGCGTCAAAAAGCCACCTCGCTGTTTCTCAAAAGGTAGTTTGGGTGTTTTGCGGGTCGCACATCGTGTCCAATGCTCAGTTTCGATAATTCCAGTATTAATCGTACCTCCAATTTTCGATTAATCGCGCTTCGGTCGGCGGGAATAATCCTTTGAGAGGCGCGCATCCCAGACCATGTCCGTTCTTTCGGCGCCGCATGTCGCTTTAGCGCTGGGTGAAGACTCTTGTGCGTGTCAGGCGCAAGGCGCTCAATGCGGCCACCGGTCGCCCGCTGGTGTGCCTGGTCACCGCGAAGGTCCAGGCGGTCGCGGCAGTTTGAACCGGATAAGGCTTCCGATGGCATATTATGGCGGACACTCACTAACATGCTGCAAACTTGGAAAATCATGCCCTTTGTGGGAACGCTCGATGTAGAAGCCGCCCGCGCGTTTTACGGCGGCAAGCTGGGCTTAACATTGATCGAAGACAGCCCTTATGCGCTGGTATTCGACGCGAACGGAACAACCCTTCGGGTGACCATGGTTCGCGAATTGAAGCCGGCGGGATTTACGGTGCTGGGTTGGGAGGTTCCGGATATCGTCGAAGCCGTTGGCGTGCTGGAAGCTGCGGGGATCGAACTGAAGCGATATCCGGGAGTCGTTCAGGACGAGCGCGGTGTGTGGGCGGCGCCGGGCGGGGCGAAGGTCGCATGGTTCGAAGACCCGGAGGGGAACATTCTGAGCGTAAGCCAGCATACCTGAAGGTACGGGTAAAATGTCCTCATGGCGGACGCGAAATTACGGGCGTGGTGGGCACACCGGCAGGGGCTTGATGGCAGTCTGATGGGCCAGAGCGCCGGCGAGGTGCTGGCGCGCACGGGGTGGGCGCGGTCGGTGGCGGGTGCGGGGCCGTATCTGACGCTGTTTTCGCGGGCGGGGCTGAGCCGCGCGGAGATCGACAGGGCCGTAGCGGACGTGGCGATTCATGAACTTCCGGCGGCGCGCGGTTGCACTTATGTTCTGCCGTCAGCCGACTATGCATTGGGCCTCAAGGTGGGGCAGACATTCACTGAGAATGAGAATCGGGTGGCGCTGAAACTCGGCGTGACCGGCGCGGAGATCGCAAAGCTTCGGGCGGCTATTCTGAAGGCGCTGGCAGACGGGCCGCTCGAACCCGACGCGATCCGGACTGCGGTGGGGCCGGCGGCGCGGAGCCTGGGGCCGGAAGGCGCCAAGAAGGGGATCACGACCACGCTGCCTGTCGCGCTGGGGACGATGCAGTCGGAAGGCGAGATCCGGCGGATTTCGCTCAACGGGCGTCTGGACCAGCAGCGCTATAAATACGCCTTGTGGAAGCCGAATCCGCTGGAGGGTTGGAAATTGACCGCGGACCAGTCGTTTGTGGAGTTGGCGCGGCGTTATTTCGGTTGGACGGGCGGGGCGTCACTGGCTGAGTTCCAGTGGTTTTCGGGCTTGAGCGGGAAGGCGGCGAAGGCGGCGGTGGAACCGCTTCGTCTGGAGCCCGTCCATTTGGAACCAACCGAGGGGGATCGGTTGATGCTTCCGGAAGACCGCGAAGCCTTCGAGAGATTTCAGACGCCCAAACATCCGCAATACGCCGTGGTCAGCAGTCTGGACGGCATCAATCAGTTACGCCGCGAACTGAAGAGCCTGGTCGCGCCGGAAGATCGGGAACGGGTGGGTCTGGAGAAGCAGAAATCTGTCGTGGATTTATCAAATCATGCGATCTTCGACCGCGGGCGTCTGGTGGGCCTGTGGGCGTTCGACACGGAAACAGGGACGATCGCGTGGATGTCTTTCGTGAAGCCGGACCGCGCGATGAAGGATGCCGTCGCCAAGACTGAGGCGTTTGTACGCGATGATTTGGGAGATGCGCGCAGTTTCAGTCTGGACAGCCCGAAATCGCGCGCGCCGAAGATTGCGGAGTTGCGGAAGGCGGCGCACGCATGAACGGCACTGCGTTTCTGGCGGACCCGATCACGAAGAAACATGACACCGGGGCGGGGCATCCGGAGCAGATTGCGCGCTGGGACGCGGCAGTGCGGGGATTGGGAGAGTTGAAGTTGACCGCGGCGGCGCCTCGCGCGGCTACGATCGAGGAACTGGCTTTGTGCCATTCGCTCGCTTATATCAGGACCGCGCAGCGCGATGTGGAGATGGGCCTGGCAAGTTTGTCGACAGGAGACACGGATATATCACCGGGTTCGCTCGAAGCCGCGGTTCACGCCACCGGCGTTTGTCTGAATGCGGTGGATCTGGTGATGCAGGGCGAGGCGCGGAATGCATTCTGCATCGTGCGTCCGCCGGGCCATCATGCGCGTCCGGCGCAGGGCATGGGCTTTTGCCTTTTCAATAATATTGCGATTGCGGCTCGTTATGCACAACAGAAATTCGGGGTGGAGCGGGTGGCGATTGCCGATTGGGACGTCCACCACGGGAACGGGACACAGGATATTTTTTACACGGACCGGTCGGTATTTTTCTTCAGCACCCATCAGTCGCCGTGGTATCCGGGGACGGGCGACCTCGAAGAGATCGGCGAGGGGGCGGGGAAGGGCACAACGCTGAATTGCCCTTATCCGGCGGGGTCGGGACGAGAGCAGGTTCTGGGTGCGTTCCGCGGGAAACTGGCGCCGCTGATGGATGAATTCCGGCCGGATCTATTGTTGATTTCGGCGGGATTCGATTCGCGGCTGGGCGATCCGTTGGGGCATTTCCGGCTGAGCGATGCCGATTTTGCGGAATTGACAGGTGTGATGATGGAAGTGGCCGATAAACATGCGCGGGGTCGCGTGATTTCCGTGCTGGAAGGCGGTTACAACCTGGATGGGTTGACGCGGTCGGTGGGTGCTCACGCGCACGCTTTGGCCAGTGGGTTGCTCTAGAACGCGTGGAGGTTCTGCAGCGTATGAATTGGGACCGTGTACAAGGCAATTGGAAACAGATAGCTGGTAAGGCCCGTGAGAAGTGGGGAAAACTGACTGACAGCGATTGGGAAACCATTGCTGGCCAGAAGGACCAGTTAGTGGGACGGATACAGGAGCGTTACGGAATCGCGAAGGACGAAGCGAACCGGCAGGCGGATGAGTGGATACGGACGATGCCGGATAACGAGAAAGAGGCTGAGATGGCGGGCCGTTCGGGCGGACGTTAAGAATCGCGGGCGGTTGACAACCAGGTTGCAGCCGCCTTTCCAGGCGGCGGGACCGGCTGGAAAGCCGGTCCGCGGGCAAGAATGCCCGCCCTACATCTACGGATTACAGATCAGTAAAGAGGGTAATTCCCGCTATTCCCGCTGCGCCGTGGCCGACGCACGATTGGGCGTTTTCCGGGGTTATTCCGCCGAGCGCGAGGATCGGGACCACGGATCGTTGTGCGAGCCTTTGGAGCGTCTGAAGGCCCAGAGGAAGTCGGGTATCCGGCTTCGACAGAGGTTGAAAGATGGGGGCGAGGATTACATAGTCCGAGCCCCCAGCGTTTTTTATGTCGTCTTCGCCGTGAACGGCAACTGTAACCATGAGCGGGGCAAGTAGTTTGACTTTGGTTGGGGATATCGATCCGCCTCGCAGGTGCACTCCCGCGGCGCCACAGGCAATAGCTACATCGATCCTGTCGTTTACCAGCACTGGAACCGGCGTGTATTGCATAACTCTTCGCACCAGCTCCGCGAGGTCTCGCGTCGACAAGTCTTTCTCCCGAATCTGAATGAAGTCCGCATCTCTTCGCAGCCTTTGAAACCACGCGTCGGGATCGGCAGCGAATGTACCATCCGTGATCTGATAGCGAATCACAGGGGAATGTAGTACCGGGCTCCCGCGCACGCAAGACAGAGAATCTGCTGCCCGCGCTCGACGAAACGTTCGAAATTAATCCCCTCGCCACATTCGGCACAGGTGCGGCGTTCCCCTTTATACCCGGGAAATTCTTCCGGTCCGATAGAGACGCGAACCCACTGCGAATCGAATAACTGTTGGACAGGCATTTCCCGGTAGGCGGCCATTTGTTGCAGGTTTTTATCGGGGATTTCGGGATGCATTTCTTTGGCCCGTTGTTTGGAGGATTCCAGTGCGGCCACGCGCACTGCGCGGCCTTCTTTCACATCGCAGAATGTGGCCGCCATTTTCCCGAAATCCCGGAATTTCAGGGCACGCTTGCCCAGGCGGCATCCCGTTACCACGGTGATGGCATCCGTGGCACAACGGTCGATTTCGACGTAGGTGACAAGCCGTTTGCGATCCTTTCCGGCGGGGTCATCAATACCGAGCAGTTCCATGCCGTGTATCGCAAGGCGCAGGCCGAGAACCTGGCCGGCGCACATGTGTCCATGAGCACGAGCGGCTAACTCTTCATACTCGGCCAGAGTTTTCATTCTTCTTTCCGAGGCAATCGGCGGGTGTGGGCATCGTGAGCATGCCGGTGCAGATCGTCCAGTTTGAAACCCGCGGAGGCGATGGCGATTGCGCCGCCCAGGATCAGCGGCAGGGTAAGGAATACAAACATGATCTCCGACAGAACTTCGGCCGGGCCTTTTTCCGTCTGGAGCAGCATCAGGGCATAGGCGGCGCTCCATTGATATAAACCGACGTTGGCGGGCGCGCTGGGAACCAGAGTCCATACCGTCTTGACGACCAGCAGGAAAGCAATTTCGCTGGCGCCGAAATAGAATTTGTCGGCGCGGCAGATGGCCCAGACGGCGGTCGCCTGCAACACCCAGTAGATGGCCCCGATCGCGAACGCCAGACCGAGTTCCCGCCAGTGGCCGAGGCTGTGAATTTCCTCGAACAAGTGAACGAAGCGTGCGCCCCAACTCCGGTTGTTGACGAAATGATGGGCGTGCTGCCGGTGAAACAGCACCCAGAGGATGACCAGGGATATGGCGGCCACTACAGAACCGAAGACCCACATTACGTCGTCTACCGCAACGTGGGTGGAGACGCGGAAGGTGATCAGCAGATAGATGATGACGATCCAGGCTCCGTCCATGATGCGCTCGATGAAGTCGGACGTGATTGCCAGGGAAAGGTGGACGTCGGTTTTATAGGAAAGAAGGAAACAGCGGATCAGTTCGCCGGCGCGCGCGGGCAATATGTCGTTGGCTAGCAGGCCGACAAACACCCCTTGCAGGCAGGAGGCGAAGGAGGGTGCGCCGACCGGCGAGAGAATGACCATCCAGCGCCACGCATCGGCGAAATAAACCAATACTTCGGCCACGATGGCCAGCGCAACCCATCGCCAGTCCAGCGTGCGCAGGTGGTGGCCGAGTTGGGCGAAGGGGAATTTCGAGAAGACCCAGATGAGCGATATGGCCGAAATTCCATAGCCAACCACCGGCACAACCCACTTCGGAATCCTTCGCTTTCTGAGCGACACTTCGATAGTGTTCATGCTTCCCGAGCTACAACCAACCACATGATAGCCTGCCTGTTGCAGTGAAAGGTAGCGGCCCTAAATTGAATCTGCTCTTGCTGGCCCTCGGCGCGGTGGCGCTGCTGTTGGTTCTGATACTTGTCTTCCGCATGCACGCGTTCCTCGCGATGATGCTTTCGGCGTTTGCGCTGGGCCTGGCCGCGGGGATGCCGCCCGCGGGGATTCTGAAATCGATCCAGGCGGGGTTTGGCGATGCGCTGGGGTTCATCGCGGTGGTGCTGGGCTTGGGCGCCATGATTGGCGCTTATCTGGAGCATTCCGGCGGCGGCATCGCACTCGCCGACTGGCTGATCGACAAATTCGGACGTAAGAATTCGGCATGGGCCATGCTGCTGGCGGGGTTTCTGGTGGGCCTGCCCATCTTCTTCGAAGTGGGCTTCATCATCCTGGTGCCGCTGGTTTACAGCCTGACGCGGGAAGGGAAACGGCCGCTACTGGTTTATGGCCTGGCGATGACTGCGCCTCTGACGGTTCTGCATTCTCTGGTGCCGCCGCACCCCGCACCTGCCGCGGCTGCGCAACTGCTGGGGGCGGATCTGGGCCATTGCATACTGTATGGCGTGTTGCTGGCGATCCCGATGTCGCTGATCAGCGGCATGGGATATGGGCAGTGGATCGCGACGAAGATCGACGTCCCGTTGCCCGCCGCGGCGCTTGAGGCTCCGCCGGAGCAGACGCGCAATCCGCCATCGGTTGCAGTGGTGACGTTACTGCTGATTCTGCCGGTGCTGCTGATTCTGGGTGCGACGCTGGCGCCGAAGAATCAGGTGCTGATCCTGCTGGGGCATCCGTTTTCGGCGCTGCTGGTGACGCTGATCGGGGCGATGATTTTTCTGGGTTCGGCGCGCGGGCTGGGGCGCGATCAGATTACCAGCCTGGCCAATAAATCGCTGGCGCCGATCGGATCGTTGCTGCTGATTATGGGGGCAGGCGGGGCGCTGAAGCAGATCATCGTGGATACCGGGGCCGGGGCGACCGCGGGGAAGATGCTGGCGGAGACGCATATATCGCCGCTGATTGTGGCGTTTCTGATGGCCAGCGCACTGCGTCTGGCGCAAGGTTCGGCCACGGTTTCGATTATTACCGCGGCGGGGATCATGGCGCCGATCGTGAAGGTGATGCCTGGCTACCGGCCGGACATGATGTACCTAGCGCTGTGTTGCGGCGGGACGGCTCTGTCGCACGTGAACGATGCGGGGTTCTGGATTGTGAATCAGTATTTCGGGTTGACGGTGCCGCAGACGCTGAAGACGTGGACGATGATGAAGATTGTGTCGGGGGTGGTGGGGTTCGGAATTGTTCTGGCGGTGAATGCGGTCATGTAGTCAAAGTTGTTGACTGGTCAGAAATGTTTGCTATACTGGCTGTATGGGTGAACTGAATGCATCGAAGTTTAAAGAGCAGTGTCTTGCTTTGCTGGATCATCTCGAGCCGGACGGATTGGTCATTACGAAGCATGGGAAAGCGGTGGCGCGGCTGATTCCGATCGAATCGGGCTGCGCTGAACTCATCGGCAGCATGAAGGGGAAGATCAAGGTCACGGGGGACATCCTCTCCACCGGAATCGCCTGG